>FZPS01000171.1_pt50 | contig 86850 bp, 75 predicted proteins | sample 1817821 | NCBI WGS metagenome assembly FZPS01 (sample SAMEA104158645, study PRJEB21678) | metagenome | place: Germany | collected 2015-04-21
GAGAAACATTAAGAGCAAGAAAGGTTAGAAATCAAGTAAAAGAAGTAAAAGTTAAACTAATAGTCTATAATATAAACAAAAAAGTAATACAATTATTATGGATTAAATTAAGGATTTCTACAGAGCCATTATATCACTCTTTTATTTAAAGTCAGAGATTTAAAGTTCATATTACTCTTTTATTTAATGTTGTTTAGCTCTCAGTACTGGAGCTTATTTATAGTTCATGACGTAAATATTTGCATTTACTTAATCACGAAAGATACGGAAAGCACAGATTAACTGTACCTCTTACTTCTTTTGTTCCGTGTTTTCTATGCTTTCCGTGGTTAACCTTCCTGAGATTGGTCAAGAAGTTTTGGTCATTTATTATAATTCTATTTTAGGACTTAATTAATTACTTGGTAAAGATTATATCACTTAAGACATGTTATAATAACTATGAAAATTATCTGCTACTGAGATGTGATTATATGGAAAGTTTATCTACAGGGATAGAGGGGCTGGATATACTGATAGATGGAGGCTATCCTAAAGGAAAAAGTATTCTGGTTACAGGTCCTCCGGGTTCGGGGAAGACTATTCTTGGGATTCACTTCCTTCACAGGAACTGCAAGGAAGGCAAGAAATGCACATTGATCCTTACAAGGGAACTTACAGAAGATATCCTCAACCAGTCCCGAAGCCTCAACCTTGATCTCAAGCCTTTTCTGGAGAGTGGGGGGCTTACTATCAGGAATATCTTTGAGGACAAAATGAATAAAATCAAGAGCGCTTCCAAATTCGGGAAAGGGCTCTGTGCTGTAGACACCGATATAATCGAGTACCTCAGTTCCATATCTTCGGAAGTTGATGTCGTGGTTATTGACAATATAGGGGTAATGGCTATAAATCAAGATATAAGAGAGTTTGCCGATGAGTTCAGTTCAATCAGTATTATTCTTCTAAAAAATGGATGCACGACCCTTTTTATAATGGATGAGGACTCTTACGATCTTACCCACAGGCTTACCGGCTATATGGTCTTCGGGCTGATACGGTTAACTTCACAGGAGAATTTTAAATCTGGAAAAACAAAAAAATATCTTTACATTGAAAAGATGAGGGATAAAGCCGTGCCTGTCAAATATTCCCTATTTGATATTACCTCTGAAGGAGTACAAATAATCACAGGCATGAGATGAACTTTTACAGGCTTAACTAAAAACAGAGCTTTGTCTTCCTCTTATAAGGAATTCACAGCAATCATTCCTGTTCCCTATAGTCTTAAGTGCTTCAAGATGGAAATCAGGGTCTACTTTCAAAGTTATGATTGAGAATATTTTCCTGGTCAAAGTGCATAGAATAGGGTTTCTTCGGGCTTCTTCCCCCTTCCAGGGGCATTTTGTTCCCTTTACTATGCACAAGCTATCTTTTTCACCCATTTCAGAACAGAAGTTTCCACCCAGCTGGTTCATAATCTCGGCGCAAACCTCGCCTGCGTAAGCGAAATCCATCTTCCTGTTTTCAAGATGGTACATTTCAAGCAGGGTATTCTCGACCATGCCTGTCATCTGGTTAATTATGATCTTCTTTTCGTCATTTGAGACAACCTGGAGCAGAGTAGGAATGACTGCGGTCAGGATACCCTGTACCCGGTTTTTTATCTCAAGGATGTCGCGTTCAGCCACCAGCGTATCATGGAGGTATTTTACCCTGAGTAGAGATTTTACTCTGGTTTTGAGCTCAAGCCTGTTTATGGGTTTTGTAAGAAAATCATCAGCTCCGGCTTCAATTCCTTTGATCCTATCTTCAATCTGGGAAAGCGCAGTAAGCATCAAAACCGGGATAAATTGAGTTTTAGGATAGCCTTTGACGATTTTACAGACATCATAACCGCTCATCTCGGGCATCATGACGTCCAGGAGAATCATATCAAGTTCCTCTTCCTCTAATTTCTGAATAGCTTCTTTCCCGCTACTGGCAGTAATGACATCATAGGGTTCTACTGAAAGATAAGCTTCAATAAGCTCTAGGTTTTCAGGCATGTCATCTACAATAAGAATTTTCGGTTTGCTTTTTTTATTCCACAAGGTTTCCTCCCCCGGACTCACGAATCTTTATCCCTTCGGATGTGATTTCAAAAACAGACATCTCAGGAGAAACAGGAGTGCTGCGCATCTTGGGTATACTCAGGTAGCGCTCCATTTTTCCAAGGTAACAATTTTCTCTTACCAGCAGGCGAATAGACCCGTAAACCGAATATTCAGCAAGCTGGTGGGTTATGTTGTGTGCTGACTCATCCATGATTAAAAGCGCAGTACAGCCTTTTTTCCTTACCAGGTAATTCAGCGCATCAAACTGGTCCCTGAGCCTTTTTATGGACACCCTGAGAGCAAAGGTGCCTATATTGTCTATAACAAGACATTCCGTTCCTTCGTGTATTAATTCTACAAGATTGGGAATTTCAATATCCAGACTTTCAGGCTTGAACCCATACCTGGTCTGTCCTATCATTTCGGAACGGTTCTCGAAGATATTTTCTATAATAAGCTGTCCGCTCTCATAGTACGGGGTAAGGTCGCGCCCTAAAAGACTTGCCTGGTAGAGAACATCCTCAGGGGTTTCTTCGGTAGCAATTACCATGCATTTTCTGCCTTCAAGACAGTTTTTATAAATAAAGTGGATTCCGAAGATTGTTTTCCCACTCCCTGCTATGCCTGTTATAAGGGTTACTTTGTTTACAGGATAACCCCCACTTAGCTTCCTGTCAAGCTCCTCTATCCCTGTTGAAACCCTATCCATTTTTATAGACCCTCGTACTTTCTGTATCCTATCTTTATCGCTTCCTGCACTATGAAATTATATTAAATCATTAGCTTGCATCGATATTACCAGTTCCACTCTTTTTCTTACTGTGTACTCTTAATTTTGTTACACTTACTATATATTTTTATTCTCTCACTGGTTATCCTTATCCAGTTGGGCATTTTATACCAAGATTTCAGGCTGATCTTTTCCCAATTAGCGCTTTTTTAACTTAATTATTCTGAATTTTGCCTTACAAGTTCTGGGATTTTTTCTTCATCCTTTTATCTCTTTTATTGTACCCTTTTGTCCTTTTTCTGCTCTTTTTTAGCCCCAATTTTCTTCTGTCAGATTTCTATTTGCCCCAATATTCCTGCCGTCTTAATTTTGAGAGAAAAGTTTAATATGGATAGCTTCTATCAATAGTGCTGCACTGCGGGCTCGTGGGGTAGCCAGGATATCCTAATGGGCTTCGAAGTAAGATTTTTACGAAGATACCCATTGACTCGTGTTCGAATCGCGGCGGGCCCGCTAACTTATTTTTTTCCGTCTTTCCTGACGTTGTGAAAATAGCTTATTCTTTTCTGGACTATTTCTTTTAGAGCTGAAAAACAGGTAATTGGCACTCTTATGCAGATATCAGGCCAAATGATCACAAAAAGGGCTCTGGCACACTAATCTGAAGTTCTTAAAATTAAGCAATGGAATCTCTTATAAAAACTGCATTAAACCTGAAAATTCCACAGGGCATAAAAATATAAAAATCAATTTAATATATTAAATTGATATACTTCTTTATGGGAAAGGGGAATAAAGAGGAAACAATTTGCTGGCAGAATGGGGCTTATAAGTCAATATAACAACTTGACAAGAATAACAACCTGACGAGAAAGACATTACCTGAAAGTTGATGCATTTCTATGTTTTCTTTGACGTCTCTTGTCACTGAGAGCTTTATAGTATCAGGTTGGTTTGAACTTTCATTATTACCCTTGATTCTTACCAGTCGTCCCAGGAAAAAGTGCTCAGTAATAAAAACGGTACGATGCAGCTAAGAAGGAGCTGTTAAAGGTAAATATGGAAAGTAAAGATAGTACCCAGAACCTCGGCACGGTTATTTCAGTCCGTGGCAGCATCGTAGATGTATTTTTCGAGAGGCATTTGCCGTCTGTATACACGTTGCTGCGTGCAGGAAAGGAAAACCAGATTGCTATTGAGGTTTTGACCCAGCTTGATGCACACCATCTCCGCGGAATCGCTCTGAATCCTACCGAAGGTCTTGCTCGAGGCATGGAAGTGAGAGACACAGGTGGACCTTTGAAGGCGCCTGTTGGTAGGGGAATCCTCTCACGAATGTTCGATGTATTTGGAAATGCCATAGACGGCAAGGAGCAGCCATCCGATATTCGATGGCGTTCTATACATCAGGCTCCACCGCCACTGTTGCGTCGGTCTACAATTTCTGAGGTCTTCGAGACTGGCATCAAGGTTATCGATGTGCTGGTGCCTCTTGAACGCGGTAGCAAGACTGGGCTCTTCGGGGGAGCAGGGGTTGGCAAAACTGTTCTGCTAACAGAAATGATTCACAATATGGTCAAGCATCATCAGGGAGTAAGTATATTTTGCGGCATAGGCGAACGCAGTCGTGAAGGGGAAGAGCTTTATCGTGACATGAAAGCTGCGGGGGTGCTCCCCAATATGGTCATGGTTTTCGGGCAGATGAACGAACCTCCAGGCGCTCGTTTCCGGGTAGGTCATACGGCTCTGACAATGGCAGAATATTTCCGGGACGATGAACATCGCGATGTGCTGCTGCTAATAGATAACATTTTCCGGTTTATCCAAGCTGGTTCTGAGGTATCCGGCCTGATGGGACAGATGCCTTCGCGCCTTGGTTACCAGCCGACACTGGGCACTGAGCTGTCGGAACTGGAAGAACGCATTTCCAATACAGACGCCGGAGCCATTATGTCAATCCAGGCCGTGTATGTGCCGGCTGATGACTTTACGGACCCTGCGGCTGTGCACACATTCTCGCATCTGTCTGCCTCTATAGTTCTCTCACGTAAAAGAGCAAGTGAGGGGCTTTATCCAGCTATTGATCCCTTGCAGTCAAATTCCAAAATATCTACACCTGGCGTTATAGGTGAAAGGCATTATCGTCTGGCTCAGGAAATTCGGCAGACACTTGCACAATACGCCGAACTCAAAGATATTATATCTATGCTTGGCTTGGAGCAGCTGTCGCAGGAAGACCGCAACGTGGTAGCCCGTGCCCGCCGACTGGAACGCTTCCTTACACAACCGTTTTTCACTACAGAACAATTCACAGGCTATAAAGGCAAATTTGTCGCCCTTTCAGATGCGCTCGATGGCTGTGAGCGTATTTTGCGCGACGAATTCAAAGAATATGCTGAAGGCGATCTTTACATGATTGGAACAATTGACGAAGCGGTAGCCAAAAAATCAAGCAGGGAAAGATCATGAACTCAGCACTCATGGATCTTAAAATTCTCCTGCCTTTCAAGGTCTTCGCAGATAAGAAAGGCGTATCACGCATAATTGCCGAAACTCGCGCAGGTTCACTTGGACTTCTGCCACATCGACTTGATTTTGTTGCAGCTCTGGAACCCGGGATCCTTACCTACGAAACCGAGGCAGAGGGCGAGATTTATGTTGCAGTCGATGAAGGCGTACTGGTAAAAACCGGTCCGAATGTGCTGGTTTCTGTGCGCAATGCTATTGCCGGAACGGACCTGAGCCAGTTGAAGGAAACAGTAGAGAACGAGTTTTTGGCTGTAGATGAGACCGAACAAAAAGTCCGCTCAGTAATGGCAAAGCTGGAAATCGGGCTTATACGTCGCTTAGCAGAGTTTCGAAGTGGCTGACAGAATGGCAGAAAAACCTTCAAAAGACGAACCCCGCCTGGCCCGCCAGGTTGGGGCAAAAGCTGAACGCAAGCTCAGAGCACAGCGCCAGGTGAACCGGACTGTCTGGCTTGGTTTAGGCATGATGGGGCTTGTAGGCTGGTCAGTGGCAGTTCCAACCCTGCTTGGTGCTGCACTTGGGCTCTGGCTGGATGAGCATTATCCAGTGAGCTATTCCTGGACACTCACAATGCTGATTATTGGCTTATTTATCGGCTGCCTGAATGCATGGTACTGGGTAAGCAGGGAGCATAGGGAAATGCAACAGAATGAGGAGGATAACAATGAATGATGCTTTAAATCTCACCTCGGCGCTGGCAGCTGGTTTTTTGCTAGGAGCTTTTTTCTTCGGAGGTCTCTGGTGGACGGTTCAGAGGGGGCTTTCATCCAGGCGACCCGCATTGTGGTTCCTCGGCAGCCTGCTGCTGCGTACTGGCACCTCTGTTGCTGGATTTTGCTTCGCTTCAGGAGGCCACTAGGAGAGGCTGTTAATATGCTTATTCGGGTTTTTCGTTATGCGCAGTGTTGTGCTCAGATTCACCAGACTCCCGGAGGAAGAATCGAATCAGTTAACAAAGGAGGCCAGTCATGCGAATTAGCCCTGATGAGCTGATTTTCTGGCAGTACGGATTTATCAAGTTCAACGCTACCATTGTGTACACCTGGGGACTAATGCTTGTAATGGCAGTCGGCTCAAAAATCGTTACAGACAAACTTTCCACAGGTCTAAAACGTTCTCGCTGGCAGAATATTCTGGAAATTATTGTCACGAGTATTTTGAAGCAGATTGATGACGTCGGCCTGGATAAGCCACGAAAGTATCTGGGTTTTCTGGGCACTCTTTTTCTGTTCATTGCCGTAGCTAACCTTTGTATTATTATTCCAGGCTATGAACCGCCTACTGGCTCTCTTTCAACCACTGCTGCGCTTGCATTATGCGTGTTTGTAGCTGTGCCGCTTTTCGGGATCGAAGAGCAAGGAGTTGGTTACTACCTGAGGTCGTATACAGAACCTACGATTATTATGTTGCCGTTTAATATAATCAGTGAGCTATCCCGCACCATGTCTCTGGCAATTCGTCTGTTCGGTAATATTATGAGTGGCACGATGATCGTTGCCATTTTGCTGACCATTGCGCCGTTCATCTTCCCGGAGCTCATGATTGCTCTAGGTCTGCTCATTGGAATGGTGCAGGCCTATATTTTCAGTATCCTGGCTACAGTTTATATTACTGCCGCCACCCGAACCAGCAAATCCAGGCGTGAAACTGGAGAATAAGAATAGAAATAACAACTAAGAACAGAAGGGGATATTATGGCTTTAGATAATTATACAACTATAATCGCGGTGGCATCAATTGCCACCTCCGGTATCACTATAGGTATTGGGGTTCTAGGACCTGCAATCGGTGAAGGGCGAGCTGTTGCGACAGCTCTGAGTTCACTGGCACAGCAACCCGACGCTTCGGCAACCATTACCCGGACCCTGTTCGTTGGACTGGCTATGATCGAGTCTCTTTCTATCTATTGTTTCGTTATCTCGATTATTCTGATCTTTGCCAACCCGTTCTGGAATAGAGCAATTACCTGAGTTGCAGAGGAAAATAGCTTATGCTGATCGATTGGTTCACTGTCATTGCACAGATATTCAACTTCCTCATACTTGTGTGGTTGCTGAAGCGCTTTCTTTATAAACCCATTCTCAACGCTATTGATACGCGTGAGAAAAAGGTGGCAGATGAACTTGCGAATGCCGATGCAAAAGAGGCAGAAGCACAAAGAGAGAAAGAAGAGTTCAAGCGTAAGAACGAGGAATTTGACCAACAGCGCGCCGAACTCCTCAAAAGGGCACAGGATGAAGCAAGAGCAGAACGCCAGCGGCTCCTAGAGGAAGCACGGAGAGAAGCTTTGGATTTGAAGGCAAAACAGCTGGAAGCATTAAGGACTGACAGAGAGAACTTAAATCGGGAGATAAGCCGCCGGACTCAAAAGGAAGTTTTTGCCATAGCTAGAAAAGTCCTGAGAGATCTGGCTGGAGCAAGCCTCGAAGAAAGTGCTGTTGACGTGTTTGCTCGAAGACTGCACGAGTTAAAAGGTGAAGAGAAGGAGCAACTGACCTCAGAGATTAGTGCGTCACCTGGTTCCGTGAATGTACGCACCGCATTCGATCTTCCTCAAACACAGCGCGATCTGATAAAAAAGACAATTAAGGAAGCACTTAATGTAGAAATTCAACCAAAGTTCGAAACTACTCCGGATCTGGTCAACGGTATTGAGTTAACAACAAACGGACAAAAAGTGGCGTGGAGTATTAAAGATTATCTCACATCTCTGGAAACAAGTATTGACGAGCTTCTGAAAGAACAGCCCAGAGGTGAGGCCAAACCAGAGCCTGAGCCTGAATCGGATGAATCAAGGTCAAAAACCGAATCTGGAGCGTAACCAGGCATGAAACCACATCTGATATATCTAAACCTGAATAGGAATCCGGGAATGAGCAGGAGTCTGAGAATGAACCCTAATTTTTAACTGAACAAAGCGTCAATCCTAGCCAAAATCCACATAAAGAGTCGATGGACATGGAAGCTACAAGCCTGAAGGATATTTTAGATAGGGTTTTCAATGAGATCAGCGAGGTACGTGAGTCATCCACTCCAAGGCTTACTCTAAGGGAGGTTGGCACTATAAAGACGGTCTCTACAGGTATTGCCAATGTCTTCAGCCTTCCTGGTGTGGGTTTTGAGGAACTGATAAAGTTTCCCGGCGATGTGTATGGGATTGCTTTTAACGTGGACGAAGAGGAAATCGGGGTTGTCCTGCTCGGCGAATACTATCATCTGAATGCAGGGGACCAGGTTGAACGTACTGGTAGGGTTATGGATGTAGCTGTAGGCGAGGGTTTGTTAGGGCGAGTGATCGATCCTCTGGGCCGCCCATTGGACGGCAAAGGACCTGTAATCTCCAGTAAGCGCTTGCCTATTGAGCGCCCCAGTGCAGCAATTATGAACCGTTCTCCTGTCAGCGTGCCCCTTCAAACAGGTATCAAAGTTATTGATGCGTTAATTCCAGTAGGACGTGGCCAGAGAGAGTTAATTTTAGGAGATCGTCAGACTGGAAAAACTGCAATTGCAATTGATACAATCCTCAATCAGCGCGATTATGATGTCCTATGTGTTTATTGTGCAATTGGTCAGCGTGCCTCAGCAGTTGCCAGGGCAGTAGCAACCTTGCGCGAAAAAGGTGCAATGGATTATACTGTCGTTGTGGTGACTGAGGGCAACGACCCATCAGGACTAACCTATATTGCTCCTTATGCTGCTACTAGCATTGCAGAGTATTTTATGGAAGCTGGCCGGGATGTGCTAATTGTTTATGACGACCTGACCAATCATGCGCGTGCTTATCGCGAACTTTCCCTCTTGCTTCGCCGCCCTCCGGGGCGTGAAGCGTATCCTGGCGATATTTTTTATATCCACTCACGGTTATTGGAGCGAGCTACCCACCTGTTCGAAAAGCTAGGTGGGGGCTCACTTACTGCTCTTCCCATTATTGAAACCGAAGCACAGAATATTTCAGCCTATATTCCAACCAATTTGATTTCAATTACTGACGGGCAGATTTACCTCTCACCTTCATTGTTTGAGCTGGGAGTACTGCCTGCAGTTGATGTCGGCAAATCTGTTTCCCGCGTAGGCGGTAAAGCACAGCTTGCTGCCTACCGCGAAGTGGCTGGAGATCTAAAGCTAGCCTACTCGCAGTTTGAAGAACTCGAAGCTTTTACCCGGTTTGGTGCCAGGCTGGATGAGAACACACGCAGGATAATAGAGCATGGCAGGCGTATCCGTGCCCTTCTCAAGCAGCCGGAATCCTCTCCATTGCCCGTACCCGATCAAATTGTTCTTCTGCTTGCTTTAAATGCTAAACTTTTCGACAGCGTGCCACTTGATCGGATGGAGGAGGCTGAAGCGTCCCTACGCAGGGCAGTAGCTGATATCCCTGCAGAGGTGCGCGAACATCTCAAAGCTGATGCAGAATTGACCGACAATGACCGAAAAACAATCCTTGGGATCGCGCGTAAAGCACTGGAACATTTTCAGCCCAGAGCCGAAACAGAGAATGAGTCAGAAGCTAAAGCTGGGGAAAAATCCGTGCCTGAATCCCAGACTGGCGATAAAACAGGGCAGGAAGTTCAAACTGAAGGAAAACCCGAACCGGAGGCTGAAGAGAAACAATGAGCGAAACTCTGGCAAGTCTGCGCCTAAAAATCGATAGAGCAAATGATCTTCAATCTGTCGTTCGAACAATGAAAGCTCTGGCAGCCTCAAATGTAGGACAATATGAAAAATCAGTCAGTGCATTGTCTGACTACTATCGTACAGTTGAGTTAGGATTGAGCACATGTTTCCGGGAAATCGGAACCTCAGTTACTCCTTCAAAACGAAAAAAGCAGATGAGTACTGGCACGGTGGGTGCTGTTGTATTTGGTTCAGATCAGGGGCTGGTAGGTCAGTTTAATGATATTATAAAGGATTATGCCGTCAAGAAGCTGGCAGCTTTGCCAGGCAAAGTTCAGGTTTGGGGTGTAGGTGAACGTGTTTATTCACGTTTGGCAGAAGCGGGTTTGCCACTTGTCGGGCTGTTTGCGGTACCAAACTCTGTCAAGGCTATTACTCCGCTTATAGGACAGATTCTTTTGGAGAGCGAAAAGCTTCGCAGCCAGGACGAGAATACTGAACTCTATCTTTTTTATAACCGCCACAAAACCAGGATTACTTATGAGCCAGTCAGTCAGCGATTGCTGCCACTGGACGAGACCTGGCAAAGTGATCTGGCTAAACTCTCCTGGCCAACTAAGAACCTGCCTGAAGTCATAGGGGACAGCGAAGAAACCACACGAGCGATAATAAGTGAATACCTTTTCGTCTCACTTTTTCGGGCTTGTGCCGAATCCCTGGCAAGTGAAAATTCGAGCAGGCTGGCAGCAATGCAGCGTGCCGACAAAAATATTGAGGAATTGCTTGAGAACCTTAATGGAGAATTTTACCGTGTGCGGCAGAGTGGCATCGACGAGGAGCTGTTTGAGGTTGTCTCAGGCTTCGAAGCGCTATCCAGGTCTCGCAGTTCTGATCACCGCAAAGGCAATATGACTGAGCACAAACTCTGGATAAAACGAGAAGCTGATAAATAAGTCCACTATCTAGACCTGAGAAGGTCACTGAATTTCTGAGAAGATTACTGAATTTCTGAAAAGATCGCTGAATTCTGAAAATGATTTGCTCAGAAATAAATTTTAATGTATGGATACATTTACATTTATTTGAGAATTCTCAAATCTGACTTTCTAGATAATTATTTATCATCTGAACAAAATTCTATATCATGAGCTGGTACGGAATAGAAGCAGTATATAGAGCTATCTCAAGAACAAGAAAAGTTCTTTTTGAACCTTTTGACTTCTGGAAATGGGCAAAACTCGCAATTATCATTCTGTTAGGCGGGGCTGGATCGGGTTATGGGAGTTCGACCAATTACAGTACGGAGATGCAAGACTTAGGAAACAATTTTCCGATTATTGAACTCCCAGCAACTTTGTCAATCCCCGCAATTTTAATAGCAGTATTATTCTTTCTTATTCTAGTTTTGATTCTTTCGTATATTTCCAGTGTCATGGAGTTTGTTTTTGTGGAATCCCTTGTTAGAAACGAAGTAAAGTTCTGGGCTTATTCACGAAGGTTCCTTGGAAAGGGATTCTATCTACTGCTGGTGCGCTTAGCCATAGGGCTTGTATTTCTGGTGCTCCTTGGAATAGCCTTTCTCCCCATTCTCCCCATTATCCTCGAAAGTCCTTCTGATTTTGCCTGGCCTAAATTGCTTGGAGAGATTTTCTGGCTTGTGGGATTATTTATCTTATTAGCTCTGCTTGCGATTGCAATAGAATCCTTTATCAGTCTTGCAATCCCAGTTTCCATTTACCGGGATAAAGGCATCCTTCCAGCTTTCCGCATGATTTATGGAAATTTCAGAAAAAGCTGGAAGGAGGTTGTAGTTTACTGGCTTGTCAGGTTTGCACTCGGGATAGGGACGGGCATTATTGTAATTTTTCTCTTCGTGCTGATGATGCTGGTTCTGGTGCTTGGTTTCCTTATTTTTGACGGGGTTCTGTACTTCTTATTTTCTCTGCTTGTATCGGAATCTTTTATCTGGATACTCCTGACCCCCTTTATCATTATAGAACTGTTTTTAATCCTGGGGACCCTGTTTTTCCTTAGTGTTCCCTTTGTGGTTTTCATGAAATATCATCTGCTGAGCTTCCTCGAAGCCTGGTTTGCAGATGCAGAAATTCCTTTCTTTGATGCTCCTGTCGTAGAACCTGAAAACGGGTTTAATAAGCCTGAGCCAGGTTTTTGATCTTGGTTAGGAAAGTTCAGGGTCCTGATCTTCCCTACCGTGTATGGGAAAAGCTTAGGATTCTGAACCATTATACAAATTTATTTTCAGGTATTCAGGTCAGCTTTAAGGCAAATTCGATATCAGGGGTTCTTTAACTCGCGGATAAAGAAGCTATGTTCAGAATCCCTGTTTTTTTAAATATAATATACTGCATGAAACTAACTATATCCTAGTAATTGTATCACCGGACTGTCATCCGGAAATTAAATTCCGAGAGTTGAGGATAATGAAACAGGAGTTCATTGAGAAGTATTATCTGGGCAAAGAAGTTGAGATCGACATTGGGGGGAATACCACATACAGAGGAATTGCTGCTGAAGTCAATGATGGGGTTCTCAGCCTTAAATGGACTACAAAAGAAGAAGGCTACACTCATATTGATATAGAGAGAATTGCTGTAATATGGAAAACCCTCAGGGGTAGAAGATAAGAAGAATAGACTTGCAAATAAAAATTCTCTTATAACTATTTTTTCAAACAAATTTTTAATATGGGAGAATTTTCTCCCCTTTTTCTCACAATTGCCCGTTTCTTTTATCCCTTGAGTCTTTCTTATTGGTTTTAGTCCACAAACCGCTGCTCTGAAACCATTGCGCTGCAACCCTTTTAAGAAAAGGCTTGACTGAAACCATTGCGCCGGTTTATCACACCGGATAGGGTTTGGGGATAAGGTTACCAAATCCAAAAGGCATGCCGTTTTCGATAAAACCTTTTCTCAAAAGGTTTTTGATCAAACTTTTTTCTAAAAAGTTTGCGCTCAAGCCTTTTTTAAAAAGGCTTGCGATCAAGCTTTATTAAAAAAAGGCTTGGTTATAACAAAGCTTAAATCAAGTTCAGCAATTACTGAATAAATTGATTGGCGTGTGGAAGATCCGTTTCTTTCAGGATAGGCAAAGGTTTTCTTTCCCGAAAACGGATATTGTGTTCGTTAAATACTTATTTGAAGTATAATATATAAGCGACCGGTAGTAAAGTTTTCCAACAGTCCACCGGTTAAAATTTATTAGTAATACATATCGAGCGGCTGCAGAATAAGAACTGCACTGACCGCACTTTCACTTTACCTAATCTTTCTTCAGGGAGACCCCTATATGATAAAAGAAATCACTGCCAAATATAATGCAGAGCAAATCGAAAAGAAGGTAACGCAGCTCTGGGAAGATAGCGAAGCTTATCGAAAAACCCGAGAGCACCGCAAGACCGGAAAAAAGCTTTTTTTTGTTGATGGACCCCCATATACGACCGGACATATCCACCTTGGGACTGCCTGGAACAAGATCATTAAAGACTCCATTCTTCGCTATTATTCCATGAATAACCATAATATCCTCGAGCGCCCGGGCTGGGATATGCACGGCCTGCCAATCGAGGTCAAAGTCGAAGGTGTGCTAGGCTTCAAATCGAAAAAGGACATAGAGAGCTTTGGGGTAGAGAATTTCATTGAAAAATGCAAGGAATTCGCTCTCACCCAGAAACAGGCAATGACCGAACAATTCCAGAGGCTTGGGGTCTGGATGAACTGGGAAGACCCCTACATGACCTTAAAAGACAACTACATCGAGGCTGCCTGGTGGACCCTTAAGCAGGCAAACGAAAAAGCCCTGCTTGAAGTTGGCAAGCGCTCGGTCAACTGGTGCCCACGCTGTGAGACGGCAATTGCGGATTCAGAGGTTGAATATTCCGAAAGAACCGACCCTTCCATTTATGTGAAATTCAAGGTCAAAGGTGAGGAAAACACCTTCATAGTCATCTGGACAACAACCCCCTGGACAATTCCTGCAAACGTAGCTGTAGCCGTACATCCAGACTTTGAATACTCGAAATTCAGAGCTATCAGGCAGGACGGTTCCGAAGAAATTTTGATTACGGCTACAGACCTTATCAAAAATGTCCTTAAACAGGGAAGGTATGTTGACTACGAAGTACTTGAAACGATGCGCGGTGACAAGCTTACAAAACTTGAGTACGAAAGCCCTGTCTGGGATCTTGTGCCCATCCAGAATGAGATAAAGCACGGAGTTTATCTTGCCGATTTCGTAGCTGTAGAAAACACAGGCTGTGTACATATCGCCCCTGGACACGGTCTGGATGACTTTAACCTTGGTGTGAAGTATAACCTTCCGATTCTCTGCCCGGTGGGCCCGAATGGTTCCTATACCGAGGAAGCCGGGGAATATGCAGGCAAGAATGTAAGGGAAGCAAACCCGATTATAGTTGAAGATCTCAGGGAACGCAACAGGTTGCTTGCGGAAGGGACAATCACGCACAGGTACGGGCACTGCTGGCGCTGCAAAACGCCCATTATCTATCTGGCAACCGAACAGTGGTTCCTCAAAGTTACCGAGATAAAAGATAAGATGCTTGAGGAAATCGATGCTGTAGACTGGTACCCTGATTGGGCAGGTTCAGCCCGTTTCAGAACCTGGGTGGAAGGCGCCCGGGATTGGTGTATCTCCAGGCAGCGTTACTGGGGAATTCCCATACCGGTCTGGAAGTGTAAAAAGTGCGGAAAGCTTGAGGTAATAGGGACCAAAGCCGAACTGCTGGAAAAATCAGGAACAGCCGGGGACATCGAACTTCACCGACCCTATGTGGATAAAGTCACTATCCCCTGTGAGTGCGGCGGAGAGAAGAAGCGCGTGGAAGACGTTTTTGATGTCTGGTTTGATTCGGCTGTCGCTTCATGGGCTACCCTGAAGTTCCCGCAGACACGGGAGCAGTTCGATGAATGGTGGCCTGCTGACTTTATCACTGAGGGACATGACCAAACCCGTGGCTGGTTCTATTCTCAACTGGGAGCAAGCATGGTAGGCTTCGGACAGGCGCCATATAAGAGTGTGCTCATGCACGGTTTTACGCTTGATGCGGGCGGAAAGAAAATGTCCAAGAGCCTTGGAAACGTGATTTCACCGATGGATATCGTTGGCAGGTTCGGGGCTGATACCCTGCGTGCCTATGTGCTTTCTTCAAGTGCGCCCTGGGACGACCTGAAATTCAACCTTGAAGAAGTGGAAACTATCCACCGTTCAATTAATATTCTCTGGAATGTTTTCAGGTTCCCTCTGCCATACATGGCGCTTGACAATTTTAATCCTTTAAAAATTAGCCTGGATTCCGTAAAAGACGCGCTCAGGGTGGAGGACAGATGGATTCTCTCAAGAGTCCAATCCGTTGTCAAAACCGTGGACGAAGCGATGAGCGGGTATCTGCTGCATAAAGCCGTGCGCGAAATCATGGAGTTTATTCTGGAAGACCTCTCCCGCTGGTATATCCAGCTTATCCGCCCAAGAACCTGGACCGAGGCTGAGGATCCCGATAAGCTTGCAGCTTATTGCGTGCTTTATGAAGTCTATGTAACCCTTACGAAGTTGATCTCGCCTTTCATGCCTTACCTGGCTGAAGAGATGTACCAGAACCTGATCCGAAACGCAGACTCGAGCGCACTGGAATCGGTTCATATGTGCGATTGGCCGACAGTCAATGAAGCTTATCTCGATCCTGAACTTGAGTCAGCAATGGACACTGTGCGTTCTATTGTGGAAGCCACCTCAAATGCCCGCCAGAAAGCAGGAAGAAAGCTCAGATGGCCTGTATCCCGAATAATTGTTTCCCCTGAAAGTGAGGATGCAGCAAAGGCTGTCGAGAGCTTGCGCTCAGTCCTTATGGATCAGACTAATTCCAAGGCAATTGTGCTGACGCCTGTAGGCAAGAGCTGGGATGAACTCGGGCTTGAAGTGATTCCAGACCCGGGCAAAATAGGCCCTGTTTTCAAGAAAGATGCAGGAAAAGTCATTCCTGCCCTGCAGAAAGTTGACGGCTTTGCCCTGAAGAAAGCTTTCTCTGAGGCTGGCGAGTTTGAACTCTCCCTTGCAGACGGAACAACGGTTACAGTAACTTCGAACATGGCAAATTTCAAAGAGACCCTGCCCGAAGGTACAGCAAGTGCAGAATTCGATGCTGGCCTTGTCTATGTAGATGCGAACCTGACTCCCGAACTGGAAGCTGAAGGATATGCAAGAGAAGTAATTCGCAGGCTTCAGGATATGAGGAAAGAACTTGACCTTGTCGTGGATGAAAATATCCGCGTCTCGGTCCGGATTGGAGATGAAAGAGTATTGAAGCTCGTTGAAACCCTCAAGGATCTGATTGCAGAAGAGGTAAGAGCCGATATCCTTGAGCTTGGCAGCGATATCGATGTTTCCGGAGCCCTTGTGAAAGACTGGGATGTCGAGGGCATTGCCATGAAGATGGGTATTGCAAAAAGTAAACCCTGAAGAGGTTTGGAGATCAAAGAGAGGTTAGAAGCCAAACTACAAAATGGGAAAGGACTGACTGAAATGAATTTTGCTGCCTGGGAGCCGATTTACGAACAAATACTTGAGGATTTCGGATTCGACCGTGCCGGTGATGAAGAAGCAGCTCAATTTCTTTCCCGCAAGCTGACAGAGGAAAACACTGTCAGCCTATCCGAGCTTAAAGCCCTGATCTCTGGAAAGCCTGTCCTGGTATGCGGAAATGCTCCCAAACTCAGGAGAGAGCTTTCGGAAATCAATTTTTCGGATTTTACAGTAATTGCAGCCGATGGGGCAGCCGCAGTTCTTATGGACATGGGCATTGTACCTGAGGTTATCTGCACCGACCTTGACGGCAACTCAGAAGCTGATATTGAGAAAGAGATTCTTGCCTGTGAAAAGGGTTCTATAGTCCTTATCCATGCACACGGAGACAATATTGATAAACTCGAGAAATATGTACCTCGCTTTAAGAGATTTATTGCGACTACTCAGGCAAAACCTTTTGACAAGGTGTATAATTTTGGGGGGTTTAGCGACGGAGACCGATGCTTTTTCTTAGCAAGGGAGTTCGGAGCAAAAAATATTAAGCTTGCAGGGTTTGATTTTGAAGATCCAAGAGTTAACACAATTAAGAAAAAGAAGTTAAAGTGGGCAAAAAAATTAATAGGAATCGGAGATTTTTAAAAAGAAAGTAGTCCATTTAAAGATAATAATATGTCATAAGCTTACTACTGCGTCTATTTTCATCTATAAGTTAAATCAAAAAACTTATCTTATTGAACAGCCGCCATTTATATACAAATTTTACTTAAAACAGGAATGATTGAAGTTATAAAGTTTAAAAATAAAAAGAGTCGTGCAATCTTTCCAACCAGATGCAAATCTCTTAAGGCTTCAAATTGAAATTAGCCAGGAAATAGAGCCCCGGCTATTCTTGAGATTACTTTTTTTGATTGAATAGTAATCACAGATTGTCTACAGATCATTACTCCTGATTTATTGAGAGTTTTAATAGAATTAGATATTGAGGAATAAATGCAAAAGTGAGCTTGTTTTACTGACAGAGGGTTTATCCAATTTTCTTAAGACTATTAATATTAAGAAACAGTTATTCTAGATTTTTTATATAATTCATAATTATATGTTTAATCGTACTTTCATGGCAGAATTATTCCTCTCCAACGGAAGCAAGTAACTCTAATGACTTCTAAAAGATGCCGTGAAAGTATAAGTGGGGATATTGAGGACTTTGGTTAGAGAGTGTAATTTTCCAGTGTAACTCTCTGATCCGAAAGTCCACCTCTAAGCATCTGAAAAGCATAAAATAACAAATAAAACTGCAAAATCGTGGAGGTAAATATAATGTGGTTTGGACATTGTGGCTGGGGCTGCCGTAACTGGTGGTTCTGGCGCAAATGGCGCCGCTGTGGTTGGTGCTAAAAGTTACTACTGAACTCTGGAACTATTGAACATGGATGAAACTACAGCAGCCATCATCTCAAAGCGGGAGATTGCTTCTGATTAATCATCCTGTCCTGAGTTGATGGCTACATATTTTTGATATAGATTTTTACCTGTTATTCCTAGAATATTACTTTCTAGCCTTCCTGCAGGTGAAGCAGTATTAATTCTTTTCCGCAGCTGACCGAGAAGTATACTACCTACCTGTCTGAGATAAAATTCTTATTTCGGAAAGTTGCCCTGGTATGCAGAAATGCTCTGAACTCAGGGGCGATCTTTAGGAGTCTATCTATGGATAGTGTTACAACCAGTCTTATTCCTCAATAAGTTGTAGCTTCGATGAATGAGTATGACCAACAATATCGTGCTAATGTTGGTAGGGGGGATGCATAGGCTTACAAGGATTGCAACCCAGCGGTACCAGGATGCACATGATACAGTTAGTGATTTCATTCGTGGGAAAGAAGGGATAAATGTATTTACTAAAAATACGACAGAAGCCATTAATATTGTTGTAACAGGATTGGACTGGGAGCCTGGGGACCAAGTTGTGACAACAGTTGCCGAACATCATTCTAACCTGCTTCCCTGGTTTAGATTACGTCAAAAAGGCGTAGTGATAATCGATCAATGATTTCTTCATCACATGATGTTGTGATTGAAGTACCCCTTTCTGTATTTGTCAATGGCCGCCATGCTCTAACTGCAATAATAAGCCCGGTAATGCTTGAAGAATTTATAACAGGTTTTCTATACACAGAAAGGATAATCCGCAAACTGGAAGATATCGACTCCTTGCGTATAGAAAAAAGGATACTGCTGCCACTAGTGCAGGTGTTCTGACAAAAAAATCCTTTTTCGATAATGGTTTCAAGTAAAACTGTTCTTTCTGGATGCGGCGGCGATACATCATACCTTGATCCTGACAGGCTTCCAAAAGTCCAGTCTGATATGCTCATAGAGCCTTCTACAATAAGCAAAATAATGAAGGAAACTCTGGTTTCAGATCTTCACATTAGAACAGGAGGAATCCATATTGTAGGATTTTTTGGACCTCATGGGAAAATCTGCATAATAGAGGACATAGGCAGACACAATGCTCTTGACAAGGTAATAGGTTATGGATTAAAACATAATGTGGATTTTTCCAGAACAATTGTGACCTGTTCGGGAAGACTCTCTTCAGAAATGGTAAGAAAATTCTCCAGATCCAATGGTAATTCTGGATAACAGATTTCTGCCAAAGGATTGTGGCAACGATTTGAGCCCCTGAACCTGCAATACTACTTGAATTATGTGATACTCTTTTTTCAAAGACATAGATTTTAAAACTTAAAAGATATTTCCAAGGTATGAAATCAAAGATATCATATTTGGAAGTTGTAATGCTAGCAGCAATAATAAGGCTAAATCAGGTTTTGGAATGAACTCAATAATACTGGGTGAATCAGCAGATCTCATTTTTGCGCATCTTAGTAAATGTAGGTTCAATCTTTATATTCTTAATAAATCCAATATGTATCAAAAATTAGAGACTATCTTACTTATTTAATTAAATATTGGCATTTCCATATATCAATTTTAAATCCACTCTAATAATGAAAATATGATAATAAGCATAATCAAATTAATAAAAATAATTCTCAACATTTTATTACCTGAATAATAAAATTATTCTAAATGGATACTATTTTTGAAGATAAAATCAGCGGGGGAGTAAATTGAAGAGTAAGATCCTATTTGCAGTTTTCACTTTGATTTTCCTGATAGGAGTAACGCCTACAGTATCGGCAAAAGATATTATAGTGGGCAATGGAAGTGGATCAGATTATACAATACAGGAAGCTGTAGACAATGCAGAAGCTGGAGATGTAATATTAATAAAACCTGGAGTTTATTTTGAAAATGTAAATGTTTCAAAAACAGGATTAACTATTAAACCAGAAACAAGCGGTGTAGTCATACAACCAGCGGATGATTCAATTGAAACTGTCACTATAAGCGATGCAGGTGTAATATTAACTGGTCTTAATATACACGGAGATGTGATTGTAAGTTTATGGGCTCCTGATAGAGGCTCTGAATATCACACTAATAACCCTACCTATATAACAAACAACGTTATCGAGAATGGCGGTATTAGAGTAGGATCAGAGAGTACTGCTGTTACCATATCTGGGAATCGAGTTTCAGGTAATGGTATAGATGTCTCTTGTTGTGGTTCATATAACACAATAGTGAATAATGAAATTTCGAACAGTAAAACAGGTATATACGTATTTGACGAGAGATATGTACCACCAATTAGTGGTAATAAAATAAGTAACTGTAGCATAGGAATACATGTTTCAGGGGTAACTTATGATATCATAAACAACGAGATAACAAATTGTGGAACAGGTATAGTTGCAGGAGAAACTGGTGGAGCTACGTTAATTGGAAACAAAATAACGTACTGTACCGATTGTGGAGTTGAAGCGACTGGATATCTGGGTATTAACTATAATAACTACTTCAATAACACCGTGAATGTAAAAATTGGAGAGTACAGTAATATAACAGCCTGGAATACTACACTCACCAGTGGTACAAACATTATTGGTGGACCATATATAGGAGGTAACTATTGGGCAAAGCCTGATGGGACTGGTTTTTCCCAAACCACTGTTGATGCAAACGGAGACGGAATTGCAGACTCAGCCTATGTTATTGACGAAAATAATATTGACTATCTACCCCTCACAGCTAAGTATAACTCAGTACCACCTGCTTCCAACTTCACAGCCAATGTAACTTCTGGAGTTGCACCTTTAGTTGTGTTATTCACAGACACCAGCACTGGTGGATCTCCAACTTCATGGCTATGGGATTTTGGAGACGGTATCTATTCAAAACATGCCATGAATGCAACCCACACGTTTACAAAACCAGGAAATTATACAGTCAGCCTAACTGTAGAAAACGCCGCCGGGAATAGTACAGCAACAAAGCCTAATTACATAGTTGTCACTGATTTCACTGATTTAAACGTTCCAATTGCAAATTTCAGTAGCAATGTCACAAAGGGTTATGCTCCCCTGACAGTGCAGTTTTATGATCTCTCCCGGAATGCAGTTTCAAGGGTGTGGGACTTCAATAACGATGGAATACCTGACTCCAGTGATCCTAATCCCGTTTATGTGTATACAGCCCCGGGAACGTACCTTGTAAACCTGACAATATACAATGCAAACGGAGTTTCCTCAAAGGGTACTACAATAACTGTACTGGAAGGCAGTTCCAGCAGTGATAGCAACTCAAACAGTGATGGAAATAGTGGAGGAAGCAAAAAGAGCGGAGGCAGCAGCCGTGGCGGCGGTGGAGGCGGCGGTTCCCCTGAACCTGCAAGAAATGTTGAAGTAAAAGAACTTTCACAGGTACGCGTTGTAAGCGGAAATCCCGTGAAATTTGATTTCCCGAAGAATGCCACCTGCGTTGCGTATGTGAGTTTTGATGCAAAGAAGACCGCAGGCAAGACCACAACTATTGCCGAGCAGCTCAAAGCAAAATCAACCCTGACTTCAAATCTGTCCTCAGATGAGGTCTACAAGTACTTTAACCTCTGGGTCGGGAATGCAGGGTTTGTAACGGAAAAGAATATTGAAAACCCTGTAGTGTGCTTCAAGGTTGAAAAATCCTGGCTTGAGGATAAGAACATTGACCTGAATTCAATCACTCTCAACAGGTACAGTGACAAAAAATGGTCCGAGCTGCCCGTAAAGCTGTTGAAAGAAGATAGCAAATATCTGTACTTCACGGCAGACACGCCAGGCTTCACCCACTTTGCAGTAACAGGGAAAACCATAGAGAAAGAAGACGTTGCTGAGACAAAACATGAGTCTGATATTGAAAGTCTCAGAGATAATGAAAATGTAACAGTAAGTGTCGAGCAAACTTCTAAACAAAAAGAAAGTGCAAGTATCCCTGGCTTCAAAATAATTTACGGAATAATCGGGCTTATTGGACTGTCCTTGTGCAAAAGTAGACGATAACGAGTTTAAAACTCGTTTTAAAACGAATTTTAAAGTTACTCTTGACAGGATTGAGGATAAAAATTGCGGTTTTGATTGTGAGGGATAAAGAAACAATTAAAATTAATATCCCTCTCTTTTTATTACCTCCTGAGAGCAGAGAAGAAAACATTCTAAATATTATCACTTTCAGACATGTAAAGGAGACAGAAACTGCAAAAGAAAGAATATCCAGTTTGCTTGAGCGGCTTAAGAATAAAGATATAGGCTGGACTGAATTCTCCAGATAAGGTACACTCAAAAAATCAAGTCTGAAGTTTCCAGATAAAGTTCACTCAAAAGATCAAGTTCTAATATATTATTTTAGAAATTTCCTGACCGGTATTTTATTTCTCTTCCTGGTGATTTCCGAATATTGTTTAACAACTCCCTTTTGCACAAAGGTATAATTATCCAGGGAATCAGATAATCATAAACATCGTCTTCGGAAAAGATGTCAATTTTTTATTATTCGTGTCACACCATTCAACAAAGTGTTTAATAGTATGATAGTTAGAAATAGTGACTTCGGACTATGAATTCAGCCCGACATTTCCTTAAATATCTTGTAATAAACTCATCGTTTTCTTAATAGGGAGATAACATTCATGTCATTTAAACATAGTGGGTTTTATTCGCCTTCCAACAACGAAATTCTGGAGACAATCCAGATGGTCAGGATGGAACATCTAGACATAAGAACCGTAACAATGGGTATCAACCTCAGGGACTGCAGCCATCCTGATATTGAAGTTTTCAATGAGAATATTTACGAAAAAATAACCACGCGTGCAAAAGATCTTGTGCGCACAACAAACGAGATCCAGTGCCTCTATGGAATTCCGATAATCAATAAACGAATCTCAGTAACCCCTATAGCCATAGCAGCCGAAAGTTGCAGGTCTAACGATTTCGTATCCATTGCAAAGACTATGGATGAGGCTGCAAAAGAAGCACAGGTAGATTTTATAGGAGGTTTCAGTGCCCTTGTCCATAAAGGCGTAACTGCTGGAGACCTGAAGCTTATCAATTCCATTCCGGAAGCCCTTGCAGACACGGAAAAGGTTTGCTCGTCTGTAAACGTTGCTACTACACGCACCGGCATTAATATGGATGCAGTCGGCCTGATGGGCGGCATAATAAAAGAGACTGCGGATCTGACTGTGGATAGAGATGGGATAGGCTGTGCTAAACTTGTAACTTTTGCAAATGCCCCGGAAGATAATCCCTTTATGGCAGGAGCTTTTCATGGAATAGGTGAACCCGAGTGCGTCATCAATGTTGGGGTCAGTGGGCCTGGCGTTGTGAATGCTGCAATTAACGAGCTTGAAAACCCGAATCTTACTGAGATTTCCGAGACCATCAAAAAGACAGCCTTTAAAATAACCCGTATGGGCGAAATGGTAGGCAGGGAAGTTTCACGGAGGCTTGGAATCGAATTCGGGATTCTTGACCTTTCCCTTGCCCCGACACCCGAAATAGGGGACAGTGTTGCTGCAATTCTTGAGGCAATGGGGCTTGAGCGATGCGGAGCCCACGGAACGACTGCAGCCCTTGCCCTCCTGAACGATGCCGTGAAAAAAGGCGGGGCAATGGCTTCTTCTTCGGTAGGTGGCCTGAGCGGGGCTTTTATTCCTGTCAGTGAAGACGCAGGTATGATTGAAGCCGTCCGGGTCGGAGCCCTCAGCCTGGAGAAGCTTGAAGCCATGACCAGTATCTGCTCAGTCGGTCTTGATATGATCGCAGTCCCAGGTGACACTCCTGCTTCCACCCTATCGGCTATTATTGCCGATGAGATGGCAATAGGAGTAATAAATAGAAAGACCACCGCAGTCAGGATTATCCCTGCACCCGGAAAAGGAGTCGGCGATTCAGTTGAGTTCGGCGGCCTGCTTGGGAATGCTCCTATTATGCCGGTAAGCACTTTCAGTTCTGAGGTTTTCGTAAAACGGGGAGGAAGAATTCCGGCTCCAATCCAGTCACTTACAAACTGAAACAATGGACTGAAAGGTATTCAAGGACACTGATACTTCCTCAAGAATATAGATCAAGTCCGCGAATCTGGCAATTAATTTTTTGTGAAGAAGGGTCAATTCGCTCCCGGAAGAGTTCTTCAGTTACTGAAATTGCTGGGCTCTTCAATATAAAAATTTGCAAAAACAATTTAGGCTTAAAATTTTGCGTTTAAAAATAATATTTGTCTGGAAACAATTTTTTATATAATTAATTTAAAATAATTTTATGTTACTCGTATATTCTAGAGTAGGGGAACAAGTGGGGTATCATCAAGTAAACGAACTGGGCAAATGAACCTCCTGAGGGCGCTGATCCATCTCTTCGAATAAATGTGTTTGGGGGAGCATGATATCTTCGAAGAGGCTGCATTGGGGGATGCAGTTAACGGATCCAGCGCCTCTGGACTTCTTTCTGCTGTTCATTCTGACTCGTTGTTCTTCTTAATAAAGTCTTTAGTTTTCATTTGATGAATATTCCTGATCGCGATCGAAAGCCGGTTTCTTTAACCATATGGAGATACAGTAATGAGCAGAACTGCACCGAAAAGTTATATTACTTCGGGACACAGTGCCTGTCCGGGCTGTTGTGACATTTTTGCTGCAAAATTCACACTCATGGGAGCAGGTCCCAACACCATTATTGTTAACCCGACAGGCTGCCTGGAGGTTACAACTACTCCTTTCCCATTGACATCATGGCAGGTTCCCTGGATCCATTCGCTTTTTGAGAATGCAGGTGCAGTGGCCTCAGGTATCGAAGCTGGCTTAAAAGCTCTCGGTAAAAAGAAAGATATTAAAATTATAGCCATTGCAGGTGACGGTGCTACAATGGATATAGGCTTCGGGGCAGTCTCTGGTGCATTTGAGCGAGGGCACGACTTCACCTATATCTGTATGGACAACGAAGCCTATATGAACACGGGAGCCCAGCGCAGCAGTGGGACTCCCTATGATGCCAGCACACCGACCACTCCAGCCGGGAAAATTTCCTTCGGAAACCCATTCCCCAAAAAGAATATGCCTGCCATTATGGCAGCTCACGGTTCTCCGTATGTAGCCACAACCACGATAGGCTTCCCTAGGGACATGATGCGCAAGGTCAAGAAAGCTACCGAAATCGTTGGCCCGACCTACATCCATGCGCACGCCCCCTGTACAACAGGCTGGGGCTTTGACACCTCAAAGACCCTACAGGTCGCCAAACTAGCAGTCGAAACCTGCCTCTGGCCCCTCTATGAGATGGAAAATGGGGAAATTACACAGGTCAGAAAAATCAAGGATCCGAGACCGGTTGAGGAGTACCTCAAGACCCAGAAAAGGTTCAAGCACCTCTTCACCATGGAAGGTGGAGAAGAGGAGATCAGGAAGATTCAGGCGATGGCAGACTGGAACATAAAGCATTTCGGGCTTCAGTGAAAACAGGGGTTTTAATTGAAGGTTTTTACTTTCCCACTCTCAGGTTCTTCAAGCCTGCAGGCGTTTTAAACAGGTTTCATATCCGAAATTTTTTATTTACAGGCATTTATTACAGGCATTTATTTACAGGTATAAGGATTTTTTTATTTCAAATCCATCCAGAGCGTCCTCATCATTTCCCTTATTGCTTCTATCTTTTTTATGTTTGCTTCACCGTTTATTATATTAAGCTCATTGAAAGATTCAAGGGCAAGCTTGGCTGCAATTGATGTGTCGTTCAGATACTTGCTTTCCGTATTGCTCACAATGGTCTGGAGGGCTGAAGCTGCCTGGAGAACCGCACTTTCCATATTTTCCTCTTCAGCATTTTTTCCAATATCTTCAATAGAGCTTGCTATCCTTCTTACTGTATTCTGAAGATTTTCTTGCATGGCTGCAGCAGCCATTTCCTGAAGCATAAGCTCTACTCCCACAGCAGCTTCTTCAAGGCGCTTTTGAGCCGTAAGTTTTCCAATATCCCCAAGGCATGAGATGCATATTGCAGTATTTTCAGAAATATCAGGAAACTCTATCTTGGCAACCGCTTTTCCGATTTCTCCAAGACCTATCGCTACTGCTATGGTTTCTCGTTCCCGGTTAAGAAGAGCTGCTGTATTCCCGCTCTTCCCCAGCACTGAGGCTGCGAGCCTGGCTACCATTTCCATCTGCTGTTCGGCAGCTATTTTTCCTATAGCTCCAAATGAAAGCAGCACCCGAACCGTTGTGCCGTGCATATTCTGCTCCATGGAGCATTGTAGCAGCCTCTCGAGGCTGCGGATAGCGCTGATTGCAGCTTCTTCCATTCCCTTAAGGGCGGCAGCTTTTCCTATCTCCTTTATGGAAGCTACCGTTTTTTCAGCTTCCTGCTCCTTTCCTTCATTCAAATAACCTGTGCCGATTTCGGTCAGAACATTAAGAGCTTGGCTCACACCTTCTTCAAACCCTTCATTAACCGAACTAAACCCTAAACTTACCATCCTGTCTTCATCTTTTGAGAACATCGCATAGGACTCCTTTTCGGGGGCTACTTTTCACTATATGAGACTGCTAAAAAAGCACAATATGTAGTCATCAAAATTCTTTAGCCTCTTCAATGCCCACACCATCTATTTTTTTACAATTATTTCATGCACTCTTAATTTATGTCTCCCTTGACTCAAATATTTTCAGGTAACAACGTAAGCTTTCAGACGGATTAATAAGCCATTGAATCGATAATTCGTTAGATAAAATTAATAAATTCATTAGATTAAACTGATAAATTACTAGATTAAACTGATAAATTATTAGATTAAGCCGATAAATTCATTAGGAAAAGATGTTATCTTCTTTTATCAAGTATACGCCATATGGTATACTTGCAGGCTAAGAGACAGGTAGCAGAAGGCGATTTATCCGATGCAGGAAAAGAAAATGCAGGCTCAGCAATCCCGATGCCAGGCAGAAAATGATTCATTCAGGTGTGAGCTTATAAGCTTTAATGAAGTCCTGCGGCTCTCAAAAATTCTTGCGCGAAAAATCAAAGCTTCAGGTTATAAGCCTGACCTGATTGTAGCCATAGGGAGAGGAGGTTATGTTCCCGGAAGGCTGATTTCCGATTTTTTGCTTTTTGATGATCTAACCTCAATGAAGATCGAGCATTACACACGAGCTGCAAACATGCTGGAAGAGGTAAGGATAAAATTCCCTATTCCTGTGGATATAACCGGAAAAAAATCTTGATTGTCGATGATGTAACCGATACTGGCGAGACTCTCAACCTTGCAGTAAGTTACGCTCTGAGCCTGAAGCCTACAAATGTCATGACTGCAGTTCTCCAGCATAAAACCTGCTCAGCTTTCACACCTGATTTTTACGCTCAAAAAAATCATTAAATGGCGCTGGATCATTTACCCCTGGGCAAGATATGAGGACTTTGCAGGGTTTGCAGAAAAAATCATCCAAGACAGAGCCCTTGACCTCTCTCAAATCATTAATGAGTTTAGGCGCAGGTACAGTCTGGAAATCAAAAAAACAGAACTCATTGAAATTCTGGATGATCTAACCGAGAGGAGGGAAATCAAAAAAATTAGAGGAGAACCCCCTGCATGGCGGGTCTCAAGAGATTGATTATACCTGTAAGCGGCAGATGTACAGTTACATTACCGTTTCAGTGACCAGTTCCAGATCTCCCTTTGAGAAAACTCTGGATACCCTGACTTTCCAGTCTTCGTCTGAACTCTCGCTGTCAGCTTGGATCAGGTTATAACACTGAGTGGTCTTTCCCCTTGTTTTGGAAGAACAGAACGTGCCTGCGTTTACCACGAGCATGTTATTGAGATTCCAGACCCAGGGTATGTGGCAGTGCCCGCAGAGGACAAGATTAACCTTGCACCGATTCAGAAGTTCGAGAATGTCTCCTGCATCTACAAGGACGGTATTTTCCCTGCCTGCAAGAGGTATGGGCACGAGATGATGGTGCAGGGCAAAAACCTTGAAGTCTTTGCCTGTAAAAGCCTCCTTGATCCAGCCGTAGTTTTCCCTACCGATGTGCCCTTCGTCAAGGTCAGGCTGTGAAGAGTCCGCTCCTACGACAGTAACGTTTCTGAAGCTCCGTGAAAAGAACCGATCCTTAAAAAGATCCTCAAAGTGAAGGTACCCTGCGTTCTTCGAATCATGGTTACCAGGGACAAGGATTTTATTTTCGCATTCAATCCTGTCAATGAATTGCTTTACTCCATTATATTCCGCAGAAAATCCATTTTCAGTCAGGTCGCCTGTAATTACAATGAAATCAGGTCCCAGCCGGTTTATACTGTCAACCATAGAATCTGCAATTTCTGGGACAAAATACGCATCTGAATAGTGAATATCCGAAAGGTGTACAATCTGTATAATTTTTACTTCCTCTTTTTATTAATTTCAAATATATCAAATTAATTACATTCGAGCACTGGAATTCTGTAGCATTATATATAGTTATCTGTCAAATTTACATATTTACAAATATCTAATTATAATTCGTTAAAAAAGAAGACTTATATTACAAAACTTGTGAAGATGCTATAAATATGTACTTCACATTTATTAGTAGAGAATATTTATAAATTGTATAGCATTGCAAGCCAAATCTTTATATAGCAAACCTCAGCCTATTTTTTCCCTTCCGACGCGCGGCGAGTCTGTCCTGTTACTTCGTTTTCGATAAAACCTTTTTTGAAAAGGTTTTCGCTTGAACGAGCGAAGCAAGTGAAACAGACAGCCCAGTGTATAGTTTTAGAGCAGAGCTTTGACCGTCCTCCCCAGACGGGACTCGGGCGAGACGGGGTTCGGGCAACAAATAAATTAATAATGAGTTAGGACTATTCACCTACGTTTCAGCGTTATCCTTACTTTTTCATTTAATTTACCCCCAATTAAGGTGAATTTATGTCATTAGCAAAACTCAGAACACATTATACAGCCGATATCAAGCCTGAAAAGGTTGATAACGGTCAAAAAATCACCCTGGCAGGATGGGTCCACGAGGTTAGAGACCTCGGAGGGATCTGTTTTGTAGTGCTTCGAGACCGGGAAGGAAAGGCTCAGGTCACCCTTGTAAAGAAGAAAGTTGATAAAGAACTGTTTGCCGCTGCAAGAAGGCTTGTCCGCGAATCAGTGATTTCAGTAACTGGCTCCGTTAAATTTGAAGAGAAGGCTCCAAATGGATATGAGCTGCTTCCTGATGAGATCACTGTCCTGAATGTTGCAGATTCTCCCCTGCCGATGGACACTACAGGCAAGGTGGAGGCTGAACTTGATACCAGGCTGGATTCAAGATTTATCGACCTAAGAAGGGCCGAAACAGCTGCAATCTTCAAGATAAGGCACCAGGCTCTCCAGGCAATCAGGAAATACTTTGTAGAAAACGGATTTATAGAGACCGCAACTCCCAAGGTCGTAGCGACTGCAACTGAGGGTGGTACAGCACTTTTCCCTATTACCTACTTTGACAGGGAAGCTTTTTTGAATCAAAGTCCCCAGCTCTTCAAGCAAATTCTTATGAGCGGCGGTCTTGATAGGGTCTTTGAGATCGGCCCCATTTTCAGGGCAGAAGAACATGATACTCGCAGGCACCTGAACGAGGCTACTTCTATCGATATCGAGGTCAGTTTCGCAGATCATTTCGATGTAATGGAAATTCTCGAGAACCTCGTAACTTATGTTTACACTCAGGTCATTGAGAAGTGCAAGTCCTCCCTTGAGACACTTGAGGTTGAACTGAAAGTTCCGAAAACTCCTTTCCTCAAGCTTACCTATGATGAAGTAATCGAGATTATAAATGCCCGCTCGGAAGAGAAAATGCAGTGGGGAGATGATCTCAGCACGCTCGGAGAGCATGTTGTGGGTGATTATGTCTACGAAACCACAGAGGAATCACACTATTTCATTATTGACTGGCCAACTGAGATTAAACCATTCTATGCCATGCCTTATGAAGACAGGTCGGAGTACAGCAAGTCTTTTGACATGATGCACCGAACAATGGAACTGTCTTCGGGAGCCCAGCGTATCCATATCCCTGACCTGCTTAAGAGCCGGATAGAATCACAGGGCCTGAATCCTGACGGTTTCGAATTCTACCTGAAGGCTTTCGAATACGGAATGCCTCCACATGCAGGCTGGGGTATGGGCTGTGAAAGGTTTATCATGACCATGCTCGGGACAGACAATATCAGGGATACCGTACTCTTCCCCAGGGATAGAAGAAGACTTTCTCCCTGAAATTCCCTTATTTTTGGTGTTTAAACAATTTCAGTTTAGTCTCCAGTTAATCTCCAGTTTAATAATCTTATTATCTTTTTTCAAGACTTGAGCCGGAAGGAAATATATATGACAGAAAGAAACATGTCCACCGATTCCCCGGAAAAACGTGCAGCCGGTGTTGCTGCTTCCTGGATGGTAGAATCGGGAATGGTAGTGGGGCTTGGAACAGGCTCGACAGTTGCGTATACTATAAAAGAACTTGGCAGGAGGATCAGGGAAGAGGAGCTTGAAATTCTGGGTGTTGTCACCTCATATCAGTCTGAAATGCTTGCTATAGAAGCTGGCATCCCTCTAGCAACCCTTGCCCAGCATCCGGAACTGGATATTGCTATTGACGGGGTAGATCAGATCGATTCCAGGCTTTACGCAATCAAGGGTGGGGGAGCTGCTCACACCCGGGAAAAAATAGTATCATCTTCTTCAAAACGTTTCGTGGTCGTAGCCGATGAGTCAAAAATAAGTACGCAGCTTGATAAAGCCGTACCTATAGAGGTTTTACCTTTTGCAAAGACCCTTGTGGTTAAGAAGATAAAGGAACTGGGAGGAAAACCCAAGCTGAGGTCTGCTTTAAGAAAAGACGGACCCGTGATAACCGATAATGGAAACTTTGTACTTGATGCTGATTTCGGTGTAATAAACGATCCTGAAAACCTTGCCCTCCAGCTATCTTCAATTCCTGGAGTTGTTGAGCATGGGATATTTTCCAATGTGGATGAACTCTATATCGGAAGAAAAGATGAATCAGTGGAGATAGTCAGGAGATAATAGTGATCTGGGATTCAGGAAATAATAGTCTGGAAGTAGTTCAAAATTGTCACGAGCAAGATAAGATTCAGTTAAATATAGCCCAGGAGTAAGCTTTCTTTAGCTTCAATAAAAATCCCTCGAAGAATAAGAACAGCAGATGACTGCCTTTAGGGCTTCATCTCCGGAATCTTATGCGAAAATAAAGTTTTACCCTCAAGAATTGACACACACCCGGTATGTTTTTATAGAAGTATTATCAGTAATTTTGTGATCAAATAATACTACTTCAGATAAGGCAACTGATTAAATTACATTTTCAGACTGATATTGGGCTAATAGTGACTGTAAGCCAGGACAATATCAAGATATTGGGTAAATATCTTCGACACTTATATTTCATTCATTTTAAGGAGGTTTTGGTTCAGATGGAAAAAAGTGGCCAGCCAATCATAATAGTAGATCCTAGAAAAGAGCGAACAAAGGGAAAAGAAGCGCTCAGCACGAATATTGCGGCTGCAAAGGCAGTGGCCAGTATAGTCAGGAGTACACTCGGACCGAGAGGAATGGACAAGATGCTTATCAATCCCATCGGGGATATAACAATTACAAACGATGGTGCAACTATTTTACATGATATGTCCATTGAGCATCCGGCAGCCAAAATGGTGGTGGAAGTTGCCGAATCACTTGAAAGCTCGGCCGGTGATGGGACTACAAGTGCTGTCGTGCTCACAGGCAGTCTGCTGGAAAAGGCAGAAAACCTTATTGAGAGTGGGGTCCACCCGACAGTTGTTATCAAGGGGTACAGGCTTGCAGCCGAGAAAGCTATCGAGCTTTTTGAGAACCTGGCGATCTCAGTTGATGAGAACGAAAAGGACTTGCTTGTAGAGGTTGCCAGAACCTCTATTACGGGGAAAGCATCTGAAAAATATAAAAGTATGATTGCGGAACTCTGTGTGGATGCCGCACTCGCTATTCGCGAGAGAGGAATAATCGACCTTAAAGACATCATTATTACAAAAGATGTCGGCGGCAAAATTGAAGAAACCGAGTTCGTCGAAGGCATTGTAATAGATAAGGTTGCTCTGGACAGGGAATTCCCTCTGAAAATAGAGAATCCAAGGATTGCCCTCATCGATGCACCAATGGAAATTGCCAAGACCGCAAACAAAGCAAAACTTCAGATCGGCGCGTATAGCGATATTGAGAATTTCGTAAAGCAGGAAGAAGCATCTCTATTCGAAATGGCAGACTACATTATTCGGGCAGGCGCAAATGCGGTTTTCTGTTCCAAGGGCATGGATGACAAGATCGCAGCCTATCTACAAAACCGGGGGATTTATGCAACCCGCAGGGTTAAGAATGAGGATATGCAGCACCTTGTAGATGCTACAGGCGGAAGACCTGTCCGCAACATCAAGGAACTGACCGAAAAAGAACTTGGTCACGCAGGGCTTCTTGAACAGGTCAGGGATGGCGACCAGGGTAAAACCTACCTCAGGGACTGCAAGGGTGCAAAATCTGTATCGATTGTCATCAGGGGTGCTACCGAGCATGTAGTTGATAACCTTGAACGCGCAATTGATGACGCCCTCTGGGTAGTGAAATGTGCGGTAGAAGATGGCAAGGTCGTTGCAGGCGGCGGTGCATCTGAGGTCGAAGTTGCACTCGGGATTCGCGCATATGCCCCCAGCATTGGTGGGCGGGAACAGATGGCAATAAAGGCTTTTGCCGACGCTCTTGAAGAAATCCCCAGGACAATTGCCAGAAACGCAGGCCTGGATACTATCAACACAATAGTAAACCTCAGGGCAAAGCACGCCGAAAACAAAAACGCAGGCCTGAACGTCAATACAGGCGTTGCCGAGGATATGCTCGAAAAAGGCATAATTGATCCTCTAAGGGTTAAGGTCAACGCTGTCAAAGCTGGTTCAGAAGCCGCAGAAATGGTACTGCGTGTTGATGATATGCTCCGAGCCCAGCGCTCTGACATGCCTGAAGTCAAACCCGAACACAGGGCAAGTACCTACGACGGTATGGCAGCCCCGCAGCTTAACATGCGCAGGTAAAGACAAGTTAGATAAATACTGGAAGTACTCAGAAAATTTCAAGAAGGAAAGCTGCAGATCCCATTCAGCAGCCTTCTTATTTTAATTCTCTTTTGTTCTTTTACATGTCTCTTATTGTTCTACTTTGTTCGAGCTTATCCTTAAACCCCTTTTTACTTTCTGAATGATTATTATATATTTGCATAAATAAATATAGTGCTAAATTAATATATCCATTGGACTTCAGGAAAAACAGAGGGGTATAAGCTTATTAATGGAGAAGTTAGTGTGACTCCTGAGGACTTCTTTATACAGTTAGTTAATTCACTTCCCTTTCCATATAACTTACTTGCAATTTTTATTATAATGATATATATTTTTTTAGCCAAGTTTTATTATACGCAGAATAAAAATAAGGTCAATAATTTTTTAGATTTACATTTTAAACAAATCACTGTTGGTCTGATCTTAATTATAATATCGACCGCCTTTTTAGCTGCCATTTTTTTTGTACACGAAAGCTTTTTCTTTCCTGAGCCTCCAGAAGACCGATTTATAGTTGCAATCTCACCTTTTTATGCAGTTAGTCCCCAAGGTTACTCAGTAGATATGTATACTCCAGGTAAAATTAAGGACGAGATTGAAAAAGTTGAGGGGAACACAATAAACGCTATAATTCTGGATTCACCTCCAATAACTGATGATAAAGACGCAGTACAGAAAGGGAAAAAAACTGGAGCCCATCTTGTTATTTATGGAGGGGATCATAGGGTTGTAACAGGTGAAACCATTACAGAATTTTATATAATATCCACAAATACATCTTCTACAACACCTTTATTCCTGGATGTTAATAGTAGTAAAAAAGCAATTCCAATCTTATATTCTGACAAATCAATTCGGCTTGAATCAGTAGAGGAAAACGTATCCTCTGCCGTATATACAGCTCTTGCATTCGAATACTATAGAAAATCTCAATATGCATCTGCAATTAAAATGTTTAAACACATTGTAAATCATGAAAATGAAAAAACTATTTTATTTTATATTGGGAGCTGTTATTTTGAGATGAGTAAATTTGATGGAAGCGTACCTAATAAATTCCTGATTAATGAAAGTCTGCTAAATGAGAGCTTAGTATACTATTATAAAACTATTGAAATTGATTGCAATTATTCACTTGCTTGGAATAACGTAGGATAGTGCATGTGTTTTTTCACTTATCAATGACAAGGAGCAAGCAATGTCTGATTTAAAGTACGCAATTGAGCTTAACTCATCGTACAAAGAAATCGCAAGAAACGATAGTGATTTTGAAGAATTATGGACAGATGAAGAGTTCAAAAAACTAGTAAGTAACAATAATTAATTAGTATTACTGAATGTAAAAAAAAGATAAAATGGATTGATAAATAGTTGATAATAGCTTGTATATCTTTTTAAGGAGCTAATTCACCTTTGTTTAAGTATTTTCAAAGCCAGCTCAAATTTCCCCGTAAAACTGCCTGTAATCCTCAATTGCCTTTTTAGCCTGTGCAGGAAATTCTTTTTTCATAAATTCTATAAACTCATCTCTTGATTGAATTTCCTTCAGGATTTCAAGCATACGTGCTGTAAATTTTTTCGACTCAATACTTCCTTTCTGTAATTCAAGAGAGAGACAGAGGGCTTCTTTTGGGAAGTACTTCCTCCTGATCCATGGAGAAACCGAGCCAAGAAGCACGCCGTCTTTCAGAATGCTGTAGGCAGGCACCCCTATAAGTTCAAGCCTGTTTTTTCCAGCAAGCTTTTCAAGGTTCTGGCTGGAATATGAGTGAAGTTCAAGATAGATCTCGGGTTTCAGTTCTTCAATAGCCTTGAGGATTTTCTTTCCGGGTCCTGTATAATAACCCGAGGTCAGGGTTGAGACGTACTTTCCACAGTTTACAACTGGAATTAAGGCAAGAGTACCGGTCTTTGGAGGCTTTATATTCTCCAAGAGTTCAGTTGTATCTTTCCACTCGTTCCCGTGCAGACCCGCGACAAAGAGCCGGACTGGCTTTCCGCTGCCGTAAATTCTAATTCCGGCATCCGGGTGCGAGTTTGGCATTTTTGTGTATTCTCGCTTTGCAGGAAAGGGATCTTCTGAACCCTCTATTCCATTAGCAGCCATTAGTTCTAGTACCTCTGTATTCCTTTTATTCGGAAAGCTTGTTTTCTCCTTCTTCAGACAGCTTTTTTTCTTCAGACAGCTTTTTTTCTTCAGACAGCTTTTCTTCTTCGAGTAGAGGCTTTCTTGCGACTACATAGATCTCCTGTTTTTCGGAATTGATGACCTGCTGAATTTCAAGCCCGAGATTCTCTATTTTACTGAGGATGGGTTTTGGATTTTTTCGCCTTGGGATTTTGATAACCTGGAGCAGCTTTCCTCCGGGTCTCAGCAGAGGCAGCACTCTCGAAAGAGCCTTGACTGAATCTTCAGGTTCAAGGGTCATATCTGAGAGGATAACATCTACAGGTTCTTCTGAGAGTAAGTTCAGCGGTATAGTGAAAACATCTCCGAATGTCACCTCGACATTTTCCCTCTCGTGTGCGATTTTCCCAAGCTCACTCCTGAAATCCCTGCTGAACTCAATGCCTTTCACATTGCCTGCAATTTCCGAAGCAAAAAGGAGAAATCCACCTGCACTGGACCCAAGATCAAGCACCCTGTCCCCGGGTTTAAGAATCCCGCTTTCCTCCTGAATAAATTTGAGCTTGAAATACCCCTGAGGCTGATCCAGCCCCTCGGCAACCTCAATAACATCCTCGGTAGAAACGTCTCTGGAGACCTTTGTTACCACCGTTCCGTTAACCTTAACATTTCCGGCAACGATAGCAGCTTTGGCTCTCCCCCTTGATTTGAAATGGCCCATATCCACAAGGTATGCATCCAGTCTCATGGGGCATTGTATCGGCAGAGCCTGTATATATAGCAAGTCGGTGTATAGCAAACTAGAGAAAGCATTTCTTATTGTTGGTTGATTCAAAAGCATATTAAATTTCAGAATCTTATCATAGTTCATCTGCTGAGCCAATTTAAGCTCGAATTTCTCAAAAATAGCCCTTCCTGAAAACTGGAATAGACCTGACATCATGAGTTCAGTCATAAACGAGGTCACAAAGCAGGGCGTGTACATTGAGTTTAGTAAAAAAAGGAGATGGGCAGTTGGTGGAACTGCCCATGCTTGCTTGTAAACTAAACATCAGGGAAACAAGATCCCCAACGGTGCTGCTAAAATTCGCCACCGGAAACTCCTGTGCAGATTATATTACTTTCTTAGGTTTAATGGTTATTTCTTTCTTGATGCCTCCCACATCTATCTTAAAATTCCCAGGGGGGACAGCTGTTGTATCATAGAAGTAATTGAAGTCCCCATTCGAATCAACTTTTACCTACTGAGAAGCCGTAATATTCAAATTAACCTTTGGGACCCTTTTCTCAGCATTTCCATCGATTTTTATTTTATAGGTTCCAGGAGGAACGTTTGACTGAGATACTATTGCAGTATCCCCTGAAGCCTCTGAGCTTTTTGTTACCCAGATAACCTTTTTTACCCTCACATTGAGGTTTTTGGCTCCTTCGGCTTCCACCGTAAAGAAGTTGTTAAGGCCCTCAGGGATTTTTATTTCATCAATAGTATATTCAAATTTTCCTTTTGAGACAGGAACAGTCGTCTCGAAATTTACAAATACATCGACCTTCTCTCCCGGAAAAGCACTCCCTTTTATATTGAGTACATCCCCGGAAACAGGCTTCTTAGGGGAAAAATCCCAATGGCTAACAGGTTTTTCCAGAACTGTTATGGTTGCAACCATTGAATCTGTGCCGTTCTCATTAACTGCAGTTAGATTAACAGTATAGTTTCCTGCTGCAGAATAAGTATGCACTGGATTTTGCTCGGTAGAATTAACTCCATCTCCAAAGTCCCAATTTACAGAAGTCGCATTTTCTGACAGATCTATAAACTGTACCGATAGAGGAGCATAACCCTCTGTGACATTGCTGCTGAAGTTTGCTACAGGCAGCACTTGCTCTACTAGGACAGGACCTATAAACTGCCCGAAGGAACATGGGTAACTTCCCGCATTGACATTGGCTATAACAGTGTCTGTGGTTGTATCAATTACAGACACTGTGTTGCCCTGATAGTTTGTCACATACACTTTCGATCCATCCGGGGTAGCTGCAATTTCCTTAGGGCTACATCCTACATTCACAGTGGCTATAACCTTATTTGAGGATATATCAATTACAGAGATAGTGTCACTCTGGGAGTTTGCCACATATACCTTTGCTCTCGCAACTGTAACTCCAAAAGGATCGGCCCCAACAGGTACGGTAGCTATAACGGTTTTTTTGGCTGTATCGATTACAGACACTGTGTTGCTCTGATAGTTTGTCACATACACTTTCGATCCATCTGGGGTGACTGTAACTCCATTAGGAGCGTATGTACACTTGCATCTCTCTTTTACAGATACTGTTTTTTAAGCTTATCTCTGGAGGTGTCAATTACAGAGACAGTATCGCTTCCACTATTCGCCACGTATACCTCTTTTCCATCCGGAGTAACTGTAACTCCCTGAGGATCCTTACCTACTTTTACCGTGGTTTTAACGATATCTGTGGCTGTATCAATTACAGAGACAAATCCACGAGTTCCATAACTGCTCGCTACATATGCCTTTGTTCCATCTGGACTGACTGCAACCCCTTCGGATTGCCTCTTACACTAACTATTGCTGTAAGATTATTTGTCGCCGTGTCAATTACAGAAACATTGCTATTCATATGTGCCATACTGCCTGAATGTGTCACATACACCTTTGTTCCATCAGGCGTAATAGCAACTCCAAAAGGTTCTTCTACATGCCGTTCATATGTGATGGGAGATGTTTCTATATCCACAGTATCTATAACAGTATCTGTTGCTGTGTCAATTATATGAACAGTAGCGGTGTCGGAATTAGTAATATATGCATATGGTCCTGTAGCCGAGGAATTCTGATATGCATCCGGTCCTATGATTGAAGAATTTTGATACTCACACTGCCATATAGTCGAAGAATTATTTGCTGAAGCAACTGATGTTGTAGATAAAATCAAAACCAGCAATAAAAAATGAGCTGCTAAACCAAAGAATATCGAACATCTTGTCTTGGCTTTTAATGTCTCACCTTCTTCTTTTCTCAATATCAATAATGAAAACAAAAATTTTAATAAATATCAGTTCACAAAAAATTTAAAAGTTTCTCTAAAAATCCCATTTTTATAAAAATATAAAAACTGTATTTCAAAATTAATTACAATTTTATTATTTATCGTAGAAAAAAGAATATATTTTTGAATAATCTTATTATTTATATAATAACACTCATATTGAATTCTTTATTCTAGTATTTATTCTGAGTTCTTCTGGCATTTCAAAAGAATAAAGTCATGTTTATAATGTGCAAACCTTTGTGTATTCATTTACTGAAATTTATTGATTTACTTTCTGCCAGATACTTCGGGCAAGCCGTTTTATCCTGCAAACCTGGTGAGATAGTGTATCAAGAGATCCTTAAAAAATTTACCTCATTGTTCCCCCTATGGGCAGTACTTTTGTCTGCTGTTGCATACGCTTATCCTGAATACTTTGCTCCCCACCAGGGGCTTATTGTGCCTATTCTGAGCCTTATTATGCTAGGGATGGGAGTTACCCTCTCGGTGAACAGTTTCCTTGCAGTATTGAAGAAGCCGTCAGTAGTTCTCCTGGGCACTTTAATGCAGTACACTGTTATGCCTTTTGCAGCCTGGATAGTCTGCACGGTTTTGAAGTTGCCTCCCGACCTGGCGATTGGTGTGATTGTGCTTGGGTGCTGCCCAGGCGGCACGGCTTCGAATTTGATTTCTTATTTAGCAAAGGCTGATGTGGCTCTTTCAATAGTCCTTACGTCGGTCTCCACGTTGCTTGCTTTTCTTGCAACTCCTTTCCTTACCTGGATTTTTATAGGTCAGACTGTAGAGGTCGATGTCACAGGCATGCTGGTCAGTGTTGTAAATATGGTAATCGTGCCTGTAGTGCTAGGGCTTGCAATCAACTATTTCTTTGAGAAACGAATAAGCATGGTCAGGGAAGTTTTTCCGGCAATTTCAGCCGCAGCTATAGTAATCATTGTCGCCATAATCATAGGGACAAATAGTGCAAACCTAGAGCAGAGCGGCCCCTTGGTCCTGCTCGCGGTGATCCTGCACAATGGGCTTGGCCTTGCTGGTGGCTACTGGATTTCAAAAGCCCTGAAATTAAGTGAGATCGAAGCCCGGACTATTGCAATCGAGGTAGGGATGCAGAACTCCGGCCTGAGTGTCGCACTTGCTATAAAGCATTTCACGGCAGCAGCCGCACTTCCAGGCGCGATTTTTAGCATCTGGCACAACCTGTCAGGTGCTCTCCTGGCTGGACACTGGTCAAAACAAAGTGCACAGGCTGCTGATAATAAATGAGAAGCGCTGGGAAAAGAAGATTTAAGTAAAAGAATTGAGGTAAAAAGCTATGGACCTCACAAAAAGATTAAGATAATGGTTAACGTCTTCCGCCTCGCCTGATCCGTGGGGTGGTTGTTTTTACTTTTGGTTTTGATTTGCTTCCGGTATCATAAATTAATGAATTCTTACCTATTTTTTCTGCTGTTTCTGTCGGATTTTTTGCGTCAATATTTTTATTGAGGTTAGATATATCTGTTCTTTTTGAAGAATCGGGGTTTAAGTAAGATTTTGCAGCATGGATATTCGGTACTACGTGTCTATGCCAGAGACTCGACCAGAACATCATTGACAATAAACTGGGGCAACCGCTCTGGGTATCGCTGTAAGAAGGGGTTGATGTATTATTATCTTCTGCTGATTTTTGCTGTCCGATACAGCCGCTAAATCCACTGCTGATCAGCAGCATGATTAATAATAAACTTATTAAGCCTACTTTTTTCATTGAAAGCCTCTGTTAAAAAATCTTGTCTACAATCGGAGTGCTATTTCCCACGTAAAAGATAAAGGGATAGATTTGTATATTTTTCTAAGAAATCTATTTCACAATTTACATGTGGGTCTCGTTTGTACTCAAAGAGAATACTTTTAATGAAATAAGTAAATACTGATATTAAGACACTTAACTAATTTTACTCAAATCTATTAAAATATTCTAATGCAGATAATTATTTATATAATAGATATAATCTAGCCATCCGTTATATGTAAAAGCTTGAATCCCGCTCTTCCTGCTTTTTTCCTATGTTTTTCCTCGTTATTTTTAGAGAATGAGTTCCTGGCTTAACAGGGTTATTCACGTTGGTTTGTAGAAAAAAATCATTATTCAAAACTGAAAGTATTGAACGCAAACAGATATAAGATTGAGAATAAGAAACCATACAATTCACTATCGGTAATCCCGATTTGCTGAACATATATTCAAAGAACGATTGTTAATTGCTTAATACTTTCACTTTGCTATATTACTCTATTAATATTCACATTGCTATATTGCTCTATTAAAATTCACATTGCTATATTGCTCTATTAATAGCAAGTCTTCATTCTGCTGTGTATATCGAAAAAAATGGGAATATGAATCAGAAAATTGTCATGTGTAATCTGGATAAAATCAATGTCAGTCAATTATAACTAATTATTTATAATAACACATAGAATTATCTGTCTGAATGAATAACTTGATAAGAAAACGTAAATTTTAAGATTTTCAAAAAGTTCCTGAGAATCATAAGTTCATATTAATTCATATTATTTCTGGGTTTTTTAGAGTTCAATGTAAAATCCAGACTTGATTCAGACTTTACTCTTACCTTAAAACTGTCATACATTAAATTCTCATACACTAAAATTCTCATCTAACCAATTCTACTGGATAAAACCCGGGAGAAGAAAAATGAAAAATATTATTATTAAAGGGGCACGGGAACACAACCTGAAAGATATCACTGTTGAACTCCCGCGGGACAAATTCATTGTTATTACAGGAGTTTCAGGTTCAGGGAAATCTACTCTTGCTTTTGATACGATTTATGCCGAAGGGCAGCGGCGCTATGTGGAGTCACTCTCGGCTTATGCGCGGCAGTTCCTCGGGCTCATGAACAAGCCGGATGTAGACAGCATAGAGGGATTATCTCCTGCGATTTCCATTGAACAAAAAACTACATCAAAAAACCCTCGAAGTACGGTCGGGACCGTTACGGAAATTTATGACTATCTGAGGTTGCTTTTCGCAAGGATAGGCACGCCTTACTGCCCGACCCACAATATAAAAATCGAGTCCCAGTCCCCCGAAAAGATTGCGGACAGCCTGAGCAGGGAATGCGAGGGCATGATTACTATTCTCGCGCCTGTGGTCCGGCAAAAGAAAGGGACTTACCAGCATCTCTTCAGGGAACTGAATAGCGAAGGATTCTCCCGGATTAGGGTAAACGGTGAGATCCACAGGACTGACGATGAGATCACCCTCGACCGTTACAAAAAACATGATATTGAAGTTGTGATTGATCGGCTAGATCCTTCTGAAGACCGCTCAAGGCTAGTAGAAGCCTGTGAAAACGCCCTCAAGAAGGCAGACGGGCTTTTAATCGCGGTTGATTCGGAAGGAAAAGACCACCTTTATTCCTCAAATATGGCATGTCCGATCTGCGGAATGGCTTTCGAAGAACTCCAGCCCAGGATGTTCTCCTTCAACGGTCCTTTTGGAGCCTGTGAAGCCTGTAACGGGCTCGGCTTCAAGATGGAATTTGACCCGGACCTTATTATTCCGAATAAAAAACTTTGTCTTGCGGATGGGGCTGTTGCTCTTTACAGGAATTACCTGGACAGTTACCGGAGTCAGCATCTGGGAGCTGTGGCAAAGCACTTTGGGTTCGACATTTTTACCCCAATTGAGGCTCTCACAGATGAGCAGTACAATGTGCTTATGTACGGTTCGGACGAACGAATGCAGTTCGAAATGAGCATGAAGAACGGAGATGCCCACTGGTCTCATAAAGGAACATGGGAAGGACTGATTCCTCAGTCTGAGAGGCTGTACAGCCAGACAAAATCCGAATACAGGCGCAAGGAACTTGAGAAATTCATGCAGGTCAAGCCCTGCCCGAAATGTGAAGGCAGGCGCCTGAAGGAAAAAGTGCTTGCAGTAAAGCTGGGTGGAAAATCCATTGTGGACGTAACCGATCTTTCAATTCTGGACTGCATCCGATTTTTCGAAAACCTTGATCTCTCGGAAAAGGAAAGGGAGATAGCAAAGCAGATTTTAAAGGAAATTCGATCCAGGCTTGGCTTCCTTGAGCACGTGGGACTCGGCTATCTCACGCTTTCCCGTAGCTCAGGCACTCTCTCAGGCGGAGAAGCACAGCGAATCCGACTGGCTACCCAGATAGGTTCAAACCTCATGGGCGTGCTCTATGTGCTAGACGAACCCTCAATAGGGCTGCATCAGAGGGACAATGAAAGGCTTATCCAAACTCTCCAGACCCTGCGGGACCTTGGAAATACCCTTATAGTCGTAGAACACGATGAAGATACCATCCGGGCTGCGGATTATGTACTCGATATAGGACCAGGGGCAGGCATTCACGGAGGTTACGTGGTAGCCGAAGGTACGCCTGAAGAAATTGAACTGAACAAGGAATCCCTGACAGGCCAGTACCTCTCGGGAGAAAAACAGATAAAGCCGCCTGCTCTTCGAAGGCAAAGTGATTCGTTCATCAGGCTTAAAGGGTGCAGGGCAAACAACCTTAAGGACATAGATGTGAATATCCCGATAGGAGTCCTGACCGTGGTTACAGGGGTTTCGGGATCTGGAAAATCCACACTTATTTACGATACACTGTACAAAGCCCTGGCAAAGAAAATAAACAAATCAAATGTAACTCCAGGGGAGTATGACGAGCTGATTTTTGATTCTGAGGTCGACAAGGTAATCGTTATTGACCAGAGCCCTATAGGCAGGACTCCCCGTTCGAACCCTGCAACCTATACCAAAGTCTTTGATGCTATCAGGCAGGCTTTTGCCGAGACAAAGGAAGCCAAAATCCGGGGCTATAAGAACGGACGCTTCTCTTTCAATGTAAAAGGAGGGCGCTGCGAAGCCTGCCAGGGAGACGGGATGATAAAAATAGAGATGAACTTCCTGCCTGATGTATACATTGAATGTGAGGAGTGCAAGGGTACGCGCTACAACCGGGAAACCCTCGAAGTAAAATACAAGAGCAAATCGATTGCTGAAGTCCTAAATATGACTGTAGAAGAAGCTGCCGAACATTTCGAGAATATACCTGCAATCAAAGGCAAACTCGATACCCTGAAAAGGGTAGGGCTTGGTTACATCAAACTTGGGCAGAGCTCAACAACGCTTTCAGGCGGGGAGGCCCAAAGAATTAAACTGACAAGAGAGCTCTCTAAAAAGGGCACCGGAAGGACAATTTACCTCCTTGACGAACCCACAACAGGGCTCCACTTCCATGATGTCAAGAAACTAATTGCAGTCCTTAATGGGCTTGTAGCAAAAGGAAATACCGTGGTTGTAATCGAGCACAACCTAGACGTAATCAAATCCGCAGACTATATCATCGACCTTGGCCCCGAAGGCGGGAATGCAGGCGGAGAGATCATTGCCGAAGGAACCCCAGAGGAAGTGGCTCTGGTTCAGGGAAGCCATACTGCACGCTTCCTTGCACCCAGGCTCTCAGACTCATACCTGAGCATGTCAGAAGCAGAGCCTGTTGAGGCAATTTTCGAAGAAGGAGAAACATTTGAGGTTGATTTTGAAGAGTTTGAAGATGATCTGAATGATGAGTCCGAAGGATTTGAAGAAAATTCTGAAGAAGACCTTGAAGACAATTCCAGAGGTTTCAGGCGCTGCAAACACAGAACCGAAAAAGCGCTTGAAGAACAGCTAATTTAAAGTTGACATTAGGCCGATTTAAAGCTGATTTAAAGCTGATTTAAAGCCAATTAAAAGAAAACTAATTTAAATTAACTTTAAACTCTGTGTAAAGGCTAGAAAATTGGATATGAGGTTTAAAAATGATTGACCTGGAAGCTCTTCCTCACCTGCCTGGCTGTTACCTCTTCAAAAACGAAGAAGGGACTGTGCTGTATGTGGGCAAGGCAAAGGACCTTAAAAAGCGGGTGAGCAGCTACTTCCAGAAACGAGACCATGACCCGAAAACCGAGAGCCTTGTACAAGCTGCTCGAGGCCTTGATTTCATTGTCACGAATACGGAAGTAGAGGCTTTACTCCTGGAGAACACTCTGATCAAAAAACACTGGCCACGGTACAATATTGCTCTCAAGGACTCAAAGCGATATGCCTGCATTCACTTAACCGAAGAGAAGTTTCCAAGGATCAGGCTTTCCAGGAAGAGAACTGAAAGCGGGATCTCTTTCGGGCCCTTTATATCGGCAAAGGAAAGAGATTACATTTTTGAGGTTGTAAGAAAGACCTTCCAGCTCAGAACCTGCAAGCAGATGCCAAAGCGTGCCTGCCTGAGATACCACATGGCAGCATGTAGCGGGCCCTGCATAGGTGCAATTTCTCCTGAAGACTATGCCGAAAAAGTGAAAAAAGCCAGCTATGTCCTGAAAGGCAATATCAGAGAACTCATAGAGTCGATGGAGAAGGAGATGAGAGAACTGGCATCAAGGCAGCAGTTCGAGCAGGCTATGGCTCTCAGGGACGAAATTGCAGCTCTTGAATATCTCCAGGAAAAACAGAATGTTGAGAGGCAGAAAAAGCATAACGAGGATATTCTGAGCTATATTGTTAGGGACGACACCGTTTATCTTATGCTCTTCAAGGTTTACAAAGGCACTCTTGAGGACAAACAGGACTATGTTTTTGCTTTCGGGGAGAATTTCCTGGAAGAATTCCTGGTACAGTATTACTCCGAGAACGAACCGCCTGAAGAACTCATCCTGCCTGAACCTCTTGATGACTCGCTTGCAGATTTTCTTTCACACGTAAAGGGAATTAAGGTGAAAGTTACGGTTCCAAAGCAGGGAGAGAAAAAGGAACTTCTCGATCTTGCCCTGAAAAATGTTGAGATCGGTTTCTTCGGAGACCGGAAAAAGCTCGAAGCCCTGCAAAGTAAACTCTCCCTTCCAAAACTTCCGAATGTTATAGAATGTTTCGATATATCGCATCTCTCAGGTACGGCTACGGTTGGCTCCATGGTGCAGTTTCGTGGAGGCAGACCCGATAAACACAATTACCGCCGTTTCCGGATCGAGAGTGTTGAGGGAATTGACGATTTCGCTTCCATTGCCGAGGTTGTTCGGAGGCGTTACTCCCGCCTGCTTGAGGACAAACACGATCTGCCTGACCTGATCATCATAGATGGAGGAAAAGGTCAGCTTTCCTCAGCTTTTGAGGAGCTCCGGAAATTGAAGCTCCGGATTCCTGTTATTTCCATAGCCAAGCGGGAAGAAGAAATCTATGTGCCTGGACTTAAGTCTTCACTTCCAATCAAAAAAGACGAGAAAGCCTCGCTATTTATCCAGGAAATCCGGGATGAAGCCCACAGGTTTGCAATTAACTACAACCGCTTGCTAAGGCAGAAGTCCTTTATTCCTAAAAATTTCTGATTCTTAAAACTGCGTTATTATTATATAATTTATATATTTAGAATCTCGTTATAGGGTCTTGATTTTATGAATTCTTCAGATCAAACATCCCAGACAGTATCTCGAAAATTTTCCGAGATAATACAGAATGCCCAATATCAGGACAGCCCGCAGTTCAAGCTGGTTTCCGATTTTGAGCCTAAGGGTTCCCAGCCGCAGGCAATTGAAAGTCTTGTGGAGGGGTTGAAAAAAGGAGAGCGTTTCCAGACCCTTCTAGGGGTAACCGGATCAGGGAAAACCTATACCATTGCAAATGTAATAAACCAGATAAGGAAACCGACCCTTGTTATTGCCCATAATAAAACTCTTGCCGCTCAGCTTTATAACGAATTCAGAGAGTTTTTCCCTGAAAACCGGGTGGAGTATTTCGTCTCCTATTATGATTATTACCAGCCTGAGTCCTATCTTCCTGCCAAAGACCAGTATATTGAAAAAGACGCCATGATTAACCCGAAAATTGAGCAGATGAGGCTTGCTGCAACTGCTTCCCTGATGTCGCGCCAGGACGTTATTGTCGTGGCGTCCGTATCCTGTATCTACGGGCTTGGCAATCCTGAGAACTTCCAGAATATGGGATTTGAATTAAAGGTCGGGGATAGGGTTCAGAGAAAAGAAATCCTGCAAAAGCTCATTGAAATCCAGTTCGAGCGAAACGACCTTGAGCTTATGCCCGGGCGCTTCAGGGTAAAAGGGGATACCATTGACATTATTCCTGGTTATTTTGACAACATTATCCGGATCGAGCTTTTCGGGAACGAGATTGATCGGATTTCCGAGGTGGACAAGCAGACCGGACAGAGGACAGAGGACATGGATTATTTCTTTGTCTATCCTGCCAGGCACTATGTCATCCCTGAAGAAGAGCAGAAAAGTGCGATTCAGTCCATTCTTGAAGAGCTTGAAGATCGTCTTCCTGAACTCGGGCTACTTGAGTCCCACAGACTGAAACAGCGCACGATTTATGATATAGAAATGATTCAGGAAACCGGAAGTTGTAAAGGCATTGAAAATTATTCGAGGCACTTTGACCACCGCAAGCCCGGAGAGAAACCTTTCTGCCTGCTTGACTATTTTCCTGAGGACTTCCTGATGGTCATTGATGAAAGCCACCAGACCATCCCGCAGCTTCATGGGATGTATAACGGGGACCGTTCAAGAAAGAAGAGCCTTGTTGATTACGGGTTCAGGCTGCCCAGTGCCTACGATAACAGACCCCTGAAGTTCGATGAATTCGAGAAGTACATGAGAAATGTGATCTTTGTCTCGGCAACCCCTGCAGATTACGAAAGAGAGCACTCAGCCCGGATCGTGGAACAGATTATCCGCCCAACAGGCCTTGTTGATCCTGAAGTGGAAATTCGCCCTCTCGAAGGACAGGTCAGGGACGTTATGCAGGAAGTCAGGAAGGTTGTGGAAAGGGGAGATCGTGCCCTTGTGACCACACTGACAAAGAAGCTTGCTGAAGAACTTACCGAATATCTTGCAAGGAACGAAATCAAAGCTCGCTATCTGCACTCGGATATCAAAACCATTGAAAGGACTGAGATCATCCGCGAGCTCCGGCTTGGCAAATTCGATGTTCTTGTCGGAATCAATTTGCTAAGGGAAGGGCTCGATATTCCGGAAGTGGGTTTCATAGGCATTCTCGATGCTGATAAAGAAGGTTTCCTAAGAAACTCGAAAAGTTTGATCCAGATAATCGGTAGAGCAGCCCGGAACGCCAATTCAAAGGTTGTCCTGTATGCCGACAATATGACCGATTCCATCAAAACAGCCGTTAACGAGACAGAACGCCGCCGCTCCATGCAGATTGCCTACAATAAAGAACACGGCATAGTCCCGACAACCATCAGGAAACCCATAAGGGAGAAGGTTGTGGATATCACCGACACAAAACACATCCCGAAAACCGATATCGCCAAAATGATCATCGAACTGGAAGCCGAAATGAAAGAAGCAGCCGACAGGCTGGATTTCGAGCGGGCAATCCAGCTAAGGGAAATGATAAAGAAACTGGAGAAAGAGATAAAAGTAGCCTGAGAGGGTTAGAAAGTCTACATTTTCTTTCTTACCTTTTTACCTTCTTTTGCTTTTTTTACATTTTTTACCTTTTTACCATCTTTCCTTTTTACTTTATTTCTACAAGGTCTCCTTCTCCGACCGTATATTTTCTCTCACGTCAGTTTCTTTATCTATAATTCTTTTAAACTGTAAATTTGAACTTGATTAAACCGTATTAAGCTCCAGAATTAAATGTAATACTCAACGTAGAAACGGTAAGCAACCTGAAGTTCTTCCAGTTCCTTGGGTTCCAGTTCAAAATCAGGCTGACCGGCTTTGTAGATTTTTTCCCCTAGATTTTTGAAGGTAACCTCGCATCTAATATTTTCAGGGAGTTGAGCTTCAAAGCTTTCGCATTTGTTACGGATTTTCAGGATAAGCTTTTCTATTTCTTCAGAACTGAAGACTTTTTTATTTTCAGGGATGTAATTTACCTCAACTACAAGTTCTTCCTTACTCAACAGATCTGCCCAGAAACCTGAAAATTCAGTTCCTTCTATCCTGTAATCCTGAAGCTCGAAGCTTCTTGTGATTGTATTCTTGATTTTACCCTCTTCCATGTGCTTGTTTTAGGAAGTGGATGTATATAAACTATCTCAAAATAAAACAGATTCTTAAGGGTATCGATTTTTTAAAACATCTGATTCTCAGAAGCTTCACTCGATGAGAACTTTAACTTATGAGGATCTTCATAAGAGAATGAACTTTAAAGTACCCTCTAAGGTTCATTGAAACGGATTTTATTTTGGAAAGAGATATTTATATCCACGATTTTCAGAATAGCTGCCAATCCGGATAGGAGGACCCCATGTACCGAAACCGGAGGTGACAATTATCTGGAAGTCTCCTTTCTTTGAATAGCCCCAGCTATTTTCAAACACATGCTTGGAAATTAAAGTGTTGGGGAAAAACTGTCCAGCGTGCGTATGTCCGGATAACTGCAAATCAACCCCATTTTGCTGTCCTTCTCCAAGGCTTACTGGCTGGTGATCCAGAAGAATAATCGGTAAGTTACGGTCGATATCCTTTAAAAGCTCGGAAAGCTCGATGCGGGTTTTTCCTGCCATATGGGCTGCCATGCGGTCATCCCGACCAACTATGTAAAACTGGTTGTTTACTTTCACACATTCATCAACCAGGACATTAACTCCAGCCTGTCTGAGGTACTCAATTGCCTGCTTACTCCTGCCTCCAATATATTCATGGTTCCCGAGGACCGCATATACTCCGCACCTGGGCTGTAATTTTTTCAATATTTCCGGCATTTTGTTGCTGATAAAGAATCTCACGTCTTCATCAATGGTGTCTCCAACAAGGAATACAATATCCGGGTCAAGTTCATTGATTTTCTTAACCATTGATTCAAGGTGTTTATTATCAATCACCGGTCCAAGGTGAATATCGGATACCATGACAGCATGGAGTTCTGGTAATTCGGGCACTGTCTTTTTAATAGCAATGTCGTAATGTATTACACGTGGATGATTTGCGTTCCAGGTTCCATATATTAAGAGAAGAGATACCATGGATAAAACTGCAAATCCCCAGTATAATGACGGATAATTAGTTATCTGATCCTCAGGGAAGGCGAAATTGATCAGGAAGCGAAAAATATCCGCATCTACCCATATAAGAAGCGAATAATAGATAGCAGCCAGCCAGTAATCTCCAGTTATTGCGGCGAGGTAATTGACAGATCCGGGATAAATTCTCTTTCCTAACTTGACTGCAAAAAGCGAGATTGCAAGAAACAAGTAGCCTATCCAGTAGAGAGAAGAGTAAGGCTCAATAAAATTTTGAATTGATTGGAAAAAGCATAAGCCAACATAATAGTTGCCTGCAAAATAGATCGAGATAAAAATAATAAAAGCACCGAGGAAGAGAAAATTCGTTCTTCGGATTACTATTCCATTCCTTTTTGTTTACTCCTTCATTAATTTCCCCGGGATCTTCTCTTTTATCTGTCATCATATTTTTATTCGATGTAACATTTTATCTGATGTTACATTTTATTTAATGTTACATTTTATCTAACGATATATTTACCTATATTATATTTACCTAATATTACATTTTATCTAATGATATATTTACCTAATATTATATTTACCTAATATATATTTTACATAATGTTATATTTATCATCGTTCCTGTTTTCAGAGTTTTTTAAGCATAATTGACATTATGCCCGATCTGGAAGGCTTTGTCGACTGAGGCTGGAACATCATATTTTCCATCATTTCAGAGGATCCGAACATTTCCTCATTGACGCGGTCGTTTATTTCGTCGAAAATCATTTTGTAGGCTGGGCAGTGGGGATCAACGCCTTCTATTTTCCCATCCGTGGGCACCAGCGCATTGTATGGGCATCCGCCTCTGCAATACTTTATATGAGAACATTTGCCGCATGCCGTGTCCACATATTCTTTAAACTGAAACATTTGCTTCCAGGCTTCGGATTGAGCAAGGTCTGCCATTGTCGGGCGGTCATAAACATTACCCATTACATATTCGGGCATGCCTACAAAGCGATAGCAGGGGTATATGCTTCCCTCAGGACCAACCGCAAAGGTATCTCCCATACAGTCAACATAAGTACAGACAACACCTTTTCCTGTAAATACGCCTTTACACAGATGGTCAATATTCATAACTTCTATTCTGCCCAGATTTTCAAGGTATTTGTCAAGAAGATAAATAAGGAGTTCTCCATACTCTTCAGGTTCAAGGGTCCACTGGTTGGGGTTATCGCCTTTTAAAGAAGGCAAGCAAGGATGGAATTTAAGTGTCAGTCCATTCTCAAGATAAAAGTTGAAAATTTCTTCCCTTGACTTTACAGAATGCGAAGTAAAAGTAGTAATGAATCTAACTTCAAGCCCATGAGCTCTTGCAATTTCATAACCTTTCATGGTTTTATCGAAGTATCCTTTTCCCCTCTGCGAATCATTAAGTTCCTTCGGGCCGTCAAGGCTTGAACCTATTGGAACATTGTATTCGGCAAAAATCTCGGCGATCTCATGGGTCATTTTCCAGAGGTTTGTCTGTATTGCAAAAGCTATATGCCTGGTGCTTAAACCCTCAGCTAGAAGCGGAAGTGCTTCCCTGTAGAATTCCGCGCCTGCCAGGAGCGGTTCCCCGCCATGAAAAGTAAAAGTAACTGAATCTCCCCTGAAAACCTTAAGCCACTCAACCACTTCTTTTATGGTTTCAATTTTCATTATCGGGGATTTCTCTTCGGAACTCCAGCAATAACTGCAGTTAGCAGGACAACCAAGGGTAGGGATCAGCATGACATGAAAAGGCATATTTTAAGCACCCTTTTTTTAAGCTTCCTTAAATTATTAGTACTTTTCTAAGTTGTTCTCAGAAGGAAAAGAAGGTAAAGAGCAACTAAAAAAACCAGCTAAGTAAAAACTGGCTAAATAAGCCAGAGATATAATAGCAAAGAAGGCTACCTCAAAGGTATCATTCTGAAATCAAGTAATATTAATTGAATTCCTTAAACTCAATTCCTTCAAACCTGCATTTTGTAAGTTTTCCCTCGCGAAAAATATACAGGAAAACTTTGAAAAGGGCATAAAGCCTGAAATAATAAGCGAGCAGGACAGAAGAACGAAACCCGCTGATATATATAATTCTCTTATCATCCCTCATAGAATTGTCCAGGAATTTTACTACCCCATCAAAGGTTTCTCTTTCAAGTGTGCTTCCTTTCGGCAGGCGAGGTCCAATCACTATCACGTCTTCCTCCATACCGTCAGCACTTTTCGTTCCTTCTACAAAACCGTAGTTGAAAATTGTTGGCAGCGGGGAGAAGAAAACCTTTTCATAGCCTTTTTCTGTCTTATTATATTTCCAGAAACTGTATTTTGGAGTCTCTATAATAATTTTCATGGGAAATAGTCCTGTTGTAGTCGGGGAGTAACTTTTAAGAGTTTCCTTAGCCTCATGTTTTCCATTTGTCAATTGTGCGTTTTTTAACTCTTTAGCCTTACGTGCCTTTATTACGTGATTTCAATTTCTCAGCCTATGTTTTTCCATGCTTTTAGCCTTTCCTGCAAGCCAAAAAGCATATATTAAAATAGTTCTTCAAAGGCGAATGAATCTGAAAGAATGAAAAATCTGTATCCTGACAATATCTGACAGCAGAGGCACACAAGATGAGTTTTCGAAATAGAGTGAGTTTGCGAGATGCAATGAGAGGTATAATTGAAGAACCCCTGCTTCAGATGGTTCCAAAAAGTTTTGATTATATAGGTGATGTGGCTATAATCTCGATCCCTCCGGAACTTGAGGCTTATAAAGATACTATTGCTTCAAAGCTGCTCTCCATGCGGGGCAATACGCGGGCTGTGCTTAATAAGGTGAGCAAACTCGAAGGTGAGCACAGGGTAGCGGACTTTGAGCTTCTATTCGGGGAATCAACGGAAACTATTCACAGGGAAAATGGCTATATATATAAACTGGATGTCAAAAGAGTCTTTTTTAATCCCCGCCTGTACTCGGAAAGAGGGAGGATAGCCTCGAAAATTACGCCTGGAGAACATATTATAATTCCTTTCGCAGGAGTAGGGCCTTTTGTGCTTCCTGCCGCAGGGAAAGGGGCGAAAGTATATGCTGTTGAGATAAACCCAGATGCCTGTGCCTGCCTCAAGGAAAATATTCGGATTAACAGGCTAGAAGGACAGGTAACCGTTATTCAGGAGGATTTTAGGAAACTTTTCCAGCCTGAGAAAGTTTTTCAGATTTTTAACCCTTCGAAAGCCAGTGAAAAACCAGAAACTGGTAAAAATGACGAAAATAACGAAAATTGCACTTTTGACAGGGCTATCGTACCGATCCCTTACGGCATGGATCTCTTTCTTGAAAGGATCTTAAAGTTTGTAAGAACAGGCGGATACATCCATTTTTACACCTTTAAAGCCGAATCACAGATTTCGGAACTAATTGAAGATTATAAAGAAATGGGTCTTGAGGTAGAATTTTACAGGCGCACCGGAAACGTTGCTCCTAGCATCAGCAGGTGGGTTTTTGATCTTATTAAAAAATAGGTGTGAAAAAGGTATAGAGATTTTTTATTCATCAGCGATAGAGATCTTCAGTCCTCAAGCCCTATATGCTTCAGGAAATGGTGATAGTGTTCAGGCGGCAGCCGCGAATAAAATGCCCCTGTTACAACTTCGCTAAGGGAGGGGTGAATATCCATAGCCCGCATGATCGGCGCAGGGCTTCTCAATTCAGTATACATAAGAGGAATTATCTGGTGGATCAGGACTGAGGCATGTGGGCCTATTATATGGGCTCCCAGGATTTTATCTTCCTCCGCATCCAGAATCACCTTTACGAAATAGTCCCTGGCTTCCATAGCCGCTCCTTTAGCGGTATCTTCAAAAAACTTGAGACCTATGACGATTCTTACCTCTCCGTACCTTTCCACGGCTTTCTGCTCTCCCATGCCTACTCCGGCAATCTCGGGATAGGAAAAAACAGCATGAGGCACGGCGTGGTAGTCTGCCTTTACTTTTTCTTTCATGATGGCATTGAGATAAACTATCCCGGATTCATAGTTTCCCACATGCTTTAGCAGATATTTTCCATTTGCGTCTCCTAACGCCCAGATATTCGGCTGTGAGGTCTCAAGATACTCGTTCACCAGAATCCATCCCTTTTTATCAGTTTTGATTCCGGACCGTTCGGGGTGGAGGATATCGGTATTCGGTACCCTTCCTGTTGCCACGAGGATCTCATCTACAGTGATTCTTACTTCCTGTCCTGAATTTCTCTCCTTCGCAATAACAGTTTTCTGTCCGTTTTCTTCTTTCCTGACCTCTACAGCTTCATGGTTCGTAATAATCTGCATATATTCTGACATCTTTATCAAGGCAAGCCTGGAGATCTCGGGCTCTTCCTGCGGAAGAAATTGAGCGTTTCTCCCTATAACCGTGACTTCGGCTCCCATAGCTGAGAAAAAGTGCCCGTACTCGGCTGCAATGTAACCTCCTCCGAGAATCGCAAGCTTTTTTGGGCATTCCACGAGTCCAAGCACTGTGTCGCTTGTGAGGTATCCTATTTCTTCCAAGCCTTTAACAGGCGGGATTGCAGGTCTTGAACCGGTACAAAGGAAGATCATTTCGGAGTGCAGGGTTTTTTCACCGACTTTAAGGGTATAAGGAGAAATGAACTCCGCGCTTTCATGATAGTAGTCAAAATACGTGTTTCCGGTCAGACTCTTCCTTATTGTCTCTATATCCTCTCCTACTTTCCTGCGCATCCTTTCCATAATCCCAAGAAAATCGATATTCTCTATTTTTATCTTAATTCCGAAATGGGTCGCTGTTTCCACTTCCCTGATAAGCTCGGCAGGATAGAGCAGGGTTTTTGAAGGGATACATCCTCTTGTAAGACAGATCCCGCCAGGTTCGTCTTTGTCGATAACGGCAATTTTCATTTCAGGGTTCGAATCAATAATTTGATTTATATAATTCATTGCAGAGCCTGTACCTATAATGATAAGGTCATAATTCTCCATACTCCTCCCCTCACAGCCGAATATGGCTTGCATCTTTGTCGATTATACTATATTTTATCTCTGGTTATACTTATGGATCAGAATTCTTATTAGATTTCGTGTATATGCCTGAAGATGAATCAGTGTTATTTTGAGGATTCTGAAAAACAAATGTGAGGCAAAAGTTATTTTATCAATTGGATTATCTCTAAAAGGCTTAAAGATTTGCCGAGAATTTGCGTAAATTTCTCCGACCATAATATCTAAAACAGATATTTTTAAATTTTAATCCGTATTTTTAAATTATCTCTGAAGGAGAAAAACAACTATCTATTTATAAAGATAAGCCTATTCTATGTAACTTCCCACAAAGAGAAAAAACAGAAGATGTACTATAATGAACAGAGCTGCCCCATCTTTTAAAAGCGGGGATTCCTTCCAGGGAATTCCTGTAATGCATATTCTTTATCTCCTGCTTATCCTTATAGCTCCTTTTGCAGGGGTGAATGTCCTTTTTCTCCTGTCTATCGCACTTTTTGTGGGAATCCGGCTTTCTGGAAGTATCTTTTCTTGTAGCAGAAGCGTTATCAGCCTTATATTTTCCCTGGTTCTAATGCTTTTTGTTTCCGTAATTTCGGGAGGCTCCTCTTTTACCTATCCTTTCTACATAGTACTTGCCGCTTTTGCGGTTGCAGCTGTAGGAAACCACGGGATTTATTTTTCCGAAACCGATCATGTGCCTGATTTTACTACAAGGCGGAGCAGGATAAAAAAGAGGAGCTTTTCAACACTCTGGAGTTCGGCTTTCCTGGCACTTCGGATTGCTGCCGCATTCCTTGCCGCAAGCTGGATCATCTACTGGCAGGGGCTTCAAGTCTCATACAACCTGGTATTTTTCATAGCTGTAATCGGGGCAGTTACAGGTTCACTTTTCGAGTCAATCCCCTCTAAGATCGATAAGAATATTTCGGTACCCCTGGGCTCAGGAATGACAATGTGGATTTTTGAGGAGTTCAGATACTGGGTGCCTCCTGAAGAAATGGTTGTAGCACTTGCCTTCTCATTTTTCCTGGGCGTGCTGGCTTACAGGGCGAAAATTGCTGATGTTTCTGCCCTTCTGAGTGCCGCACTTCTGGGAGTCCTGATAATCGTTTTTAGCGATCTTTCCTGGTTCCTGCTCCTGCTCACGTTCTTTATTCTCGGAGGTGGGTTTACGAGATACAAATATGCTTACAAAGAGTCCATAGGGATTGCCCAGGCTAAAAACGGAATACGGAGTTACGAAAACGTATTTTCAAACAGTACGGCAGCCCTTGTCCTGGCGGTAGCATATGGGGTTTTTCCTGAGCACAGCCTCCCTATTACCTATGCTTATATGGGCACGGTTGCAACGGCTACCGGAGATACCCTTGCAAGTGAAATAGGCACAACTGCAAAAGGAAGACCAAGAATGATAACGACCTTGAAGCCTTCTGAGCCCGGAGCTGATGGGGCAGTGTCACTACTCGGTGAATTTGCTGCAATCCTGGGTTCTGCAGTTATAGGGATTCTTGCATACTTACTGGGAGTCTCGGACAATTTTATATTAACGGTTCTTGTAACAACAGCAGGAGGCTTTTTCGGGACAAATATTGACAGTCTCCTTGGAGCTACTCTTCAGAAAAGAGGGGTACTCTCAAATAGCGGAGTAAACTTCGCAGCAACATTTACAGGGGCAGGAATTTCCGCAGCACTGTACTATCTCATAGCATGAAGTATTCATTTATATTTGCAGGCATATATCCTTAAGAAAGGGTCATGAGGTATTTCATTTCTCATTTATTCTAATTTTATTTTTAAGCGTACAGGGAGGTAACCAGATGACTGAAACAGAATATAAGGACAAGAAAGTCCTGCTTGTAATCGCTCAGGAACAGTTCAGGGATGAGGAATGTTTTGTTCCGAAGCAGCTTTTTGAGGCAGCGGGGGTAAAAGTTACTGTTGCAGCCGAATCTATGGAAACAGCTAAAGGGATGCTGGGAGGCACAATCAAGCCCGATATAAAAATCTCGGAAGCCAGAATTGACGAATATGATGCAATAGTAATCTCAGGAGGGTCCGGCTCAAGAAAATACCTGTGGGACAACAAAGCGCTGCAGACCCTCGTAAAAGAAGCAGACGCCCTTAAAAAGGTAATTTCTGCGATTTGCATCTCCCCTGTTGTGCTGGCAAGAACAGGTGTCCTGAAGGGTAAAGAGAGCACGGTTTTCAAAAGCCCGGATACGGTACGCGAACTTGAGGAACATGGGGCTGTCTATCAGGACCGTGATGTAGTGGTTTCAGGGCGCGTGGTTACAGGGCGAGATCCAGCAAGTGCTGATGCATTTGGTAAAGCCATACTTGAAGCCCTGAGAAAAGTCTGATTTTCTTCCGAGGTCCCGAGGGCAAATCAATATTGAGTTAAAAAATTTATGCACAGATCTCCTTTATCGAAAAAGCAATTTGAGAATTTAATTTATACAGTTAGCGGGTGTGCTTGCTATGACAGAGGAACTTGAAGCTATACTGGCTTATCACCAGGCCAGTAAACATAACTTCAAAGCTTATGCGCCTGGGCCTCTCCGCCTTGATATACAGATCAAGCCAGATCCCTTCCTTAACTATTATGGAACTCGACTTTTAAATCTGGATCTGTGGAGTGACGAGCAGATAAAAACTGAGATTTTTCCCGCTTATGAACAGGCTTTCTCACCCGAGAAACTCAGGGCATCAGAACTGAGTAAAAAATCGATTTCCCAGCTTTTTTTTGACAGCTTTGCTATTTCAGCCTGGAAGGCCGCAGGAAGCATGAAATGGCCTCTCCGCGTCAATCCTTCAAGCGGAAACCTACATCCTACCGAGATATACCTGATTTCCGGTCCTGTAAAGGGGTTTCTTAAAAACCCTTCGGTCTGCCATTATGCTCCTCTGCCTCATGCCCTTGAACTCAGAGCCGAATTCTCCCAGGAAACCTGGGAAATGTTAAGGTCAGGCTTTCCTGAAGATACTATTTTCGTGGGTCTGACTTCAATTTACTGGCGGGTTTCCTGGAAATATGGGCTCAGAGCCTTCAGATATGCACAGCATGATATAGGGCACGCGATTGCTGCCCTGACATTTGCTGCTGCCGGCCTTGGCTGGAAAACAAGCATTCTCGCAGACATGGGTTCGAAGGAGATAGCAGCACTTCTCGGTATATCCAGGGACAAAGGTCACGAAAAGCAGGAACCTGCCTGTATGCTTGCGGTCTATCCGGCAGGAGAAACCTGCACCAGAGGCAGGCTTTCTTCCGAGGTTATTTCAGCTTTTAAAAACCTTTCCTGGGAAGGTGTTCCTAACAGTTTAAGCCCGAAGCATGTTGAATGGATGGGTATTGAAAAAGCGGCTCTGGCAGCTCAAAAGAATGGAACCGATTACCTGGAGAAAAAAGGGGAAATGGAATCCAGTACACAGATCGTTTCATCCCTTAAACCCAGCAATTTTGAGCCTCATTCTGATTTTGAGACCGTTCCCCTGCGCAGCATTATTCGTGGAAGGAGAAGCGCTATCGAAATGGATAACAGCGCATACATGGAAAAAGAGACATTTTATGCAATGCTGCAAAAAACTCTTCCTCAGAATAACCCGATTTTCAATCCCCTCGCCTTTGGTTTTTTCACTCACCTTCTACTTTTCGTAAACCGAGTAAAAGATCTTCTTCCTGGACTTTACATTTTCCTTCGCAATCCTGAGGAAAAAGAGAGACTTAAAGCTGCTATCATGCCGGATTTTTTATGGATAAAACCGAAAGATTGCCCATCTGATCTTGAACTCTATATGCTTATGGAAGAAAACCTGCATCATTTTGCAGCCCAGCTTTCCTGCGCCCAGCGAAAAGCCGCAGATGCCTGTTTCACTGCCTGCATGCTTTCGGAATTCGAAAAGCCTCTGAACAGGTTTGGTGCCTGGATATATTCATACCTTTTCTGGGAATGCGGAGTTCTGGGGCAGCTCCTTTACCTCGAAGCCGAGGCAAATGGTCTGAGGGGCTGCGGGATAGGGTGTTTCTTTGATGATCCTTTACATGAAACCATAGGGCTTAAAGGGCTTGAATATCAGGACCTTTATCACTTCGCCATAGGTTATCCGCTTCAGGAAATCGGCGTTATAACCCTTCCAGCATATGAAGAGTAACTCTTTTCTCTTTTCTGCTTTTTTATTCCTCTTTCTGTTCTTTTTATTCCGATTTCGCTGTTTTTTATTCTCTTTTTCCTTACTTTATTCACGATTTTTTAACTTTTTTAGCTCTCTCTACCCTCGTCATTCTTTTCTCTGTTCTTTGCCTTCTTTGCTTTTTCTTCTCAAGCTTCTCCTTCTTACAATCCCTGGCTGGGAAGGCAGAGCAGGTATCTCACATCTTGATGACAAATCACATTTTATTACAATTCCGCGCAGCAGCCGACCCAGAATATCCGAACCAGTTATAATCCTTTTTTCCTTGCCCCAGTAAAGAATAAGATCCTGATCGATTACATCATCCTCAGGATGCTGCGGATATACCTTAAACTGGCGGATCACTTTTTCAAGTTTGGTCTTCGGGGATTTTACCACAACCGGGAAATGGCAATAAGAAAGTGGGATGAACGGACCTTTCTTGTAGACCGCATCCCTCAGGAAACCATCCGCATCAAGCACCATGACAGGCTCGTCCTGCGGGTTGGTAATTATTACCCATTTCTTCCCGGATGCTTCGATTTTTTGCAGGAAAGGGTCATTCGGTTCCCTTTTGAAAGCAGGGAACACCGGGCGGTTGTTTTCGACCGGGAGAGAAATTATGCTTCTCTCATCTATTATTGAACCCTCATCGGAAATGCTGACGTCGTCTATGGAAAGGAAGTTCAGGGCTCCTATTCCTTCAAATTTGCCTATATCTGTCCTTCCTGACTCGATATGTTTCTCGAGCATAATCCGCATAGCTTGCTCCTTGAAGAGTTCAAGCTTTTCCCTGCCCAACCACCAGTCAAGAATAAGCGCTGTAGGCTTGGCTACCGGATAGAGCAGCATCTGGTAGAAGCGGATTAGAGGGGTCAACTTTGCTCCCAATGATAGAGCATTTCGGGAAAAGTAAGCCTGAGGTGCAATCTCTCCGAAACTGGTAATTACGAAAGTAGAGAAGAGGAAAGCTGAAGCTCCTGTCAGCACGGAATCTGTAAGCAGAGCAATCATTACATTTACACCTACGTTGCCCCAAAGCAATGTCGTTAGCAGGAAATTTGAATCTCTTCGGATCTGCAGAATTTTGATAGCATCCTCATTGCCAGCTTCGGCCTCTATCTCAAGCCTGAGTCTTCCAAGTCCAAAAGCTCCAATTGTCATACCGGAGAAAATAGCGGATTGAGAAAGGAAGATTAAAATCAATATCCAGATAAATATTTCATTCATTGTGAGTCTATAACCTCTATAAGTTTCATACAGAAGTAATTCAGAAAATTAATCTGTTGCTGTTTAACGATTTAATTGAATTATTCAATGGGTTAATCTGTCAGTGGTTAATTATTTAATCTATTAATAACTTTAATAGGGACATAATTTAATAACCAGTCCCCCATTCATTCCATTATATACAGTTTTAACGGATTAATTCCTAATTTTATATATTTAACCTGATCGCCGTTATCTTCTAATTTTGATCTACGGTTTTGCATTACTTTACATTTTGTAAGTTTAGTCTTACTTTCTTACCTGGTCTGATCCATTAAATTCCTGTAAACTTGATGCATTTTGACAGACTGCCGAGAAAGCTTTTGAATATATTAACCTGACTCTGATATTTCCTATCTAATTATTATCGCATTATCATAGTTTAATTTGTGTTCTCTAGCAAGCCTTTTGAAAAAAAAGGCTTGAGTGAAACCGTTGCGCCGGTATATCACGCCATCATGCCGGCTTTTGATCAAACTTTTTTCTAAAAAGTTTGCGGTCAAGCCTTTTCATAAAAGGGTTGCGGCGCAACGGCCGCAGATCAACGGTATCAGGTCGGCGGCTGCGCTTACTGCTAAGTGGTATAGCGTTTAATAGTAAGTTATACTAAATCGTCGATCGGCCAATCATGCTGAGGAAAAGTATTATAAGGAGTATTAACCTGAGAACCTTATCCTTTACAGAATAGATTGTGATATTCCTGACCCTGCAGGCTGCAATAATTACTCTTCTGATCAGTGATATACATGGAAAAAGAAACAAGTAATGCCAGATCACTTCCTGAAGTCACCGAGATCTGCCACACCCCTGATGTTCCTGTTGTCGGCACGGAAAAGCGAATTGTACTCCTTATTGCGATACTTGCAGGATTTATCACTCCTTTTGACGGCTCGGCAGTAAATATTGCCCTGCCTGTACTGGGAGCCGAATTTCACATGGATGCTATTGCTCTCTCCTGGGTTGCGACAGCATATCTCCTTTCTTCAGCACTGTTTCTTGTCCCATTCGGAAAAATCGCAGACATTTACGGAAGGAAAAAAATTTTTCTCTATGGTATCGCGGTTTTCAGCCTTTCATCTTTAATTATGACCATGGTCTCCTCAACTGAAATGCTGATAGGAGTGCGGGTCTTCCAGGGTATAGGAAGTGCCATGATTTTCGGGACGAGCGTCGCTATAGTTACCTCGGTCTTTCCGCCAGGTGAGCGCGGAAAAGCTATTGGTATCTATGTTACTGCAGTTTACGTCGGGCTTTCTATAGGTCCCTTACTAGGAGGAGCGATGACGCAGTATCTTGGCTGGAGGAGCATCTTTTTCGTAAATGTCCCTATAGGCATTATAGTAATTCTGCTGATCCTTTGGAAGATTAAAGGCGAATGGGCTGAGTGTAAAGGAGAAAAGTTCGACCTCATAGGATCAGTCATATATGGTGCAGCGATAGTTGCAGTCATGTACGGTTTCTCTGTTCTCCCTGACTTTCAAGGAGCTGCCCTGATAGCCGCAGGAATTCTTGGAATTATAATTTTTGCCTTATACGAGATGAGAATACCTTATCCCGTCCTTGATATTTCTCTCCTGACAAAAAATCGAATCTTTGCCTTTTCGAACCTATCTGCGCTCATCAATTATAGTGCGACCTTCGCAGTAACCTTTCTCCTGAGCCTCGACCTGCAATACACTAAAGGTTTTACTCCTACCCATGCCGGGACTATCCTGATAGTGCAGCCAGTTGTCATGGCTATGGTTTCACCAATTGCCGGTCGGCTCTCGGACAGGATTGAGCCTCGAATTGTTGCATCGGCAGGAATGACGTTTACTGCAATTGGCCTCTTCCTTCTAATTTTCCTTACGGATACGATTCCTATCTGGTACCTGATTGTCATTCTGATTGTCCTTGGTGTAGGTTTCGGGCTCTTTTCGTCCCCAAATACGAATGCGATCATGAGCTCAGTAGATAAAAGATACTATGGCGTCGCATCAGGGATGAACGGAACTATGCGGCTCCTTGGCCAGATGCTCTCAATGGGTATTGCAATGATGATCTTTGCGATTGTTATCGGTCCTGTAGAGATTACGCCCGAATATTACCCCCAGTTCATTTTAAGCCTGCACTATGCGTTTATCCTGTTTACGGCTTTCTGCATTATTGGCATATTCACATCCCTTGTGAGAGGAAAGAGGAAGCATGTAACTCATGCAGGAATGCCTGAAAAGGGCAAAAGATAATAGGTAATCCCTTCTAATTCACTTAATTAAGGTGATAATCATGAAAGTCCTTGGAATTAGTGCAAGTCCGAGAGGGAATGAGAGCAACACCCTTCAACTGGTAAAGTCTGTGATCAAAGGTGCCGAATCCGAAGGTGCGGAAGTCGAACTGATAGACCTCTACACACTTAAGATAGAATACTGCACAGGGTGCGGAGCCTGTTATGCGACAGGAGAGTGCCCCCTGATCGATGATTTTGAGGAGCTTTATGACAGAATCATGAATTCCGATGGAATTGTTTTTGGAGCTCCGAATTATATTAACTCGGTTCCGGCGCCTATGAAAGCCTTCTTCGATCGACTTTCGGACGTTATCCACTGTCAGATGCTATCCGGAAAGTTCGGTTGCTCCGTATCCACGGGAGGAGGTACTGCTGATGTGGTCGTAGAATATATGAATAGTGTGCTCATGACTCTTGGAGTTACTGTTGTCGGAGGTCTTGGCGTTGTAATGGCAGGAGACCCGGCTGCACCCCAGCAGGCTGCGGGATCTGCTGAGGAGCTTGGTAAGAAGTTGGTAAAATCAATCCGCGGAGAAATAAAATATCCGGAGCAGGATGAACAGCATCGTCAGAATGTAGAATATTTCTGCCGGCTTGCCCAATCCGACAAAGAACGTTTTGCCCACGATTATGACTGGTACGTACGAATGGGCTTGATTAAGTAAGAACCAGCAGGATGACTGCGTACCTCATACCTGAATCTTACTGGAAATCGGTGTTTAAGTTGAGTGCGAAACACGGAAAGCTAGTATTAAATCAGCTCTAAATTGGAAAGCAGGTAGGAAATTTACCTGCTTTCCTGTTATTTTTGAAATTCAAAATATAAGGTCCTATTGCTAACTTTCTGTCCGGCAATTTGCCTGTACTCTTATAGTATGTCCAAATTTTATATACTTTAATCTGTATTTTCTCATAAGCAATTTACAAAACCTGCAGTATTTACAAAAACCTGCAGTCTGTTATGGCTCCAACTGCTAGCAGGCGGAGGAAGAGATTCGCTTCGAGGCAAAGTACTCATAGGCGTACTGCCATAACTTTATTGTGCCGGGGGTTATTTAATGGATGTATCTAATCTAAGTAAGGATCAAGGAGATCACATTCCTGGAATCGACAGGGGTAAGGTTGTAATGTACGGTCTCAGTACCTGTGTATGGTGCAAGAGAACAAAGAAACTGCTTACCGATCTTGGTGTGGAATTTGATTTTATATACGTGGATAAGCTTGAGGGAGAGCAGGAAGACCAGGCTGTCGAGGAAGTAAAACGCTTCAATCCTTCAGCTTCCTTCCCAACAACTGTTATAAACGGGAAGAAAGCTATCGTGGGTTTTAAAGAAAAGGAAATTCGCGAAGCCCTTGGCTTTTAAGGAGGAAGTTAAGCTGAAACAGAGCTAAAAAAGTCTTTGGTAAAACTTTTTTAGAAAAACTTCATTAAAATCTATTGTTTTCCAAAAAATTCTAATTATAAGGGGATGTTGGGCTGAAAAAGGAAGAAGCTGCCGAAGAAGGTATAACAGATGAACTTGTGGATAAAGTCTACAGGCGTTTGAATAACCAGGTAGAGGCGTCAGGATATCACCTCAATCCTGATGTCGAGTTTACAAAAGATCTTGTATGGGGGCTGCTCCTCAACGAGCGGCGATACGGCTACTGGTCCTGCCCGTGCCGGCTTTCTGCCAATAATCTGGAAGAAGACTTGGATATTGTCTGTCCATGCTACTATCGAGATCCCGATCTGAACGACTATGGAGCCTGTTACTGTGCGCTCTATGTTTCGGACGAGGTCATCCGGGGAGAAAGAAGCATGGAACCGGTTCCAGAAAGGCGCCCTCCCAAAGAGCAGAGAGATATTGAAAGAGAAGAAGAAAAGAAAAGAGCCGAGATGATGGAAAATATGGAATTCACAGGAAAACTTTCAAAGCCAGTATGGAGATGCAAGGTCTGCGGATACCTCTCTGCCATGGACGAACCACCTGGAGTCTGTCCGATTTGTAAAGCCAGAAAGGAAAGATTTGAGCGGTTTATGTAAGGTTCAGTAAATTTTTCTTTTTCTATTTCCACTTTTATATCTTTTTCACTCTAATTTTAATTCTGTTTGATAAATTGAGTTCATACTTAAAGAAATCGAAGAATTAAACGAAGGCATATAAAACTAACAAGTCAGGTTCAAACATAATTTTTGGAAAAACTAATCAAGTGATACCTAATAAGAATAAAAGTGAAAGTATAGAGGAATACTATCCTGTACCATATGACTCCAGAGCCTGCAATACATTATCTACTGCGGTTTGATTCAATGAATTATTATACAGATTCAGTGAATAAATGCCGGGATCGTTCGTAATATCAACACTGGTCAATTCATTATTCTGCAATCTTATAGTGGCTGAACGCCCTGCTAGGAAGCAGCCGGATAAGTTTGCAGATTTAAATTTATTATCATTTGCATATACGGTTCTCAGCTTCGTGGAACATGGATGTAACTCGCCACTCTGATTTGTGTTATGTATCATTAACTCTACAGTTGCGGGCAGCGATCAACCGGAACTGCGGTAGTATATGTCCAGGCGTCAGGCTCGTCTTCCACAGGTTCTATTTTTATTTGTTATTGTTCGGTGTTTTACGAACGATCCGATCTCTTACCGCAAATTTTCTCAGAATGTACAATTTTCCCGGTTGATGAGCGCGTTTATCTTTTGATTTTAAAAAATTTCTGTAAGCCTGTAGATTTATAAGGCGAATCTGACTAAATTATATGCATTGAAAATTATATATCCATTTAATCAACAATTATTAACCGGGAAGTTAAGTTGCTATAAAGGCATTAGCAGTCGGGGGATTTCACGGAGACAAGGTTTTCTATTATTGCAATGGGTTATCCAGCAGAGAAGAAATCAGGCAGGCTGAGGTACGATACTTCTAGAATCCACACTAATTCGTGGTAATTATCTGGGATTTATTGAAGTGACTGAGAAGATTAGTGCCCCATCCAGCCTCAAGTTGGAAAGGTTATCTATATTACTGGAACGAATATAAAATACTGAGAAGCTGTTTAATCTATATCCTTGTTAATTTTTATGGGAGCTTTCTTAACTTTTATATTTCAAAGTTGAAATTTTATGTTAAACCTCTTATATTTCTAGGAATCTTCTTTGATGAAACAGGACAATTAAATGGAAAATTAAGAAGTACTTTAGTAAAGAGGGATGATCTATGAAAAAGGCACTGGTACCAGGTCTTATTTTATTTATAATTCTTTTTGCTGCACTGCCTTACTCAGCAGGAGCTGCCGATGAAGATCTTCTTAAATATACGAGCTCAGGAAACGCTTTCGGGGGTGGAGAGAACCTTCAGATTGACGAGGACATCCAGGGAGATCTGGTGCTTGCAGGCTCCCGGCTTGAAATAAACGGGAATACCGGAGACGATTTCATAGGTGCGGGCGGGCAGCTAATTGTTAACGGTAACGTTTCTGGAAATATTATCGCAGCCGGAGGTTCGATCCGGATTAACGGGAATGTAGGAGGAGATGTAGCAGCGGCAGGTGGTCAGATTTTTCTTTCCCGGGATAGCGTTGTCGAGGGGGATCTTCTGCTTGGCGGAGGGGAAATAACGCTTGATGGAACCGTTAACGGAAACGGGGATATCTCAGCAGGTACTTTAAGAGCCGGGGATGACTTCGAGCTTGGAGGAGATCTAAGACTGCAAGCTCAGAATTATCCCTCCAATCTGGATGATAAAGTAGGCGGAAACCTCAACATTACTCAGGTAAATGCAACCGAAGAGCAATATGCAGGAGCCGCCGGAGGGTTTAGCAGCGTTTTATCGTTTATTATAGGGTTGCTTGCAGCCCTGGTCCTGGGTCTGGTTCTTATATACTTTTTCCCGGGTTTTGTAAGAGGGGTTGCAGATCTTGTAAAAGATTCACCTTTGAAAACTGCACTACTGGGCTTTCTGGCTTTGATTTTCCTTCCTGTACTTGCGGTAATCCTGCTTATTACCATATTCGGGTGGAGCCTCTCGGTTCTGATAATCCTGCTTCTGGCACTTGCGGTTCTCATTGCGACAATACCTGTCAAATTGCTTGCAGGTGAGCTCGTCTATAATAAAATCTTAAAAAAGGAAACTGGAGAAATAGCGTATTATCTTGTCGGTGCAGTCATATTTGCAATTTTATATGAAATTCCCATTGTGGGATGGCTAATAGGTTTTATTGCACTCATTATCGGATTGGGGGCGATAATAGCCTGGCTTGCGATTCGCGCCAGGGCGACAGGTTAAATGCGCTAAAAGGTTAAACCGGCGGACTTTCTAAGTAGGCGAAAAATTGGAGATCTGGAAAATTAAGAAAACTGGAATTCAGGAGAAAATTAAAAATGGGAAGGAATTTTCAGGAAAGGACTTCCTCCCTGTACTTTTCCATTCCCACCCTTTCAAGAAGATCTCCGAACCTTTCACCGTCAAGCCCTTCTCTCCTGTAATACTCAAAGGTTTTCTCAAGGACTGAAAAAAGCTGCTCCTCATCTGCAAGCTCAAGAAGTTTAATCCCTTGCATGGGCTGGCGTCCTGCCTTTCCTCCAACGAAAATCGTGCATCCGATTTTTCCTGCCCTCAGGGCATCTTTCCGGCAGGCAGCAATACAAGCTCCGCAGAGAATACATTTTTTAGTATTTATAAAGGCTTTATCTTCCAGGACTTTTATTGCTCCAACCTTACACGCTTTCTCGCAGAGCTTACAACCGACACAATTCTCTCCAAGAATTTCGGGCTTCACATTGCCCATGATTCCAAAATCGTTTTCCTGAGGCCTTACACAGGCTGAAGGGCAGCCTGTTACTGCGATCTTTAACTTTTTAGGGACAGCTTCTCCAAAGTATTTTTCATCTATCTTGCATGCTAGGTTTTCGCAGTCGATCAAGCCGTTTCTGCAGACCTTATCCCCCTGACAGGCGACAACTGCTCTTACCTTTTTTCCGGCAGAGCCTGCTGAAATGCCCTGTTTCTCAAGTTCATTTCTTGCTGCTTCAGTATCTTCGAGTTTAACAAAAGGAACCTCAATCTGTTGTCTTGATGTTATGTGAATATAGCCAGAACCATATTTTTCGGCTGCATCTGCAATTGCCCGTAGTTTTTTGGCGTCCAGATTCCCACTCACTACCTTCAGCCGCATTGAAAACATATTTTCCTGCCTCTGAGGTAGAAATCCCTTACTTTTAAGTAAGGACACGTCTATCTTTTTTCCACTCATATAAAATCACTTATTACAAAAGCAACTCTTCTTGATATATATAAGTATTTTGTCATCTGTTTTTTAATAGATTGCAGCTTTTACCCGATTTCGTAATCTGGGAAATTTGGAAGCACATCTAATCCAGGAAAACAAATTATTTGGATCGGGTAAGTCAAGATAACTTGATCACTAATAAAAGAGGTAAATTCAGAGGAAAGAAAAAACATTGAACTGCAAGAGTACCATATAAAGTCCAGTCCCTGTAAAGATACTTAATATGGCATTTCTTCTCCAGAAGTGCAGCCCGGCAACAATACCTATAGTAAACAATTCAGGAATCCCATACGGAGCTGAGAGCCATTGCATATCTTTCAGGCAGTAGATTACAAGCAACAGGAGAATCATAGGAGGAGGTTTTCCTCAATGACCGAGAGCATTTCTGGTGGCTCTCTTGAGCTGAAAAACAGGAATGGAAGGGCTCTCGTTGCAAAGGTTGCAAGCGCTATGACCACAATGGTTACAGGCAAGCCTTTAAAATGCATGCCTGAGATTAAGGAGCTGGGAAGAACTGGGTAACTGCCTTCAATGCAGTTATTTTGCTCATGTGTCTGACTCCTTTCTTCTGGTAAGGAATTATAATCTTACCGGGCATATGTTTTTGTAAGGTTATTACTCCAGGCTGCTGTGAATTGATTTGCTCAGACTAAGGGAAATAAGCCTCAACCTGCATTTTTCAGGGTTACTCCCGGGAAGTCCCTCGCTTTTTCTCCAGAAGCGCCCATAATTTTTCACATTCACCTGCTGTAAGCCCGATTTGCTTGATAAGATATTCTTCCGTTTTCTCATTCCTTACCGTGTCTTTTATCAAATGGCTTATCGTATCCCTGTGGTGCCCTGTTATCCGTTCAATACTTCTTATACTATTTTTTTCCAGAAAAAGCCGATATATCAACCTTATTTTATCTCCGGGCAGATGTTTACGGTAAACGGGGGTACCTACGGTATCCATAAAAAATCTTCCACAATGTTTACAGTAGTATCTCTGGTGTCCGGTCTTATACTTTCCCCGCTTTATAACAGCTTTCCCTTCCGCTCTTAGGTAATACTCACATTCGGGATTTGGGCATAGAACCTCATTTAAGTTTTCAACTGGCATAATATAATCAATAAGTTGTAACTTCAATAATATATTTATTTTGCTCGCTTGATCTCAGATGCTATATTCCACACAGATTATTAAGCACAAAGACAATCGTTATTCAAAAAAATCATGATCGAGTAACTATATAATACACCAATATTATCATATTTATTATTTATGAGAATTGGAGGAAAAGGGAAATGTAAGTTTGATAAATTCACTGATCAAACTTGATTATTACCTTTGTATAGCCATCAACGTGTTGAGAAAATTCTTAATAGGCGTCAGGTACATCTTCAATGGAGATCCTGTGACTAACTATAAAGCCTGGACTTGTCGCTCCTGCAATTATTATGTTCCTAAGCATCAAGATAACTTTCTTGACCGGAGTCTGACTTTTTCCAACGATCAAGCCTTTTCCCCACAACTGTCCAAATGGCAGGAGGTATTCTCTTTTTTTTGCATGTTCATCGACTCCTCTGGGATCATCCGCCGCATAAACCCCTATAATCCCGAGATTGCCTGTTGGGTTGACCAACCTTACGAGGTCATTTATCACCTGAGTCGAGTTCTCTTTTGAGGATCTTCCCGGTCTCTTGCCTAGTAGCCGACCGCATCTATGCTTGGCATGATACCTTTCATTTTTTCCTAGCCCGGCAGGGATGACTGCACAATTGCTGGGCTCATAGCCTTCATCATCTGGATCGTAGCTATAAGATCACTTCTTGTAATGTTAATAGGGAACCCCTGTGCGTTCAGTCAGGTTTTGTACGCGGATACCATCTCCTGGATCCTCTTCTCTCCGGGTATCAGCCTATCTACAGCCGAGACCTTAATGCCTCAATCTGGGCTACAGGGTCACTTACGGTAAAAAATCCAGTCAAACTTTGGCACTAGAACCTGTACCTTAAATTGAATGTTTACCGGGCATTGCATCTGCTGAGAGGATTAAATCAAAAGAAATATACGCTTTAAGTAGTTAACACAGGACAGATGAAATCCCCTTAAATGATGCGTAAATAATCTGCAGATGGTATGGAAAAAATTAAACAGTAGCCGCAAATATCAGAATTAAAACAACACCGATAACTGAAATGGTAACGATAATTAGAATATTTACGCTATTTAAGAAAATAAATGTGAATATTTAACCATTAAAAATCTGCCGAGGGAAGTTAATTGGGAAGCCAAGCATACAAAAACTTACTCAGATTGTTTGAAAGCTTAGAGAATAGACGACCATTTGACAGATTAAAAAAGGTGTTAATCATTTTACTGGCTGTCTTTTTCATAGTAGGCCTTACAGTAGTAATAGCAGGATTTTGTGGTGTAAAAACTCCAGGATACCAGCAGGGCTACAAAGACGGTTATCGGGACAGCTACCAGGCTGCTTTCGAAGGTGAATATTACAATGTCAAAGATGGCCTCCTGAATGAAAGCCGCGGCTTCTACAACGATGGCTATCGAGACGGCTATGATGAGGGCTATCCTGAAGGGCAAATAGACCGGGTAATCTACCTGGAACGTGCAGCCGCTCAGAAATACGAAGTTAGCCAGTACTCAAAAACCAACCAGAATAATGAAACCAGTCTGAGTCACGAGACTGACAACGATCATGAAACCATTCAGGGCAACGAGACCAGCCGAAACGGCAGAACCAACAAACCCCGTGAAATCAAATACCTAAGCGATGATTAAGGTTAATAACATTATAACTCAGAAAAGAAGTGCCTATATCCTTTTCTCGTATTTCGCTTAATTTATACCCTTTAAAAACTCGCAACCACTGAGACAGCTATAGCCCGGGATGTTTGTCTAAGACTGAAAGGATTTATTAATCTCACTTACTAATATTGTTTCCATGCCTATAGAAACAAGGGAAATTACAGTTACTGGAAAAGAGGATTGCGGGATTGTTGATATTACCAAAATGGTCTCAGAAGAGGTCAGGAAATCAAAAATAAACAGCGGGATAGTTACGCTCTTTTGCATCGGGTCAACAGGAGCAATAACTACAATGGAGTTTGAGCCCAATCTCTCAAAAGACGTTTCTGAAATCCTTGATAAGCTAATCCCTCTGGATGAGGATTACCATCACCACAAAACCTGGGGAGATTATAATGGAGGATCTCACTTAAGAGCCCTGCTTGTAGGCCCAGACCTTACGGTTCCTTTCATTGAAAAAAATCTGACCCTCGGAACCTGGCAGCAGATCGTATATATTAATTTTGATAGGATTGAGAAGGTAAGAAAAATTGTGCTGCAAATTATAGGGGAATTCTAAAAGTTTTTTGTTTCTAAAAAAGAGACTTTTTAAGGGATTTTTTATTAAAATTTTCGAAAATCTTTATTTCCTTAAGAGAGCAATATTTAGAGCCGATCTGATTCTAAGTTTTCATAAGTTTCCCAGGCTGCGGAGAATTTTAGAGGAAATCGCAATTCCCATGCAATTGTCAAGCATCACCGAGGATATAAGCCCTATTACCTTCCCTGCCTGCAGGATAGGGGAGCCGCTATCTCCAGGTTCCGGCATATCAAGGCACCGAAAACCTAGATAAAGCAGTGAAGCTCCGACATTGACCACCCTGCACCGGACAATATGAATATCATTGACAAGAAAAGCTTCCTCCAGTTCAGCTGCACTGCCAAACTCGGTAATTTTAACAGGATGTCCATAAGGAAGCTCTATCAGGGCCAGATCATAAGCTTTCAGAATATTCGTAACAGCAACTTCCATCCCGTTCACTATCAAATTGTCTCCTTCCCCTCGAAAAATATAAGAAACTGTAACCATATAAGGCAGTCCTTTGATTAAAATAACGGCGCCAACAACACAGCGTTTTCCCTTATAGAAAAAAAAACTGCCTGCTTTTATCATAGATCTCTCATCAATCTACTGATTTTGATTAGACTTATTATATGGCGTTTATCATATTTATGTTAAATTACGCTCTATTTACGTTTAAGGAGCTCTAGAAGCTTGCATTCTCAAAAATAAGACATGAAGTCCTGCGTATTTCCTGAGTATTTATTTTCGGAGGTATCGCATCTTGTCTGGATGACTGCTTTATGACTCCTGAAAATAAATTCTAAAATTTATCGAGAAAGAAATAACCAAAAAACTGCTCAGTATTTAAAGAGAAAAGCAAAAAACTAGATATTGTTTAGTATTTTTTCTGCCGCACCGAGTTTTATGATAAATTTTGTTCTTTATCTTTTTTATCTCGATTTCGCCGTCCAGTTGATCCACAAGAATGGATACAAGATGCAGACCAAGTGTATCTGGATTTTCAAAATCAATGTATCAGATGAGATTTTTAGTAATTATAGAGCTATGTTGTTCCTTAAAATTAGCTGAGAAGTAGATGGTAGGGTCGAGTCCCTATTCTCGTCCCTACCTGCAATCCAACCCAAAGATTAAGAGGAAACCCTATTACTCTTAATCTGGAAATATATAATAACACAATTATATATATTATTTTTGATCCGATAAAAAAATTCAATCGTAAAATATCTTTTTATATGAAACTATTTTTTACATAATAAATTTAAAATAAGATATAATACTTAGTAGATTCCGGAGTGAGGACTAAGGGAATAAAGTGGGGATATCATCAATATAAAAAGATTGCCTGGAGGTTACTGATCCTTCTCCGAAAAAGCGGCAGGGGAACATAATCTCGGAGAAACTGTATTGGGGGAATACAGTGAAAGAACGAAGTGCCTCCAGGCTACTTCTTAATGACTGTTTTTCTCTGTTTTCTTCTTTTAGATCTATTTTCTATCTTTTAGTTTTCTGTTCTAACCTGGGTATGTTGAGACCAATATTCATATAAAATATTTAAAGATCCAGAGCTTTACTTGATAAATCGAATTTATTTTTATTAGTGATTTCTCTCAAAGACTTTGTGATGCGCAGAAAATTCAATTCCTGACAATAAAGACACATTTCCTGATTATCATCCTATTTAAGAAATAGGAAATGAGATAAGAAATACAAAAAGAGATATTAAATGAGAAGCTTAATAGCAAAAAAGTAAACGGAGAGCCTTTTCAGATTTGTTAGCTCTCATATGATACGCCGTATGTCAGAAAAGCTATTCTATTTTTTCAGTAGATTTTATCGAATTTGGATGGAGGTGCTCCGCAAATTGGACAGTTCCCCTGAGGTTCGCCTTCTAAAGTATATCCACAGACGCTGCAGACGTGGTAATCAACCTCTTCATTCTGCCCGATTTCGTTCAGGGCTTTCTCAAATAGTGCGGCATGAATCCTTTCCACTTTGTTTGCCACTTCAAAGCTCCAGAGGGCTCTTTTGTCCCCTTCCTTCTTCGCATCCTCTATAAATTCTGGGTACATCTTCGTAAATTCGTATGTTTCGCCGCTAATAGCATCTTTGAGATTGTTCATTGTGGTTCCAACCCCTCCCATCCGCTGAAAATGATTGAAAGCATGGACTGTTTCAGCAAAAGCAGCGGCTCTGAAGAGTTTAGCTATCTGATGATAGCCTTCTTCATCGGCTTTTTTCGCAAAGGCAAGGTATGTTCTGTTTGCCATTGATTCGCCGGTAAATGCAGCTTTAAGATTATCTTTAGAACTCATACATATCTTTCCTCATTAATTAAGATCTTTTCTCATCTTATTTACTATGTAATGTATATCAGTTTAGCGCCCGAACGGGCTGATATTAAACCGAGATCTGTTGTGCTATGCAATATTATAGTCATTTGCAAAAGTATCTGAGTATATTCAGGTATTCTACAAAGCCAATATTTTTGTAAAAGTATAATAAATTGTATTCTTAATCATCTATTGACTAAGAGATTATCTTTTGACTAAGGGTATCCTTTAAAAAAATATTTTTTATGTAACTCTTACAATTGCGCTGTTTTATTAATATTATGTAGTCCTGCAAAATAGATCTTAAGTTCAAGTAAGTCCTGCTCTATAATGAACCTGAAATATTTTGCGTTAAACAATTTTTTGCTTTGATAGAATTTTTGATATCATTTATTTAATATATTTTTATGATATCCTATGTGTTGGAGTTGGGATAAAGCAAAAAAATTTCCCGTAGAATACTACCTAGAATTTTAAGGAGTTTTATTCATGAAATATCTAAAAACATGTCCAAAATGCCAGGGTAACCTGGAATTACATTCAGATGGTGAGACCCAGTATTGTAATATTTGCAGTTACTGGACAAAAACCGGTACTGCAAGGCTCGATTCAATAATGATTTATGGATAAGAAATCTACATAAAAAATCATAAGATGAGGGGGGAAAATATGGAATACGAACTTGAGGAAGTCGAAAGAGATTACATCGAATTTAGAAAAGAAATGGGAGAGGCGTAAACACTCTCCTTTTTAAACACCCTCCTTTTTTATTACCTCACCTTATACTCATATATTTATTTAAGAGTATACTCTACTTTTATGAAGAAGATTTAACACTGACCTGCTAAAACGGGCCAATGGTCGATTCCTGCAAACACTCTAAAAGTATCTTTTATTCCTTATGAATCTCAAGGAAAACTAAAATTGTGAATTCGTATTTAAGAGCAAACTTATTTTTAGTGCAGGACTTATTCATTTTTTTAAAGACTATTAATATTAAGAATAAGTTATTCTGTTGATTTTATATTATTTAATGATGCATATCATCTCATTACAGTGTTTTTGACCAATGCAAAAACAGATCAAACACAATCCAATGAAGCCACAAATAAAGAGCTGATACAAATAGCTTATGTCAAACGAATGAATGACACTGGTAATCTTTTCAATCTACAGGCTGACGATGTGGAATGGAGAACCACCGATAGCAACTTGGTTCAATCTTTCACTGAGTTCCCAAAATCTGCATCAGCCGCAAGCAGTTCTTATGTAAGTCATAGCGCCACTCAATGAACGATTGGGCGTGAAAACAGTACTTAGATGTAGGGCATTTATGCCAACGGTTATATGATAATAGCCTTATGGGACAGAACGGCTACAGCCAAAGATGGTAAACCGTATAACAGTACTTATTCTTAGTACACGACCATAAAAATGAATGTTTCGCAAAGTTAGCTGTGTGCTTTGACAATCAACCTTGCCGACCTATGGAACCCATTCAGGTTAGCAAACAGGTTAAAAAGTGATTTTCAGCAGTAAACAGAAAGAAAGAGGCGTGTGAAGGTCATAATATCGAAGGCTGGTCTTATATGGTACAGAATTGGACGATGACATGCAGAAGGTCATTTCCGACAACAAATTGAAAGGAGATATTTATGTCACAGGAAAATAAGTATCGTGCATTTTCAGATGACAAAATTGGGAAAAATTATTCAGAGGAAGATCTGGAATCCTTTCCCATTCAGCAAAATTCAACACCTGCTGAGCTGGTCGATGCGCTCAATCTGGTTTTCGGCAAGCAAACCTATGGCCGCGCAGTCCATGCGAAAGGTATAGTGATGAGGGGAAGGTTTCTCCCCAGCTAGCTGGCATCAACTTTGAGCAAGGCACCACACTTTCAGAATGTCGCAGTTCCCATAACCGTCAGGTTTTCCGACTTTGCCGGCATACTCAAGATCTCGGATACCGATCCTCTTGCAAGCCCACGTGGTCTTGCATTGAAATTCCACCTGCCGGACGGGACGGAAACGGATCTGGTGACGCATTCGTTTAATGGCTTTCCCGCCGCAACAATTGATGAGTTCCGGCAACTCTTGATCGCGCTTGGCTCAAGTGGACCCGGTGTTGCTACGCCTACACCAGCTGATATTTATCTGGTTGCACATCCGATTGCGAAGTCATTTCTTGAGTCACAACAGCCACCTCCAGTAAGCTATGCAACACTCTCTTATTTCGGTGTCAATAGTTTCAAATTCACCAATGCACAGGGTGAGACCAGTATTGGGCGCTACCAAATAGTGCCTCAGACAGGCAATCAGTTTCTATCTGAGGAGGAAATTGCGAGAGCATCCCCCAATTACCTTGCTGATGAAATCCGTCAGCGAGTAGCTGACTCTCCCATAAGGTTTAATTTCCGCGTCCAGCTTCCGGAGCCAGAAGATAAAATAGATAACCCTTCAATTGCATGGCCGGATACACGCAAAACTATCGAGATCGGTGTCATTGAAATCATGGAAGCAGTCCATGATAGTGCTGCAGTGGAGCGTGATCTGCTCTTTCTGCCATCCCAATTACCAGCAGGAATCGAGCCAGCCGATCCGATGCTCTATCGCAGTCCAGCCTATGTAATATCATACAAGCGTCGTAATCAATAAAGCGAGAGAAAGTTAGGCTGGTACGCTCAGCTATCTGAGGTACCTGGCGAATATCAGATCCTGGCGGCAGCAGGCACAGATCCTCAACCAGATCACCTACAACCCAAGAAACTGCTATTGCAAGTAAGAGCCTCCAACCTGAAGAGTTATCCCGCTAGGCAAGTTTCCTATCATATATGACCGTTCTAAAGCTTGCTGAAATTGCTGGTCCCGTGTTTAGCTTACGCAATAAGCTCCTCCCTTGAAATCCATTTGCCAGGATACCGCTTATTCAGGGTCTCGATATTTTCAGAAATTACTGTCTCTGGTGGGAGGATAATTGTATATGTATCTTTGCCAATCCCTGCCTGGCGCAGTTAGTCGAGTAAAGGTTCTACTCCAATCGGAGGCAGTGGAAACTGTACAAGAGCCTCGAAGTTTCCATGCCCGGTTCCATCCCATACCGCATAATTTATTTGTTCGGCATCCAGTACTTCAAGTATTGCATTCTCTCCCCGTTGGGAATAAGCGCCTGAGCAAGAAGCATGAAAAATATAGGTGCATTGAATATTTATCCTATCTTAGCCGAATCAAAATAAAGCTAACAGTTAGCCATGGTCTGAAGCCTATAACCCTGAGTCTGGAAACTTCCCTAACTGCACTGGAGTTTCTAAATTTACTGGATGCTTCGGACTATGCCGGTAACTTCTAAGTATACCAAGAAATCCTGCCTATTATGGTACTGTGTCAGGACTGCCTTCCCAAATTCCGTGATTATCCTGTTGCTTAAAATAAGTCAGCACGATCAGTTTAAAATAGGAGAACAGAGTCTGAAACAAGACTTCTCCTGGAATTTGCCGCCAGAAGGGGGGATGGACTCAGTATTTCAAAAAACTTCGCCTCTGAAAAATAATACTGGATCGATACTATGAAAAAGAATCCTAACAAAAAGACGAGCAGGACAGGACATACAGATCATCAAGAGAAAGCAGGAAAAGAAAGCAAGGAAGGCAGAACAACCGGAAAAGATGTAAATAAAGCTCGTGGCACTGCATATGACCGTCTCAATAAAGCCCTTGCAGTCCATGAGAGAGCCCTTGAGAAAAATCCGGAAGATGCTGCTGCTTGGGCAGGTAAAGCGGCAGTGTTTCTAAGGCACAGGATGCACAGGGATTCCCTTAAGGCAATTGAGAAAGCTCTCAAAATCGAGCCTGAAAACACTGGCTACCTTTATGAAAAAGGTTTTGTGCTCCTGCAGCTTAATAGGGACGAAGACGCGCTGAAGGTTTTTGACAAATTGCTGGAAATAAAACCTGACAGTGATAAAGCCTGGAACCTCAGAACCTCAGTGCTTTGCAGACTCAACCAGCATGAAAAAGCTCTCGAAGCCTCTGAGAAAGCCCTTGCCGGCAATCCGAAGCTTGCAGGCGCATGGCACGCAAAAGGTTCTGTGCTAGCTGATCTGGGCAGATACGAAGCTGCAATAAAAGCCTATGATGCTGCACTTAAGCTTAACCCTGATTTTGCAAGAGCCCTTGAAGGTAAAGCCTTTGCTCTCTATAATCTGAACCGGCCTGTGGAGGCCATGATCGCGTACGATTCAGCCCTCAAAATAAACCCTGATAATGCAAAAACCTGGGTCGGGAAAGGCTTCGTCCACCTCAAGCTCGGCAAATTTAAAAGAGCCCTTGAAGCTTGCAGCAATGCGATTTCAATAAAACCTAATTTTGCCGATGCCTGGTATTGCAAAGGTATGGCTCTGTCCGCTCTAGATAAAAATGAAGAAGCCTTAGGAGCCCTTGAGAGAGCTCTCCGGATCAAACCTGACTATGCCGATGCTAGGAGAGCCAGAGCTTCCGTAAATTCAAAACTCGGAATTGACCTGGACGAAGAGGAAAAAGCGGAAGAAGAGAAACCGAAAGTTAAGAAAAGTATCTGGACAAAGAGAAAACCGACAAGTAAGATAATGAAGAAATATCCTGGACAGGGAAGGGAGAAAAAAGGAGAAAGAGTTAAAAAAAGTGAATGGGCGAGAAAAGAGCAGAAAACAGTTGGAACTAGAAAAAACCCGGCGAAAGGAAAAGAGAAAAAGAAATAATTTTCCTTTTCCCTGAGTTTTGATTATTTTTGGGTTATCAGGGTGTCAATATCGCTTTTTTCTAGAGGCTGCACGTTAATCAGGTTAAAGTCAGAGCTGAAAAATTAAATCTAATCTCCTCTTATCGTGCTTGACGGCTAGATAACTTGAAGAATACAAGTGCAATTGCCGTGATAGCAGTTAATAAACTGAAAGCTGGTGAGGATGCTGTTGGAGCAGACGAATTTTCTGAAGCTTGTTGTTCTTGGGTTGGTTGGGTTTTGGATTCAGGCTGCTCAGAGATAGGAGTTTCGCCTTTGTAGTATTCGTTAGAGATGTAAGGATACGCTATAGTAAATGATCCATGAACAAGTGATTTCTTTGTCTCAAAATCGTCTATCTGGTAAACCAAGTCAATTGGTAAAGAGCCTCCAGCCCATTTTTCAGTAGGCTGGACTGTCCATTCATAAGTTCTGGTAGAGTCTTTTTCCATTACATCAGCTCTGTATACGTCCATTTTTGGAGTTGAACCATTTAATATTACGAAATAGCCATTTTCTATCTCACTTAATTTTATGGACATCTCACATTTCCTATATACTACAAAATCAATTTTGACATTAAAAGGCTCGCCAATCTTCAAAATTGGCTTTGGAACCTCTGTAGTATTTAATAGTTTGCCATTGAAATACAGATCATACTCGTAAATATCTCCATAAGGATTGTATGCAGATGATATATTTGTGAGCAAAATCAGGATTGTCCCCATTATTGATACTGTTCTTCTCATAGTCACCCTCTAAACTCTATCAAAAGATCATCATAACCTATCGATTTTTCAGTCCGGTCTCCCGTTTTGTCTCCAACTCCTTTTGGTCCCGACCCAACAACAGTAGCAGAACATCCTATTAAATGAAATGTAATTCGTTTATTATTCCCTAACCATATACTACTTCCATCGTTACCTACTTTACACGGATGGCGTATATGGTCTTCATTCCTCACATATTTCTGGCCTTTATGCCCAAAATAAGGTTTAGGAATAACCTCATTATCATTATCAACAACAGTAAATTCTTCATATCTACCAATAACCTCATATGTCCACATATTCACCGTAAAAGTCCAGTGTGGAGGCATCACAGGTAATCCACAGGGAATAGTTGCCATCATCCTGTCTAATCTTTTTAAGACTTTATTTCCTATATCTCCAGAGTATTTGTCAACAGCTTCATTTGCCGAACTTTTAAGCTCGCTATCGATTCTCTCGAAACTAGCATCAATAATCTCACCTCTGCTTATTGTAACTTCACAGATTCCGTTTGCAACCCCAATTCTGATGTCGGTGTCCACTCTATTCAGAATAGCCTCAAGTTCATCAGATCCAATCACTAGGTTTGTATTTCGAATTTCTGACTTTACTATAGTAGAGAGTTCAAAAACAAGATCATCTGTAGTAGATTTTTGGATTAGTTGGTCATCAGAGAGGCTGTTAAAGTAGCTTGCTGTAATCACCCATACTCTTACTTCTTTACTATCCAGGAGTACGAGGTTACAAGAGAACCTTTGTGTGTTCCTGATGCTAGATAGTTCGAGTCCCAGGTAATAGTTTGACCGGTAAACGAAACCGAATCACGATCAAAATTTGCAGTGATTTGAGAAGCAATCGGATCAGGAGAATCGAAGCCATCTCTTAAGATCTGCCCTTGGACTGATGCTGTGTAAACACTATCTGTAACCGCATGAATAAGGTCAGGATTCTCTTCTGTCATATCCTGAGGCTGCAGTGTCCGGAATTTCCACGGTTTCCTGGAATGAGACTTTCTGGAAAAAACCGGTTGCCTGGCCGTAGTTTATGTTCTTTATTTCGTTGCCTGAAGAGTCGTTGACAATCAGTTTGATGTCGCGATTTTTCCAGAGAGATTCTATTTTACCCCAGATATCCGAAGGCAGGTTTATGGAAAGCTGGAGTGGGTCTCCTTTCTCAAAGTTCTGGTTTTTCGGGATCACCATAAAACCGTCTTCGGAAAACCTGTCAACTGCACTGCCTTCAGGCAGGATTACAGGATGTTCGCCCTGCCATTCTAGAGCTTCCATTCCTGCATAGTTCAGGCAGCGGGCAAGGTCGAATGAGGCAAGATTGATGGCACTTTTCTCAGGGTTAACATTCTCGGTGGTGTAAATGGTTTCTGCGACCTCACTGTCGATCTTTAGAAGGTAAACTGAGGTGAAGGTTGATACAAGCAGGATGAAAATCCCGATTACGGCATAGGGAATGTAGGCACAGGTATCCTCAATGAAGAATGAAAAATTGTCAGGTTTCCTGGCCATCAAACCCTTCCCCAAAATAGAACATAGGCATAACTAAATTAAAAAATTAATTGAGTGTTCACGGATAAATACTTTACTTCTAAAAGAAAAACAGATTTTGCTTGAAATTATAAATATTTTTGACATTGAAAAGCATTAAAATCTCATGTTAGGGCTTTAATAAACTTTAAAGGATGGATAAAATATTATAAGTGAATATGATTTTAAATTATTTTTAATGATCTTATACTATATGGAATCCAGAACAATATTAACCCTGGCTTTTGCATTCAGTTTAATGGGTACGACAGCAAGCGCAGCGAAGACAACTATAAATCCTCACGAAGGTTGGGCTTATATGGTTGATGTTGACAGCAAATTTATATCTCTTGCCAATTAAGACAGTGCTAAAAGTCCGACATATTCACAGTTAGGAGTTTATCAAGAAAGAATCTACAGATCGGAAGAGTTATACTTCCAGATATATGTGCAGTGATTTTGCCGAGTTTGTTTAAGTAATTTAGTATAAGTCATTTGAATAATTTATTATATATTGTAAAAATCACATTTGATAGATAGTTTTGTGTTATATTTCCTGCACTGATAGGTCTGAAGATGCTGGCTAATTGGTTATAGAAAACCTTGGATAATTTTATACCCCTCATATCAACATACCTGTAAAACAGATAGCTCAGGGGTATTATTACTAACACAGACAGGACACAGGAAATCAGGACAGCTGCACCATAGGGTAATACCGGATGCAGGACGAGGAATAGTGCACAGGTGAGAGTGCTTATTACCAGGAAATGTACCAGGTACAGAGAATAGGATATTTTTCCGAGAAAGACCAGTACCGGAGAAGAAAATATTTTTTGCATCCGTTGACTGTTAAGTAAGACATACATTAACATGCCTGCACCAAGAATATGGTAAGCATACTTTGGTGTCTGGAAGAAACCGTTATCGAGAAACGCGTATAACGAATCAGCTGTCACGGTGCCTACAGGGTATGAACCTAAAAAAAGTCCCGAAGCCAGTACAATAGACAATATTACTTTATTGCTTGTTTTAAATATTGATGTCTTACCGTTGAATACGTCGGCGAGCCCCATTCCTATAATGAAAGCCAGATAGTAAGTGTTGAGGAAGAGCACGACTGCGGCAAGGTAAAATGTCCAGCGGGCACGCAGGGACCCGAAAAATAGAGCCATTGCAAAAACAAGCATCGATCCATAAAATTCTACTGACATGGTCCACAAAACAGGGTTATAGGTATCATCACCTGCGAAAAAAGTCCCCCAAGCCGCCTGTTTAATTGCTTCGGCAAGATCTGGTGTAAAAGTCCAGTAATTGGCATAATTATTATTTCCCGAAATCATCACAGCTTCAATAAAGTAATGGAACATTCCGGTTGATGCCAATAAGAATGATAACATTGTAGCTGCAAATACTGGAACAAATAATCTTATATATCGGCGTACTGCACCGCTTATTATTATGCTCCGGTCTTTTGTTTTAAAATATTTTTGAGTTAATACGTAGCCGCTAAGAACGAAGAAGATACAGACCGAAAAGTTCCCTGCGCCAATTAATCCCAGTGGTGTACTTGTAAATATCTTTTCAAGATTTCCGAGATGCGACGGCATCCGATCACTATAGATCATTGCCGGGAGTAATACTATAAAGAAGTGCATTAACATAACATTAATCGCAGCTACACCGCGTAGCCCATCAAGATAGCTAATCTTCTCGGTCATACTTATTGCTCTAAGAGGATTTCATTCAGTGGTTTATACAGCAGTCCTGCTGGAATTTAATGAGTTATCCTACCACCACCGCCCTTATTCTGTCTCAGTTCTGTCTCAGTCCTGGCTTTAGTGGGTATTGATCCTGAATAACGATAGTTACAGATAAAATAAGTCTTTCCATTTGTTCCAATTATGTTTTACTTATATTGCTCTCTAAGCAGAATTATATTAGAAAAAAAATTGTTTGTAATAAGGTAAAAGGCTCTAAATTAGCTTTGATTATAAAAATTCTATTAATGGATTTTATATATTTACATAAAAAGTATTATTATATCATAGAATTTTCATCTTTTAATCCACTTAAAAAATTCCAAAGAATGGATTCTCCCGAATCCAGTTAATCTCCATTGATTTTTACTGTTAATTGAACTTCAGTCTTTCAGGATGGTGCCTCCATCCTCACAATTAGCTATGAACACCCCGTTGTTAAGGATGCCACCAGGAACATTAATGATTCTGTCTTCTATCCAAATTCTACAATTCTCAGAGATTAAACACCCTTCTTCCTTTTGGAATAGTGAGGAGTGCTTATAGTAGTTTAATCGTATAGTATCCGGGGTTTCCTCATAGAGTCCACATTCTTTGAACTTTTTATTTATGTAGACGTCAAATGTGCCATCATCGTGGAGAATAAAGTGGGTTGTTCTGTTAGTGTATTTTCTGGGCATAGGATCACACTGGTTTTAATAAGTTAAGATATAGAATTTATTTTTCAGTTTGATCTATAGGGTTTTATTTTTGATGCTGTTCGGTTTCATATACAGTTTTACATAATTATATATAATTGCTTTTATTTATCATTTTTTTAGGATTTTCAACAGCATCTATAACAGCATTAAATCATAATAATATAAGTTTTGTCTCTTTAAAATCTCATTTTTACTCGGGTTGCTCAAACAGAAATTCGCGCCGGAAATTCTATTGTTGCCTTAGTGAGTTTTTGTTATAGGATATGTTTTTGTTTACAGGATAGTAAAGATGTGTTGCTGTGGTGCTCTTATCTAATCTTGGCCACTTGCTGTTGCTCTTTCTTCTTTACATTAATTCCAACAGTTCTTCCAGTTTGGTATATATACAAAAAGACTCCGACAATCGACATTATCTCTAAAATTGTGAAATAAATCATTTGCGAACTGTCACCCGAATTATAGTTATGCCAGATAAGTAAAAGATAACAGAAGCAATAAATCATATTGGCATAAAACGCTTTATTGACCATAACCATGTATGATGCTATTAAGTTCGGTACGATTATCCAAATAGTCTCTATCATTTTTCCTATCCGTTTTTATTATGTGAGCCTCTAGGAACACATAATCATAGTATTATTATATAAAAGTTATGATAAAAATAAAATTGTGCGATCCTTTCTTACAATAATCGGATAATTACTATTTAAAATAATTCTGTTTATATAAAAATAGCAGCAGGTATGTTAAGTTTGATAGTACAATTCATGGAACTGTTTTACTGCGAATGTGGATAAGTACAGACTAAAGACTCCTGCGCAAAATTACCACAATCCTTGTTTTAGTGGATCTTGCATTCGAATATGTTTTAGTATCAAGCACGGAAGCACTCAAAATGGGGTTTCAATCCTTGTTTTAGTGGATCTTGCATTCGAATCCGAAGATACAGATTTCGCACAGTTCGCAAGCTTCTAGTTTCAATCCTTGTTTTAGTGGATCTTGCATTCGAATACATCTCCTTTACAGTATATACGTACTAATCGTATAGTTTCAATCCTTGTTTTAGTGGATCTTGCATTCGAATACGTCGGTCTGGTCGTCGTGTGCCCCATTTGGAAAAGAGTTTCAATCCTTGTTTTAGTGGATCTTGCATTCGAATGAGAGTTTGTCCGAACTGTAAAAGCCCTTATTGGAAGTTTCAATCCTTGTTTTAGTGGATCTTGCATTCGAATAGCTCTATAGGCTGATGGCTGGGAACGGATGGGATAGTTTCAATCCTTGTTTTAGTGGATCTTGCATTCGAATATTAACTATACATTGCAGGTTTGTAGGGCGATTAGGTTTCAATCCTTGTTTTAGTGGATCTTGCATTCGAATATTTAGCACATTGGACTATTTAATATTTTACATATTGTTTCAATCCTTGTTTTAGTGGATCTTGCATTCGAATTTTACGAAAATCAGAGGGCATGCTTTCTGCATGTCAAGTTTCAATCCTTGTTTTAGTGGATCTTGCATTCGAATCATAAGACCGGCTGTATCAAAATACATTGCAGAATGTTTCAATCCTTGTTTTAGTGGATCTTGCATTCGAATCTGGTACTTAGTATTAATTTCAATTTCTTCATCTGAAGTTTCAATCCTTGTTTTAGTGGATCTTGCATTCGAATGAGCATTGACGTTGGAGAGATAGACTTTGGGTTTATGTTTCAATCCTTGTTTTAGTGGATCTTGCATTCGAATGGGCATATCACACTCTACAAAGACATACATATTTTTGTTTCAATCCTTGTTTTAGTGGATCTTGCATTCGAATCTGACGAAGAACTAATGGAAATAATACAAAATGACTCGTTTCAATCCTTGTTTTAGTGGATCTTGCATTCGAATCAAATTCATTGACGCTGATGTTCTCGGGGAGATCTGGTTTCAATCCTTGTTTTAGTGGATCTTGCATTCGAATGTTAATGTCTCCTTTAGTTCATGTTGGGGTTCCCGGTTTCAATCCTTGTTTTAGTGGATCTTGCATTCGAATTTGTAAGTTACAAGGGAGGCTTGAGAGCATGAAATGTTTCAATCCTTGTTTTAGTGGATCTTGCATTCGAATCTGACATGTATAGAAAAAAGGAGCTTGTCAACGAGTTTCAATCCTTGTTTTAGTGGATCTTGCATTCGAATATGATACAACACCATCGGAGGAGATGGAAGAAGTAATGTTTCAATCCTTGTTTTAGTGGATCTTGCATTCGAATCAAGTTTTATATACTAATAGGTTGTATAGTATATTGTAGTTTCAATCCTTGTTTTAGTGGATCTTGCATTCGAATTACTTAGTATATACTACAACATCGTAAGAGGTTGAGGTTTCAATCCTTGTTTTAGTGGATCTTGCATTCGAATCCAACAACATAGGCACATTAGGATCTTCCATTTTTTAGTTTCAATCCTTGTTTTAGTGGATCTTGCATTCGAATTGTTCCATCTCCAAAGTTCCACAGCCATGATCTTGGGTTTCAATCCTTGTTTTAGTGGATCTTGCATTCGAATAAAGTCAACTGATGATTATATTGCAGAATTCTATCTGTTTCAATCCTTGTTTTAGTGGATCTTGCATTCGAATATTATATTAAGCCCTGAAATCAAGTGGAAAGACCTTGGTTTCAATCCTTGTTTTAGTGGATCTTGCATTCGAATTTGTCGCTTGTTTCAATCGGTATCCGACAATTCCCGTTTCAATCCTTGTTTTAGTGGATCTTGCATTCGAATTAGCGAGAGTTTTCGCTGCCAGCCTGTCTAGATCGGTTTCAATCCTTGTTTTAGTGGATCTTGCATTCGAATGAGAAGCGAAAGACAGCTAATGTATTGCTTTTTTGTAGTTTCAATCCTTGTTTTAGTGGATCTTGCATTCGAATACGGAGCCACAAACAATGATAAATGATATACCAGACAGTTTCAATCCTTGTTTTAGTGGATCTTGCATTCGAATTACTACAATATCTATATTGTATCTATTACTATAAAGTTTCAATCCTTGTTTTAGTGGATCTTGCATTCGAATAATTCTGCGTCCTTAAGGATCGCGTTCTGAACCTGGTTTCAATCCTTGTTTTAGTGGATCTTGCATTCGAATCTGTTGATAATCGTTTTTCTGAACTAACAGAAGACTTGTTTCAATCCTTGTTTTAGTGGATCTTGCATTCGAATTTCCACCCTGCGTTTGAGATTACAGAATATGAATTGTTTCAATCCTTGTTTTAGTGGATCTTGCATTCGAATCTGTACATTGTTGCTGCTGGGAAGTACATTTTCTGGTTTCAATCCTTGTTTTAGTGGATCTTGCATTCGAATTGGGTATTACGGGATATCATCCCGGCAAACATTTCGTTTCAATCCTTGTTTTAGTGGATCTTGCATTCGAATAGGGCGCAAGAGTTTCTGTGAGTACTGTTAGAGTAGTTTCAATCCTTGTTTTAGTGGATCTTGCATTCGAATATTTTTGGTTAGAAAATGAGACACCTTGTAGAGACTAGTTTCAATCCTTGTTTTAGTGGATCTTGCATTCGAATTTAATTACAATCCCGCCCATCCTCAGGTAAAAATATGTTTCAATCCTTGTTTTAGTGGATCTTGCATTCGAATGGGGTTTTAGCCCTTCAGACTTGAAACCCTTAATAAGTTTCAATCCTTGTTTTAGTGGATCTTGCATTCGAATGAAAATATGAAAAGATCAGTTTTAGATTGTGAAACGGTTTCAATCCTTGTTTTAGTGGATCTTGCATTCGAATAGGCATATCACACTCTATAAAGATATACATGTTTTTGTTTCAATCCTTGTTTTAGTGGATCTTGCATTCGAATAACGAAGGAGATCTTCACAACCTTGAAAGATCTCCTGTTTCAATCCTTGTTTTAGTGGATCTTGCATTCGAATGATTAGATTTCATTACGGCAACCCTACCGGATCGGCGGTTTCAATCCTTGTTTTAGTGGATCTTGCATTCGAATTTGAAAAGATGTTCAGGGAGAGCAGAAGCGCGTTTAGTTTCAATCCTTGTTTTAGTGGATCTTGCATTCGAATGGGAAATTACACGTGAATTTCTCGTGAGGCTGTCAGTTTCAATCCTTGTTTTAGTGGATCTTGCATTCGAATAGGAAAGATTCAACAAACTCCTTACTATGAGTCTGTTGTTTCAATCCTTGTTTTAGTGGATCTTGCATTCGAATCCGTGACGTAGGTAGACATCGTTTTTCCAGTATTTTGTTTCAATCCTTGTTTTAGTGGATCTTGCATTCGAATCTGCTGTGACCTGCGGGAAACATAGGACATGT
>FZPS01000229.1_pt107 | contig 86639 bp, 81 predicted proteins | sample 1817821 | NCBI WGS metagenome assembly FZPS01 (sample SAMEA104158645, study PRJEB21678) | metagenome | place: Germany | collected 2015-04-21
ATTCCATACTCCGCAGAAGGCGTATCCAAGGCCGTCGAGGGCGGAATGAAGCACGTGTTCGTTACGAACAACTCTTCGCGCACGCGTCAGGCCGTGGCCGATCAGCTAAGCGAACTCGGATTCCCGGCAGAGCCCGAGCAGATCATGACTTCCGCGTTGGACGTCATCGGCCTCATGAAGGAGGACGTCGAGGAAGGCGCAAACGTCTTCGTCATCGGTGGCCAAGGGCTTCGCGACGCCGTCACGGAAGCGGGCTTCGTCATTGTTGAATCCGCAGACGATAAGCCAGCCGCAGTTGTCCAGGGCTTCGACAAGTCCGTCGACTGGGCGATGATGTCCGAGGGCGCACTTGCCATCAACGCAGGTGCTAAGTTCTTCGCGACTAACTTGGACGCGTCCCTACCCGTTGAGCGCGGGTTCGCGCTAGGGAACGGAGCGCTCGTGCGCGCCGTCCGCCACGCGACGAAGACCAAGCCGAAGGCATCTGGCAAGCCGTTCCCGGGAATCTTTGAACACGCAATCGAAATGATCGGCGGTAACCACGCTGTTGCCGTTGGTGACCGTCTAGACACTGATGTTGCAGGGGCTTTGGCCGCATCGATACCTACGATGCATGTGCTCACCGGCGTGAATGATGCACGCGACGTGATTCTTGCTGATAGGGGACTGCGCCCGCAGCTCGTGCACCTGGACATGCGCGGCTTGAATGAGCCACACCCGCGTCCTCGTCACCACAAGAACGGAACCTGGACCTGCGGCGTTTCCCAGGAAGCAAAGGTAGTCGCCGGTCACCTCACCCTTGACGGTATCGTTCTACCGGAAGAGGGCGCGACTGTCACCCTCGATTCCTACCGCGCGCTGATCGCTGCAGCTTGGGATCACGCGAAGGAAACCGACTCCAAGGTGAACTGCCCGCCCATCACCGTCGTTGAAAACGACGACGAGGCCGGAATTTTGGAAAGGCCCGAGCCAGTTGAGCAGCCGGACCAGATCGGCGAGTCTGATCCTTCCAGTGGATTCGACCAGGTGACGACCGAACCAGCCGAACAGTCTGCGCAGGATGATCAAGAAAACGCAGCAAAGTCGGAACAGGAGCAATCCGAAACCGACGAAACTGAAGAGTTACCCGAGGCAGACGTTAGCGACGACGACCTCGAAAATGTTGACGTCGATGGCATCCCGGAGTTCCTGCCCGGCGAAGAAGACCTGGCAGACCTGATGGAGGAAACCAAACACCTGGAGGATGAAGAGTGACCTCCGCTGAAGAATGGGAGTCTCGGTGGCTAAGTGTCGCCGAGCTACCACTGGAGGAAAGGCTGTCCCAGCTCAAAGCTGCGGAGGCCGAACTGTCCGCACAGCTCAGCCAGTCGGAGTCTAACCAGTGGCAAAACTGAGGCGCATTGACTCCGAGATGGTGCGACGAAAACTCGCGCCATCTCGGACGAAAGCTCAGGAGCTGATCCACGCCGGCTACGTCAAACTAGACGGCGAGGTCGTCACCAAACCTGCGCGGCAAATGGATCCCGCCCAGGCTCTGCTAATCGACCGTGAATCCAGCCCAAACTACGCCTCTCGCGGCGCGTACAAGCTCGCCGGCGCCCTCGAAATCCTGGGCGACCTTGCCCCACAGATCCGGGGGAAACGCTGCCTTGACGCCGGCGCGTCAACCGGCGGATTCACCGACGTCCTGCTTAGAAACGGAGCGGGCAGCGTCGTAGCCGTTGACGTCGGATACGGCCAGCTCATCTGGCGACTCCAAAGCGACCCGCGCGTCGAAATAAAAGACCGCACCAATGTTCGCTACCTTCAGCCCGAGGACGTGGCTCCAGCCCCAACGATTGTCGTATCTGACCTGTCCTTCATCTCTTTGACCCTGGTGCTTCCAGCGCTTCGCCGTTCGGCGGCACCTGATGCGGACTTCCTGCTCATGGTCAAACCGCAGTTTGAAGTGGGCAAGGATAAGCTGGGAGCGCAAGGCGTCGTACGAGACACCTCGCTTCACCACCAGGCCGTCCGCAAAGTGCTTGACGCGGCTTTCGAGCTTGGTCTGAAACCGTACGGAATCGCAGCAAGCCCGCTACCTGGGCCAGCTGGAAACGTCGAGTACTTCGTCGCCCTCAAACAAGACCATGAGGCCGCCATCGATCGCAAAGACTGGGATGAACGCATCACCCAGGCGATTGATCAAGGCCCCGCCAAATCGCAGTCGTCGACCCCTAGGAATGAGGAGCATAAATGAATCGCGCGATTATGATGCTCATTAACCCTAATCGCGAAGATGCTGCCGCAACCGGCGAAGTTGTTCGCCACGGCCTACAGCAGTACGGCATCGATATCGTGGACGCCGAAACGAATCGAGATGTCGAACTCGTCCTCGTCCTTGGAGGCGACGGCACCATCCTTTGGGCCGCGCAGCACGCGCGTGAACGCGGCGTCCCACTGCTAGGCGTGAACCTTGGTCACATGGGTTTTCTTGCCGAGGCCGAAGTTAGCTCAGTCAGTTCCCTTGTAGAGCGCGTCGCTAAGGGGGACTACGCCGTTGAAGAGCGCATGACCCTGGAACTCGACCTAGAAATGCCTGACGGCGAAATCAAACACGACTGGGCGATAAACGAGGCCGCAATCATGCGCACCGACCTTGCACACCCCGCCCACTTCGGAATCGGTGTTGATGGGCAGGGCGTGTCAACCTACGGTGCGGACGGCATAATCCTCTCCACGCCGACGGGGTCGACCGCCTACTCGTTTTCGGCGGGTGGCCCGGTGGTTTGGCCCGATACGGAGGCGGTCCTCATGGTCCCGCTCGCGGCACACGGACTGTTCACCAGGCCGCTGGTCGTGGGGCCCAACTCCGAACTAGAAGTTTCCGTTACCAAGCAGCAGTGGGCTGATCTGGAAGTTTGGTGCGACGGTATCCGATGCATCACTGCTCCGGCGGGCACCCGCATTCTGTGCCGTCCTTCAACGACTCCGGTGAAGCTTGCCCGCCTGTCTGACACACCATTCTCAGCTCGACTCGTTGCAAAGTTCGACCTGCCCGTAAGCGGGTGGCGGCGTCTAGGAAAAGGCGAGTAGGTAGAGCCGATGATCGAGGAACTACACATCGAAAACCTCGGCGTCATTGAATCCGCACACGTCGAGTTCGAACCCGGCCTCACCGTGCTGACAGGTGAAACCGGTGCCGGTAAAACGATGGTGTTGACATCGCTTCAGCTTCTGCTTGGCCAGCGAGCAGACTCATCCAAAGTCCGCGCTGGGGAAAAGGAAGCTGTCGTTGATGGTGTGTTCAGCGTTGACCCAAACGTTGAGCTCAGCTACGACCTCGAAAATGAAAACGTAATCGTAACGCGAAAAGTTGGAACTTCACGGTCGCGGGCATACCTGGATAGGCGGCCCGCACCCGTTTCGGCGCTGACGGAACTGGCGCCGCATTTGGCGGTGGTGCACGGGCAGGCGGATCAGATTGAACTGCGGTCCACTACACGGCAGCGTGAACTGCTTGACCGATTTGGTGGGCAGGAGCACCGAAAACTGTATGACGACTACCGCGAGGCCTGGCACAGCGCAGTTGAGGCCAAACGGGAACTGGATGAGTTCGCGGAGAGCCTGGCGGAAGCAGAAACCGAAATCGCGCAACTGCGCCCTGCCGTCGACAAGATTCGCGCACTGGACCCGCAGGACGGAGAAGAGGAAGAGCTGCGCCTCGAAGCCGAGCGCATCACGAACGCCGAACAGCTTCGAAACGGCCTGTCGACCGCATACCAGGTCCTTATGGGAAACGAGGGCGGGGGAGTCATCGACGCCCTGGGCGTAGCGGTTGCCCACATCCAGCGGGTTGAAGAATACGACCCGCAACTGGCCGACATGTCGCATCGAATCTTGGAACAGCTGGTCGAGGTCGAAGCGATCCGCGACGACATTTCCGCCTACCTGTCCGACCTGAATGCTGATCCAGCCCGACTGGAATACGTGCATCAGCGCCGACGCGCGATCACTTCACTGTTGCGGGGGAGGGCGTTGGACATTCCATCGCTACTGACCTGGGCAGATGAAGCTGAAGAACGGTTGGAAGCACTTGAAAACCGCGACGACAAGCTTGCTGAATTGGAAGAAAAACTCAAGCAGGCGCAACATCGCGTGATTGAAACGGGAAGGTCCTTAACCCAATCCCGCATGGAGGCCGGCAACAAGTTGTCAAAACTGGTGGATAAGGAACTCGCCGGCCTGTCCATGAAAGACGCGCGCCTGATAGTTGATGTGAAGAGCCGCGAAAAACCCGGACCTTACGGACTCGAAGATGTTGAGATGCTCCTGCAGGCCCACCGGGACGCAAATCCCGCCCCGCTGGGACACGGCGCGTCGGGCGGTGAGCTTTCCCGCGTGATGCTCGCACTGGAGGTCGTTCTAGCGGAACACGGCGAGCGCGATTCGCGTCACCTAACCTACGTGTTCGACGAGGTCGACGCTGGTGTTGGAGGACGGGCTGCCCGCGAGGTTGGGCGACGTCTTGCGCGGCTGGCAAAAGACCGGCAGGTGCTGGTCGTAACTCACCTGGCGCAGGTGGCGGCATGGGCGGATTCGCACTTCGTAATCAGTAAGAAGGGCTCCACTACTTCAGTGACTAGCCTCACGGAAAAGGACCGGATTGTTGAGTTAGCGCGCATGCTTTCTGGTTCTGAGTCTTCTCAAACAGCACGCGCCCACGCCGCTGAGCTAAGAACTGAAGTAAAAGTGGCACAATCGGGGATGTGAAACGTTTCTTTAAGAGGTCGAAGGACGCCCTGAATGCGCCAACACAGGCGGCTCGGGTGCGCGTTGATGAGCGCACGAAAAAGCTCGCTCGTCGGCTTGAACCAGGAGACGTCGCTGTAATCGATCATGCTGACCTTGATCGAGTTGCCGCTGAGTCCCTGGTCGCGCAGGAGCCGGCCGCTGTGTTGAACGCTGCGAAATCGACGACTGGTCGCTACCCGAACCTTGGCCCCGGAATCCTATTGGAGGCGGGTATCCCGCTGATCGACGACCTGGGGCCCGACATCATGACGCTTCATGAGGGCGACTACGTAACGATTGATGGCAACTCGGTTTTTGTTGGTGAACGCCTCATTGCGGAAGGCATCCGGCAAACAGAGGAAACTAACGAACAGGCCATGCAGGACGCTCGCGAAGGCATGTCCGCCCAGATTGAAGCCTTCGCCGCCAACACGATGGAATACCTGGCTCGTGAACGCGACCTGCTCCTAAACGCAGTTGGTATCCCGGACGTAAAGACGAATTTCAAGAACAAGCACATGCTGGTGGTGGTTCGTGGCTACCACTACAAAGAAGATCTTGGCCTGCTGAAGTCCTACATCCGCGATTACCGCCCCGTCCTCGTCGGAGTTGACGGCGGAGCTGACGCCATCCTGGAGGCGGGTTTCAAACCCGACATGATTATCGGCGACATGGATTCCGTGTCGGATAAGGCGCTTACGTGCGGCGCTGAAATTGTCGTTCACGCGTACCGCGATGGCCGTGCTCCCGGACTTGAACGCGTGGAGCGAGTCGGCGTGGAACACGTGATTTTTCCCGCGACAGGGACTTCCGAGGACGCCGCTATGCTTCTCGGAGATGCAAAAGGCGCAAGTCTTATTGTCACGCTAGGCACCCACACGACTTTGGTGGAGTTCCTCGACAAGGGACGCTCCGGCATGGCATCTACATTCTTCACACGCCTTGTAGTTGGGCCAAAGCTCGTGGACGCGAAGGGCGTGTCGCGAATCTACCGGACGCGAATCTCCTCATTCCAACTGTTCATGCTGTCTGCTGCCGGGCTTCTGGCCCTTTTCGTGGCCCTTGCTGTAACACCTGCAGGCCAGGCATTCTTGTCTATCATTAGTGTTTATTTCTGGGACGTCATTGACGTCATTCGCGGTTGGCTCGGTTTAGCTCCGGGCACGCCGACTACGTAGCTGGAGGTACTGTGGTCGATTTTAGATACCACCTGGTGTCGCTCATCTCTGTGTTTCTTGCACTCGCCCTGGGCGTAGTGCTGGGAGCCGGACCGCTCCAGGCTCCGATTGCTTCCGGATTGACGAATCAGGTTGAGTCTTTGCGGGAATCACAGGCGCGCACCAGTGAAGAAATAGAGCGCGTGCGTAATGACGTAACGCAGCGCAACCAGTGGATCGACGAGGTCGCACAGCAGGTCCTTCCCGGCACCTTGAAAGATAAAAAGGTCGCCCTGGTTACGCTTGAAGATACCGCCACCGAGGACGTGGATGCGATCCGCGGATACATTGAACTTGCGGGTGGAACTGTGAATCAGCATGCCACTTTGACCAGCTCGTGGGCTTCCGAAACCCTAACGCAGTACCGCGCATCCCTTTCGGGCCCGGTTGCAACTCACCTTGCCAATCCGCTCGGTGAAGATGCATCACCTTCAGCTGTACTTTCGCAGGCCGCCCTCGAAATCATGACGGTTCAGTCTGACGAATCGAAGCTACTGCGTGAAATGCTGACCGATTCTGAAAATGCTCTGCTGACCTTTGACACGGAGCAGGCGCAGTCTGACGCCATTATCTTCATCGGCCCGGACAGGGAGCTACCGCCTTACGACGTGGATGCCCAAAATGCGGAACCCACCGAACCGCAGGACACGGAAGACGAAGCAATGGAAACCGGCGCCTGGGTGGCGTTCGCGGAGGCCGTTGCTAAGGCTCCCGCATCGGGCGTGGTGGTCGGAGACGCATCGACCTCGGACGGCCTTATTGCGCTGGTACGTGACCAAAATATTGCAGTTACCACCGTTGATTCGGTCGGAACTTCGATGGGGCATGTATCCTCGGTGCTAGCTTTACTGAGTGCGGACGCGTCGGCTCGATCTTTCGGATCGGCCTCGACCGCTACGAACGTGGTTCCGCCACTGCCTGAAGTAGCGAGCGCTGTTTCAAGTGATGCGCCGCAGGAAGAGGAGAATACTGGTGAGTAATCGTTGGGCCATCGCTTTTGCCGGTGGTTTAGGAGCAGCTGCGATCACTGGAATCGTGACCAGTCTGGTGAAATCGGCTCCGTCCCTTCAGCGAACCAACCACAGGGGACAGACCGTTAGCCTGTCCGAAGGGATCGGCGTTGCGACCGCGATGATCGGTTCTGCCGTTGCCCGCCAAGATTTCCCTGCCGCGGCCGCGTTAACCGCGACTGCAAATGCAGGACTGGCAGACGACCTGGAAGATCTGCGCGACGAATCCGCAACCGCCCCGAAGGGACTGCGTGGGCACCTAACTGCCCTGCAGGAAGGTCGCGTAACAACCGGCATGGTCAAGGTCGCCGCCATCGGTTCTTCTGCCGTGGGCTACGCGCTGGTTTACGGCAATCGCCACGACAGGAACCTCTACGACCTGCTGGTTGACTCAATCATCATCGCGGGCTCTGCAAATATCGCGAACCTATTCGATCTGCGTCCGGGCCGCGCCCTCAAGATGTCCGCGGCATGCTCCCTGGTTGCCAGCTGTGTGGAGTGCAACCCACGCCTACTGGGTGTCGCCCTTGGAACGATTGGCGCAGCAGCGCCCTCGGACCTTGCTGGCGAAACGATGCTGGGTGACGTTGGCGCGAACACGCTTGGAATGCAGGTCGGCATGATTGCGGCGATTCCGCAGTCGCGACTGTTCCGCACCGGGATGGCAGGCATTACGCTGGGGCTGATTGGCGCTGCAGAGGTGGTCTCTTTTTCAAAGGTGATCGACTCGGTGCCGTTCCTGTCCAAGCTTGACCAGCTGGGCGTCAAACAGGCGGGAGACCAGTAGGGGCAATCAGATGACTACCCCCGCAGGTTCAAATTTGAAGACGAAGCTCAAACGGTTAGTCACCGGAGCCGTAGGCGTAATCGCGATCGCGACTCTGACGTCTAGACTGGTGGGCTTCATTCGCTGGCTGGCGCAGTCCGCGTTCGTTGGATCTGGAGCAACCGCAGGCGCTTATGCATCTGCCAACCAGATCCCGAATATCATTTTTGAAATCGTGGTTGGCGGCGCGTTGGCGGGCATTACCGTGCCCCTTCTCGCTGCGCATTTGGCCCGAGGGCGTGATTCGCAAGCGCATAGGATTGCGTCCGCTCTGCTATCTTGGGTCACTTTGATCCTGCTTGGTGTGGGCCTACTGGTTTTCTTTGGAGCTGAAACTATTGCCGGGCTCCTACCGGTTCCGGCTGATTCTGATATTGCTCAACAGCACGCGCTGATATCGCAGTTCCTACGCATTTTTGCGTGGCAGATCCCGCTGTACGGGATATCGATTGTGCTGACTGGCGTCCTGCAGGCCTATAAGAAGTTCCTATGGCCGGCGATTGCGCCGGCACTATCATCGCTGGTCGTTATCGCAACGTTTGGCATCTACGGGTTCATGAATCCGGCAAAGGATTCCGTGCCTGCAGAACTTGCAGTGCAAGTCCTGGGGTGGGGGACAACCGCCGGCGTAGCCGCACTATCATTGCCACTGTTCATCCCCGCATACCGCGCGGGCTTCAGGTACACGCCCACGCTACGAATGAGCAAGGCGACGCGCTCCAAGGCAGTCAGCCTGGGAGCATCCGGCCTGGGAGCACTGCTGGCCCAACAACTGTCGGTTGTCGTGGGGCTGTGGTTGATGCGTTCCTACGGCGAGGGCGGAACTGTCGCCGTGTTCCAATACGTTCAAGCCGTGTACTGGTTGCCGTACGCAATATTGGCTTATCCCGTCGCGACGGCGGCGTTCCCACTGCTGTCTGAGCAGGGCGAATCTGGGTGCAACGACCGTTTCAGAAACACCTGCGGTTACGCAACGATGCGCGTTTCCGTTGCCGCCCTGGTCGGGGTCGCGTTGCTGATCGTGATGGCACCGGTTTCACAAAGCTTCTTCGAGCTACTAACCCCGGTGCCTGGAATGGCTTCGGCACTGATAGTGATGGCGCCTGCCCTGTTCGGATTTTCACTACTGTTCTACGGTCAGCGAGTCCTTTATGCACTGTCCGCGCCCGGCGCGGCCTGGCACGTCGCAGCGACCGGTTGGATTAGCGTTGCAATCGCGCAGGTCGTGCTCGTCGTCCTCACAACCAAGGACGGAGCCGATGGTCCGGGAACCATCCGCGCCATCGCTGGCGGCCACACCATCGGCATGACCATCGCAGCAATCGCCGCGATCGTGGCAATACACCGTCTGACCGGCCCGGGCGGACTCGGCAACCTTAAAGAGGTCGGCCTGCGCTCCCTACCAGTCCTAGCTCTTGCAACCGCACTTGCCACCACAGCTACTTTCTGGCTGTCGGGGCTCGGCACCACGACATTCACAAAACTACTAGCGATAGTCGGCGCCGCCCTCGTCGGAATTGGAATCCTGGCGGGCGTTATCATGACTTTAGGAAGGAAAACCGTCGTGAAGACGCTCATGTCTTCACTGTCGGACGCCACCGCCAAGTTTGAAGAGGAATCCCATGATCAGTGACCGCCGCGAATCCAAACCCGTCGTCTCACACGAGCGCGTGTGGGAAGGAGCCGTCTTTGACATGGATGAAGACCGCGTCATCGTCGTAGACGGGGAGGAACCGGTCGTCCGACACTACGTGGCCCACACGGGAGCAGTTGCAGTCGTAGCGCTGCGCGATGGAGAAGACGGGCCCGAGGTCGCCCTCGTTGATCAATATCGCCACCCCGTGCAGTCGACACTTTGGGAAATCCCCGCGGGACTCCTAGACGTGAAGGGCGAAGAACCACTCGAGGCCGCCAAGCGTGAGCTGTGGGAAGAAGCTGACCTGGTTGCAGATGAGTGGAACGTCCTCGTTGACTACTTCACTTCACCTGGAGGATCAACAGAAGGGTTGCGCATCTTCCTGGCCCGAGGCGTCAAAGTTGTACCCGAGGGGGAGCGTTACGTCCGTGACGACGAAGAAGCGCTCATGTCCCTACGTTGGGTTCCATTAGACGAGGCCGTTGCTGCGATTCACGCAGGAAAGATGCACAACCCTTCGGCTGTGGTCGGTATCTTGGCTACGGCGTCAGCTCGCGCCAAGAACTGGGAACCGCTTCGAGAAGCGGATGCGCCCTGGTTGAAGTCACCCTTCAACCGCGATGAGCGCGAAATCTAGTTATTACTTTTCGTCGCAGGTGCACCACTGGTCGGCCGGAACGGACTGGCGGACGGCGTCTACGTGCTGACCGCATCCGGTCCAAGTGGTCTTACCGCAACGAGAACACCTAATCGGGCTACACATGATTACCTCTCTCTGGCCTGGAAGGCACTAGTTTGGGGATATTTCCTATATCTTCCCAAAAACGTTCACTAATTGCCTCTGAAGTGTCGAAATGCGCAATCTTCCGATCGGGACATTCAGATTAGGAAACTTTTTCACACGGATTAATCCGCTATATTTCGCGGTTTCTGAAATAGATTGAAAAATGTCTCGATTTTGAGATATTCTCAAGACTATTACGTAATGAACGTGTTGCTTAAAAGGGGTAGACTGGCTGAGGCCAGGAAAACTCCTGCTAGGAACTTACGGATTCACCACCGTGAGTGCAAACGTATGGTGACGGTTTTAGAAGGGAGGGCGCTGTGGCAGAACCGGAAGAACAGGGTACACGCGAAATCGTCCTCGACCTCGTCGTTGAGAAAGGGCCGGTCACGGCTTCCGTTATCGCGAAAATCCTCGGCCTAACGACGGCCGCAGTTCGCCGCCACATAACCACGCTTGAAGAAACAGGCGAAATAGAAGAACACGAGCTGGCGCAGTCGGGCCCGCGCCGCAGAGGTAGGCCCGCACGCCACTACATTGCAACAGAGATTGCACACGAAAAACTTCACGATAGCTACTCCGAAATCGCGACCCGTGCAATGTCCTACCTGGCTCAAACAGCAGGACAGGAAGCGATCGAGAACTTCGCAGCTATTCGTTCGCGCGAAATAGAGCGCAAATACGCCCCAATTGTTCGTGCGGCGGGACGAGATCCTCGTGCCCGCGCTGTGGCACTAGCTGACGCGCTTACCCAGGACGGGTACGCAGCTAGCGTGCGCGACGTAGGGGGAGGCAACTTTGCTATCCAGCTATGTCAGGGGCACTGCCCGATTCTGGAAGTAGCGGAAGAGTTTCCGCAGCTGTGTGAAGCAGAGACTCAGGCGATTGGCAGACTGCTGGACGTTCACGTTCAGCGCCTCGCAACCCTTGCCGGAGGGGAACATGTGTGCACGACACACATTCCGGTAGCCGCGCTCACCAAGCGTAATGGGTGGCGCAACAGTGCAAATTGGGCGCAGGACCGCGCCTGAATGGGAAGGAACCTATGACGACTACAACGCCTGTTGATCGGGGTGTAGAAAAGCCGCGTACTGATGAGGAGATCATCGATTCAATCGGTGCCTACCAGTACGGCTGGCACGACACCGACGTATACGGTGCCGACGTCGAACGTGGTCTTACTGAAGAACTCGTTCGCCATATCTCGAAGATTAAGGATGAACCCGAGTGGATGCTTGAGCGTCGACTCAAGGGCTTCAAGGCTTGGGAACGTAAACCGGTTCCGAAATGGGGACCGAACCTGGATGATGTCGACTTCGACTCGTTCAAGTACTACGTCCGTCCCTCTGACCGGCCGGTCAAGGACTGGGAAGACCTACCCGACGAAATCAAGGACACCTACGAGCGCCTTGGCATTCCGGAAGCTGAACGCAAGCGCCTAGTTGCTGGCGTTGCTGCCCAGTACGAATCTGAGGTCGTATACCAGCAGATTCAAGAAGACCTGGAGAAGCAGGGAGTTGTCTTCCTTGATACCGACACCGGTTTGAAGGAATACCCCGAACTGTTTGAACGCTTCTTCGGTAAGGCCGTTCCTGCAGGTGACAACAAGTTCGCATCTTTGAACACTGCGGCCTGGTCTGGTGGCTCCTTCATTTACGTGCCGCCGGGAGTTCACGTCGAGATTCCGCTACAGGCCTACTTCCGCATTAACACGGAGGCTATGGGCCAGTTTGAGCGCACCCTCATCATTGCGGACGAAGGCTCCTACGTTCACTACGTTGAAGGTTGTACCGCACCGATTTACGACACGAACTCGCTGCACGCAGCGATCGTGGAGATCTTCGTCCTTAAGGACGCTCGCGTTCGCTACACGACCATTCAGAACTGGTCCAACAACGTTTTGAACCTGGTTACCCAGCGTGCAATCGTTGAAGAGGGCGGCACCATGGAGTGGATCGATGGAAACATCGGCTCTGCTGTAACCATGAAGTACCCGGCCTGCTACCTAATGGGTGAGCACTCCCGCGGTGAGACCCTCTCAATCGGTTTTGCCGGTGAGGGCCAGCACCAGGAGACCGGTGCCAAGATGCACCACATGGCTCCCTACACGTCGTCGACCGTGGTGGCGAAGTCCGTTGCCCGTAACGGTGGACGTGCGTCCTATCGCGGCCTCGTCGAAATTGACGAAAAGGCACACCACTCAAAGTCGAACGTGCTTTGTGACGCGCTCCTAGTCGACAAGGAATCGCGTACAGACACATACCCGTACGTGGACGTTCGAAACGACGACGTGGAAATGGGACACGAAGCAACCGTGTCGAAGGTCAGCGAGGATCAGCTGTTCTACCTGATGTCGCGCGGCCTGGAAGAAAACGAAGCAATGGCGGTTATCGTCCGCGGATTCGTTGAGCCGATCGCTCGCGAACTTCCGATGGAGTACGCACTTGAGCTGAACCGCCTCATTGAACTGCAGATGGAAGGATCGGTGGGATGACCGCGTCTGAAGCAATGTCCCGCGCACATTCACATGGTGCGGGAACTCAGGCGACCTACTCTTCACGAGCAGATCGTCCGAGCTCATTCAACCCGGCTGATATTGCCGTACCGAAGGGCCGCGAGGAGGACTGGCGTTTCACTCCGATGAAGCGCATCAACTTCCTTTTCGACGAGGAGTCTTACCGCTCCGACAACCTCCCGGTATCGGTAGTTGGACCCGACAGCGTGAAATTCGAGGTCGTTTCGCCCGAGGACGAGCGGCTTGATCGAATCCTAGCGCCCGGTGATCGCACCGCGGTCGTCTCTTGGGTCGCAGCCAATGAGGTCAACCTGATCGATATTCCAGCGCACACTGTTGTCGACGAGCCCGTGTACGTAAATATTGCGGGCGATGGTGGTGACACCCAGAGCCAGCGCGTTTACATTCGCGCCGGTGAAGGTGCTGAAGCCACCGTGGTTATGAACCACACCGGTGACACGAAGTTGAACCAGACTGTAGAGATCGACGCTGCTGACTACTCAAAGTTGACGGTCGTGTCCCTGCAGGAGTGGGAGGACACCGCAACTCACGCTTCCAACCACCGCATGCGTGCGGGCAAGGAAACTGAGCTACGCCACATCGTGGTAACGCTGGGAGGTAGCCTGGTTCGCCTGGCTGCCGACACCGAGTTCGCGTCACCTCGCGGAAACATTGAAATGCTCGGCCTCTACTTCGTAGATGCTGGCCAGCACTTCGAGCACCGCCCCTACATCGCTCACACCGAGCCGTACTGCTACTCTCGCGTCACCTACAAGGGTGCGCTACAGGGAGAGGGCGCTCACTCAGTGTGGGTTGGTGACTGTCTGATCGGCGAGAAGGCAGACGGTACTGACACTTACGAGCTGAACCGTAACCTGGTCCTAACTGAAGGAACCAGGGCCGACTCAGTTCCTAACCTCGAAATTGAAAACGGCGAAATCGAAGGTGCGGGCCACGCGTCTGCCACCGGCCGTTTCGATGATGAACAACTGTTCTACCTGATGTCGCGCGGCGTATCTGAATACGACGCTCGTCGCCTGGTGGTCCTCGGCTTCTTCGCCGAACTTGTCAACCAGATCGGTATTGAATCAGTCCAGGATCATCTGATGGAGGCAATCGAAGAGGAACTCGAAGCTGGCGGCTCCATGGAGAAGTTGGCTGGTCCGACCGCATGAGTTTCCAGGTTGCTTGCGAAGCAGATTTAGAACCGGGCAATGCCCGCGCTGTCACGCTAAACAATAGTGAGGGCGCAGAGCTCACGATCGCTGTCATCCGCGATACAGAGGGTGACTGGTACGCGATTGATGACACCTGCCCCCACGGCGAAGTCTCGCTCGCTGAGGGAGACATCGGCGCAGCTTGTGTTGAGTGTTGGGCACACAGCGCAGAGTTCGATCTGCGCACAGGTGAAGAGACACTACCTGCGACCTCGCCTGTGAAAACCTATCCAGTAAAACTTGTTGACCAGAGTGTTCTGGTTGATCTCGACAACTAGAAGTAAGAAGAGAGAACACACATGACAACCCTTGAAATCAAGGATCTCCACGTTAGCGTGGACACCGGTGAGGAGATGAAGAAAATCCTCAAGGGTGTGAACCTTACGATTAAGTCTGGTGAAATCCACGCCATCATGGGCCCGAACGGGTCTGGTAAGTCCACCCTGGCCTATGCGCTTGCTGGCCACCCGAAGTACCAGGTCGACTCCGGTGAGGCGCTCCTGGACGGCGAGAACATCCTTGAGATGGATCCGAACGAGCGTGCACAGGCAGGCCTGTTCCTGGCTATGCAGTACCCGGTAGAAGTTCCGGGCGTGACCGTTTCCAACTTCCTGCGCACCGCTAAGACCGCGATCGACGGTGATGCACCGAAGCTTCGCAGCTGGGTCAAGGAAGTTAACGAAGCGATGGCTAACTTCCGCATGGATCCAACCTTCGCGCAGCGCGAGGTTAACGTTGGCTTCTCCGGTGGTGAGAAGAAGCGCCTTGAGATCCTGCAGATGGAGTTGCTGAAGCCCAAGTTTGCGATCCTTGACGAGACCGACTCCGGTCTGGACATTGACGCTCTGCGCATTGTTTCCGAGGGCGTTAACCGCGTCGCCGATGGTACCGACCTCGGTGTTCTACTGATTACGCACTACACGCGTATTCTTCGCTACATCAAGCCCGACTACGTCCACGTGTTCGTCGATGGTCGAATCGCGGATCAGGGTGGTCCGGAGCTTGCTGACAAGCTTGAGGAAGAGGGCTACGACTCCTACGTCAACGCCTAACCTGTACCCCGCGGCCGAAATATAGGAATATTTCCGGTAGAAATGTTCGGGGTAAAATCCGCGTTAGCTAAAGATAACGCCAGAAGGAAGCTGAAATGACTAACGATCGGTCGACCAAGCCACTAACAACTGCTGAGGTGGAGGAACTGCGAAAACAGTTTCCCATCCTCAGCCGCTTAGGGCGCGATGGTCGACCGATCGTTTATCTAGACGCTTCGGCTACCTCGCAAAAACCGCAGCGCGTGATTGATGCGGAGGCTGACTTCTACTCCCACCACAACGCTGCTGTGAACCGTGGAACTCACATGCTCGGTGACGAATCCACGTCCGCCTTCGAAGAGGCCCGCGAGACTGTCGCTAACTTTATTAACGGCCGCCCTGAGGAAATCGTTTGGACAAAGAATGCGACCGAGGCGATCAACCTGGTTGCCTACGCAATGTCTAACGCCGCCGCGGGCATGGGTGGCCCAGAATCTGCGCGCATCAAGGTGGGACCGGGAGACCGGATCGTAGCGACCCGTGCAGAACACCACGCGAACCTGTTGCCGTGGCAAGAACTTGCCAAGAGGACGGGAGCTGAGTTCGCGTACCTGGATCTTGATCCGGATGGTCGCATCGACCTCAATACACTTGATGTAATCAACGAAAATACGAAGCTGGTTGCGTTCACGCATGTTTCAAACGTGACCGGAGCCGTTTCGCCGGTTCATCAGATCGTGCAGGCGGCTCGAAATGTTGGCGCAATGGTACTGCTTGATACGTGCCAGTCTTCTGCCCACATGCCTGTTGACGTTCAAGAACTTGGCGTTGATTTTGCAGTCTTTTCGTCCCACAAGATGCTCGGCCCGACAGGCATTGGTGCGCTGTGGGGACGGTATGAACTTTTGGAGGCCATGCCTCCCGTCCTGGTTGGTGGATCCGTAATCGGGCACGTAACCATGGAAAACACGATTTATCTTCCGCCGCCAGCTCGCTTTGAAGCGGGATCGCAACCCGTTGCCCAGGCTGTGGGCTGGGCTGAAGCACTCCGATTCTTAGATGAGATCGGCATGGACCGAATCGCGAAGTATGAGGATCGGATTACCGAGGAGATGATTAAGGTCATCTCTGACGTGGAAGGCGTGCGAATTCTTGGCCCTGCAGACACAAGTAACCGAATCGGTGTCGTTGCCTTTGAAGTTCCGGGGATCCACCCCCATGATGTGGGCCAGTACTTAGATTCGGAATCAGTCGCAGTTCGAGTGGGACACCACTGCGCTATTCCACTTCACACTTTCTTTAACGTGCGGTCTTCGAATCGCGCTTCCGCGTCAGTGACGACTACGCTAGACGAAGTACATAGATTCGGTGAGGCCCTGTCACGTGTACGCGGCTTCTTTGGAGGTTTATAAGTGTCCGATTTGGAAATGCTGTATCAGCAGGTAATCCTGGACCATTCGCGTGAGCGAATCGGAGAGGGGACCATTCCTGAAGATATCGATGCAACGTCGTTCCAAGTTAATCCAACGTGTGGTGACGAAGTGACACTCGGCGTCAAAGTTAAGGATGGCGAACTCGTCGACTACATGTGGGAGGGCGACGGATGCTCGATCTCGCAGGCATCCATCTCCGTAATGAGCGAGATGATCGAAGGCAAATCCATCGATGAAATCTCGCAGCTCTACCATGACTTTGAAACAATGATGCATTCGCGTGGAAAGGGCGTTTCCGAAGATATTTTGGATCGTCTCGAGGACGGCGCTGCGTTTGAGGGAACTGCTAAATTCCCGAACCGAATCAAGTGCTCGCTGCTGGGCTGGTACGCGCTTCGTGACGCGCTAGCAAAGGCAGGTATCGCATTGGAGGAGAAGAACAATGAGTAACCCAATGGCTAATCCCGACCCGGTAGAACAGCGTTTTCAAGAAGTAGAAACACCTGCGCCCGGCACGGGGATCGACCATGAAAGCCGTGGAGAACTAACCGCTGAAGAGGTTGAAGAAGCGCTTCGCGATGTGATTGACCCTGAGCTTGGAATCAACATCGTTGACCTGGGCCTGGTGTATGGCATCATCGTCGATGAAAACGATTTCGTAACCATCGATATGACGCTTACCTCTGCAGGGTGTCCGTTGACCGACCTGATTGAAAACCAGGTAGTCATGATGCTGAACGGTATTGCGTCTGGCGCATCAATCAACTGGGTCTGGATGCCGCCGTGGGGCCCGGACCGCATCACCGATGACGGACGTGAGCAGCTTCGCGCGATAGGATTCAACGTCTAGCCCAAATCCGTGAAATCGGATTGCCAGACTAGGCTCCAGTTCGCAAAGTTAACCCCGATTCCACTGAGCTAACTCAGTGGAATCGGGGTTAACTTGTATCCAAGTATGGCAACTCTTGCGGTGCATTCGTGGCAACAAATGGTAACAACGCAGAATTTTCCCGGCTTGCCCGATAATGAATTAATCCGAGAAGCTTCGCACTAAAACTTCTTGGGGCAGGTTGCTTCTGTGAAGAAGTAGCATTGCACGTTTTTATGCACAGCAAGGGAGCTGCACGTGAGACGAATTAGCGCTCTCGCGGCTACGGTAGCAGTCACTTTTTCACTAGCAGGGTGCGGTGATCTGGGTGGCTTGGACCTGAGTCGCGTAGGAGAAGAAGGTAAAACCACCTGGGTAAAACTTGCCCTAAACCAAACTGAAACGCACCCCTCGTACATCGCCTTGGACCACCTGTCTGAAAGGTTCGAAGAACGTACCGACGGGCGATGGAAAATTGATGTTTATCCAAATGAACAGTTGGGCTCACAGCAAGAAGTCCTCCAGTTCGTAAAATCTGGTGCCATTGAGATGGCAATTGTGTCTGGCACGCAGCTGGAAAACCTGAACAAGGATTTCCAGGTCCTAAACATGCCGACAACATTTAGCTCTGTAGAACACCAAATGGAAGTCATTCGGGACCCCGAGATTGTTGGAGACATCTTCTCTTCACTAGAAGATTCTGACAACATTTCCGTGATTGGTGGGTTCACCCAGGGCGGTAGGAATATCTACACATCCTTTGGCATTGTCGAAGAACCTGCTGACCTAGCAGGCAAGAAGATCCGCGTGCAGGAATCTTACATGCACATCCGCATGATCCAACTAATGGGAGGATCCGCGACCCCACTTTCATACGGTGAGGTGTACACGGCTATCCAGTCAGGCGTTCTGGATGGTGCAGAAAATAACGAGGTTTCGTACTCCACGCAGCGTCACATGGAGGTTGCACCGTACTACTCTTACACGAACCACCTGATTGGTTTGGACTACATGATCATGCGCTATGACTTGCGTCAGGCGATGTCTGAAGAAGATCGGGCGATCTTTGACGAAGAGTGGAACAACGCCATGATCGAACACACGGAACTGTGGGATCAGGAAACTCAAAAGGCGATTGAAGATGCCAAGGCGGCCGGAGCCGAGTTCGCTGAGGTTGACCGAGAGGCCTTTGTAGAAGCCCTCGCGCCAATCAAGGATGAGTTCCTCACAACTGACTATCAGCGCAAACTGTTTGACGCGATTCGCGCAGCTGATAAGTCAGACGAAGGAGGTGCGAAGTAGACCATGCAAAAAGCAAAAGAAATAACTAGTCGCGCGTTTGGTTTTGCCAGTGTCGCAATCTTTGCGGTGCTCGTAGTAACCACTGTTTGGCAGGTGTTCACTCGTCAGGTCCTGCATTCGCCATCCACCTGGTCGGAGGAATTTGCAAAGATCTGCTTTGTTTGGCTCTCATTCTTAGGAGCTGCTTTCGTGTTTGGGGAACGTGGGCATATTGCCGTTGACTTCCTTGCTCGGAAGGCTCCAATGACTATTCAGAAGACTCTACAGACCCTGGTTCAGCTGACGATTATCGCGTTCGCAGTATTTGGCATGGTGTGGGGCGGAATTCGTGCGGCATCAATCGCGTGGAACCAAAACCTAACGGCTCTGCCGCTTTCAATCGGATGGGTGTACACAGTCATCCCGCTGGCCGGGGTGGCTATCGCACTGTTCGCCGTAGTGGACATGATCGCCGTACTCAAGGGAGACGAAGAACCGTACCCCGATACGGAAGAGCTCGATGAGCCCCGCGATCTAGAGGAAGTTCAGGAGGTCTAGCCATGTCACCAGCAGCAATTGCAGCTCTAATACTGCTAATCGGAGTCATCATACTCATCCTCCTGTCCGCCCCAATCGCGGTTGCGATTGGCCTGCCCTCACTACTAGCCGCCATGGCTGTACTGGGACCGGAAAACGCCGTGCAAGCGGTGGCTCAACGCATGTTCACAGGCGCGAACTCGTTTTCCCTACTCGCAATCCCATTCTTCGTGTTAGCCGGTGTCTTGATGAACTCCGGTGGTATTGCAACCCGCCTAATTGACGCAGCGAAGGTGTTGACCGGACGTTTACCCGCATCAATGGCGCAGACCAACGTGGTTGCAAACGCGATGTTCGGCGCTGTGTCTGGGGCTGCCGTAGCAGCGGCCTCGGCTGTTGGAACGGTAATGACGCCCCGTATGAAAGAGGACGGATATTCGCGACCCTATGCGGCGGCTGTGAACGTGGCTTCGGCGCCTGCAGGCATGCTGATTCCGCCTTCGAATACGTTCATTGTGTACTCGCTGGTTTCGTCAACGTCGATCGCAGCCCTGTTCATGGCTGGCGTTGGACCGGGCCTGCTGTGGGTCATTGCGGCGCTGATCGTGGCTGTGATTTTGGCGAGGAAGGAGAACTATCGCCGTGAGACTGTGCGTCCAACTTTCAAGGAAGGCGCCATAGTTATTTGGAGAGCGGTGCCGTCCCTGCTGATGATTGTGATTGTGGTTGGCGGTATCCTCGCCGGCTACTTCACCGCCACAGAGTCGGCAGCTATCGCGGTGGTTTACTGCCTAGTCCTAGGATTCATTTACAAGAATCTGCGCGTGAAGGACCTCCCTTCGATTTTGCTAACAGCAACTCGAACGACGGCCATTGTGATGATTCTGGTGGCAGTGTCTTCAGCACTGTCCTGGGTCATGTCGTTTGCGCACATCCCGCAGCTGATCGCGGATGCGCTGCTTGGCATTTCAACAAATGAGGCCGTGATCCTCATGATCATGATGGCGATCCTGCTGGTAATCGGTACGTTTATGGATCCCACGCCCGCGATCTTGATCTTCGTTCCGATCTTCCTGCCTGTAGTGCTTGAACTCGGAATTCACCCGGTTCACTTCGGCACGATGGTCGTAATGAACCTCTCGATGGGTGTGATCACACCGCCGGTTGGAAACGTCCTATTCGTAGGCTCCCAGGTAGCGGGACTGCGGATCGAAAGGGTAATCGGGCGACTCTGGCCGTTCCTAATCGGTATCCTAATCGCCTTGATCATCGTGGTGTTCGTACCGCAAATTTCCCTGTGGTTGCCGACAGTCCTAGGACTCCTGGGTTAGGAAATCCAAGCAGCTCCACAGCGAATACGTGAAAGGTGGTGCCAACTCTTTGGTTGGCACCACCTTCTGTCTAGAGCCTCTTTTGAATAGAAGCCCTTTGCGGGTTTATTGAAATCTAGGCTCTGAATACCTTAGAACTACCTTTTGGACCTGAGCGCCTTGAATCTGCCTATTACGCGAGTCGTGTGGATCTAATTCTTACTACGCAGATTGTTTGGCCCTATTTCTTGCTGCGGGGGTCCTTGAGAAGGTTTTCGCGCACTACTCGACGCATGACTTTACCGATCTGAGAATAGGGAAGCTCCGACACGATCGCGAGTGAGCGGGGCAGCGCGTAGTGCGAAATGCGTTTCTCAGCCCACGCCCTCACGTCTTCAAGAGATAGGCCGTTAACGCCGTCGTCAAGAACTAGAGCGGCGGTAACTTCTTCACCCTTTTCAGTGGGGAGGCCGACCACTGCCACGTCCTTGACGCCCGGCATGGTTCGGATGGCTGCTTCAACTTGAGATGGGTAGACGTTGAATCCACCCGACAGAATTAGTTCCTTGCGGCGATCGGACAGGTAGACGAAGCCGTCGTCGCAAACGCCGATGTCACCGGTGCGGAAGTAGCCATCTTCGGTGAAGGCATCCGCGTTGTCCTCAGGAGCATCGAGGTATCCGGAGAACACCTGCGGGCCCTTAACTAGGATCTCACCTGGTTCGCCCGGTTCTGGCTCCTTGTTGGGATCCGCCAGGTCACCCAGACGCATGAGGGTAGACGGGAATGGCAGGCCAAGTGCGCCGTGGCGGCGCTCCGGAGTCATAGGTGAGCCACACATGGTCGGTGCGGTCTCGGTCATTCCGTAGCCTTCAATGATGTAGCCACCCGTCATCTCTTCCCAGAATTCCGCGGTTTCACGCGGCAGAGGCATGGCGCCACTAATCGCGTAGCGGATTGAGGAAATATCAACACCTGTTTCCTTGGCCCGACGTGCAATGCGGTCAAACATAGGCGGTACACCAACAAAGAACGTGACTGGTGTTTTCTTCTGTGCTTCCAAGCTCAGATCAACATCAAACTTTGGCAAGATCACCTGGCTGGCTGCAAGTTTGATTGCACACACCATGAAGAAGGTTAGGCCGAATGAGTGGAAATAGGGGAGTAGAGAGAAGAATGACTCTGCGCCCTCGTGTAGGCGGTAGACCCATGCGAGGTTTTGATTTGCGTTAGCTCCAATGTTTCGGTGAGTTAGTGGCACCGACTTTGGAACACCATTCGTTCCGCCCGTGTGCAGGATGACGGCAATGTCGTCACCCGTGGCGTGCGGAGTTGTTGGATCAAGCGGCTCAGCACTCCTAACCTTCCTGTCCCAAGACAGGGTGCCGCTTGGGGTTTCAGAGCGCATCTGGCTACGAGTCTTCTTCGCTGGAGCGATAGGGAGTGCCAGCAGCGCCCTCTTGGATTTTGGCATGTGGTAGGTAATATCCACCGTGAACATGGTTTCAATTGGCTGACCTGGACCAAAATCAAACTTGTTTACGACTTTTTCCCAGACCACGGCGACGCGACCCTTGTGGCGCTTCACCTGGTGGTCGATTTCTGACTTGGGGGCTAGAGGATTGTGTTCGGAGGCAACAGCTCCAATGCGCATGAGGGCGTAGAAGACAATCACGTGCTGCGGGCAGTTCGGCAGGGCAATGGCAACCGAGTCGCCCCGACGAACTCCGGCTAGACGCAAGACCTGGGCGGCTCGATCGACCATGTCCTTCAGTTCGCCGTAAGTGAGGGTTTCACCAAAGTAGTCGATTGCGGGTCTGTCAGCGTAAAACTGCGCTGACTCCTCCAAAATCAAGTACAGAGACGTGTCAGGAACCGCGATTTCGTACGGGACACCCTTCTCATAGTGTGCACGAGCCATCTTCGTGATCGTAGCCATGATTCTCCTAGCTGGAACGCTCGGTTGCTACTTACTTACGCTACCGTAAGTTACTTGAAAATCCCAAAATATCGGCGCTTTATTTAGGCTGTTCAGGCATCTCTTGTTGTACTGGCGGTACTGGAACCTGGGGTTGTGCGGGCATCCCTGGATGTACTGGCGGTGCGGGCATCGGATTGATGCCAGCTGCGTACAGGACCTGGGGTGGGTACAAGTCATGCCATTCAGGGAAATAGCGCCCCTTGGTCAGGTTCTTGTACAGGTACGCCGCATCCGGGGTCGGAGTCTTGGCCGGGTCGTGCCTGCGATGAAGCTTCATTTTCTTTGCGGTGAAAGCCAACGCGGCAGTAACGATCGCCATGATAGCGGCGGAGACAGCCAAGCTACCTGGACTGGAGGTCGTGTCACTATTGATCAGCGCAGTTGACGATCCACGGATCGACTCGATCGTGAAAATGACGACGTTGTTTCCAGCATGCAGTGCGATGGCTGCTTCGACTCCGCCGGTGTACCACATCAGGAAAACAGCGGCCAAAGAAAAGACGATTAGGTCAGCCAGAATCCACGGGTCTAACGAACCGTGTAGTAGCGCGAACGTCACTGCTGAAACTATTGTTGCGACCCCCAGTGAAATCCAGCGGTGCGGAATCCAAGAACCAAATATCTGGAGCGCAATTGCGCGCACGCCCAGTTCTTCCGCCGCGCTTTGGAAGGGTACTAGCAACAGAACCAAGACGATCAGCAAAGGCAGGTTGGAAGGCGTATTCCACTCGATGCCTTCAATCAAAAACAGAGGAATGAACAGGATCGTAAAGATTACAATCGCGATTCCCAAAGAGATGAACTGCCACTTCCAGCGCAGTCGGCCGTCTACGGAAAAGAAGTATCCGATCCCCATCCGCAAGCCCAGTGAGGCTGCAGTCAGAACCGCGGGAATCATTGCGATGATGCTTAACATGATGATGACTAATACGACTGGATCCGTCATGTCAATCTCGCCGTCAAGGATCTGAAGGTACCCGTCCGTTGGAACTCCACCGATTAGTAGTGGACCAACAGAGGCTAGGAGGTTCAACGGGACAAATACCAGGAAAAACAGCAACAAAGCTATAAAGGGCCGGTACCATCTGCGGTCCGGACCTGCGGCCATCTGGTGGTATTCGGCTGGCTCTCGAGGCTGAATTTGCGGTAAATGAATCAAGATATTCTCCTTGTGCTTCCGTAGAACCTAGATAGCACTTCTTCCTTAAACTCTGTGTAGCGCCGCTCTCGAATGGATTCCCGGATGGAATCTACCAAGTGTACGGTGAACCATTCATTGTGAATCGTCCCCAGAGTCGCGGCCAAAATTTCATGCGACTTATACAGGTGATGCACGTAGGCCGTCGTGTAGTTGCGGCACGTGTAGCATCCACATCCCTCAACTAGGGGAGTGAAGTCCCGCTTGAATCGTGCGTTGGTCAGATTGACTCGACCGTCCGGCGTGTAGATCGCGGAGTTTCGCGCCACGCGTGATGGATTAACACAATCGAAGGTGTCAGCCCCGGCCTCGATCGCCTTGAAAAAGTCGTCGGGTTCTGAAATTCCAAGCAGGTGGCGCGGCTTGTTGTCGGGTAGTTCCGACGTCAGCCAGGAAACGATCTTCCCCAAATTTTCTTTTTCGAGGGCGCCACCAAGGCCAAAGCCGTCGAACTCTTCACCGGCGGCGCCGAGCTCCTCGAGCTCAGCTCCGGCTGACTTCATTGTGGAAAGTGTTTGGGCGGCTTCCCTGCGCAGGTCCTCGTACTGTGCACCCTGAAGAACTCCGTAGAGCTGCTGATATGGCCGATCCGGATTCTGAGCCGTGAGCTTCCAGTGATGATCCAAGGAACGCTGCGCCCAACGGTGTGTTCGGGCAAGTGATTCGACCTGGTAGTCGTAGGGGTGCAATAGAGACGTCAGCTCATCAAATGCGAACATGATGTCCGCGCCCAGCTGGTGCTGAATCCCAAGGGAAACCTCTGCGTTAAACCGGTGTTTGGAGCCGTCAATGTGGGAGCGGAACACAACTCCGTCCTCGTCAACCGACGCGCGATTGCGTCGCACGGCTTCGCGCGCTTCGTCTTCGGCGGTTGGTTTGCGTCCCGCGAACTCCTGGGAGAGGACCTTCTTGTAGTTGGATCCAAGGGACAGGACCTGGAACCCGCCTGAATCGGTGAAAGTGGGGCCGGGCCAGTTCATGAACTTGCCGAGTCCGCCGGCCTGGTCGACGATGTCCGCGCCGGGCTGGAGGTAAAGGTGGTACGCGTTGGCCAGTAGCGCCTGCGCGCCGAGCTCCGCCATCATTTCGGGGAGCACGCCCTTCACGTTCGCAAGCGTTCCCACCGGAATAAATGCGGGCGTTTCAATATCGCCGTGCGCTGTTCGAAGTGTGCCGACTCGGCCCAGCGGGCGCGAACCAGACGGCGTGTCAAACTCGACCTCATCAAGCCAAGTTTCAACTTTGAATCCGCGCTGAGATTCGATTCTTGTGCGGTGTTCAGAACTGATTGGAGAAAACTCGTTAGGCACTTACAACCTGCTTGGATTCGGCTTTCTTGATTGCGGCAATAACCCGGTAGGTGACCGGCAGGAGGACGACTTCCACGCCAACCTTGTAGACGTATCCGACGACCAGGTAGTTCAAGAACTCGGCTCCCGTGATTACACCGTAAAACGCGACAGTGCAGAAAATGAGCGTATCGGCGAATTCACCGACCAAAGTGGAGCCCAACAGACGCGCCCAGAGGTGCTCTTCGCCCCACCGCTCCTTAATTTTCACCAAGACCCAAGAATTTAGAAGCTGTCCAGCCAGATATCCGAGGACGGAGGCCGTTACGATGCGCGGCACGAATCCAAGAACTGCGACGAATGCGTCCTGGTTTTCGTAACCCGGTCCGGGTGGGGCGGCGCCAACAACTAGGAAGGTGAGCGCAGCAATAATGGAGAACGCGAAGCCCATGAGGATTGCGCGCTTGGCTCGCTGGAAGCCGTAAACCTCTGCTAGAACGTCGCCAAGGATGTAGGTCAGTGGGAAGAGGATCGCGCCACCATCAAATACGAGGAAGGCGGGGCCGATTTCCACGCCGATTAGTTTGGTTGCGGCGATGTTGGAAAGGATTAGGAAAGCTACGAACGATACCGCGACCAGGTCGTATAGTCGCGGGCCTGCGGCAATTTTAGGGTTTTCTGTCACTCGGCTAACTTACTACACCCTCGATTAAGACACTATCGCCGACCCGTCTAAACTAGGCTTCGTGATTAATGTTTCCAACCTGACAGTTCGAATTGGTGCCCGCACCCTCATTAAGGATGCGAGCTTCCGTGTCGACAAAGGCATGCGGATTGGGTTTGTGGGGCGCAACGGCGCCGGTAAGACAACTACGATGCGCATGCTGGCTGGGGAACATGATCACGGGCAGGCAGAGTTTGAGGGCCAAGTTTCCAGGCGCGGAACCATCGGCTACCTACCGCAGGACACGCGTATCGGTGACCCCGAGCAGATTGCAAAAGATCGAATCCTCTCGGTGCGTGGAATCGACGAGATCATCGCGCGCATCCGCAAAGCCGAACACATCATGGGAACGGCGACCGGCCCAAAACAACAAAAGGCCATGGAGCGCTACGTGCGCCTGGACCAGGAGTTCACTAACCAGGGAGGCTGGGCGGCCAACGCAAAGGCGTCGCAAATCGCGGCCTCGCTTGGTTTGGACGACAGGATTTTGAAACAACCCTTAAAGACCCTGTCGGGTGGACAGAGGCGCAGGGTTGAACTTGCCCGCGCGCTGTTCTCAGATGCGGAAGTGCTCCTGCTCGATGAGCCCACCAACCACCTGGATCACGACTCCTTGATTTGGTTGCGCGATTTCTTGCGAACCTACCCGGGCGGATTCATCGTGATTTCGCACGATGTGGATCTGATTAGAGACACGGTCAACCACGTGTATCACCTGGACGCTGAACGCGGCGTCGTTGATATTTACAACATGGGTTGGGACCTCTACCTGAAGCAACGCGAAGAGGACGAGCGGCGCCGTCGCCGCGAACGCGCAGCTGCTCTGAAGAAAGCGGAGAGCCTGCGTTTGCAGGGCGAAAAGATGCGCGCGAAAGCCACCAAGGCAGTTGCTGCCCAACAGATGTTGCGACGCGCGGAAGAACTTGAAAAGAGTGTCGAGCCCGTTCGAACCCAAGAAAAAGTGGCACGCCTTCGATTCCCTGAACCGGCTCCATCTGGGAAAGTACCCCTTGTGGGCGAGCACCTTTCGAAGACCTTCGGATCCCTGGAAGTGTTTACCGGCGTAGACCTGGCCATTGACCGCGGATCGAAAGTGATCGTTCTTGGACTAAATGGCGCTGGCAAGACGACGCTGCTTCGGATCCTGGCCGGGGTGCTTGAACCCGATACCGGGGAGGTGAAGCCCGGCTACGGCCTCAAACTTGGATACTACGCGCAGGAACATGAAACGCTAGATCCAACCAAGACCGTCCTGCAAACGATGGTGGACGCGGCGCCAGCGTTTGACGACACGCGGGTTCGAAACGTGCTGGGGCAGTTCCTGTTCTCTGGGGAAGACGTGGACAAGCCCGTTTCGGTCCTTTCGGGTGGCGAACAGACCCGCCTGGCGCTGGCGACCCTGGTTGTGTCAGCGGCGAACGTTTTGCTTCTTGACGAGCCGACCAACAACCTTGATCCCGCTTCGCGCGAAGAAATCCTTTACGCCCTTCGAACGTACGAGGGCGCAGTTGTGCTGGTCACCCACGATCCGGGCGCGGTCAAAGCCTTGGAACCGGACCGCGTGCTGCTTCTGCCCGACGGTGACGAAGACCTGTGGGACGACGAGTATCTGGACCTGGTCGAGCTAACCTAGCTGTTTTTGCGGGACTGTCCGCGCCTGATCAGTGGGCCGGGGCCGCTATCGAGCCTGATCGACGGGGCTGGGCCGCTATCGGGTTTGATCGACGGGGCTGAGCCGCTTTTGAGCCTGATCGGCCGGGTCGGTGCTACGCGCCAATCCGCTCGATTCGGCAAAGGAAGCGCTACTTTGCGGCCTCTTCTTGGGCCCGTTTGAGTTGTGCACGCTCTTCCTCGGTTAGTGAGCGCGGGTCGACTGGTTTCGCGCTCGGCCCGGAAGGCGCCTCGAGTTCGGAGGCGGGAACAACTTTGTGCGGGAAGTTTCGTAGTGCAACGAACTTGGTGAGGAACTCCTTGTGCCCCTCGCAAGCCATCCACGTTTTTTCACGCGCATCGTGAATCTTCGGATTGCGCCAGATGACTGCCCAGCGGGCAACTTCTGTGCACTGGCGGGCGGAACACACGTGGAAAAATTTTGCTTCACTCACGCCCCAATACTAGGACGTTTCAAACTTTTTGGCGCAGGCATTTTCCCAATCCGAGCCAACATCGAAACGATCTTCCTTAGAGTGAATACATGGGTCAGAAACTCCTCCTCACGCGCCACGCGGACGCCCGCCACGGTGGGACGCGTGACGACCAGCGCCGCCTCAGCAGCGACGGCCGCCGCCAGGCCGAGCGCCTCGCCCCAAAACTCCGTAGCTTCATCGACGGAGGAATCGTCCTTCATTCACCCGCCCGGCGCGCGTTCGAAACCGCCGAAATTATTTCCGAGGGCGCAGCTGTCGACCTCGTTGAATTAGAGGAACTGTACTGGGGTGACGAAGACGACCTGATCCGAATGGTTCCGCTGGGGGATGTGCCCGTCCTCGTAGTTGGACACGCTCCGTCCATACCCATGGCTGCATCAATGATTGCGGCAGGCGATGGGCCGGACCTCATAGCAATGAAGGGATGCCCCACGGCCACGACCTACGTCTTCGACATTCCGCCGGGGCTCGAGAAACTGGGCTGGCACAGCTGCGACCTCGAGGACATTATTATTACGCCGAAATAAGACGCGGGATTCTTGCGTCGAAATAGGGATCCGCGAATTTGGGGTCGGGATTTTTGCGTCGAAACTGGGCGCGAGACTAACGCACCGAAATAGGGCGCGGGGTTATTACACCGAGAGGGATCCCGCGAACTCGGGCCTGGGAATCTTACGCCGAATTGGCCTAACCCCACTTTCACCCACAATCTGACGGGATTTGGAACAAACAGTTCCAGGTCCCGTTTTTTTGATGCCCGTATGACCCAATTTGGGGTAGAAACGCGGGAATCCCTCCACTAATCTCCACCTTGAGTTTTGGTTGAAATCTTGCGAAAAGGTTACCCAAAATGTGAGACCAATTAAGTAACCTTGTTCCTAAGTGGGGGAAAGTGGAGTAAAGTGGTGCTAAGTCACACGGAATGGAAGGCGTGGGAGGTGACCCATGTTCCTTGGAACCTACGAGCCCAAGCTCGATCAGAAGGGACGGGTTATTTTGCCTGCAAAATTCCGGGAACAACTAACTGAAGGCGTGGTAATAACGCGCGGTCAGGATCGTTGTCTCTACGCATTTCCAGTGGCTGAGTTTCAAGAAATGTTCGACCAACTCCGCAAGGCGCCGCTCAGTTCAAAGCAGGCTCGCGACTACGTTCGCGTAATGCTTTCGGGCGCGTCTGATGAGACGCCAGACAAGCAGGGGAGGATCACCATTCCCGCGAATCTGCGCTCATACGCCGGTCTTGATCGCGACCTCGCAGTAATCGGTGCGGGTACGCGAATCGAGATTTGGGATGCCGACCAGTGGACGTCTTACCTCGACCGTCAAGAAGAGGTGTTCTCGTCCACCGCCGACGAAATCATTCCTGGAATGTTCTAGTTCGTCGAGGTCTCCAACCGAGGGTCCGAAGCCACTTCCCCGGCAGCGGAACAACGGTGGGAGTCCTGGGCGAACCAGGACGCTCAGTAAACAACAGCAACACGAAGACAGATGAGGAGGGCCTGTGGCACAAAACTTAGAGCCGGATGCAATCGGCGAACTTCACGTGCCCGTCCTTCTTGACGATGTCCTGAACTTGCTCGCGCCCGCATTCACCGGGCGCGAAACTGCCTGGATGGTCGACGCCACTCTCGGAATGGGTGGTCACACCGAAGCTGTCCTTGAGACCTTCCCAAACGTGCATGTAATCGGCATCGACCGCGACCCGCAAGCCATCGAACTCGCCAGCACGCGCCTAGCAAGATTTTCCGACCGGTTCCAAGCCGTCCAGGAAACTTACGATCATATTGACGAGGTCGTGGCTGGGCAGGGACTTTCAAACGTAGATGCGATCCTCATGGACTTGGGTGTCTCATCTTTGCAGCTCGATGATGATGAGCGCGGCTTTTCCTACTCGCGCCCAGCGCCCCTGGACATGCGAATGAATCAAAGCGCGGGCATCACTGCGGCGGAAATCCTTGCCCAGTGGGATGAAGCTGAAATTGCTCGCATCCTGCGCGTGTACGGCGAAGAACGGTTCGCAAAGCGGATCGCCGCCCGCATCGTGGAAGCTCGCAAGACTGCACCCATCACGGATTCAGTAGCCCTGGCAGAACTGGTGCGCGACGCGATTCCAGCAGCCACCAGAAGAAGTGGTGGGCATCCGGCGAAACGCACATTCCAAGCGATGCGAATCGCAGTAAACGATGAACTCACGATCTTAGAAACCGCGATTCCACGAGCGCTTGCAAGCCTGCGGGTAGGCGGACGCCTGGTCGTTGAGGCCTACCAGTCTTTGGAAGACCGCATAGTCAAGTCAATCTTCAAGCAGGGCAGTGAAGTGGACACCCCACTCGACCTCCCCGTACTACCTGAAGACGTTGAAGAACCGGCCCTAAAACTCGTAACTCGAAAAGCGATTCAAGCTGACGAAAGCGCGATCGCGAAGAATCCTCGCTCCCAGTCCGTGCGCCTGCGGGCCGCAGAAATAAACAAGCCTTACCAACCTCAGACTCCTAGGAGATCTCGATGACTTCTGCAGCAGTAAAGACTCATCCGGTACAGTCTCCTCGCGAAGAGGCGCTGACTCGCCCGCGCCTTCGCGTTATTGAGTCTCAAAACGGGCCGCGCGCCGCGTTCCCGGTCCTAATCGTAATTGCGGTCGTTTTACTGTCCGTGCTTGCAGTTAACTTGTTCATCACAACACAGATGGCGCAAACCGCCTACAAGATTCGTGATAGCCGCGCCGAACTCGTGCAGTTAACTGAACAGACGCAAACGCTGCAGCAGCAACTGCAGGTTGCATCTTCGCCCAGTGCGCTTCGAGAAGCGGCCTCGGAACAGGGAATGGTTCCCGCGGGTCAAACAGGCTTCATCCAGTTGTCCACGGGTAAGGTAGATGGCGGGAGTCCAGCCGCGCGTTAAATGAGGAGGCCGAGTGAGCAATACAGAAAACCGCTCACGCATGGCTACCCGAATCCTCTGGGCGCTTCTACTGATCGGACTGCTCGGTGTTGCTGGTCAACTGATCTACGTCCAGATAATTAAGGGGCCAGAACTTGAAGCTCAAGGACGCTCCGTGCGCATGCATGAAGCGATCATTCAGCCGCGCCGCGGCGACATCGTCGACGCGAACGGCGCAACCCTAGCCACAACCGTAGAGACCTACCACATTGCCGTAAACCAGATAAACATTCGAAATACGAAAGTGTGGGGCGAGGACGCAGATGGGAACCGTGTCCAAATAGGGTCTGGCCCCGCCCTCGTTGCGCAAAAACTAGCGCCGCTACTCGAAATGGATGAGGCCGAACTCGGTGGCCAACTAATTGGGAACTCCAGCTACCACTACCTGAAAAAGGACGTGGACATCGAGACCTGGCGAAAAATCCGCGCACTCGGAATCTACGGCATTGAGTGGGAGCCCTCCTACAAGCGCGTTTACCCAAATGAAACGCTCGCGGCAACGGTGATTGGATCCATTGACGCCGATGGTGAAGGATCCTCCGGTTTGGAGCTCACTCAAAATGAGAAGCTCACCGGCAAGCCGGGTCGGCAAGTCCAGGAGTTCGGCCCCTTCGGCGAGGTAATCCCCGGTGGTAAGAGTGTGGAAGAACCCGCAGTTCAAGGCGGAACAGTTCACACCACGCTAAGGCGTGACCTGCAGGACGCTACCGAAAAGATCGTCAACGATGCAGTGGAGACCTACTCCGCTGACTGGGGTGGCGCCATCATCCAAGAAATCGCGACGGGCAAGATCCTAACCCTGGCGGAATCGGGCAACAAAGAGATCACCTCTAACCCGCAGGCGTCGCGGTTGGTGCAGTACGCGGTTGAACCTGGATCAGTTGGAAAACTGATCACTTTTGCGACTGCGCTAGAACAGAACAAGATCACGCCGCTCACGCCCATTCAGACGCCGTACAAATACACGACGCCTGACGGCCAGGAGTTCCAGGACTCGCACGAGCACCCCGACTACACGCGCACGGCAACAGGCGTGCTGTCAGAATCTTCGAACACTGGAACCGTTAAAGTCGGTGAGATGCTCACCGACCAGCAGCGCTACGACATGATGAAGGCTTTTCACCTTGGTGAAACCACTGATATTGGAATGCCGGGTGAATCGCCTGGAATCTTGGCGCCGCCTGACCAGTGGGACGGGCGTCAACGCTACACGACCATGTTCGGCCAGGGGTATGCAGTAACTCAGCTACAGCAGGTCGGGCTGGTTGCAACCATTGCAAACGGTGGCGTCTACCAGCCACCCCGATTAATCGACGGTTGGACGAAGTCTGACGGATCCTACGAGCAAGCCCCGCAACGAGAGCCAGTTCGCGCCCTGGACCCGAGAGTCGCGGAAACCATGATCACGATGATGGAATCCACGACGGCTGATGAGGCCGGAACGGGCTACTACTTTAACGTGGAGGGCTACCGCATTGCGGCTAAGACCGGTACGGCCGAACTCTTTGAGGGTGCACAGAGTGTTGGAACAGCAACCACGGTTGCAGGCGTGGTTCCCGCGGATAATCCGATGATTGCAGTTTCTGTTATTCTGTACCGTCCGCGTGCCGGAATCCTGTCCTCACAGTCAGCTGGACCACTGTTCCAATCGGTGGTCAGTGAATCCGTGAAAAGCCTAGGAATTCCTGCATCTACAGAACCTCCTTTGCTATACCCGGTGGAACCGTAGGGAGCTGAAATGACTCAACTAAGTGACCTTCGACCGCTTTCGCAACCATCCATCAACCCAAAGGATCTGGTTGCCGCAGTTTCGGCCAAGTTGCTTCGAGAATCCGACGAACCAATTAGGGGTGTCACGCTTGACTCTAAGGATGTCCAAGCTGGCGACCTCTTCGTTGCAATTCCAGGATTCAAGCGGCACGGCGCAGAATTCGCGGGGATGGCAATCGAGGCCGGTGCTGTAGCAGTCGCGTCGGATAAATCCGGCCTCGAAATTGTTGCAAACGAATATCCAAACGTGACCCTGATTGAAGTCGACGATCCGCGAAAGTGGGCGGGGCGGGCCGCGGCGTACGTGTGGGGAAATCCTGGGTTTGACCTCACGATGGTGGGCATCACGGGCACGAACGGGAAGACGACGACCACGCACTTTGTGCACCATGCGCTAACTGAGTTGGTTGGACCAACGCTCATGATCGGAACGGTCGGCATCACGCTGGGAAGTACGCATGTTGATTCGGAGCGCACGTCGCTCGAAGCGCCACTGCTACACCGCATTTTGGCGTGGGCAAAGGAAAAGGGCGCGCAAAACGTCGTCATGGAGGTGTCTTCACACGCCCTGGACTTGCACCGGGTTGAAGGCGTGACCTTTGACATGGCGGCATTCTTGAACCTGCAGCGCGACCACTTAGATTTTCACAAAACCATGGAGGCCTACTTCGCCGCCAAGGCAATGCTTTTTGAGCCAGACCTTGCCATGCGCGGAATAGTTTGCGTAGACGATGAGTGGGGCCAAAAACTCAGCCGTCAAACGTCCATTCCCATTGAGCGCGTAACAACGCACAGCAACATTGACGAGGGCGTAGCTGAGTGGCGCGTCGGATTCCACACTCTGAATAAGATGGACGCGGGAACGGACCTTGAGGTTGTGACTCCGCACGGGGTTGTGAACATGCACTGCCCACTTCCAGGTGTGATCAACGTGCAAAACCAGATGGTTGCACTGGCCGTCGTGGCGGGTCTGGGACTGCCAGTACAGGAAGTAGCCACAGCACTGTCCAGTACGCCGCAGGTACCTGGCCGCATGGAAGTTATCGCCAAGCGCAGTGAAGACACTCCACTGGTGATTGTCGACTTTGCCCACACCCCTGACGCTATGCGTAGTGCCTGCAACGCCCTCGACCCTGTAACGCCCGGACGACTTTGGTGCCTTTTCGGGGCAACGGGGGACCGCGATCGCGGTAAGAGGCCGATCATGGCGGAAGCGGCGGCGCAAAGTGCGGACGTGGTGATACTCACCGACGATGACATTTACACCGAGGACCCGGCTGCGATTCGAGCTGAAGTTGCAACTGGATTTACGGACGCGGAAATGAGGGCTCGCCAGCTCTGGGAAGACGACAGTCGCGCTCACGCCATTCATGCGGCCGTGCTGGGAGCATCACCGCAGGACACTGTTTTGATCGCGGGGCGCGGTCACGAAACTATTCAGATGATCGGTGAGGATCCCCACCCTCTGGATGACCGATTTGAGGCACGCGAAGCTGTCAAAATGAGGGAGCAGGCACGGCCTGTTGACATGGAGATTTGGGACTCGCCACGGGGAGACGTTCCGAAGTTACGCAACATCCCAAAAACGTGGGAAGATTTGAAGCATCACGATACGACGACGTCTCGATGACACTGGTAGATGGAGAAATAGCTCATGAAGTACACAGCAGACTGGATTGCGCGGGCCGTTGAGGGCCGGCTCGTTGGTGAAGACACCACCGTGACCGGTGGAGTATTCACTGACTCTCGAGACTGTCAGGATCAGTCGCTGTACGTCGCCAGAATCGGGGAGAGCGCCGATGGGCACGACTACCTGGACTCCGCCGTAGAGCACGGCGCGGTCGCCGCAATCGTAACCCGAGAAGACGTGGGGCCCGAGAAGCTGACTCGGATCGTGGTTTCTGACGCGACCAAGGCGCTGGGTCTGCTGGCAAAAGCGCACCTTCGCAAGCTTCGCGACGAAGGGGACATCGACGTAATCGCCATCACCGGTTCGGTTGGAAAGACCACCACGAAGGACCTCACTGCGGGAATCCTGCAGACGTTTGGTCCGACGATCGCTCCGAAATCTTCATTCAATAACGAGGTCGGAATGCCGCTAACAGTCTTGAGGGCGGACCGACACACGCGCTACCTGGTGCTTGAGATGGGCGCTTCTGGTCCGGGACACCTGCAGTACCTGACGCAGATTGCACCACCCGACATTGCGGTGGAGCTAGCTGTTGGTCGCGCACACCTGGGCGGATTTGGCTCGGTGCCTGCACTTGCCCACGCCAAGGCTGAACTCGTGGAGGGCTTGGCAAAGGGCGGCACCGCGATTTTGAATCGGGACGATCAAAACGTTTACAACATGGCCTCACTTGCAAGTGGCCCGGTTGTGTACTTCTCGGCAACCGGCAAGTCCGGAGCCGACGTTAGGGCAACCCACATCAAACTTGATGAGAACTCCTGCCCCGCATTCGACCTGGAGGCAGGCGATGTGCTGAAGAGGGTGCACCTGGGACTGGTTGGTCGCCACCAGGTGTCCAATGCGCTCGCTGCGATCAGCGTGTGCCTGACGCTTGGCCTAGATTCTGCCCGTGTCGTTGAGACCCTGAATAGCTTGCGTGCACAAAGCCCGCACCGCATGCATGTTTTTGAAGCTGAAGGGGCCACCTTTATAGATGACTCCTACAACGCTAACCCAGATTCCATGAAGGCCGGACTTGAGGTCCTGGGACGCCTGGGTGAGCGCGGAAATCGCCGCATCGCGGTGCTTGGCGTCATGCTGGAACTTGGGAAAGCTTCAGCATCCCTGCACCGTGAAGTTGGTCGCCTAGCCGACGAAGCTCGCGTTGACGTGCTTATTACCGTTGGCGAGGGCGCAGAACCTATAGCTGAGCCTTTGCGAGGTAAGGCTGACATCCACCACTTTGAAACCGCGAAGGAGGCCGGTGACCTGCTTCGGAATTTGGTTCAGCCCGGTGACTTCGTATTCTTAAAGGGGTCAAACGGCTCGGGCGTTTGGAAGATCGCAGACGAGTTTTCTGCTGTATAACATTCAACCGGAGGATAAGAAGTGGTAGCCATAGTTGTTGCGACGGCCGTTTCACTTGTCGTCGCACTGTTCGGCACCAGAGCTTTCATTGGGCTCCTCGTTCGTAAGAACTACGGTCAGTTCATCCGCCAGGATGGGCCAACCCAGCACTTTACGAAGCGTGGAACCCCAACGATGGGCGGTGTCGTCATCATCGCGGCATCCGTCATCGGGTGGCTTGTCGGACACTTGGCTATTGGAGCGTGGCCGGACCTGTCGTCCAGCCTGCTCATGTTCCTCTTCATCGGCCTAGGCATAGTCGGATTCCTAGACGACTACATCAAGATCAAGAACCAGCGCTCACTTGGCCTGAACCCGGCGGCAAAGATTCTTGGCCAGCTAACCATTGGAACTGTGTTTGCAGGGCTTGCGTTAAGCTTCCCCGATGCGCGTGGCAATACTCCGGCCTCGACGAAAATATCTATCGTGCGCGACCTGGACTGGGCTGATCTGGCGTTTGCCGGTGGCGCGCTGGGCGTAATCCTGTTCATCTTGTGGGCGAACTTCCTGGTTACGGCGTGGTCCAACGCGGTGAACCTGACGGATGGCCTGGACGGACTTGCGACGGGTGCGTCCATGTTCGTCTTTGGTGCTTACACGATTATTGCGATCTGGCAGTACTACCAGTCCTGCGCTGTGCAGATCACGAATATTAACGTCTGTTATGAAGTCAGGGACTCCGTCGGCCTGGCGGTGGCATCCGCTTCAATCGTTGGAGCCGCATTCGGGTTCCTGTGGTGGAACGCCGCGCCCGCGCAGATCTTTATGGGCGACACGGGATCCCTGGCACTGGGTGGTGCTCTGGCGGGCCTGTCAATCTTGACCCACACTCAGTTCCTGGCAGTCATTATCGGTGGCCTGTTCGTTGTCATCGTGATGTCCGATGTCATCCAGATTGGCGTCTTCAAGATGACTGGTAAACGAGTCTTCAGAATGGCACCGCTGCATCACCACTTTGAACTTCTGGGATGGAAAGAAATCACGATCGTGATCCGGTTCTGGATTATCGCAGGACTGTTCGCCGTGGTTGGCCTGGCCCTGTTCTACGGGGAGTGGGTGGCCAGGCTATGAGCGACTGGCTCCAGTCAAACATTGCCGTAATCGGCCTTGGCCGGTCCGGTAGGGCAGCCTTTGACGCGCTGGCAGAACTGGGCGCCAAGCCGATCGGATTCGACCGCAACGAACCCGCAGAATACGCCGCATTTGCCGAGAATCCTGAACAGTTCGTCATCGGCACCGATGACGCTCAGGTAGAAGCGCTGCGCAGCGGTAACTTCGACCTGGTCGTTGTTTCCCCAGGAATACCCCCGCACTCACCCGTATTTGAAGCCAGCAACGCCCTCGGACTTGAAATTTGGGGCGAAGTCGAACTTGCATGGCAGATTCAAAAACACCTTGGCAAAGACATATCCTGGCTGACCGTCACGGGAACGAACGGGAAAACGACGACTGTTGGACTGCTCGGGTCGATTTTGAAAGCGGCGAATATCCCGTCTGCGGTTGTTGGCAACGTTGGTAATCCAATCGTGTCGACAATCATGCACGAGGACGTTTCTGCGCTTGCTGTTGAGCTGTCTAGCTTCCAGTTGTTCACGACTCGCTCCGTGGAGCCGGTGGCGTCGGTGTGTTTAAACGTGGATTCTGACCACCTGGACTGGCATGAAACGGTTGAAAATTACGTCGCTGCGAAGGCGCGAGTGTATGAGAACACTCGGGTGGCGTGCGTGTATGACGCGAATGACCTGGATATTGAGAACATGGTCGCGCAGGCCGACGTCATCGAAGGCGCACGTGCGATCGGATACACGTTTGACGTGCCGGCCGTATCCCAGGTGGGGATTGTTGAAGACTTTTTTGTAGATCGCGCGTTTGTGCCGAATAGGCACACGGAGGCGCTCGCGGTCGCGGCGATTTCAGATCTGGCGCACTTTGCGGGTCCGCACCCGTCGAAGGCGATCATTGAGGATGCACTGGCAGCGATCGCGCTCGCACGCGCACTGTCGGCCTCCGGAGCCGGCTTCGAGATTGATGAAGATGCGATCACTGCCGGACTTCGCAACTACCAGCCGGCGGGGCATCGTCGCGAAATCGTTGCTGAAAATGTTGCAGACATGACGTGGATTGACGACTCTAAGGCCACGAATGCACACGCTGCCGCGGCCTCACTGGCAGGGTTCCCACCGCGCAGCGTCATCTGGATTGCCGGCGGCGACGCGAAAGGACAGGATTTCCACGCCCTGGTGCGCGAAGTTGAGCCCGTATTGCGTGGCGTCGTAGTTATCGGAGCCGACCCAAGTACAGTTACAAACGCGCTTCAAGATGTCGCTCCGAACATTCCACACGTCGTCGTTGATGGTCACGAAGACTGGATGTACAGCGTCGTCAACGAGGCCGTGGCACTGTCGCGGCCAGGGGACACGGTTGTACTCGCACCGGCGTCTGCGTCGTGGGATCAGTTCAAGAGCTATGCCGAACGCGGGGAGGTGTTCCGCGCGGCCGTCAAGAAGCTTGACGAGGCGTGGAAAGCCCAGATGGATGGGGGAGGACAGTGATTGCGAAACTCAAAGCACGTATTCCCCAGATTGAATTTCGCTCAAACAAGACTGACGATCCGCCATCACCGGTAACCACCTACTACCTGATCCTGGTTCCGGTGATCAGTCTTATAGTCGTCGGTTTCATCATGGTGTTCTCCGCATCCACAGTGCGGGTTATTTCGCAGGGGGAAAACCCCTACTTTGCCTACATCCGCAACCTGGTGATTATGGCGTTTGGCGTAATCGGGCTTGTCATTTCGATGCGGATCCCAGAAAAGACCTGGAAGGCAGTGACACTGCCCGTATTTCTGGCAACCCTGGTCATGCAGTTCGCGGTTATCACGCCCCTGGGCGTGGAATCAGGTGGTAACACGAACTGGATCATGATTCCGGGTATCCCGTTCCTAATCCAGCCCTCGGAAGCACTGAAACTTGGAATGGCCCTCTTTATTGGGTGGGTGCTAACCAAATCAACAATCGATTCAACCAACCCGGTTCACGTTGGCGTGAACGTAGGTATTCCGCTCGCGATCGCCCTCGGCGGCGTCATGCTGGGGCACGACCTGGGCACCGCCCTCATATTTGTTGCGCTGGCGGTTGGCGCTCTAGCGGCCGCAGGCGTGCCGGGCAAGTGGTTCGCAATAGTTGGGGGAGTGGGCGCCCTGTTTGTGGGGTTTGCTCTATTTAGTAACCAGTCTCGGTTGCACCGCGTCATTAGTGTTTTGCCGGGCTTTAGGGAGCCGCCCAACACGTCGGCTCCGGAACAGGGCGACCACGCGCTGTGGGCGCTGGGGTCAGGTGGTTTGACGGGTGTTGGCCCGGGAGCTTCAAAGGAAAAGTGGAACTACCTGGCAGAAGCGCACACAGACTTCATTTTCGCGATCCTGGGTGAGGAACTGGGTCTGATTGGGACGATGTTCGTTGTGATCGCGTTTGGCGTTATGGTGTACGGGTTTTATCGCCTGATTATGAACCACCGCTCCGATTACGCGCGGATCGTGACAGGTGCGATAGGCATGTGGATTGGCTCCCAGGCGCTGGTCAACATGGGGGCTGTAGTTGGACTAACTCCGATCATTGGCGTGCCGCTGCCCCTGATTTCGACTGGCGGTTCCGCTTTTGTCGCAACCTGTGTAGCTCTGGGCATAGTATTGAGTTTCGCCCGGCGCGACACTGGGATGGAAAAAGCCTTCGGGATTCGCACACTGCTGCGTGATCCCAGGAAATAGTGAGGAGACCAAATGATTTCCCGATTTGCAGGTGCCCGCGTACTGCTTGCAGGCGGAGGCTCCGCAGGACACGTGAACCCACTACTTGCAGTAGCTGCCGCTTTGAAAGATCGCGGTATTGAAGCTGAAGCACTGGGAACCTCACAGGGACTTGAAAGCGACCTGGTTCCAGAAGCTGGTCTCAAGCTAAACACCATCCAGAAAGTCCCCGCTCCCCGTCGCCCAAACAAGGCGGCGCTTCGCTTCCTTCCCGATCTACGCCAGACCGTTAAGGACGTCGAAAAAATCATTGAGGAGGGCGGAATCGAGGCCGTAGTTGGCTTTGGCGGATACGTTTCGGCTCCGGCATACCTGGCTGCCCGCAACCTGGGTGTTCCTGTTGCGATTCACGAACAGAACGCACGCCCGGGACTGGCGAACAAGCTGGGCGCCCGTTTTGCAGATGCCGTGGGAGTCACCTTTGAAAACACTCCGCTAAAGGCACGCAAGGGAATAACTGAAACTGTGGGCCTGCCTTTGCGTCCGCAGATCCAGGAACTGGCAAGGCAGCGAACCACAGTTGAGTCACGCGTGGAGAGCCGCGAGAAAGCTGCACGAGCACTCGGCCTGGATCCGCGCAATCCAATCATGCTGATCACGGGTGGCTCGCTTGGAGCTAAGAAACTAAACGACGTGATGGTAGGTTCAGCCGACGCATTCCAGGACCGCCACCAGATCATTCACCTGACCGGAAAGGGCAAGTCGGAAGGCATGGAAGAAGCCGTGCGAAAGTCCGGCTTCAAGGGAACCTGGATCATCAAAGAATACGCAACCGACATTGAGAACCTGTTCGCAGCGGCCGACCTGGTCGTCAGCCGATCCGGAGCAGGCATGGTCGCCGAACTGACCGCGCTAGGTCTGCCCGCCGTATACGTGCCCCTACCCATCGGCAACGGAGAACAGCGCCTCAACGCCACCGAACAGTACGAAGCCGGCGGCGCACTCATCTTCCCCGACAAAGATTTCAACAACCACATCGTCCGAACCCACATCGCACCGCTCCTAGACTCCGGCGACCGCCTAGCAAAAATGGCAAACAACTCACGCAGGCTGGGTCGCATCGACGCCTCCGAGCGCATGGCCGACATCGTCGAAGCAGTCCTCTCACCAAAACTCGGAGTCCACTAGTGAGCAACGAAACTAATCCCACCAATCCAGCCGACGGCGCCGAATCAGCTAACGACGCCCAACCTGCGGAAGGCGCTGGCGTCCAATCTGCGAACGGCGCCGCCGCCGAAACTGGCCACCGCGTCAACGGCGTCAGCGCGGAAACAGGTGGCGTCAGCGCCCCGCGCGGCGGCGGACCAGCCGACGGCGCGCAATACCACCTAATCGGCATCGGAGGCGCCGGCATGTCAGTCGTAGCCGAACTCCTCCACGCCCAGGGTGCCACCGTTACCGGATCCGACGCAGTCGACTCCCCAAACATCCACCACCTCCGCGCCCTCGGCATCCCCAGCTTCATCGGACACAATGCGCAGCAGGTCCCACCCCACGCGCGCATCGTCGTCTCCACCGCCGTCCGAGACACCAATCCGGAGCTTGCCGCCGCACGCGCTCGCGGTCAGGAAGTCATCCATCGGTCGCAGGCCCTAGCTATTGCTGCGGAAGGAATGGACTTCATCGCCGTCGCTGGAGCACACGGCAAAACGACGACCTCCGGCATGCTCGCCGCGGCACTTTCCGCCACGGGGGCGGACCCATCCTTCGCCGTCGGGGGAGTAGTCACCGGATTCGACACCGGCGCTCACCTTGGCGGTTCAAATATTTTCATCGCGGAAGCAGATGAATCAGACAAGTCTTTCCTGAACTACAGCCCCCGCATCGCCCTCGTGACAAACGTCGAACCCGACCACCTTGACAACTATGGTTCACGTGAAGCGTTCGAACAGGCATTTGTTGATTTCGCGGCGAAAATAGTTGACGGTGGATTACTTGTCGTTTGTTCAGATGACGAGGGCGCAGCTCGGCTAGGTAAGAATTATTCCGAGACACACGGTGGCCGAGTCGCATCGTATGGAACTAAGACGCCGGCGATGCTCGACGAGCTGGGGCTTTGGCATGCCCCAGATCATGCGGTCATCACGAAACGAAAGCTGGATGCATCTGCGGCTTCGGCGACCGTGCTTTATCGCGACGAAGAGATTTCCCTGCAGCTCGCGATCGGCGGTGAACACAACCTCTTGAATGCGACAGGTGCGCTGCTGGTGGGGATTGAGCTCGGCGTTGAACCGCAGGAAATGGCGCGGGCACTCGGAACTTTCCGCGGTACTGGACGCAGGTTCGAGTTCCGCGGGGAAGTTGATGGAAAGCGCATTTTTGATGACTACGCGCACCACCCATCGGAGATCGTAGCCGCACTGAAGCAAGCTCGAATCGAAGCGGGTGACGGCCACGTCCTCGTGCTTTTCCAACCGCACTTATTTTCACGCACGCAGAACTTTGCGGACCGATTTGCGCAGGCCTTTCAACTGGCCGACCAGGTGTACTTCACGGATATTTTCGCGGCGCGAGAAGATCCGGTTCCAGGCGTGACGTCTGCACTCATAGCCGATCAGGTTCCGGGTTCAAAGTTTGTGCCCGACATGGTTCAGGCCGCGAAAGCGATGGCCGACCAAGCACAGCCGGGCGATCTGTGCATGACCGTAGGTGCTGGAAGTGTCACCACGATGGTTCCGGTCATCTTGGATAGGTGGAAGAACGGCGAATGAGGCGCCCCGGGGTCCCGCAGACTCCTCGATCACATGAACCAAACGATCGAGGAGCCGCAACCGAATCCAAACGGGACCACCACGCGTCAAATCGCGGGCAAGAGATCTCGCGAAAAGAACGAAAACAACGCGTTGAAGAACGTCGCCGGCAACAGGCCGGCAAATCGCGGGGCCACGTCGAGGGCGGGCACGATTCGCCACACCAAAACGACAAATCTCAAGACGGTCGCGCACACGAATCACACCGCGGAACTGGTATAGCGCGGGAGGCGCACGACCAACGCCGCGAGTTCGGCAAGGCGCAGGGTAGGGAATCTCATGGCACGAAGCGTGAATCTGGGGCCTTCAAGTCGCGCATAGGCCTGCCGGGCCGCAAGCCGTCGAAGGCTGTTGAGAAGTCTCAACCCAATAATGTGTCGAGGTACTCTCGAGGTGGTTTGCGCCGCTACTTCACGCCGAAACGAGCATCGCAAACCTTCGGGTCACACGAGCGCACCATCGAACTTGAAGAGCGCCGCTCCGAACTGAAGTCCGCTCGCCGCAAAGCGATTGCCACCCGGGTGGGAATCGCCCTCGCAACTATCGCCGTCCTTGCGGGAATCGCATGGGTAGTCTTCTTTTCGCCAGTTTTCGCACTTTCAGCTTCGAAGGTGAAAATAACTGGCCTAAACGAGGACGTGGCTGAGGTCGAAGTACAGGACAAACTTGCGCCCTTTATCGGTACACCGCTTCCACGGATGGCGATGACCTCTGTGGAAAACGCGGTCGGAAGCGTCGTCCAGATCGAGAGTGTAAAGGCACAACGCGCGTGGCCGGAAGGTTTGGATATCAGTGTCACTGTTCGCAAACCTATAGCCGCCATTCAAGAGGGCGGCGAGTTCCAAGTAATCGACCGCGACGCCGTTGTGTTGAAAACTGTTCCGGAAAAGCCAGAAGACCTCATACTTGTGGAACTAAACGTGGACTCAGAGGAGCAGCGAGCGCAGGCGATGAACCGGATCGCTACAGTGAGCGCTGAAATACCGAAAGAACTGTCAGAACGCGTAGACCTCATGATTGGTGATGCACTGACGGTTGAACTGCGCACAAACGATGGTCGCGTCATCAAGTGGGGCGATGAATCAGACTCGAAGCTGAAAGCAGACGTGGTCTTGCTGCTTCTGGAACAACGCCCCGCCCAGGTTTATGACGTGTCCACGCCCTCGCGGCCGGTGACCTCGTAAGGATCAAACGAACGTTAGTCGCACGACTGCGTGCTACGTGTGCGCATGCGCGTCTTAGTTGTCGCCTAACTGCGTGCTAAGTGGGGCACAGTCACGTCGAAATTGTCGTCTGCGTGCCTTCTGCGCGCCAAGTTCGAGCCCAGAAGAGACTTGTTGGACAGAAGTGTGAAGGTCAAATATGGGTTTATTTCGACATCGGAAAATGTATGTCCGACACGCCCAGTCTGATCGTTGATTATTCGATCTGGTACGCCTACTTTCTCTCTGCAACGCTGAGCTAGAACTTAAACCTTCAACTACAGGTTGAGGGTTGGTCCACACCAGACATAGGGGGAACGAGTGAACCAGGCAAGCTACATAGCCACAATCAAGGTTGTTGGCGTAGGCGGCGGCGGAACGAACGCCGTTAACCGAATGATTGAATCCGACCTCAAGGGCGTCGAATTCATCGCAATGAACACGGATACGCAAGCACTTCTCATGTCGGATGCAGAAGTCAAGATTGACCTTGGTGAAGATCTCACGCGCGGTCTTGGTGCTGGTGCTGACCCGACGATTGGTCGGAAGGCCGCGGAGGCTAACGAGGACTCCATTCGCGACGCCCTCGAAGGTGCAGACATGGTTTTCGTTACCGCTGGTGAGGGCGGCGGAACCGGTACAGGTGCGGCCCCCGTCGTTGCGCGTATCTCGCGTGAGCTAGAAGCTCTGACCGTCGCGGTAGTAACACGCCCGTTCTCGTTTGAAGGACAGCGTCGTGCACAGCAAGCCGATGCTGGTGTGGAGGAGCTACGCAAGGAAGTTGACACCCTAATCGTTATTCCTAACGACCGTCTTCTACAGATCTCAGATAAGAACGTTTCGTACCTGGATGCTTTCCGCATGGCTGATGACGTCTTGCGTTCGGGCGTGCAGGGAATCACCGACATTATCACCACTACTGGCGTGATTAACGTTGACTTCGCAGACGTCAAGTCGGTTATGGAGGGTGCTGGCTCCGCCCTCATGGGTATTGGAACCGCGCAGGGAGAGGATCGCGCTTTGCGGGCAGCAGAGGCCGCTATTTCTTCGCCGCTCCTCGAAACCCGGATCGACGGCGCACACGGTGCACTACTGTTCATTCAGGGCGCATCCGATGTCGGCATGAACGAGGTCTCCCAGGCATCTTCACTTATCGAAGAGTCGTTGCATGGACAGGCAAACATCATTGTCGGTACTGCTATCGATGATGCTCTTGGCGACGAGATCCGCATTACCGTTATTGCCGCTGGATTCGATGACACGAACCAGGCGGCTGAACCGACGTTCACCCCGGTTGCTAAGCCGCAGAGGAAGCAGGAGGAAGTGGAACCGGAACCGGCTCCGTCTTTCACCCAGGAGGCCCGTCCTCTGGGATCCCTACCGACTTCACAGCCGGCACACCGCGCGGAAACGAAGCCGCCGATGCGACAGTCAAGCTTCCCTTCAGCATCCCCACGCCAGGAAGAACGCCGCGAACACAAGAAGGAAGAACCTTTCGTAGTTCCGCGTATCTTCGATGAGGACGATGCTGACTCCGGCGACGACCTCGATCTTCCGGACTTCCTGCGCTGATGACCACCGCAACGACTGCGGGAATCCAATACCGCTTTACAAGGTGCGTCACGGATCCCGCAGTGGTTGGGGAAGCCCTATCGAAACCCAACTATGGGTTGAACACTGACGCACCCAGGGAAATCGTGATGAGTGATCGTCACGAGCTCGCCGATAATCTTGGCGTGCCCGTCGTGTGGATGCGTCAGATTCATTCAGACATTGTTGAGGTTGTGGACGAAACACACTCGTCGCACGAAAACTCGATCACTGCTGACGCGGTGATCACTCGCAGCCCGGTGGCTCTTGCTGTACAGGTTGCGGATTGTGTGCCTGTGCTCCTCTGGGATGAGGCGACGGGCACTATTGGGGCGGTGCACGCGGGTCGAGCAGGTGTGGAAAAAGCCATCGTTGCAAAGGCTGTGTCGACCATGCTGAGCATGGGATGCTCGACCCGCGACATCGTCGCCGCGGTGGGACCTTCGATTTGTGGTCGCTGCTATGAGGTCGGCGACGATGTCTTTGAAACTGCCGTTTCAAAGCGCCCCGAACTTGAGTCTCGGACCTCTTGGGGAACCAGGTCGCTGGATATTCGGGCGGGGGTCTTGAAGGATTTAGAGACCTGCGGAGTCACCAACGTTATTCAGGATGATCGGTGCACGTTTGAGTCTGCGCATCTGAATTCGTATCGGCGTAATCCGCGGTGTGGTCGCCAGATTGGGCTCGTAGTAAACAGGAAGCTGTAACGTCATGGTCATAGGTATTAACCATGCGGCCCTGAGTGGAAACCATACGGCCATAGGCAGTAACCATACGGCCAGAAGTTCAACCACACGGTCTTAAAGTATTTGCTGGGATAGTCATTGAACAGAAGTAAATTAGTCGACGGTCTTGGACCCGCCCTGGCGGGTGCTAGCACACTGTTCTTGCTTTACGTCGCGATCGTCCAACTGCTTTCTCCGGCATACGTGGTGGCCGTTCAGGCTTTTGATTACACCCTGACCGGCGCTGTGATCCTGGTGATTGTGGTTGGCTTCCTGCTGGGCATGTATGCGTCCAAACGATGGGAAATCAAGAGTGTCGCAGAGACAGTACTTGCCTCACTTGCTGTGTTCGCGGCCTCGGGCCTCATTGGCCTCCTACGAGTCCCCGACACCGACCGGGGTTCCAAGGCCGGGCTCGCCCTCATCCTGGTATACGCGCTGGTTCATCTAGCCATTTCGATCAGGCACAAGCGGACACAGACACCGCGCAGTACCAAATCCCGCATACCGGCCGGCAAGCGGGCCAAGCAGTTCGGCGACAGCCCAACAGAGGAGGCTCGGACCCGGATAGAGCAGCTTTCGCGAACCCAAGAAATTAAGTCCAGCCTAACGGGCACCGAGCTCCCAGCCTCGCCCTCGAAAATCAATGAAAATAATGGTGACCGGCATCTGAAAGCACGCTCGCGCAGACTGACGATCGCGCTGGTGGTGCTCCTTTTCGCCGCGGCGACCGCGCACCTGGTTTTGAACGGTTATGTTCTGTACGCGGGCCCGCGCGGACTCACGAGCCACACTTTTGACCACGGTATTTTTGTGCAGTCTATGGAGGGAATCCTGCGCACAGGCCAGCCGGTGACGACGCTGGAACGCGCTCGGCCGCTGTCGCATTTCGCGGTTCATTTCTCGCCGGTGCTGTACCTGGTCGTGCCGTTTTACGCGGTTTTCCGATCGCAGGAGTTCCTAAATCTATTCCAGCTCGTTCCCGTATTCTTGGCGATGCTGCCGCTGTACAAGGTGTTGCGTTTGCGCGGCTTCAGCCTGAACGCGACGCTGCTGACACTGCTGCTCTACATCGTAGGGCCGGCCCAGATTTTTTCGTCACACTACGGTTTTCACGAAAATGTTTTCCTGGGTCTTGGAATATTTTCACTGTGGTACTTCTGGGAGGCCCGCAAACCGATCGGAATCGTCCTCGGCGCTGCGCTGGTCCTGGCGGCGAAAGAAGACGCCTTCATCTACGTCCTCGCCTTTGCGCTGTGGCAGCTTTTCGACGCATTTCAAAAAGATAATCGAGGGCGTGTGCGCCGCTCTATTGGGCTGGGAGTGGCGGCTCTGGCGTATTTCGCCGTGGTGTCCGCCGCGATGGCTCGGCTGGGCGAGGGAACGATGCAGGACCATCGGTTTGCCAATTTGATTCCCGAGGGCGCAGACGGGTTCTCCGCGATCTTGAACGTGATGCTCACCCAGCCGGGCTACGTCTTGACGCAGGTGTTCCTGGAGCCGAAGTGGAGTTACATCCTGACAGTGATGGCGGCGGTGGCGTTTGCGCCGCTGTGGAATCGAAGCTTCCAGGCGAACTGGTTGCTGGTGCCGTTAGTAATGGTGAATCTGCTCAGCAACTGGAAGTACCAGTACGACATTGGATTCCAATACCACTACGGGTCGTCAGCCCTGCTACTAATCATCCTGGTGGTTGCGATTTCACCGCTCATGGTTGGTCGGCGGCCTGTGCGTGGTGGTAGCCAAGCATCGACCGAGTTACTAGCCGCAAATCGAGGTCGCGAAGCAACCAGCGAACCAGGTGTGCAGAGTGTCGGCGCCGTCGTGGGCAACGATGAACACGCCGCCGCAAGCGTCGATACTGCCACAAGCGCCACTCGGGCAGGTAGCACCGACACCGCCGCAAGCAAACACCACGTCGCCAGTAACGACGCCACCGCAAGCATCGATATCGCCGCATGCAACGGGGCCACCAGCGGTTCAGGCACCCAAAAACAAGGCGCTAGCACCGTCCTCGCACGTCGCATTGCCGCCCTGATCCTCGCGATCGGAATAGCCAGTGCGGGGCTCTACAGCTTCCCGAACCTGATCGATGATGCGAAGCAAGAGAAAAACATGCTGGAACACCAGATCGAAAACGCGGACGAAATGCGCGCAGTGGTTAAGGCACTTCCGAAGGACAAGACGTACCTGGTTTCCAACCACCTCGGTCCCGCTATGGCGGCGTTCCCCAATGTTTACCTGGAGAACCGTGAGCTACCAGAGATAATCGAGCGGGGAGATTTCGATTTCATCGTGATCGATAGTCGCTTCTCACGTGCCGATTGGAAGGAAGAGCTTACCTCCGACCTCGTTCAACGATTCCAACTTCAAGAAGTTCCCGTCGGCGCGCCGCTACTTATTTTCAAGAACCCAGCCCGAGACGCAGGGGCGGAAACACAGTAGTGCGGGACCTGAACCCAGACCGCGATGCGGGGATGGGAACACAGTCGTGGGGGACCTGAACTCAGCCCGAGACGCAGGAAGCGCACCTCAATAGCGGACCACCAGAACCCGGCGGCACGACCTCGATTCGGGGCAATCACCAAGTTGCAGAGTGACACGCCGTAAAAGTTGCGACTTATTTTCGCGTTGGTCGACTACTTTAAAAACAGCTGTCACTAAAATCTGCCTTGGGAGGAATACAAATGGCTGGTGCACTTAATCGAGCCATGGAAAAGATGGGATGGCGTGGATATGAGGGAGAGGTCGAAGTCGAGGACGACTTCTACGAAGAGGAACCATTCGAAGACTTCGAGCCGGTAACCCCGATGCCACGTCCTGAAATTGTGTCTAATCGTGAACCTGAAGGTGACTTCCCGAGAATTGTTACGGTTCACCCGCAGTCCTATAACGATGCCCGCACGATCGGTGAGGCGTTCCGCGACGGCGTGCCGGTGATCATCAATCTTTCAGATATGAAGGATGAGGAAGCTCGCCGAATCATTGACTTCTCGGCTGGGCTTGCGTTCGGCCTACGCGGATCAATTGATTCAGTGACAAGTCGAGTTCTGCTCCTGTCCCCGGAGTCCATTAAGGTAGAGGAAGGTAATGACACCCGTTCACATGTGAACGGTTCGTTCTTCTAGGCAGGACTAAAAAATCTGATGCGATTTATCGGCTATTTTCTTCAGCTGTTCGTATCTATTTACACGCTGATTTTGTTAATAAGACTGGTATTTGACTGGATTCAGTTCTTCAGTCCGCAGTGGACTCCGCGCGGCGCAATCCTAGTTTTCCTGAACTTGATCTACGCCGTGACTGACCCTCCGCTACGATTCTTGCGCAGGTTTATACCGCCATTAAGGCTGGGAGAAATCTCGTTGGATATCGGTTTTATCGTCCTATTCGTTGGTGTAGTCATACTGGGCCAAATTGCGAGTTTGCTCATGTAGGTGCACAGACGGCTCATAATTCTGTAGTCTGTATCCCAGTTACCAATTTATTTAGCGGCTCGGCCGGACCACTAAACCTAAGGGTTTGACCCGGACGCTGATTAAAGTCCATCTAGATTCCGAGGTGAAGAAATGGCACTGCTTACGACAGAGGATGTCTTGAATAAGACTTTCCAGTCGGTGAAGTTCCGTGAAGGCTATGACCAGGTTGAGGTTGACGAATTCCTCGACGAGGTCGTTGAAACGATTTACGCGCTTCAGGTAGAGAACACGGAGCTGAAGCAGAAGCTCGAGGTTGCTGAGAATCGGGTTGAAGAACTCGAAGCCGGTGCTCCGCAGCAAGCTGCAGCTCCTGTTGAACCAGAGCCCCAGCCGGAGCCTGAACCAGAACCCGAACCTGAACCGGAACCAGAGCCTAAGCCGGAACCGCAGCCGACCAGCGCTCCTGAGGACGCAACCTCCATGCTCGCCCTTGCACAGCGCGTCCACGACGAGTACGTACGTGACGGTCGTGAGGAAGGCGACCGCATCATCGCGGAAGCTCGCCAGGAAGGCGAAGCAATCGTCAAGCAGGCGCAGGACAAGCACAACTCGATCCTCCACCAGCTTGAGGAAGAGCGCGGCCTGCTTGAGACCAAGATTAACGAACTCAAGAACTTTGAGTCCGACTACCGTGGTCGTCTGCGCGAGCACCTCCAGAGCCTGCTTGGACAGGTTTCTGATAACTAATCCGTTGCTCGCTTAGAGCCGAGATGACAAGCGGCAGCGATGTGAGTCGTTGCCGCTTTCGTCATGCCATTAAGTAGGAGGTTTGCCCATGCGGACTAGTTCACGTAGCCACGCCACCGTCGTGGTCGTGTTCGCAGTCGTCGCCATACTCGCAACTGTCAGCGATCAGGTGACTAAAGTATGGGCACTAGAAAACACGTCCACGGACCGGATCGAACCGTTCATTGGGTCATTCATTAGTTTCCAACTCGTGTTCAACCCCGGCGCGGCGTTCTCTCTGCTGGCCCACTCCACGTGGATCTTCACGATCCTCTCCGTGCTGATTTCCATCGCCGTCCTTTGGTACCTGCGCAAAGTAGTGTCCATTTGGTGGACTATTGCTTTGGGGCTGCTCTTTGGTGGGGCAGTGGGTAACCTAATCGACCGGCTTGTGCGCCCACCTTCGTTTGGGGAAGGCCATGTGATCGACTTCCTCAACTGGAACGGTTGGTTCGTCGGCAACGTGGCGGATATTTACATCGTCGTAGCCGCAGCTCTGCTGTTCCTATTGGCGATCCTTGGCGTACCGGCAACGCAGGAACACGTTGAGCAACTACGTGGCGAAAAGCAGGTGGAATCTGCCGATGAGTGACATCCGGTTCCTCCCTGTTCCCGACGGCCTAACTTCAGAACGCGTAGATGTCGCACTTTCGCGCATGCTCGGGCTTTCCAGATCCGCTGCCGGGCGAATGATCGAGGACGGCAAGGTCGTCATCGGTGGCGACGTAGTCCAAAAGAGCACGCGCCTGGAACCTGGTCAGCTCATCGAAGTTGACATGAAAGTCGAAGAGAAAGCCCCCGCTCCAGTAGTTGGAATGGACATCCTCTACGACGACCAGGACGTGGTTGTCGTAAATAAGCCGGTTGGCGTTGCCGCACACACCGGTCCCGGTTGGGATGGGCCCACCGTGATCGGAAACTTGGAGGCCGCGGGCTACCGAATCTCGACTTCGGGACCGCCGGAGCGGCAGGGGATTGTTCACCGTCTGGACGTTGGCACCTCTGGAGCAATGGCGGTTGCCAAGTCGGAACTTGCCTACACGAAGCTGAAGCACGCGTTCAAGGAACGCCGGGTGCGCAAGCTCTACCACGCCCTCGTTGCTGGACATCCGGACCCAATGCACGGAACGATTGACGCCCCGATTGCGCGTCACCCGTCCAAAGAATGGCGGATGGGGATCGTTGCCGGAGGGCGCCGCGCGATAACGCATTACAACACGCTCGAACTGCTACCTGGTGCCGCTCTGGTTGAGGTCGAGTTGGAAACCGGACGCACACACCAGATCCGCGTGCATTTCGCGTCGATTAACCACCCTTGCGTTGGGGACACGTTCTACGGTGCGAATGAAGAAAAGTCGAAGGAACTTGGCATCACCCGCCAGTGGCTACACGCAGTCCAACTGGAGTTCGTGCACCCGCGCACCAAATCCAATGTCGTCGTGAAGGCACCCTACCCGGACGATCTCAGCGCCGTCCTCGAAAAGTTGCGCAACCCCAGCTAGCCAGCGGAAACGACCAAAGGATTTCACCATGACCAGCGCATTTGAAGTTCGGAAAGTGAACTCCACCGCCGATTTACTTTCATGCTTCTCGATCCGCTACGACGTTTTCGTGCAGGAACAGGAAGTTCCTTTCGTGTTGGAAGTTGATAACCGAGACTTCTTGCCCTCGACCGTGCACATCCTCGTCCTCGAAAGTGAAAAACCTGTTGGAACGTTGCGGGTCATTCAAGATTCTGCAACTTCCTACCACTTGGGACGAATCGCGGTCGTAAAGGATTTTCGAGGGCGGGGCTTGGGCAGACTCCTGGTGGAGCAGGCTCACGCGGAGCTGCAAAAACGGCATGAGGGCGTCGTTGAAATCACTCTTGATGCGCAGGAGTACGCGATCGCGTTTTATGAGCGGTTGGGATACTCGCTGACTGAGCGGGAACGCTTCTTGGATGCGGGAATCTGGCATCGTGAAATGAGCCGAACACTGCCCTGATAAGCCTGCCTTCGGCATATCAGTAAGACCCCGCCGTGAAGTGTTTTGGCATCTAAAGGACACAGAACCTTGTCTTAGTGCGCGTTTCAGCTGGGTGTGAACAACTCGATGCGGCACAGCCTGCGCGTTGTGATTAGACTAGCGCCATGGCCACAGATCAGTTCGTTCACCTTCATAATCACACTGAGTACTCAATGCTTGACGGGGCGTCGAAGATCGTCCCAATGGTTGAAGAAGCAGCGCGACTGAACCAACCAGCCATCGCGATCACCGACCACGGCTACCTGTTTGGAGCCTACGAGTTCTACGCGGCCGCTAAGGCGCGGGGCGTGAAACCAATTATCGGACTTGAGGCCTACATGACGCCGGGCACATCACGCTTTGACCAAAAGCGCGTGCGCTGGGGTGAAGAGTGGCAGAAAGACGACGACGTATCCGCTCGCGGTGCGTACACGCACCTCACACTAATCGCAGAGACCACGCAGGGAATGCACAACCTATTCCGCATGGGCTCGAAAGCATCGCTTGACGGCCAGATGGGTAAGTGGCCGCGCGCGGACATGGAACTGCTGGAGCGCTACCATGAGGGCCTCATAGTCTTTTCGGGTTGTCCGTCCTCGGAAATCCAAGTACGTCTGCGTTTGGGGCAGTGGGACGAGGCCGTTGCTGCGGCAGGACGACTGCAGGACACGTTCGGTAAGGACAATTTCTACATTGAACTGATGGACCACGGTATCGAGATTGAACGCCGTGTTCGCAACGACCTGTTTAAGCTTGCGGAGCACATGAAGGCTCCGAAGATTGTTACAAATGACGCTCACTACGTGACTGCGGAAGACCGCGATATTCAAGACGCACTGCTGTGTATTAACTCAGGCGTGAAATTAAATACGCCGGACCGCTTCAAGTTTGATGGTTCCGGCTACTACATTCGTTCCGCGGAGTCGATGCGTCGAGACTGGCCGGATGCGCCAGACGCACTGGACGCGACCCTGGAAGTTGCGGAGCGCTGTAACGTCGAGTTCACCACTGTGAAGGAAGGCGCGAACTTCATGCCTGTCTTCCCGGTGCCGCACGGTGAAGATGAGACCTCCTGGTTCGTGAAAGAAGTTGAGCGCGGGCTCGATTACCGATTCCCAGACGGCGTCCCAGACGAAGTTCGCAAGCAGGCGGAATACGAGGTCGGAGTTATCACCCAGATGGGGTTCCCGGGATACTTCCTGGTGGTTTCTGACTTCATTCGCTGGGCGAAAGAGCAGGGTATCCGCGTAGGTCCCGGACGTGGGTCCGGTGCTGGCTCCATGGTCGCATATGCCATGCAGATCACCGACCTGAATCCGTTGAATCACGGGCTACTGTTCGAGCGCTTCCTAAACCCGGAGCGCGTGTCCATGCCTGACTTTGACGTTGACTTTGACGAGCGCAGGCGCGGGGAAGTCATCGACTACGTTACGAACAAGTACGGTGATGACCGTGTTGCGCAGGTAGTCACGTACGGCACGATTAAGACTAAGCAGGCGCTGAAGGACTCCGCCCGTATTCTTGATAAGCCGTTCAGCTTGGGCGAGCAGCTCACGAAGGCACTTCCGCCGACGGTCATGGGTAAGGACATTTCCGTTAACGGAATTTTCGACCCACAGGACCCGCGATACGACGAAGCCGCAGAGTTTAGAAAGTTCCACCAGGAAAACCCAGAAACCCAGCCGGTTGTCACAATGGCGAAGGGCCTGGAGGGGATTACTCGCCAGTGGGGCGTTCACGCCTGTGCGGTGATCATGTCATCCGCACCCTTGGAAGACATTATTCCGCTAATGAAGCGACCCCAGGACGGGGCGATAATCACCCAGTTTGATTACCCGACCTGTGAAAACCTGGGCCTGCTGAAGATGGACTTCCTGGGGCTTAGGAACCTCACCGTTATCTCCGATGCCTTGGAAAACATTGAGATGAACGGTAAGGAACGCCCCGACCTAGAACACATCGGGTTGGATGACCATAAGACTTACGAACTCTTGTCCTCAGGTGAGACGCTCGGCGTTTTCCAGCTTGATGGTGACGGAATGCAGAAGCTCTTGAAGCGCATGCACCCGGACAACTTCGAAGATATTTCCGCTGTTGGTGCGCTCTATCGACCCGGCCCGATGGGTGCTGACTCGCACAACAAGTACGCGGATCGCAAAAACGGGCGCGCAGAGATTGAACCGATCCACCCCGAGCTTGCAGAACCCCTGGAAGACATTCTGGGAACGACCTATGGCCTGATCGTTTATCAGGAGCAGGTTATGGCGATCGCTCAGAAGGTGGCTGGCTACTCGCTTGGTCAAGCAGACCTTTTGCGCCGTGCCATGGGTAAGAAGAAGAAGGAGATCCTGGACAAAGAGTACGGTCCCTTCCACCAGGGCATGATTGAACGCGGATACTCTGAAGACGCGGTCAAGACACTGTGGGACATCCTCGTTCCGTTCTCTAACTACGCGTTCAACAAGTCGCACTCCGCTGCTTACGGCCTGGTGTCCTACTGGACTGCGTGGTTGAAGGCAAACTATCCCACCGAGTACATGGCCGCCTTACTGACCTCGCAGAAAGACAACAAGGACAAGCTTGGCCTGTACCTGTCTGAGTGCCGCCGCATGGGAATCACTGTTTTGCCGCCGGACGTTAACGTGTCTGCCGCGAACTTTACGCCTGCCGGCGACGACATTCGCTTCGGCCTCGCCGCCATTAGGAACGTCGGTATTAACGTGGTCGAAGGCATCGTGGAAGCCCGTCAAGACAAAGATAATTTCACGTCGTTTTCTGACTTCCTGGACAAGGTTCCAACGCGTGTGTGTAATAAGCGCACGATTGAATCTCTGATCAAGGCGGGCGCTTTCGACACGCTGGAGGACTGTCGTCGAGCCCTCGTCGCCGTGCACGAAGAAGCCGTGGAATCCGCTGTGAAATTAAAGCGCAACGAGTCCATCGGCCAGTTCGACCTGTTCGGAGCCATGGGGGATGAGGGCATGTCCGTCCTCACCGTTGATATACCCGAAATTCCGGAGTGGCCGAAACGCGAGAAACTTCAGCACGAGCGAGACATGCTCGGCCTGTACGTTTCCGACCACCCGCTGTCCGGTATTCACAGGGCCCTGGAGAGGTATCAGGGCATCTCCATTGGCCACCTCATCCACGATGAGGGCAGCCGCGACAACCAAACCGTGAAAATCGCAGGCCTTGTCACCAAGGTGGACGTGAAGACGACGCGCAAGGGTGAGCTGTGGGCAATCGTTACTTTGGAGGACCTGTCGGGTTCAATAGATGTTCTTTTCTTCCCGAGGTCGTATGAGGCGATCTCTCACATCCTGGCAACTGACCTGGTTGTGCAAGTCGAAGGACGCGTCATGGAGCGCGACACCGAAACCACACTGAGTGGCATGTCCATGACCGTGCTGGACCTTCGCGAAGACGGGACTGTACCGGTTGTGCTGGATCTTCCATACCATCGGTGCACGAAGCCCGTCCTCGAAGATCTGAACACGATCATCCAAAACTATCCCGGATCTTCGCCGGTTCACCTGCGCATGCGCAGGCCGGGGGACAAGCCGGTCACGGTCGAGTTTGATCCCGCGTTCAACGTGGACGCGTCATCGTCGTTCTTTGCGGATTTGAAGGCCACGCTCGGGCCGTCAGTAACGATGTAGCGCGCGGCGCAATGCGGCTGCCGGCCCTAATCGTCGATGACTTCTACGCGGATGGAGACTACCTCGTCGCCGTAGTCGACAGACACGACCTGTCCGTTGGTGAGTCGCTTGCCGCGCCGGGTTTCGATTTCGCCGTCGACGGACACGTATCCGTTTTGGATGGCGATGCGCGCTTCGCCACCGTTTTCAACTAGGTTCGCAAGCTTTAGTAGCTGACCGAGCCGAATATTACCGGTCACAGTGATGGTTGGAATGTCACTCATTTTCAATCCTCTTGTGCAATAGCGCCACTAGTCCCCAGGCTACAAGGATGCCCGCGATGTCGACAGCCGCATCGAGCGGATCACCTGTACGTCCGGGGATGAACTGCCACTGAATCAATTCAGACACTATTGCGTGAGCGACAGAAAGACCAATAACCCAGGCCGGCGACCAACCCGCGAGGAGCGCGGCCGCTGTGACCGCAGCGAATCCTGACGCGTGCGCAATCTTGTCAAAGCCAGGATCTGAAGGCGACGACACGCCCGGCAAATCGCCTAGGAGCGAGTCAAGCAAATCCGCCAAAACACTCGTAGATGAAGCCGTTGAAGGGGTGTACAGCATCCACGCAAGGACTGCGAATAGCACGATGGTCACGGCAACCCACGGGAAGTGGATCAGGTGCGTAGGCAGGGCGTGGCGAGGGCGAAGTTGGTCGTTGCTCATTGGAAACATTGTGTCAGTTTGAGCCCGTCACGCAAGCAGCGGGCGCGTTCCACAATCAGAACGGATACCTCATTTTCTAGCGTTTGCGCTTAAGCTGAAGCCATGATGAGCATTCTTGATTTGCGTGACGAAGAGTTATCGGCACGGGAACTCGCGCAGAAACTTCCGCGAGCCAGCCTAGACGTTGAGGGCGCACTCGCCCAGGTAAGACCGATTATTGAGGACGTTGCCGCTCACGGTGGCTCCGCGATTCGTCACTGGACACTCAAGTTTGATCAGGCTAACCCGCCGAAACTTCGGGTCCCGCAAGCAGTCATTGACGACGCCCTTGCAAATCTTGATCCGGAGGTTCGCTCCGGCCTCGAAATTGCTATCGAACACAACCGCGCGGGTCACAAGGCGCAACTTCCTGAGGAAAAAGAAACCGAAATCATCCCTGGCGGGTACGTTCGTCAACGCTGGATTCCAGTGCGGCGCGTGGGGCTTTACGTGCCTGGCGGACTGGCGGTGTACCCGTCCTCCGTTGTTATGAACGTTGTTGCCGCGCAGGTAGCTGGCGTCGATGAGATCGCCGTCGCCAGCCCTCCGCAAAAAGACTTTGGCCACTACCCACACCCGACGATCCTGGCGGCATGCGCACTCTTGGGCGTCAAGGAAGTTTACGCAATGGGCGGCGCGCAAGCGATTGCCGGCTTTGCATACGGATTTGAGGACGACGAGGACGCAGCTGAGAACCGTTGCGAACCGGTTGATGTAGTAACTGGCCCGGGAAATATTTTCGTGGCGGCAGCAAAACGAGCTGTTCAGTCCGTGTGCGGCATTGACGCAGAGGCCGGCACAACGGAGATCGCAATCATTGCTGATGGTACTGCGAATGCGCGCTTCGTTGCTCGCGACCTCATTTCGCAAGCAGAGCACGATCCCGCGGCAGCCTCAGTTCTGATTACTGACTCCCCGGAACTGGCTGACGAAGTTAAGTCAGTTATGAAAGAAATGGTTTCCGCAACCAAGCACGCGGATCGTTGTCGCACAGCGCTTAGCGGGCCGCAGTCTGGAATAGTTTTGACGCGAAACTTGGAGCAGTCCATTTTCGTAGCCAACACCTACGCTGCTGAACACCTGGAGATCCACACGGCAAACGCGTCTGAGGATGCGCGAAAGATCCGCAATGCGGGCGCGATTTTTGTGGGCCCCTACACTCCGGTTCCACTTGGTGACTACATCGCAGGATCAAACCACGTGCTCCCCACGGGAGGCACCGCAAGGTTTGCGTCCGGGCTAAACGTGCACGCATACATCAAGTCGGTTCAAGAGATCGAGTATGACGAACAGGCCCTAGCAAAGCTGGTTGATCCGCTCGTGGCTCTCGCGGAAAGTGAAGACCTTCCCGCACACGGCGAAGCTGCGCGTGAGCGCACCAAGTAGGGAAGCCCAGCCTCGCCCTCATAAATTTTTATTCGTAAATAATCCCCTCAATCCCAAAAACAATTCCCACAATCTCAACAACACAGGAAGAAAACAGTGGACGTTAAGAAGATTCCTTTGTTTGCATGGATCCTCCTTGCAATAGTTCTGGCCGTGATCTCTGGCCAGTTTTTCCCAGTCCCTCTAGCGCGCGTGTTTTTCACGTTTAACTCGATTTTTGGAACGTTCCTAGGCTTCGTGATCCCACTGATCATTATTGGCCTGGTGACGCCTGCAATCGCGGAGCTGGGATCCGGATCCGGCAAATGGATCGCAATCACGGCGGGTATTGCGTATTTGTCCACGATGCTCGCCGGCTTCTTGACGTGGGGGACTTCCCAGGTGATTTTGCCGCGCTTCCTAACGGGCACGATGGTCCAGGACCTAAGTAGCGAGGGCGGTGCGAATCTGACCAGCTACGTGACGTTCACGAACTCATCGTCTGGTGACGGCATGGAGATCGTCGTAGAGCCCGTCATGGGTGTCATGACCGCGCTGGTGCTTGCGTTCATTCTTGGTCTGGGACTCACCCTGGTTCGCGGTGAAATCGTGAAACACGGATTCGACGAGTTCCGCGTAATTATCGTGGCAATGATCGAAAAGATTCTGATTCCGCTTCTGCCGATTCACATTTTCGGTATTTTCTTGAACCTGACCATGTCTGGAGATGTTGGCCGCGTCCTTGGAACGTTCCTGGTCGTCGTGATCCTGACCTTCGCGTTGACGCTCGTGTACCTCATCTTCGAGTTCGTAATCGCCGGCGGCATTGCCGGCAAGAACCCGTTCCGCGCACTGTGGAACATGAAGGAAGCCTACTTTACAGCTCTGGGCACGTCCTCATCCGCCGCGACGATTCCGGTCACCCTGCAGTGCGCTGAAAAGAACGGCGTGTCACGAGCAGTGCGTTCATTCACCGTTCCGCTGGGCGCAACGATCCACCTGTCCGGGTCCACGATTAAGATCGTCGGTTTCTCGCTTGCGATCATGTTCCTCTCCGGCGCCGACACGAGCCTCGGCAACTACGCACCATTTATTTTCATGCTCGGCATCATGATGATCGCAGCTCCCGGCGTCCCCGGCGGTGCAATCGCAGCCGCAGCCGGCCTGCTTTCCACAATGCTTGGATTTAACGAGGCCGAAGTTGGGCTCATGTTCGCAACCTACATCGCCCTGGATTCCTTCGGTACGGCCGCCAACGTTACCGGCGATGGAGCTATCGCGATGATCATGGACAAGCTCACCCGAGGACGTCTGGACACCGATTCCGAAAAGGAACCAGAAGAGCTCGCAGTACGGAAGTAATGCTCCTGGACTAACAATCCAGAAGTAGCGCTTACGGGCCAGGCGAATGGTCTGGAAGTAACTCCAACGAGTCAAGCGAATGGCCAGAAGTAGCTCCCAAGAACCAAGCGAAGGGTCCAAAAGTGGCGCCCACGAGCCAGACGAATCGGCTTTTGGCTCAATACATTGGATAATGGCGGTAGTGCGGCAAAATGGTCGCTCAATGCGAACTAGTCGCTGTATTGGAAAGCCGCTGAATAGGAAAGGTTGACATGACTCTTCCACTGCGTCCCGAACTCGTTGAGGTGGAACCCTACGGTGCACCGCAGTTAGACGTGCCCGTGCGGTTGAATGTTAACGAAAACCCGTACCCGCCGTCCCAGGCTGTCATTGACGAGATCGTTGAGGGCGTGCGACGGGTCGCTTCTAGTTTGAACCGCTACCCGGATCGTGACGCGTTAGAACTGCGCCAGTCACTGTCGGACTACCTGCAAAAGGAGTCGGGCGTGCGCGTGCCGAAGGAACGCATTTGGGTTGCCAACGGTTCAAATGAAGTCATGCTCCACATCCTGGAGGCCTACGGTGGTTCAGGCCGTGTGATGATGTCCTTTGCGCCTACGTACTCGATGTACCACGAGTACGCCCGAGACACGGGTACGACCTGGGTGCAGGGCGAACGCAATGAAGACTTCAGCCTCAATATGGAAACCATTCGCGCGGCTATCGAGGAACACCACCCATCCGTGCTGGTCCTCACCTCGCCGAACAACCCTACGGGGACAGCGCTCACAATCGAAGAAGTTCGTGAGGTCGCCGAACTCACGCGGGGCAGTGGACCAAGGATCAACGGGCAATCCACTGACACGGTCTTCGTCGTAGATGAAGCCTACGGCGAATTCCGTCGCGAAGGAGTACCCTCCGCCCTCGAACTTTTAGAAGAATACGAGCACCTAATCGTCACCCGCACCATGTCAAAAGCATTCGGCATGGCGGGGCTTCGACTGGGATACCTAGCAGCCGCGCAAGTTGTTGTAGACGACATCATGAAGATTCGGCTGCCGTACCACCTTTCAGCTACAACGCAGGCGGTTGCGCTCGCGGCGCTCAAGCACTCCGATGAGCTTATGAGCCAGGTCGCGCACCTTCGCGAAACTCGCGACGACCTGTATAAGTGGTTGAAGAGCCTAGGGCTTGAAGTTGCCGAATCAGATGCAAACTTCGTCCTCTTCGGTCGATTTGAAGACCGCGAAAAAATCTTTGAAGAACTGCTCGAACGCGGCATCCTCATCCGCGTTGTGGGGCCGGAAGGCTTCCTGCGCGTTAGTGTAGGAACAGATGAGGAAGACAGCCGTTTTCGAGCCGCGTTAAAGGAGATCCTTAAATGAGTACCGCACCCCGCACCGCAGTAGTTGAAAGGTCGACGTCAGAGTCGACCATCCGGGTCGAACTGAACCTTGACGGCACAGGGAAGACCGACATCGACACGGGGGTGCCGTTCTACGACCACATGCTCACCGCGCTTGGGAAGCACTCGTTGATCGACCTGAAAATCAAGGCTCGCGGTGACATCGAGGTCGACGTCCACCACACCGTCGAAGATACGGCGATCTGCATTGGCCAGGCTCTCAAGGAGGCGCTTGGCGACAAGAAGGGGATCCGCCGCTTCGCAGACGCAACCGTCCCGCTAGATGAGGCGCTCGCCCGCGCGGTTGTGGACGTTGCGGGACGACCCTACATTGTGCATTCCGGTGAGCCCGAAGGCCAGGAATACCACCTGATCGGCGGACACTTCACGGGGTCGATGACGCGCCACGTTTTCGAGTCGCTCACCTACAACTCCGGAATCTGTCTGCACTTGGACGTCATTCGTGGCCGCGACCCGCACCACATCGTGGAAGCACAGTTCAAAGCGTTTGCGCGCGCCTTGCGCTTCGCAGTTGAGAGTGACCCCCGCGTCGACGACATCCCCTCCACGAAGGGCGCACTGTGAACGACAAGTCCATTGATGATGAGTTTGAACGGATAATCTCCGGGCTCGAAAACGAATCCGACCCAGAAATGGGCACGGATTCAAGCCAGCCTTCAAGAGAGTCTTCAGACCCGTCCGAAGACGAACCGGAACTTGACGAATCCACGGATTCACACGATTCAAACCAGCCGGAAGATGCGTCCGAAGACAGCGCAGAAGCCGCAGAAGAGCCGCAAAACCTGGACGAACCAGAAGACGAACACCTTCATTTAGAAGGAGGGCGCCGCTCAGTCGGACTCGTCCTCGCACCACTTCGCCCCGCAAGTGGGGTTGCACGCATGCTGGGCATGTACGGGTTGGCCCGGTGGATCGTACCGATCGCGAATCAGATCGTCCTGTACCTTGAACTTGACGAGGACGCAGATGAGGAAGAGGCCGAGTTTGAAAGCTTGCTCGGCGAAGATCGGCCGATGCCGGAGGAAGTCGACCGGTTTGCCCGTGTGATTTCGAAGCTGTCTAAGTACGGCGCAATCGCAGTGGTTTCAAACCTGAGCGAGGAGGACTCTCTGATCTCAGGAAGTATTGCTGCCAGGCGCTATGTGAACGGCGCACCCGAAGATGCGATTCCCGGTGGTTTGCTGATCAACTCCATTGATTCACGTGCCGAAGACCTGCTCCTGGGCCGCACTCATCCGTCTGACTACCCGGACGCAATCCACGCCAAAGATCGCCCAAAGCCGCACAAGCGTGGCTTTGGACCTCCATTCTTGAAGTAGGTTTTGGAGTCTCCTTGGCCGCAAAGAATGTCGTGGTCCTTGACTACGAGTACACAGATGCACAATCGGTGCAGCAAGCGTTGATTGACTCCCTGCAGCAGGTGGGGATTTCCGTAACGCTGAGTGCCGACCGGAAGACCGTTATGTCTGCTGACGGACTAGTCGTGCCCGGAGTTGGCGCATTCGGCACCGTAATAGAGCAACTGGATGAGGTCGACGGCGCGACGCTAATCGACCAGCGCCTTGCAAGATCTCTGCCGGTACTTGGCATTAACGTCGGTTTCCAGGTCCTCTTTGGCTCCCTTAGTGAAGACAACCAGGAGGGGCTAGAACAGTGGCCCGGAACCGTGGAAAAACTGCAAGCTGATTCCCACGATGGCTGGACCCAGGTCCGCCCTCAAGAATCATCTGAACTATTCAACGGATTGGAAGACCAGGAATTCTTCTTCGCCCACACGCACGCGGTCCTGAACGACCCGTGGGAAAATCATTCGGGACCGTTGAAGAAGCCGCTGGTGGCGTGGGCGACGCACGGCTTGGATTTCATTGCGGCGGTCGAAAACGGACCGCTGAAAGCAACCCAGTTCCACCCCGAAAGGTCTGGGGAAGCTGGACTCCAACTGTTGGAAAACTGGGGCAAAACCCTGTAGAAAGGCAAACATGTTAGAACTACTTCCCGCCATCGATGTTGTTGACGGCCAGGCGGTTCGCCTGCACCAGGGTAAGGCTGGAACCGAAACGGTGTATGGCCAACCGCTAGAAATCGCGAAAGAATTCGCCGAAGTCGGCGCCAAGTGGATTCACGTCGTCGACCTGGACGCCGCGTTCGGACGCGGGGCCAACACGGAAATCACGCACAAGATCGCGCAGACAGTCGATATCAACATTGAGCTGTCGGGCGGAATTCGCGATGATGAGTCGCTTGAACGCGCCCTTGAAGCCGGTGCGCGTCGCGTGAACCTGGGAACCGCGGCCATCGAGAACCCGGAATGGACCGAAAAAGTCATCAAACAGTACGGCGATCGCATCGCTGTTGGACTCGACGTGCGCGGCCGCACGCTGGCGACCAGGGGTTGGACGGAAGAGGGCGGTGACCTCTTCGACATGATTGAACGCCTGGACGCCGCGGGATGCGCGCGCTACGTCGTCACGGATGTCACCAAGGACGGCACGCTACAGGGCCCCAACATTGACCTGCTGCGCGAAGTCTGCGAACACACTGACGCGCCCGTCGTGGCTTCCGGCGGAGTCTCCAAGCTCGACGACATCCGCGCCCTACTGCCGCTTGTTGAAATCGGCGTTGAAGGCGTGATTGTGGGCAAGGCGATCTACGCCGGCGAGTTTACCGTCACCGAAGCGCTGAAGGCGGCCCGTGGTGAGTAAACGCCACTCGTTTGAAACCATCCAGGCGCGCCTGAACCGGTCGGTCGATACTTCCGACCGCGGGCAGACTATGCCGAAAACAGCTGCCGCACTCGACCTCGAAGACGGCGCCGAACGCCTAGTCGCCCTGGTCCGCGCGTTAGAAACCGAACGTCTACTCGTGCCCGCCCTCGTCGAAGAATCCAATGACTGCGAAAGCGGTAGCGTCGCCACCGTCGACACGCAGACCGGCCCCGCCGTCGTTGCGTTTACCAGCGTGGATCAAATGAAGATTTGGGAGGGCGATGCTCGGCCGGTGCCGATGCCAGCCAAGCGCGTGTCCATGCTTGCCGTTGCAGAAGCCGGAGGGCGTGTGCTGATCAACCCTGGCACCGATGGCGGCATCCGCATTCCGCGGCCGGCTGTTGTTGCGCTTGCTCACGGAGATTCGTGGTTGCCGGCTTGGGAGAATGAAGACTTGATCGCTGACCTGGCGACCTTTGAAAGCCGTGAGATCGCGTTTGCCCGGCCGCTACCTTCAGAAGCCGAAGTGCAGCGCATTGCTGTTGGCATCACCGACTACGGGGCTACGCACAGGCGCGAACTGACCAAACAGATGGCTGCCATCGGCTCACTGCCACGTCTACAACCGGCCGTCGAGGTCGTCGAACTCGTGCCCGTGCCTGTCGCAATCGCCTAATCGAAGCTCGCACCGTCGTCGCCACGCGTGACACCAAAACTGTTGTTCGCTACGCCGCCAAAACCGTTGCTTGCTGCGCCCTCCAAGGCAGTTGTGAGCCGCGTCCTCGAAAATCTAACGCGTATTTCGTGACAATGTAGGACGTGAACGCAGAGGCGCGAATCGCGTGAAAATCTGCGTTGGGCGTGAGTAAGTACATATTTGCGGGCTGGGGGAGCGGCGCAAAGTTTGTTAAACTAGAGGACGACTGTTGAGGATCACCTCAACGAATCGACTTCTCAAAAGGAGATGTCGACCAGCAAGCGGAGCAATCCCACCTTGATTCCTACCTGGCTAACAGGGTAACCCGGAAGGGAACACCGGAATCGGGTCCAGAGCAACACTTAGTGTTGCGTGGTTTTTGTGGGCCTTCGCGTGCTGTCGACGCGGAGGCCTTCTTCGTGTCAACAAACCGCCACTATAAAGGAGCAACTTATCAACGAGCCTCGTGTCAATGACCGAATCCGAGTCCCAGAAGTACGTTTGGTGGGACCCGAAGGAGAACAGGTGGGGGTCGTGCGTGTAGCCGATGCCCTACGGTTAGCTGAAGAGGCTGGCCTCGACCTCGTTGAGGTTGCGCCGAACGCACGTCCGCCAGTCGCTAAGCTGATGGACTATGGCAAATACAAGTACGAAGCCGCACAGAAAGCGCGCGAAGCCCGTCGCAATCAGGCGAACACTGTCTTGAAGGAAATCCGTTTCCGCCTCAAGATTGACGACCATGATTTCGAAACTAAGAAGGGCCACGTCGAACGTTTCCTGAACGGTGGCGACAAGGTCAAGGTCATGATCATGTTCCGTGGCCGCGAGCAGTCCCGCCCAGAAATGGGTGTTCGTCTACTAGAGCGTTTAGCGGAGGAAGTTGGCGACCTGGGTGTTGTTGAATCAGCACCGCGCCAAGATGGCCGCAACATGACGATGGTTCTTGCGCCGACTCGTAAGAAGTCGGAAGCGAAGAGCGAACAGCGCCGTCGCCGAGAGGCTGAGCGCCAAGCAAAGCGTGACCGTCAGGCCGAAAGGTCAGCGAAAGGAGGACGCTCAGGTAACTGAGCGTTACGCCTCCCATCTGACGATGAGTGAGAAATAAGGATTAACTATGCCCAAGATGAAGACGCACTCCGGTGCCAAGAAGCGTTTCCGTGTAACCGGATCAGGCAAGATCATGCGTGAAAAGGCTGGCAAGCGCCACCTGAACGAGCACAAGCCGTCAACCCGTACACGTCGCCTCTCTCGCGACCAGGTTGTTGCTAAAGCAGATCAGAAGAACGTTCGCCGCATGCTGGGAATGTAACCCCAGTTTTTAGATTTTTTAACAGGAGACTTTCATGGCAAGAGTAAAAAGGGCTGTCAACGCCCGCAAGAAGCGTCGCACCACCCTTGAACGCGCATCCGGCTACCGTGGTACGCGTTCACGTTCCTACCGCAAGGCCAAGGAGCAAGTCACCCATTCAATGGTGTACTCCTACCGCGACCGTCGCGCCCGTAAGCGCGACTTCCGTCGTCTATGGATCCAGCGTATTAACGCTGCGGCTCGCGAGAATGGCATGACTTACAACCGTTTCATCCAGGGTCTAAACCTTGCTGGTGTTGAGGTTGACCGCAAGATGCTTGCCGAGCTTGCCGTTTCGGATCCGAATGCTTTCACCGCGCTGGTTAAGACCGCTCGTGAGGCACTTCCCGAAGACGTTAACGCACCTGCGAAGTAAATATGTCGGCTGATAATCAGCCACGTCTGCGACGCCCGGTCCTGCTGGACAACCCGAATGCCGACCGCATTCGAAAGGTTTCAGCACTGGCCGGGCGTCCAGCACGTCGGCGTACAGGTGAAGTTTTAGTAGAAGGCCCCCAGGCCGTCCGCGAAGCCGTCCGCTTCTGCGGTCGCGACCTAATCGACGTTTACATTTCCGAGGACGCAGCTGAGCGATACCCCGAACTTGTAGCAGAAGCTAAGAAGGCGACCCACTGGGTGCACCCGATGACGGCTGAAGTTGGGCGAGCAATCTCGCCAGACTGCCAGGGTATTGCGGCTGTGGTTAAGGATTTCCGAACAGACGGTCTGCCAAAGATCGACTGGGACTTCGTTGTCGTAATGGCGGAAACCCAGGATCCTGGAAATGCGGGCAATATTATTCGTGCAGCCGATGCGGCTGGTGCGGACGGCATCATCGCATGCTCAGGAACTGTTGACATTTCCTCACCGAAAGTAGTGCGAGCATCTGCCGGATCAGTGTTCCATCTGCCCTCAATCACAAACGTTGGCTTTGACGAGGTTGCAGAATGGGTGAAAGCCCGCGGTATGCGCCTAGTCGCGGCTGACGGTGGTGGTAGCATCGACCTCTTTGATGCTGAAGATGGGTTGGAATCCCTAGATTTGGCGGCGCCTATCGCGTGGGTGTTCGGTAATGAAGCCCACGGTTTTGAGCGCATCGATACGTCTGCTTTTGACCATTCGGTCGCTATTCCGCTGGCGGGTCATGCGGAATCACTTAACGTGTCTTCCGCGGCGGCTGTTTGTCTGTTCTCGACTGCGAGGACCCGTCGTAGAATGGGCGCATGAGTCTAGACGAAGATCGCCTCATCGCGCGGATGCGAGAAGTGCTTCCCTACGGGGAACGCACCCTACTGTGGTCCGGAGACGACTGCGCCGAGATTGCCACACCCGAAGGGCACGTCCTGGTTACTACGGACGTGCTCGTAGATGGGCGACATTTTCGCCGGGACTGGTCGTCACCCAGCCAGGTGGGGCGCCGCGCGGCAGCCCAGAATCTAGCAGACATTGCGAGCCAGGGCGGCATTGCGTCCGCCCTGGTCGTGTCGCTGGTGATTCCCTCCTATCTGGACACGGACTGGGTGATTGACGTTGTGCGCGGGTTCGGCGCGCAGATCGCACCAACTGGCGCTGGTGTGGTCGGCGGTGACCTGTCCGGTGGGACAGAGTTCTCTATTTCCGTAACCGCACTCGGCTACGCGCCACACGGTCCCGTGCATCGCAGTGGGGCGCGTCCAGGAGACTCCATCGCAATCGCTGGCACACTGGGCCACTCGGCTGCCGGGTTTGAGCTACTGAACTCAGGTGTTGTACCACCAAACATGCACTCTGAGGAAGCACTCGGTCGTTGGTATGAATCAGTGTCAACCTATCGAGTACCGCGACCGCCACTAAAGGCAGGTGTCATCGCCGCCCTCAATAATGCAACCGCGATGATGGACGTATCTGATGGCCTAAGTACGGATCTGACGCGTATGGCCAAGGCATCCAACGTGATAATGGACCTGTATCCCGGAAATCTTGCCGGTGACGTTGAGAAGCTGCGGGAGGCCGCGGAGGCCACTGGCAAGGATGCGCGCAACTGGGTGTTGCACGGGGGAGAGGACCACGCGATGCTCGCTACGTTCCCGCCCAATACTGTCTTGCCGCAACCATTCCGCAAGATCGGAGCCGTTGGCACTGCTCGCGACAACCTAACTTCGCGCGTGCGCATCGACGGCGTCGACCTTGCGGCCGGCGGCTGGGACCACTTCAGGGTCTGAACGGGTGTTCTTGAGACCTAGGTGTAAAGGTCTGAACAACCCTCGCGGCGGGGGTAGCCCGTGTAGCACGGTTAAAGTACAAATCGACCGCGGTGGAGTGGCCCATATAGCACGGTTAAAGTACAAATAGACCACGGTTTGGCAATAAAAAATCGCCCTCAGTTGAGGGCGATTAGTGTTACAGCCAGATTAGATGTGGCGCGTTACGCGCTCACTCTTAATGCAGGTGGTGCACACGTTGAGGCGCTTAGGGGTGCCATCAACGATTGCACGAACACGCTGAATGTTGGGGTTCCAACGACGGTTGGTCCGCACGTGGGAGTGCGAAACGCTCTTCCCGAAGCCAGGTCCCTTGCCACAGACGTCGCACTTAGAAGCCACGGTCGTATCTCCGATTCCTAGAAAGTCTTACAATTAGTGGTGTTCCGTTAGAACACTGTGAGGTAGCCAAATCGTTGTCTACCTCAGACAACCTGTATAGCGTATCGGAATGCGCCCGTATTTTCCAACCATCCGGGGGTATTAGCGGTGTCTAGTGGAACACAATCGACAGTTGCAGTTCACGTGCCCGCGAGTGTGAGGATAAATGCCTGCCGTTTATGTGTCGGCACAGATACCTACAACGCTCCCGCGCGCGTGACAACAGGTGGTTAGTATTGGCGGCCTTTCGTTGCATGCCTTTCAGCTTGCTCCGCGCGCGAGAGAATAAATGTCCGCGCGTCGTGAGACGATTCAATCATGAGTGACACGTATCGATCCGACCTGGATGGCGCGGCATTAGTTGAGTTTGTCGAGCGCACCTCGACAAGCCTGGATGCCCTCGCGCCGTTTCTTGATGACCTGAATGCTCTGCGTGGGTCAGACTTCGATACGGGCACGAACGCGGCACGCTCCCTGGCCGCGATCAAGCGCATGGTTGACAGGTCGGGTGGGGCTCCCGAATCCGCAAGTGCGACCATGGAAGCCCTGACCATCTATTCCAGATCCGCGGCACAGGGGCACGTTGGTCTGCTTATTACAAACGTGTTGGCAGCGTTAGCGAAAGTCGCGAAACACGAAACTATTCGACCGATTGACCTGAGGGCGTTCCTAGTTTCACTTCCGGAAACGATCAAAGGATCGTTTTCTCAACCCGCCTCTGAACTAATGGATATGGCATCTGCCGCAGCTGAAGTGGCCAAAGATACTCCCGATCCGATTGATGCTGTGCACATCATGATCGGGCATGCCTCGATGGTCAGCCAGGACGCCTTGATTGAAGCAACGAGTGGCTGGATCAACCCGGGCGCCTGCGTGCTTTCGGTAATGATTTCCGCGCTGCACTCGGTTTATGAACGCTCAGGGAACCCACTCTCAGTAGTCCAAGACATGATGCGCAGCCTTGCGCAAACCGCGGCAGGTCTGCGTGACCACAGCCCTGAACCGCACAGGGGAGCTGAGTTTTCCGTCGACTTCCATGTCGACTTCATGCGCGAAGATTTCGAAGAATTCCGCCAGATGCTAACTAATCGTGGTCTGCGATTTTCCCTGCAGGGATCAGCCGACGCCCTGGGAATGGGCACCTGGCGCTTTCACATCGACACAGCTACGCCCTCGTCAGTCTTGCCGCGCACGGGCTGGGTTAGGCACATCGTGGTGAAGGACGCTCGCTACGGGGAACTAATCGGATACGACGAGCTTGCCGTTCAACAGGAAGCAAGCGGCGTCCTCTATCTATCGCGACCAACTTGGCAACGCCCCGAAACGGTGCGCGTAATTGCGCTGCTTCGCCACGAACATTTCCTGGAAGAAGTCGCGTCAACGGGTGCTCACGTCGTGTTGAATCCAATCAGTCAAGACGCCGTGGTTATTTCAGAACTGATGCTGTCCGCACCCGCGGGAGTATCACTCGTGCTGGCCGCCGATGAGGACGCCGAACAGGTTGCGAAACGCGCCGAAAAACTAGCCAAACAGTCGCGAGACATCGTGGTCGTAAAGGACGAACACCCGCTATCAGACGTAGCCGTTTCAGTTTGCGCCGCAGAAGCCGCGCCGATCTTCATGCCCCAAGTTGGTGACCGGACCCAAAGCGTTACAACTTCAATCCTGGAATCCTCAGTGCGGCGCGCAAAAGGTCGCGTCGTAATCCTGGAAGACCTCGATCCGGACACAGTTAACAACCAGCTCGTTCAACTGATCGGATACGGACTTGAACGCGTAATCATGATGACACCAAGACCCGATCCGCTACTTCGACACGCGGTTGAAATGGCGTTGGAACAAAGAAACGCGTCAACCTTCATTGAAGATGTCCGCGCCGAACCAGCTCAGGTGGTGCTAGTAAACGGATGAGCAAACAAACCAGCCCAAGCGTTCCTGAAAAACCCGACCTACTAGACGCCCCTTTAGAACGAATCGTGGGGAGCCGCAGCGCAAAAAAGCTCGCCTCCCTAGGCTTAGAAACCGGACGCGACCTACTATTCTTCTTCCCGCGCCGATACGCGCACTGGGGCAAGTTGACCCCACTCATTTCTGTATTCGAGGGCGAGGACGTGACTCTGCTCGCCCAAGTCGTATCCGCTGACCTCATTCGGAACCGGACCAGGGGAGTGCGGCTATCAGTTGAGCTCACCGATGGTGTAGGCACAATCAACGCGACATTCTTTGCGCGACACCCCGGCGCTCTGTCAGTCCACCAAAGGCTTCTGACACCCGGTTCGCAGCACCTATTCGCCGGGAAAATCTCCTATTATCGCGGGCGTCCGCAACTGACTCATCCTGACTTTGAACGCTTCGACAGTGACGACCCGCAGGCTCGAGTTGAACGACCAATCCCGATCTACCCCGCAACTGCGAAGTGTCCATCCTGGCTCACCGAACGCAGCGCCAAAATCATCGTGGGAATGGTCCAAGACCAAGACATTAACGACCCGCTTGACCAGAATGTGCGTGAAAGCCACGCCCTCGTGCCCCTAATTGAGGCACTTCGACAACTGCACGACCCGCAATCAGATGAGCAGGTTGCCACCGCGAAAAAGACTGTGAAGTGGGCGGAAGCGCTCGTACTGCAGGCCGGTCTGCTACAGCGAAGGGCCGCTACTGACGAGGACGCGGCTCACGTGATCGAACCTGGAAGCCAAATGGAACAGGCGCGGGCGGGCCTACCGTTTGAACTTACTGGTGGTCAAGATCAAGCGCTCCAAGAGATTTTGGCTGACATGCAAAAACCGCACCCAATGCAAAGGCTATTGCAGGCCGATGTGGGAGCCGGAAAGACCGTCATCGCTGGGCTGGCAATGACCGCGGCTGTAGACGCGGGCTACCAGGCGGCGCTCCTGGCCCCGACGGAAGTATTGGCGCAACAACACGCCGCCTCACTTGCTCGAATGCTTCCCGTCCCAGTGGAACTGCTGACGGGATCATCAAAAACTGGTAGGCGTCAAAGCGTGTCCGAATTAGCGGCGACGGGGCAACCCGCTGTTTTTGTAGGCACGCACGCCCTAATCCAGGATTCACTACAGTTTTCCAACCTGGGCCTAGTAGTAGTTGACGAACAGCACCGGTTTGGCGTCGCACAGCGCGAAAAACTGCGCGAAGACCGCGAAATTGTGCCACACATGCTCACAATGACGGCCACCCCAATCCCGCGCACAATCGCCATGACCGTCTTTGGTGATCTGGACGTAACTTCGATCCGGGAGCTTCCCAAGGGGCGCATACCCGTTGACACTTTTTTGGTTAACTCATCTAATCCGGCGTGGGTGAACCGCATGTGGGAGCGTGCCCGCGAGGAAATCGACTCCGGCGGTCGCGTCTTTGTGGTTGCTCCGCGCATTGACTCCACCGAAGGGGAAGACTCCGAGCTCACGAACGTGGAGGACACGTCGCAGATGCTGACTCAACTCCCAGCTCTGCACGGCATCAACATTGCATCCCTTCACGGACGCATGACTCCAGAACAAAAAGCCCAGATCATTCAGGGCTTCAACCAGGGGGAAACACCACTTCTAGTTACAACCACCGTCATCGAAGTCGGAGTCGATATTCAAGCAGCATCAATGATGGTCATTCTAGATTCACAGCAGTTTGGCCTATCTCAACTTCACCAGCTTCGAGGCCGAGTCGGCCGCGGTGGTCAGAAGGCCATCTGCATGGCCGTTCACCGCGATGGGTTACCGGCAGATTCCATGAAGCGGCTCGAAGCATTTGCGTCTATCAGGGACGGCTTTGAACTCGCTGAAGCTGACCTCAAACTGCGCCACGAAGGCAATGTTTTGGGGGGCGCGCAGTCCGGCGGGAAAACCTCACTAAAGGCTCTTCGGGTCATGCGAGATTCCGCGATCATTGAAGGAGCGCGCCAGCACGCCTCCGTCCTCGTAAATGAAGACCCGACACTGAAAAAGTATCCTCAACTCCGAGCCGCGATCGCGCAGCTGGATGAAGAGACCGAATGGATGGAAAGGTCGTAGCCATGACGCGAATAGTTTCAGGAACGCACGGCGGACGGTCTTTGGACGTGCCTGACCGCGGTACTCGACCAACTTCAGAGCGGGTGCGGGAAGCACTATTTTCTCGCTTGGAAAGCTGGGATGAGATTGATGGAGCCAGAGTCATTGACCTGTTCGCAGGTTCAGGCGCACTAGGACTGGAAGCAATGTCGCGAGGAGCTCATCGCTGCGTCCTCGTGGATTCTGCGCCAGGTGCCGTAAAGGTACTTCGAAAAAACGTTTCACGAAACAAGTTCGAAAACGTAGAGGTAGTCCGCTCAGACGCGGCAAAGTTTAAAAGCATTCACGACTTCACACTCGCGTTTTTGGACCCGCCCTACGACATCGAGCCTGCGCGACTGGTGGAGGTCCTCGAACACCTGGCTAACTTCCTCGCTCACGATGCGCTTGTTGTCGTGGAACTGTCGTCTCGCACCGCTGAGCCGGCGTGGCCGCAAGGATATTTGCGCGAATCGGACAGAAAATGGGGAGAAACTAGGGTGTGGTTCCTAACTTTCGAAGGTAAACCCGATACCGTATAAGTCATGACCCGTGCAGTAGTACCAGGTTCTTTCGACCCGATCACGAAAGGACACGTTGACATCATCAGGCGATGCGCAGTCCTCTTTGACGAGGTCATCGTTGGTGTTGCTGAAAACACGTCCAAAAAATACATGTTCACACGCGAAGAACGCGTCGAACTCGCGCGCGAAAGTGTTCGCGGCATTGAGGGCGTGACTGTTGAAAACGTCGACGGTTTGCTTGCCCAATGGTGCAAAGACCGTGAAGTGACGGCGATCGTGAAGGGCCTACGGTCCGCGGTAGACGCAAACTTTGAACTTCCGCAAGCAACTGTGAACCGGGAGCTTGCCGACATTGAAACCATTCTCCTTGCAACGCATCCCTCACTGGGCCACATTTCGTCAACGATCGTTAAGGAAGTGGCGATCAACCGTGGCGACGTGTCAGCGATGGTTAGCGAGCATGTCCGCGAAGCACTGGACAACAAGATCCTCGGCAGCCGAGGTGAAGGGAAAACATCATGAGCGACGAACAGCACTACAACGAAGAAGCAGGATTTGACGAGATCCTCGATGAGTCGGACGTCCCCCAACGGCAGGAGCCGATCGATGATGTCTACGGCCCATCAACCGTTATCGCGGCACTCGACCAGATCGAAGACCTGGTCGAAATCGCGCGCGCACTGCCCATGAGCGCATCCGTGCTCGTCAACAAGGCTGAGGTGCTCGACCTGTTGGAGCAGGCACGCCAAGCGCTACCTGACGACCTCGTCGCCGCTGACGCCGTAGTAGCCGACGCTGATGCCGTAATGGGACGCGCTGACACTGCTGCTGAGACGACCATTCAGGAAGCGAATGCCCGCGCACAAGACATCGTGGAGCAGGCTCGTGAAAAGGCAGATGAGCTGGGCCAGCGTGCTCGCGAAGACGCCGAACAGGTGCGTGAACGTGCTTCCGCCGAGGCTGAACACATGATTACCTCAGCTCGTTCCCAAGCTGAAAAGATCGTCGAGCAGGCGCGCGCTCAAGCTGAGGAAATGATCGATCAGGAAAACGTGTCTATCCAGGCGCGCGAGCGAGCTGAAGACATTGTTCGCAGCGCACACAAGAAGGCCGTCGAACTTGCCGAGGGTGCAGACAAGTACTGTGCTCAGTCCCTTGAAACCCTGGCCATCGCGTTGGATCGCATAACCCAGCAGACGCACGCGGGACAGGATGCAATCGAAGCCCGCCAGGAAGCACGCAGGGAAGGCCGCTAGCAACTGGTCTTGTGGACACGTAGTTTTGTCGACAAGACCAGCACATTCCACTAGGATTTAGGGTCCAGTACAGGGCCCGATTAGCCGACCGCTAATCCGGGGCTACACTGGAATCATTAGTTTGTTCTTGGAGGGATCCCAAGTGTCTAACCGGAAATTTAATGGCGCCGTTCTAGATATTACGACGCTACCCACCGAACCTGATCACGAACGTACATTCCACCTGGACCTCATCGCACCTGATGATCTGAAAACTGCAGTCATGGCCGTGCCTGAAGGAAGCGACATTCCGGTGGACATCACTGTACATTCACTCATTGACGGAGTCCTCTTTCAAGCCAACGCGACCGTAGACCTACACGCCGAATGCGTGCGATGCCTGGACCCAATCAAGATCTCAAGAGATATCGACGTATCCGAAATGTTCTTCACCCCCGAAGCCATAGCCCGCATGCGCGACGAACACGGTGACGAGGGCGTGGAAGGTCTGGAAGTCCTCGAGGGAGACAAGATCGAGCTGGAACCTCTCCTGCGCGACAACATTGTCACCTCATTCCCGTACCAACCGCTGTGTTCCCAGGACTGCCAGGGCCTGTGCGATGTGTGCGGAGAGAAGTGGGCGAACCTCCCCGACGATCACAAGCACGAACTGCTGGATCCGCGGTTCGCCAAACTAGCTGGATTCTTCGACAAGGTAGATTCCGAGCAGAAAGAATCCTAGTGAGTCGTAGTAAATCATCTCGCGTTCCGGCTCCTCCAGCAGCTGTAAATCCCAACATTGCAGACCTGCTGGGAGCGTGGAAAATACGCCTTGACCCGGACCTGGTTGTCACCGCTGTAACCCACCGATCCTTCGCTTTTGAAACCGGTGGAATCGAACACAACGAGCGTCTGGAGTTCCTTGGCGACTCCGTGCTCTCCATCATCGTCACCGAGTATCTTTTCCGAACGTTTGAAAACGCATCTGAAGCCCAGCTGTCGCGGATGCGAGGCGCTATCGTGTCCCAGCAAACCCTGGCAGAAGTTGCTCGAAACATGGGTTTGGGCGACTTCATACTGCTTGGGAAAGGGGAGAACCTAACGGGTGGCCGAGAGCGCGACTCCATCCTATGCGACACCCTTGAAGCGATGATTGGGGCAACCTACCTATCGCACGGGCTTGAGCCAACCCGATCAATCGTTGAATCACACCTGCGTCCCTATCTGAAAAACGCGGTCGCTCTTGGGAAATCGTCAGACTATAAGACGACCCTGCAGGAATACTGCTCCGAGGCCGGCCTGGGCGAACCCATCTATGAGTCGGACTCCACCGGCCCCGATCACGCCCGCGTTTTCTCTGCCACAGTTTCCGTGGGCGGAGTCGTCGTTGGAAGTGGTGAAGCGACCTCCAAGAAAGCAGCGAAATCAGAAGCCGCTAAGGAAGCCTACTTCGCAATCACCAGTCGAGACTCCTAATGCCTGAACTACCTGAAGTCGAAACCATCCGCATGGGCCTACTTCCACGCCTTGTCGGACACCGAATCGAGGATGCCCACGTCTGGGGCACCCGCATCGCACGCGCACAAACCGGAGGCCCCTCCGCCCTCGAAAATCAAATAAAAGGACGACGAATCGACGCCCTTGCCAGGCGTGGAAAGTTTCTGTGGGCGGAACTTGATAGCGGTTCCGCACTCGTTTTCCATTTGGGAATGTCCGGGCAGCTTCGAATTTCCGAGGGCGATGCTGTGCCTCGCGCAACGCATGAGCATGCCCGCATGACTTTGGACAACGGACAGTCACTATCCTTCATTGACCAGCGCACTTTTGGGCGTTTGGAGGTTAGCGACTACGTGGACACTCCCGACGGGCAGGTAGCCGGGTGGGGAAGTGAGCGTCGTTCCATTCCAAGGTCCGCTGCGCACATTGGACGCGATCCGCTTGATGACGCGTTTGATGCAGGCCAAGTTGTGAGCAAGATTCGGCAGTCTCGAAGCCCGATTAAGAACCTGTTGCTGAACCAGGAATTGGTTTCTGGAATTGGCAATATTTATGCGGATGAAGCGCTGTTTGCCGCGGGAATTCACGGCCTGCGCATGGGGAAGAACGTTCGCAGGTATGAGGTCGAAGAAGTCCTAGATGACGTGGCTGAAATTATGAAGTCCGCGATCGAGGTTGGTGGGACTTCATTTGATGCGCTGTACGTGAACGCGGACGGAGATCCGGGGTATTTCTCGAGGTCGCTTGCGGTTTATGGACTCGTTGGAGAGCCGTGCGTTCGGTGCGGCACGCCGATAGAACGAGTTAACATCCAGGGGCGTTCACACCACTACTGTCCAACGTGCCAACCACGATCAAAACCGGGTACAAACCTGCGGTTTGACAGGCTGGAACAAGCCTAGACAGAACGTTGTCGAGTGGCCCGCGGTTTGACGGCTGGTCAAGTCTATGCGGAACGCTGTCGGGTGACCAGCGGTTTGACAGGCTGGAACAAGCCTAAACAATACGCTGCTAGTTGACCTGCGGCTCGTGTTTGCGTGCGTGGTAGTAGCGCATAGTGCGGTGAGCGGTTGCAGGTTGAAACCCCACGGGCTTCGTAAGGCTGTAAATACAGTTCATCGGCTACTATGGATGTGTGGTGGCAAATAACTCAGAGATGAACGAAAACACCCGCGTCATGATCATTGACGATCACGAAATCGTGCGACGCGGGATCGCCGAAATTGTAGACCGAGCCGATGGACTTGAAGTAGTTGCAGAGGCCGGCACAGTTGAAGACGCTATTCGTCGTGCCGAGTTGGTAGTGCCCGATGTGATGCTTGTAGACCTACAACTTCCAGACGGTACCGGCATCGACATTATGCAGCGAATCAAGGAAACGAAACCGGAGATCCGCTCAATCGTTTTGACATCTTTTGATGATGATTCCGCACTGTCGGAGGCCCTTGAGGCCGGTGCGGTTGCCTACATCCTAAAGACCGTGCGCGGCGCGGAGATCACTGACGTAATCCATGCAGTGGCTGAAGGTAGGGTCCTTCTTGACGAACGCACTGTTACGCGTCGCCGCGCAGATCACGGGGATCCCACCGCTGACCTAACACCTGCTGAACGCAAGGTCTTGAACCTAATTGGCGATGGCCTTTCCAACCGTGAAATCGGCGACAAACTTGGTGTAGCGGAAAAGACAGTGAAGAACCACATCACGTCTCTGCTTGCCAAAATGGGACTCAAGCGCCGCACCCAGGTAGCCGCTTGGGTGGCCGGTCAACGCGCGGCAGCATGGCGAAACCAAACGCCGCCGAAGCCGTAACCCAAGCCGACTGGAGCTTAACACCAAGCTAACTGGAGCCTCGTACCAGGCCGACCGGCACTCGGCCCAAAACCGCGCATCCATGTCGCACCAGCGTAGCCGAGCAACCCAACCAATCGACCCGCATCCCGCGTTAGCTGACGGGCACCGTCCAAGTTAGGCGCGTGCCGTGACCGCCTTGGCCTTCGTCAAGCGTCATTGTTCCGCCGTGACGTTCAGCGCGGGTGAGCATATTTCCCAACCCAGAGGTGCGCTTGCGATCCTTGGGAATACCGACACCGTCATCCTCAACGACCACAGTCACCGTCTGATGATCGCCCTCGTCACTGTATTTAAGTTCGATTTGAACAGCCGTCGCCTTCGCGTGACGTGCAACGTTGGAAAGGCTTTCGCGGATCACAGCAGTAATGTCATCGGTGATGGCCGGATTCCAACGGTCAGTGATTTCCAGCAGACCTTCAAAGTCGTCTTGCCCAACCGTCGTCCCATCGATCTCTGCGATGAGGGAGGGCGCAAAACCTAGCGCATTGCGAGCAAGGGAAGTCTCTCGGCGGACGCGTTCAACAATGTTCACGTTGCTGTCAGGTTCGCGCAGGTCGTGGACAATCGCGCGAATCTGACCTACCGATCGATCAACCGCGTCGATAGCGGTGTCAAGTAGCTGTTTGATTTCGTCGACCCCGATCTCTTTGTCTTCAAGCTTGGCCTTAGCCGTATCAAGGTGAATACCAGTGGCGAAAAGCTGCTGAATCACGAAGTCATGCAGGTCGCGCCCAATCCGGTCGCGTTCATCCAGGAGGGCGTTAATGTCCTCTGTATGTCTAGCTTCGGCAAGCGTGAGCGCGAACGCCGCCTGCGTTGCCAGCCCCTCCGCCAGGGGAAGGTCGCCGGGTTCAAACTCCAGGCGTTCAGGTTTTCGTAGCAGGACCAGCACGCCCTCGGCGACCTTGCCGGACATCAGCGGAGCATACAGCGCGGGCCCAAACTTCTTCATCGCGGGAATGCGAACCACGGGGGCTCGCACAAACGAATCGACGATCATCCCCGCGCCCTCACGGCGCACTGCCATCGCACGCCCTTCTGGAGGAAACACGGTCCCAAGAAGTTCATCGGCCGCGTATCCTTCCGCAATTTCGCACGCCCACGTGTCACCAACAGAAGGCAGAATAATGAGGGCGGTGTCGGCATCCGCTACCTGTCGCGCTGTCTGCGCAATGAGGGCCAGGGCCTCTTCTTCTTCGGTTCCCTCCAGCAGGGCGGTCGTGATGTTGTGGGTCGCTTCCATCCACCGCTCGCGGTTGTTTGCCTCTTTGTATAGGCGCGCATTTTCTACCGCGACACCGGCAGCATCGCCAAGGAAACCAACCAGCTGAACGTCACTTTCAGAGAACCCACCCGGCTTGTCAGTCAGATAAAGGCGGCCGAAAAGCTGGCCGTTTACTCGAATGGGAACGCCCAAGAAGTTCTCTAACGCGACCTTTTCGCTGACCGTGTCAATGTAGAACGGATCTTTGTCCAAGTCGTTCATGATTAGGGGACCGATAGGAGGAATTGATCCCACCAAGTCCCTAACTACAGGTGGTGCGGCCATAGCCTGCGCGCCCTCGGAACTAAAACCGTGCTGCACAAACATGATGGTTTCGCCCCACGCGTCAAGCACCATGATTGCTCCACACAGAGCCCCGGTAAGAGTGCACGCCTGATCGACGAATTCTTGGAGGACCTGCTCAATATCGAGCTGCTTAGTGAGCCCTAGAGCAGCCTCAAGAAGCCGCTCTGGCTCGCCCTCGGCAAAGTCCTCAAAGTTCATCATGGCGATGTCCTACAGTTCAGCGCGCGCCTGGGCTCCCTCTCTTTGCAGAGCCCAGCGATAGTTCTGGTTACTTTCAATCAAATCACTATGCTTGCCACGCGCGGTAATAGTTGAAGGCCCGTGGTCAACGGATGACAGGACCAGCACTTCATCCGCGGTTTCAAGCGGTGTCAGGCGGTGAGTCACAACCAGTACGCCGCGGTCGTCGCTTCCGTGATCGGGAACCCTCAAAAGGTCCCTAATTAGGCGGTCGGCGGTCTTGTTGTCTACGTGCTCGCCCGGCTCGTCAATAAGCAGCAGGGGAGCGGGCGCTCCCAGCGCGCGAGCAAGTAACAAGCGGCGACGCTCACCACCGGAGACCGTTGTTCCACCCGATCCGAGCATAGTCGAAAGCCCCTCCGGCAGATTCGAAACCCATTCGTCCAAGCCTGCGCGGGCTAGGAGCTTGCGAGCCTCGTCCTCGGAAATCGAAGGCTGTGCGGCGCGAATATTTTCAAGCACGTTGGTCGCGAAAATATGGGCATCTTCGGGGGTTAGGGAGACCTGTTCGCCAACGTCCTTGCGTGGCGCGCCATAAATGTCCTGGCCGTTTAGCGTGACGCGGCCGGCCTTTGGTTCGAGCATGCCGGCGAGCGTGAATAGGATCGTTGATTTTCCGATTCCGGACGGGCCGACGATTGCGACGTGGCTTCCAGGGCGCAATTCGAGGTCGATGCCCGTTGCAACTACGGGGCCGCCGGGCCAACCGACGGAAAGGTTCTCCGCGCGGAGCACGGGGCCTGTAGAGGATTGCGGAATCGGCTTGGAGTCCGGCGCTTCGTCAGTGGAGAGAATTTCGTCGATGCGCACAGCCGCGCGCGCGGAACGGATCAGCTGGGCGGCGGCGGGACCAAGTTCCGCAGTACCTTCAAAGGAAGACAAGGGGACCAGCACCAAAACTGCCAGTGCAACCGCGGACACCAGGCCCGCGTGCATTTCCGGAACACCAATCAAAATGGCGCCGATGACGGCCATACCCATCGCGAAACTATCGGTAGCCGCTGCAATCGCGGCAGGGCGAGCCGCCTGATCCTTAACCCTGGTTAGTTCAACTTCGGTGGCGTGAATGGAGTCGCGCACTTCAGAAATGCGACCAGAAACAGCCAGCTCCGTGTAGTTGTCCACCAGCGTGAGCGTTTCAGTCGCGAGTTCTGTACGCGCCTTTTCATCAGCAAGCTCCGCTAGACGGGCGGACTTCGCCGTGAGCAGTGGCCCGATCACGCCGGATAGGAACAGCGCGGCTCCCAAAACCAGCGCCGTAGGTACAGACAGGAACGCGATACCAATGACGGTTCCCACGCCTGCAACACCGGCAACCCACGCGGGGAGGACGGACTTCACCAGCAAATCACCTAGCGCGTCCACGTCCGAGCCGGTGCGCTCCAGCAGGTCGCCGCGCTTCAGGCGCGCGATCGTGTCCGTCTTGCGCGAAGACAACTTGCGGTACACATTTTCGCGCAGGTCTGCGATGCCATTAATAGCAACGTGGTGCGAAGCCAGCCGCTGCACGTATCGCAGCACAGCCTTCGAGACACCAAAGAACCGCACGCCCACGGTCGCGATCGTCAAGAACAGAACCGGCGGCATCTGGGACGCGCGCGCGATCAGCCACGCTGATGTAGCACCTAACCCGATCGATGCGCCAAGCCCGAGCGCACCCAGCAAAACAGCGCCAGCAAAGTGAAGCTTATTGAGCTCCAGCAGCGGCATCAGTCGCTTCAACGCCGCCCTCTCGCGAGGAGTAACAAAGAACCTCACAGTGCCTCCTCATCCAGTAGCTTCGGTTGGTTCACCAGCGCGAATTCCTCAATCGTCGTTTCCGCCAGTTCGGGGAATTCTTCGATTTCCGAGGCCGTTGCGGCCATGGTTTCCACATCGATAATGTTGTCCGCTGCCTCTACGACTGCGTGTCGGTGAGCGATCACAATCACCGTGCGGCCCATGTCCCGAAGTCTCTGCATAGTCTCGATGACCTGCTCCTCATTCATTGCGTCGAGGTGAGCGGTGGGCTCATCCAAAATGACCCACGGCGTGTCCTTCAACAAAGCCTTTGTGAGTGCTAAGCGCTGGCGTTGCCCAACTGACAGGCCGACTCCCCCCTGGCCAATCATGGTGTCCCACCCGTTGGCAAGATTTTCCACAACCTCTTGGAACCCGGTCGCCATAGCGGCCTCAGCAAGCCGGATTTCGGAAATGTCTTGGCCTTCCAAAACGTTCTCGCGAACACTTCCCGGCAAAATAGCGGGGGACTGCGGGACCCACGTGTGCTGCTCCCACCAGGAGCTCAAGTCAATCTCACTGAGATCCACAGCCTCGTCCTCGCCAATCAAAATACGACCACGGGTGGGGCGAAGGAGCCCCAGAAGGACCATGACGGTTGTGGTCTTTCCAGACCCGGACGGGCCGACGAGGGCCGTGATTTGGCCGCGCGGAATCTCGGCGGTGAGGTTTGCGGGCGCCCACGACCCACGTGCCGCAACCGACAAGTTGTCAATGCGGACGGTTTGTTCGGATAGGTCAGGGGAGGGGAGTTCGCCCTCGGATGGGATGGGTTCCTCGAGGATTTCGAACGCCGCCTGCGCTGCGGCTACACCGTTTGCGGACGCGTGGAACTGCTTGCCGACTTCGCGTAGCGGCAGGTAGACCTCCGGGGCCAGCATGATGACAATCAGCCCCGCGTACAGGCCAATGTTGCCGTGCACCAGGCGCATGCCGACCTCCACGGCGACCAGCGCGACCGACAGCGTCGCGATGAACTCCAGGATCGCGCCCGAAAGGAACGCAACGCGCAGAGTCTGCATGGTTGTGGAGGCGTGCATCTTGCCGAGCTTGTGGATGTGCTTCGTTGGCGCGCCCTCTCGACCAAGAGCCTTCAAGGTCGGCAGACCCGCAATCAGGTCCAGCAACTGGCTGCCGATCTTCTCCATAGTTTTCAGCTTCTGCGACGAATATTCAGCCGTCAGCTTGCCTACCAAAATCATGAAAATGGGAATCAGCGGAATCGTGAATACCGCGATGATGGCCGACAGGAAATCGTAGTAGAGCATAACCGCCAGAGTTATCGGCGTAACCGTCACGACCATCAGCAGCTGTGGCAGGTACGAAACGAAGTAGGGCCCCAAATCATCGAGCCCCCTGGTCACCAGCGTTACCGTGTCCGTACCTTTGCGTGCTAGCCAACGTGGGCCCAGTTTTGTTGCATGGTCGAGGACGTGGCTGCGTAACTCGATAATTGCATCGTTCGCCGCCCGGTGAGCCCGGGATTGGAGCAGGTACGTGAGCGCAACTCGAATGACGACGATGACGGCCAGCGCTATAACCCAGGGGATCGAATCGGCTAGTTGCTGGCCTTCACTAATAACCGGGGAAACGGCGGAAGATATTGAGATCGCCTGCGCAAGGACCAGCACGGCTGACAGCGTTCCAACAATCGTGATGAACACGATGTAACGCTTCGCTGCCTGAGCATATTTAAGGAGTCGACTATCCAGTGGTTTCACAAAGAGCCCATTCTACGTACAACTGAATCCGTCAAGAACATTAACCAATCATAGAATAGAACTGTGGGGCCAACCTTTCCTGGTTGGCCCCACAGTCAGTGAACGGCGTGAGTTAGCCGCGTAGGAAGTTTGCTCCTACACGAATCTGCTTCGGAAGCAGACCCTGATTTTCAGCAACGTCCTCAGGTGAGATGCGGCGACGGAATACCCAGTAGGAGTATGCCGTGTAAGCCAGCACGATCGGAACCAACACGATGGCGACCGTCAGCATGACAACCAGCGTCGAGTGTGACGAGGAAGCCTGAGCGATCGTTAGTGAGTACTCCGGATCGATGCTCGACTTCATCACGTTCGGTGCCATTGCGGTGAAGATGAATGCAACTGCACCAGCAATACCAACGGATGAAGCGAAGAACGAAGCCAGCGACTTGTTCAAGGCCTTCTGTGACCATGCTGCCGAAGCAATCAGTGCAACTGCAGCGACAACTAGCGGTAGCCATGCCCAAGCCGAGGTTGCGTAGGCGAGCACTGCCCAGATTGCCCAAACGGCAGTTACGACAGCTGCCGCAATCGACAGCTTGGATGAAAGCTTCTCAGCGCGTAGGTGTACATCGCCCTTGGTCTTAATCGACAGGAACTGTGCGCCCTGTGATAGGGAGAGCAAGAGGACTGCTACACCACCCAGGAGGGTGAACACGGTGAGTAGCGAGAAGAAACCACCAGTTAGGTTGTGGACTGAGTGGGCCAAAACATCTTCGGTGATTGGGGTCGGAACCGCTTCGAGGGTGATCGGGTCAACGACCTCAATCTTCATACCCTGAACGAGGTTTGCGAATGCAACACCGAACAGTAGTGGCACACCGAAGCCTGCCGCGGTATGAAGCGCGTCCCAGCTGCTCCTCCACTTAACAGTGTCAATAGTCTTGCGCCACTCGATAGCTGCGATACGCAGAATCAGGAGCACAAGGATGACGAACAGTGCTAGGTACATACCGGAGAACATGGTTGCGTACCATTCTGGGAACGCGGCGAAGGTTGCACCACCAGCGGTGAGTAGCCACACTTCGTTTCCGTCCCAGTGCGGGCCAATCGTCTTAACGGCCTGCGAGCGTTCTTCATCACTCTTAGCGACGAAGGGCAGTAGTGCTCCAACACCAAGGTCGAAGCCTTCCAGGATCAAGTAACCGGTCCAGAGGACAGCGATCAGAATGAACCAAACGATACTGAGCCAATCCATTGTTTATCTCAACCTTCCTCAGTATCCGAACGACAAGTGAGTGTCGGGATGTACGTCTTCACGGTCATCGTAAGGAATGTGCATGCCCTCACGTGCCCAGCGGCGTAGCAGCAGGAACCAGATGATACCGAGCACGCCGTAAAGGATGGTGAATAGAAGCATGGTGAACAGAACCTGACCGCTTGGGACCGTACCCGAAGCTGCGTACTCAGTTAGCTGAAGCACGCCACCGACAGGGTCACCGTTCATGGCGCCTGCAATGTTCGGGTAGACAACCCACGGCTGACGACCAATTTCGGTGAAGATCCAGCCTGCAGATGCGCCAATGAAAGGCCACGGAAGCGAGAACAGCGCGAATCGGCTGATCCACTTCGATGTGGGGAGCTCATCCTTGCGCATCCAGAACAGAATCCCGATGCCCAGAAGGATTGAGATCAGACCCAGCGACACCATGACTCTGAATGAGTAGAAGACAGGCATCGACGGCGGACGGAAGTCGTACTGAGCGGCGTCACCGTATCGGGAGGTGAAGGACTCGTTCTCGTTCAGCATCTCCACCATGCGGTCCTGAATATCGCGAACACCTTCAACTTCAGCAGTGAAGGAGTTGTGCGACAGGAACGAGGCCAGGCCTGGAACCGTGATGAAGCGGGTCATATCACCGGAATCATCAAGCGGGCATTCGCCAAAGCCTGCAACGGTGAACTGAGCGCCTTCGGTATCCATACAGATACCTTCTGCAACTGCCATCTTCATGGGCTGCAGGTTCACCATTTCGACGCCCTGGAAGTGGCCGGTGGCAACGGTTCCGAGACCAGAAATGATCAGAGCCCAAGCACCGAACTTAGCGATTGGCTTCCAAACCTCACGGGCCTCACGTTCACCAGCTTCACCAGCGTTCGCTGCGCGAACGACCCACCAGGTCGCAATGCCTGCGACGAAAGTGCCCGCCACGAACAAGGAGGTGAAGAACACGTGCGAGAATCCGAGGAACAGAACGGGGTTCGTGATTACCTTCAGGAATCCGCCGGCGCCGTCAAGCTCAGCTCGACCAGTTTCAGGGTTGAAGAAAGCTCCCACCGGGTGCTGCATCCAGGAGTTAGCAGCCAGAATCCAAATGGCTGAGAGCGTAGAGCCGATCGCAACGAGCCAGATCGAAACCAGGTGCAGAGTCTTAGAAATTCGGCCCCAGCCGAAGATCCAAATACCTAGGAACGTCGACTCCAGGAAGAAGGCTAGAAGTGCCTCGACTGCGAGCGGTGCGCCGAAGATGTCACCGACGTAGCGGGAGTATTCAGACCAGTTCATACCGAACTGGAACTCCTGCACGATACCGGTTGCGACACCGAGCGCGAAGTTAATTAGGAACAGCTTTCCGAAGAAACGTGTTGCCTGGAGCCAGACCTCCTGACCATTGCGGTGCCACTTGGTTTGCATAATTGCAACAAGTAGACCCAATCCAATGGTCAGCGGGACCTGGATGAAGTGGTAGACGGTAGTAATACCGAACTGCCACCGCGCCAGTAACACTGCATCGAGTGCTGCTGGGAGGACGGTCATCTTGTCCGCCTTTCCGAGTTGATAGGGGGTTTCAGTCACCAAATTTGGCAACCGTTCACAACCTCAACGATATGCGCAACAATGCGTTATTTGTTGAGTACGCTCCAAAGCTAGCGCGTTTTTTCTGACAACGTGTGGAAAAACGCCGAATAAAGAGGGCCCAAAGGTCCTAGATTTCCATAACAATTTGGTAACAACGCCGCCAAATTAGGAAACCCTCCTGTTATCTATTATGAATTTGTGAATTTCGCCTCATGGTTCCGAGGTGTGGTTCGGTAGAAATTTGGTGGGTTCGGCACATTTATTTCAATGTGGAAATTATCTCAAGTGGGACGACGGGCAAATCGTGTGCCATAATTCTACTTAGATGGACTTTCGGCATATCACGAAAGTGGCGTTGCTGGGTTGATGTTTGCTCCCCGTTTCAACGCCTGTGCAACACGCGAATATTGGCGTGGCACCGCAAAAGTTTCCGTCTGAGGAAGACGGCGTGGCGGGCGCTCGATATGGAGCTACCGCCCACTAACTGGAGAAAGCTTGTGTCAAAAGAATTAAATGAAGACTCCGCTCAGGGCGGGGATGAAAATCCTGCTCGAGAGGAAGTAATGGGTGTTGGCGCACCAATTTTTTCGGGTGCCAACCGTCCCAAAACCAATGAAGAATCGGAAACAAAAGTCCCGGTAGCTGCCGCCGCCACACTCTTATTCCAAGCCCCTGAAATCGAGCATCCGGCTCCGAGAAAGTCAGATGACTCTGGACATCGGAATGACCAGAAGTCCAGGTCTCGCAAAGAGAGCGAGGAAAGGGAACGCGACGACGCTGAGGAGGACTCCGTTTCCTCCGCTGATTCATCGGAATCTTCGGAAACCGCAGAAAGCGCACAAAGTGCTGACGACTCTGATGCTCCAATGCAAACTTCGAGGCGCCGGCGCCGCCGTCGGTCGCGCTCTGAAAATGACGAGCCTCGCGAGGTCTCTGCTGACGAAGTTACCGGCGTAAAGGGCTCCACCAGGCTGGAGGCAAAGCGCCGCCGCAGACGCGAGGGACGGCGTGAAAATAAGCGTCGTCAAGTAGTTACGGAATCTGAGTTCCTGGCCCGTCGCGAGTCGGTCAAGCGCGAAATGATTGTGCGCGAAAAGGATGGCCTGAACCAGATCGCGGTCCTTGAGGACGGCCTGCTAGTCGAGCACTACGTTGCTCGCCGCACCCAGCAGACCATGGTGGGCAACATTTACCTTGGCCGCGTTCAAAACGTACTGCCCTCAATGGAGGCAGCTTTTATCGACCTGGGCAAGGGACGCAACGCGGTCCTGTACGCAGGTGAAGTGAACTGGGAGGCCGTAGGGCTCTCAGGACGCCCTCGTCGAATCGAACAGGCGCTGAAGTCTGGAGACACCGTTTTGGTGCAGGTCACGAAGGACCCGATTGGACACAAGGGTGCGCGCCTCACTGCTCAGATAACTTTGGCGGGTCGATTCCTGGTTCTGGTTCCAGACGGCCAAATGACGGGTATCTCTAGGAAACTTCCGGAGAAGGAACGCGCGCGACTAAAGAAGCTTCTTTCCAAGATCGTTCCCAAGGATTCCGGAGTCATCGTTCGCACTGCGGCTGAGGGCGCAACTGAAAAA
>FZPS01000220.1_pt267 | contig 86358 bp, 81 predicted proteins | sample 1817821 | NCBI WGS metagenome assembly FZPS01 (sample SAMEA104158645, study PRJEB21678) | metagenome | place: Germany | collected 2015-04-21
AATGGACCCTAAAAAATGCTCGACGGTTATTTTAGTACTAATAAAAGATATTTCAGTGATTTTTTGTTTAATCTCACTTTCATTACGCCATAATCCTAAAATAGGGATAAGATATCATATTTTTTACGCTTTATATCCGATTAACCTTTATATGATTTTACAGGGAGTTTATGGCTATGGTATATTAGCACTCTTTTCAATAAAATTGAACCCAATTTCAATGGCTTCAGCATCGTTAGGAGTTATAGTTGGTACAATAACTGCAGTTATCATTCCACCGATTTTTTACTATTTAGTTTCAAAATGGTTGAATATTGATATTTCAAATGTTCGAAAAACGCTTAAAAATTACCTTAGTGCAAGAGCACTTAGGCTTGTTAATGTTGCTTTGTTGATTTTTTATCCAGGAATGGAATGTTTTGCAGCACTAACGCCTTTTGAGGATATGTCAACGAATAGAAATATTTATAGAGCAGTTATCTTCCTCTACTTCATCCTTCTTTTCGTCTTCCTCTTTTATCTCAATTTCCGTCATGGGCAAGAGCAGAAAAATGAATTGCTTCGCAATCAGGAGATGGAGCTTGCAGCACTTGAAAATTATAGCAAGCACGTGGAAAGTTTATATCAAGAAGTTCGCAGTTTTCGTCATGACTACGCTAATGTCTTAATGAGTTTGAAGGTTGGAATTGACCAAGGGAATCTGGATGACATCAAGAAAATTTACGACGAAATCACGGCCGATTCGACGAAACTAGTCAAAAATAATAAATTTGACTTGACTCGTCTTGCTAACATCACAGACAGCGGCGTCAAAAGTCTCATGTCTGCTAAATTTTTGCAGGCGGAAAATCAGGGTATCACGATTAGTTTGGAAGTTGCTGAAGAAATGGGAACTCCAAAGATTCCATTGATTTCCTATATTCGAATTTTGTCAATTTTGTTTGACAATGCCATAGAAGCCGCTTTGGAGTTAGAAACTCCAAAAATCTCAGTCGCTAATTTTTACCAAGATGGTGATTTTGTTTTCATGATTGAAAATTCAACTAAGGAGAAATCAGTGGATTTAGGCAAGATTTTTGAGCGTGGCTACTCAACCAAAGGAGATAATCGCGGAATTGGTCTGGCAACGCTGATGGATTTCCAAGATGACTACGAAAATTTATCGGTTGAAACCCGCAGTTCAGATTACACATTCACACAAGTTGTCCGAATTTTTGAGGCATAATTATTCCTAAAAAGCTAATTTTTGTCCTCTTAGGAATGTTTTTTGTCCTTTTAGGAATTGGGCATTAAATTGGCATGAAAAAAGGGTATGATAGATATGGTTATCAGAGGATAACTTCTTAGTTGGAGCATTGACGAATTAGATTTTTGTTCACTTTTGCTTTTTGGGTTAGTGGCAAATGAGTTTAGAAATCTTAAGAGTTTTATTGACCAATCAACCTGCTATTTCAGGTTAGTTGTTATTGGAGATTAGGGGGAAATAATAGCTGATATTATTGTCAAGTATTAGTTTAACTTTTGACATCTGTTTTTCAGAGAATACTTACAATACTTTTAAAATCATTTCTGGGGAAGATAAAGGTGATTTATGCGCTAGTATTAGTGTTTTTCTGGGAGAAAAATCCATCCATAAAAAAAGAACTACTTGATATTAAAAGGAAATAGTTTGATGAAATTGTAGAGAGCAAGACGAGCGGAGCACTAGTATCCTTCATCGACCGCACACCAACCCTTTCTACACATCGAGTCATGAGTGTTGATTTTAGAAGATAAGACGTTTTTGTTTGCAACTAATAGTTTTTTAGTCCCTGTCGGTCGATAGGGATTTTTTATATGTTACAATAATAGATGATCAATGATGTTATTGTTTAAGGGAGAAAACAATGATTGATATCTATGTATTAGAAGATAATGTAAATCAGCAGTTCCGTATTGAAAAAATGATTGGAGATTTACTCGAGACAAATCAGTGGGAAACTCGTCATTTTGATTTATTTAGTGAACCTGATTGTTTAACTAACCTAGTTGAGGAGTCTTTTCCTCAAATTTTTTTCCTGGATATTGATATTCATGGAGATAATACCAAAGGAATTGAAGTGGCTAAGGCGATAAGGGAAAAATCACGCACAGCGACAATTGTTTTTGTGACGACTCACTCTGAATTCATGTTATTAACTTATCGAGCGCAAGTTAGTGCACTTGATTTTATTGATAAAACAGATAAAGATGATGCGATAAAAGATAACTTAAAAAAATGCTTGCAAAAGGTCTTTGAGGACCAAGGTTTTAACATTCCTAAGGAAATATTTGTTTTTGAAAATAACAAAACGAAAATCCGCATTCCCTTGGAAGATATCCTTTATTTTGAAACCGCGGAAAGTCATCGCCTGAAGTTGATTACAAAAACTGGACAACGTCATTTTTATGGTTCAATCAAAGAAGTGATGCAAGCTAATCAGAAATTATTTAGATGTCATAAATCATATCTGATTAACCTAAATAATATTGTTAGGTTAGATAAAAAAGAAGGTTTAGTTTATTTTGACGATGATAAAGCCTGTTATGTTTCTAGAAAATATATCAAAGACTTAAGGTCAAAAATGGAAAATCTGAAATAGAAAAACGCTAGCTTGTTAGTTGGCGTTTTGTGTTTTAAAAAGGAAAGGACGGGATTTGAACCCGCGTGTGAAAGGATTCCACTTGCCAGATTTCGAGTCTGGTGCCGTACCAAGCTGGGCCACCTTTCCAAACTCTAATAGTGATGTGAAGCGTGCTTAATCAAAAACATTAGCTATGTCACCATTTCTAAAAGACAATGCCATTATACTCCTTTGAAGTAAAAAAGCCAATCAAGTGAAATCTTTTGGCTTGATTACTGAATAAACGCCCATTTTTTGCTATAATGGGACTATCAATCAAAAAAAGGAAATACATTTGCAAGGTAGAATTATCAAGTCTCTAGCAGGTTTCTATTATGTAGAATCTGATGGAGTTGTTTATCAAACACGTGCGCGTGGAAATTTTAGAAAAAAAGGTCAAACACCTTACGTCGGTGATTTTGTTGATTTTTCAGCAGAAGACCATTCAGAAGGTTATATTTTAGCAATTCATGACAGAAAAAACAGTCTTGTTCGCCCACCAATTGTCAACATCGACCAAGCGGTGGTCATCATGTCAGCTAAAGAGCCTGATTTTAATGCTAATTTGTTAGATCGTTTCTTGGTTTTATTAGAGCATAAGGCGATTGAACCAATTGTTTATATTTCAAAAATGGATTTATTGACAAGTCCTGATGAGATTGCAGCGATTCAAAAACAATACCAAGAAATTGGCTATCAATTTTGCACATCTTTAGACGAATTGCTTCCGCTCTTGACGGACAAAGTAACCGTCTTTATGGGACAGACAGGTGTTGGAAAATCAACATTGCTAAACAAGATTGCTCCTGATTTGAAACTAGAAACAGGTGAAATTTCAGATAGTCTTGGGCGTGGTCGACACACGACACGAGCTGTTAGTTTTTATAATGTCAACGGTGGTAAAATCGCTGACACGCCAGGATTTTCATCACTGGATTACGAAATAACTAATGCAGAAGACCTGAACAAAGCTTTTCCAGAGCTCCGTCGTTTAAGTCGTTTGTGTAAATTCCGTTCATGTACGCATACTCATGAACCATCGTGTGCGGTCAAAGACGCCGTTGAGTCTGGAGAACTTTGGCAGTCACGTTATGATAACTATCTTCAATTTCTCAGTGAAATTGAGAATCGTCGCGAAACATATAAGAAAGTTGTAAAAAGAAAGTAGGTACTTATGTCAAACAATAAAATCGCTCCATCAATTTTAGCTGCTGATTATGCTAACTTTGCTTCAGAATTAAAACGTATTGAAGAAACAAGTGCTGAATATGTGCACATCGATATTATGGATGGCCAATTTGTACCTAACATTACTTTTGGTGCAGATGTTGTGGTTAGCATGCGTAAACACAGCAAACTTGTTTTTGATTGCCACTTGATGGTTGTCAATCCCGAACGCTTTGTTGATGCTTTTGCACAAGCTGGTGCTGATATCATGACAATTCATGCAGAATCAACCCTTCACATTCATGGTGCCCTTCAAAAAATTAAAAAAGCTGGCATGAAAGCTGGTGTTGTTATCAACCCAGGAACACCTGTTTCAGCTATTGAACCTGTTTTGAGTTTGGTTGACCAAGTGCTTATCATGACAGTTAACCCAGGATTTGGTGGCCAAGCCTTTATTCCAGAAATGCTTGAAAAAGTAGAAAAAGTTGCTAAAATCCGTGACGAAAAAGGTTACGATTTTGATATTGAAGTTGACGGTGGTGTAGATAACAAGACTATTAAAGCATGCTATCAAGCTGGAGCTAACGTCTTTGTTGCAGGATCATATCTTTTCAAAGCAACAGATTTAGCCGCACAAGTAGAAACATTACGTGTGGCCTTAGATGATTAAAGTAGCTGTGTTTGCTGGTGGTCAGTTAGCAGATTTTTCCACTGGTTTTGATGTTTATGTTGGTGTCGATAGAGGCAGTTTATTTTTGATAGAGAATCAGCTTCCGCTTGATTTAGCTGTCGGTGATTTTGATTCTGTCAGTCAGGATGAATTGCAGTTGATTAAAGAAACAGCGAAAGCTTTTGTTCAAGCATGTCCTGAAAAGGATGATACTGATACTGAACTTGCTTTAAAAAAAGTATTTGAGCAATATCCAAAGGCTCAAGTCACGATTTTTGGAGCGTTTGGTGGGCGAATTGACCACATGATGTCAAATCTATTTTTACCAGGAGATGTTGACATAGCACCATTTATGCGACAAATAATTTTACGAGATAAGCAAAATAGTGTTCAATTTTATCCTGCTGGAACTTGTCATGTTATGCCAGAAGATGGAATGACTTATGTTTCGTTTATGGCTGATGGCGATGCTGATTTAGCTATTTCAGGTGCAAAATACAATTTAGATGCAAGCAATTTTTTCAAGAAAAAAATTTATTCAAGCAATGAATTTCTTGACCAGCAGCCTATCACAGTTACCTTAGACTCAGGTTATCTCATCGTTATTCAAAGTAAGGATAGGTAAAAATGTTAGTAATAACTTTATTAGTGGCAATTGTTAGTCTTGTTTTAATCGCTTATCTTTTGATGAAAGTTGCCAAACTGACTGATGAGATGTCACAAAAATTAGATGACAATGCAGATAATCTCTCCGATCAAATATCGTATCAACTTGATTTAGCACAAAAAGATCAAGTTTTGGCTTTAAATAGCCAACTGAATCGTCTGCAAAATGATTTATATACACAATTGAATGACATTCGTGATGTTCTTCATAAGAGCTTGAGTGATAATCGTGATCGTTCTGACCAACGTCTAGAGATTATTAATCGTAATTTGACAAATTCGGTCAAAGAGATGCAAGCCTCTAACGAAAAGCGCCTCGAAGAAATGCGTCAGACTGTTGAAGAAAAACTTGAACAGACTCTACAGAATCGCTTGCAGGCTTCTTTTGAAACAGTCTCAAAACAGTTAGAATCTGTAAACCAAGGCTTGGGTGAAATGAAAACTGTTGCTCAAGACGTGGGAACTTTAAACAAGGTTCTTTCAAATACCAAAACTCGTGGTATTCTTGGTGAATTGCAACTTGGTCAGATCATTGAAGACATCATGACGCCAAGTCAATATGACCGCGAAGTTCCAACGGTTTCTGGTTCGAGCGAGCGTGTCGAATACGCGATTAAATTGCCAGGTGTTGAAGATGACGGACATGTCTACTTGCCAATCGATTCGAAATTCCCTTTGGAAGACTATTATCGTTTGGAAGATGCTTATGAAAGTGGTGATAAAGAGCAGATTGAACTTTATCGCAAATCACTTTTAAACAGCATCAAACGTTTCGCTAAAGATATTAATAAGAAATACCTTAACCCGCCTGAGACAACGAATTTCGGAATTATGTTCTTGCCAACAGAAGGATTGTATTCAGAAGTGGTTCGCAATGCAAGTTTCTTTGACAGTTTGCGACGTGATGAAAATATTGTTGTTGCTGGTCCATCGACCTTATCAGCTTTGTTAAATTCACTTGCTGTTGGCTTTAAAACTCTTAATATTCAGAAAAATGCTAACGACATTAGCAAAATTTTGGGCAACGTTAAAGTGGAATTTGGGAAATTTGGTAGCATGCTTGCAAAAGCGCAAAAACAAATCAATACCGCTAATAATACCCTAGACAGTTTGATTTCAACTCGTACAAATGCTATTATTCGTGCTTTAAATACAGTTGAGTCTTATCAGGATCAAGCGACAACGAGCTTACTTAACCTCCCGCCATTAGAAGAAGAGGACAATCATGAAAATTAATCAAATGAAAAAGGATGAACTTTTTGAAGGGTTCTACTTGATAAAATCTGCAGAGCTTCGTAAGACAAGAGCTGGAAAAGATTATATTGCATTTACTTTCCAAGATGATAGTGGTGAAATTTCTGGTAATCTTTGGGATGCACAGCCATACAATGTCGAAGAATTTACTGCTGGGAAAGTCGTTTATATGAAAGGGCGTCGTGAGGTTTATAATGGTACGCCTCAAGTGAACCAGATTTCTTTGCGTAACACGCGAGAAGGTGAGCCGAATAATCCACGTGATTTTAAAGAAAAATCACCTGTGGATGTTCTAGATGTTAAAGAATACCTTGAACAAATGATGTTCAGAATTGAAAATGCTGTTTGGCAACGTGTTGTCCGAGCACTTTATCGTAAATATGATAAAGAGTTCTTTACATATCCAGCTGCCAAAACAAATCACCATGCCTTTGAGTCTGGTTTGGCTTATCATACAGCGACAATGGTGCGTTTAGCTGATTCAATTGGTGATGTTTATCCTCAACTTAATAAAAGCTTACTTTATGCGGGAATTATGCTACACGATTTGGCTAAAGTCATTGAGTTAACGGGTCCAGATAATACAGAATATACCGTTCGTGGTAACCTGATTGGACACATTGCCTTGATTGATGAGGAAATCACGAAAGTTCTTACTGAACTAAATATTGACGATACAAAAGAAGATGTGATTATTCTTCGTCACGTTGTCTTAAGTCACCACGGATTGCTTGAATACGGAAGTCCTGTTCGCCCTCGTGTTATGGAAGCTGAAATTATTCATATGATTGATAATATTGATGCTGAAATGATGATGATGACAACGGCACTAAGCCGAGTCGATGAAGGTGAAATGACAAATCGTATTTTTGCTATGGACAATCGCTCATTCTACAAACCAAAATTGAAATAAGACAAAAAACTGTATATTTTAATGTTTTGCTTTCTAGAATGCCTTTACATTAGGGAAAAATATATAAAATGAACATTTTTTTATAAAAATGTTCGTTTTTTTCGCTTTCTTATGTTATAATGACAAAAACAGATACTTAAAAGATGGAGAAATTATGAAATTACGACGTAGTGAACGCATGGTTGTCATCTCCAACTATTTGATTAACACCCCTTATAAGTTGACAAGTTTAAACACTTTTGCTGAAAAATACGAAGCAGCAAAATCTTCTATTTCTGAAGACATTGCCATCATTAAAAAAGCTTTTGAAGAATCGGGCATTGGTGAAATTGAAACTGTCACAGGGGCAAGTGGAGGTGTCATTTTTACACCAGGAATCTCTGAAGAAGAAGCAAGGTCGGTTATTGAAGATTTACGTGATAGTATGTCAGAAAGTAATCGTATCCTTCCGGGTGGTTATATTTATTTATCAGACTTGCTAAGTACCCCACGCATTCTACAAAGTGTAGGGCGTATTATTGCTAATGCCTTTAAAGGACACAAGATTGATGCTGTTATGACAGTTGCCACAAAAGGTGTGCCATTAGCTAATGCTGTAGCTAACATTTTAAATGTACCTTTTGTTATTGTTCGCCGAGACCTTAAAATTACTGAAGGTTCTACGGTTTCTGTCAATTACGCAAGCGGATCAAGTGATCGTATTGAAAAGATGTTCTTGTCAAAACGTAGCTTGAAACCAAATAGCCGAGTATTGATTGTCGATGATTTCCTTAAAGGTGGTGGTACAATTTCTGGTATGGTTAGCCTTTTGACAGAATTTGATAGTACATTAGTTGGTGTTGCTGTCTTTGCTGAAAATGCACAAGAAAAACGTGACCGCATGAACTACAAATCATTGCTAAAAGTTTCAGAAATTGACGTTAAAAATAACCACGTTAAAGTAGAACTTGGTAATATCTTTGACAAATAATCAGAAAGAGGCGATTGCCTCTTTTTTTTGTATCTCTGAAAATAATGTTTCAAAACAGGAAAAACAAGCAGAATCAGTTGACATGTTGTCAGTCTTATGGTATTATTATGAACGGTACTTTTTACTTTTGGTCTCTCCAGAGTGTACAGAGACGTGCTGACAAATGTTGCAAAGTACACATTTTAGATAGGGACTGTCACCAAGCGCCCTATCAACCAAAATAAAAATCTTACAGGAGAAAAGTAGATGCCTACAATCAACCAGTTGGTACGTAAACCACGTAAATCTAAAGTTGAAAAATCTAAATCACAAGCTCTTAACGTTGGTTACAACAGCCACAAAAAAGTTCAAACTAACGTATCTTCACCACAAAAACGTGGTGTTGCAACACGTGTTGGAACAATGACACCTAGAAAACCTAACTCAGCCCTTCGTAAATTCGCTCGTGTACGTTTGAGCAACCTTATCGAAGTTAATGCATACATCCCAGGTATCGGACACAACCTTCAAGAACACAGTGTTGTTCTTATCCGTGGTGGACGTGTAAAAGACCTTCCAGGGGTACGTTACCACATCGTTCGTGGTGCACTTGATACTGCAGGTGTTGCTGACCGTAAACAAAGCCGTTCTAAATACGGTGCTAAACGTCCTAAAGGATAATAAGAAGGGAGATAAGAAAGAATGAGTCGTAAAAATAGAGCGCCAAAACGCGAAGTATTGCCAGATCCATTATACAATTCACAACTTGTAACACGTCTTATCAACCGTGTTATGCTTGATGGTAAACGTGGTACTGCTGCATCAATCGTATATGATGCATTTGAACAAATTAAAGAAGCTACTGGAAACGATGCACTTGAAGTATTCGAAACAGCTATGGAAAACATCATGCCTGTTCTTGAAGTACGTGCTCGTCGTGTCGGTGGTTCTAACTACCAAGTCCCAGTTGAAGTTCGTCCAGAACGTCGTACAACTCTTGGACTTCGTTGGTTGGTAAACGCATCACGTGATCGTGGTGAACACACTATGAAAGATCGTCTTGCAAAAGAAATCCTTGATGCTGCTAACAACACTGGTGCTTCAGTTAAAAAACGCGAAGATACACACCGTATGGCAGAAGCAAACCGTGCATTCGCACACTTCCGCTGGTAATCTGCAAGATAATGATACGTCACTTCGAATGCATTTAATTTGTTTTACTACTGGCATTCGAAATTTGCTTAATCAGAATTTATTTCTGCTTAAGTTGTATCAAATTTAATAAAACATCTTTAGAACGGGTAGGTCCTGCCTATCCGTTCTAAAAGTATGTTATAATAAAGTAGTAAACTAAATTTATAATAGGAGAAAAAAATGGCTCGCGAATTTTCACTTGAAAAAACTCGTAACATCGGTATCATGGCTCACGTCGATGCTGGTAAAACAACAACAACTGAGCGTATTCTTTACTATACTGGTAAAATCCATAAAATCGGTGAAACACACGAAGGTGCTTCACAAATGGACTGGATGGAACAAGAGCAAGAACGTGGTATCACAATCACTTCTGCCGCTACAACTGCACAATGGAAAGACTACCGCGTAAACATTATCGACACACCAGGGCACGTGGACTTCACAATCGAAGTACAACGTTCACTTCGTGTTCTTGATGGTGCGGTTACAGTTCTTGACTCACAATCAGGTGTAGAACCTCAAACAGAAACAGTTTGGCGTCAAGCTACTGAATACGGTGTTCCTCGTATCGTATTCTCAAACAAAATGGATAAAATCGGTGCTGACTTCCTTTACTCAGTAAGCACACTTCGCGATCGTCTTCAAGCTAACGCTCACCCAATTCAATTGCCAATCGGTTCTGAAGATAGCTTCCGTGGTATCATTGACTTGGTTCGTATGAAAGCTGAAATCTACACTAACGACTTTGGTACAGATATTCTTGAAGAAGACATCCCAGCAGAATACGTAGATCAAGCTAACGAATACCGTGAAAAATTGATCGAAGCAGTTGCTGAAACTGATGAAGAATTGATGATGAAATACCTTGAAGGTGAAGAAATCACTGAAGCTGAATTGAAAGCTGCTATCCGTAAAGCAACTATCAACGTTGAATTCTTCCCAGTTCTTTGTGGTTCTGCCTTCAAAAACAAAGGTGTTCAAATGATGCTTGATGCGGTTATGGATTACCTTCCAAGCCCACTTGACATCCCTGCAATCAAAGGTGTTAACCCAGATACAGATGAAGAAGAAGAACGTCCAGCTTCAGATGACGAACCATTTGCAGCCCTTGCGTTCAAGATCATGACTGACCCATTCGTAGGTCGTTTGACATTCTTCCGTGTTTACTCAGGTGTATTGAACAGCGGTTCTTACGTTCTTAACACTTCTAAAGGTAAACGTGAACGTATCGGACGTATCCTTCAAATGCACGCTAACCACCGTAACGAAATCGAAACAGTTTACGCTGGTGATATCGCCGCTGCTGTTGGTTTGAAAGATACTACAACTGGTGACTCATTGACTGATGAAAAAGCTAAAGTTATTCTTGAATCAATCGATGTTCCAGAACCAGTTATCCAATTGATGGTTGAACCTAAATCTAAAGCTGACCAAGATAAAATGGGTATCGCTCTTCAAAAACTTGCTGAAGAAGATCCAACATTCCGTGTTGAAACTAACGTTGAAACTGGTGAAACAGTTATCTCTGGTATGGGTGAACTTCACCTTGACGTCCTTGTTGACCGTATGAAACGTGAATTCAAAGTTGAAGCTAACGTAGGTGCTCCACAAGTATCATACCGTGAAACATTCCGTCAAGCTACTCAAGCACGTGGATTCTTCAAACGCCAATCTGGTGGTAAAGGTCAATTCGGTGATGTTTGGATTGAATTTACTCCAAATGAAGAAGGTAAAGGATTCGAGTTCGAAAATGCTATCGTCGGTGGTGTCGTTCCTCGTGAATTCATCCCTGCAGTAGAAAAAGGTCTTCAAGAATCTATGGCTAACGGTGTTCTTGCTGGTTACCCAATGGTTGACGTTAAAGCTAAACTTTACGATGGTTCATACCACGATGTCGATTCATCTGAAACAGCCTTCAAGATCGCTGCATCACTTGCACTTAAAGAAGCTGCTAAAACTGCACACCCAGTTATTCTTGAACCAATGATGCTTGTTACAATCACAGCTCCAGAAGAAAACCTTGGTGACGTTATGGGTCACGTTACAGCTCGTCGTGGACGTGTTGATGGTATGGAAGCTCACGGTAACAGCCAAATCGTTCGTGCCTTCGTTCCACTTGCTGAAATGTTCGGTTACGCAACAGTTCTTCGTTCTGCAACTCAAGGACGTGGTACATTCATGATGGTATTTGACCACTATGAAGACGTTCCTAAATCAGTTCAAGAAGAAATCATCAAGAAAAATTCTGGTGAATAATTACTGATAAAAAGGATGCTCAAATGAGCGTCCTTTTTTATTATGAAAACGGTAATAATATTTGCAATTTTAGCGAAATAGTTATATAATAAAAAGCGTTGAAAGGTTGATTTGTGCCTACGTAAGTTAATCTTTTCACAATTGTCTAAAAGGGAAACCTTTTAAAATAAAAAATTTTTTTTTGATTTTCATAAGGAGGAAATCACTAATGGTAGTTAAAGTTGGTATTAACGGTTTCGGTCGTATCGGTCGTCTTGCATTCCGTCGTATCCAAAACGTTGAAGGTGTTGAAGTAGCTCGTATTAACGACCTTACTGACCCAGCTATGCTTGCTCACTTGTTGAAATACGATACAACTCAAGGTCGTTTCAACGGTGATGTTGTTGTTAAAGATGGTGGTTTTGAAGTTAACGGTCAATTCGTTAAAGTTTCTGCTGAACGTGACCCAGAACAAATCGACTGGGCTAACGACGGTGTAGAAATCGTTCTTGAAGCAACTGGTTTCTTTGCAACTAAAGCTGCTGCTGAAAAACACTTGCACGAAGGTGGAGCTAAAAAAGTTGTTATCACTGCTCCTGGTGGATCAGATGTTAAAACAATCGTATTTAACACTAACCACGAAATCCTAGATGGTACTGAAACAGTTATCTCAGCTGGTTCATGTACAACTAACTGTCTTGCACCAATGGCTGACGCTTTGAACAAAAACTTCGGTCTTAAAGTTGGTACAATGACTACAGTTCACGGTTACACTGGTGACCAAATGACTCTTGATGGACCACACCGTAAAGGTGACTTCCGTCGCGCACGTGCTGCTGCTGAAAACATCGTTCCTAACTCAACTGGTGCTGCTAAAGCTATCGGTCTTGTTATCCCTGAATTGAACGGTAAACTTCAAGGTCATGCACAACGTGTACCAGTTCCAACTGGATCACTTACTGAACTTGTATCAGTTCTTGACAAAAAAGTAACTGTTGAAGAAGTTAACGCTGCTATGCAAGCTGCTGCAACTGAATCATTCGGTTACAACACTGACCAAGTAGTTTCAAGCGATATCGTAGGTATCTCATTCGGTTCATTGTTTGACGCAACTCAAACTGAAGTAACTGAAGCTGCTGACGGTACTCAATTGGTTAAAACTGTTTCATGGTACGACAACGAAATGTCATACACTTCACAACTTGTTCGTACTCTTGAATACTTCGCAAAAATTGCTAAATAATCAATGAGTTAGCTGAAGAAGAGAGGATTCGTTCCTCTCTTTTTTGTATATTGTAAAATGATACAGAAATTCACAGGTTTCCTCGTTTAGTAGTGGCTGGCGTACAAAATGTACTGATTTTGCTACCTCTTTTACAGGTTTTGTGATATAATTAGCATGTATAAAAAATAATAAGGAGTCCTATCAAATGGCTAAATTGACTGTTAAAGACGTTGATTTGAAAGGCAAAAAAGTTCTTGTCCGTGTTGACTTTAACGTGCCTTTGAAAGATGGCGTTATCACTAACGACAACCGTATTTCTGCGGCTCTTCCAACAATCAAGTACATCATCGAACAAGGTGGTCGTGCAATTCTTTTCTCTCACCTTGGACGTGTTAAAGAAGAAGCTGATAAAGAAGGTAAATCTCTTGCTCCAGTAGCAGCTGATTTGGCAGCTAAACTTGGTCAAGATGTTGTCTTCCCAGGTGTTACTCGTGGTGCTGAACTTGAAGAAGCTATCAACAACCTTAAAGATGGTGAAGTTCTTCTTGTTGAAAACACTCGTTTCGAAGACGTTGACGGTAAAAAAGAATCTAAAAACGATCCAGAACTTGGTAAATACTGGGCTTCACTTGGTGACGGAATCTTCGTTAACGATGCATTCGGTACTGCACACCGTTCACATGCATCTAACGTAGGTATCTCTGCAAACGTTGAAAAAGCCGTTGCAGGTTTCCTTCTTGAAAACGAAATTGCATACATCCAAGAAGCTGTTGAAAACCCAGTTCGTCCATTTATCGCGATCCTTGGTGGTTCAAAAGTTTCAGATAAAATCGGTGTTATCGAAAACTTGTTGAAAAAAGCTGATAAAGTTCTTATCGGTGGTGGTATGACTTACACATTCCTTAAAGCACAAGGTATCGAAATCGGTAACTCACTTGTTGAAGAAGACAAACTTGAAGTTGCTAAAGAACTTTTGGCTAAAGCTAACGGTAAATTGATCTTGCCAGTTGACTCAAAAGAAGCTAACGCTTTTGCTGACTACACTGAAGTTAAAGATACTGAAGGTGCAGCTGTAGACGCTGGATTCCTTGGTCTTGATATTGGTCCTAAATCTATCGCTAAATTCGACGAAGAATTGACTGGTGCTAAAACAGTTGTTTGGAACGGACCTATGGGTGTGTTCGAAAACCCTGATTTCCAAGCTGGTACAATCGGTGTAATGGACGCTATCGTTAAACAACCAGGCGTTAAATCAATCATCGGTGGTGGTGACTCAGCTGCTGCAGCTATCAACCTTGGTCGCGCTGACAAATTCTCATGGATCTCTACTGGTGGTGGAGCTTCTATGGAACTTCTTGAAGGTAAAGTACTTCCAGGTCTTGCAGCACTTACTGATAAATAATAATTTCTTCGTTAAGAAGATTCAAAAGGACGGCTTTGCCGTCCTTTTTTGTGTGTAAAATCCATAAATGAAAAGAAAACATTTTATTGCTTAAAAGTGGTACTATTATTTTGTTTTGTGGAATTCAAGTGAGAGGTATTTTGTGGTAAACGCATTCATATTGGTGGAACGCTCACAAATCAATTTGAAAATATGTTAAAATAAAGAAAATGCAAATTGGTTGTGAGTTATGAATTATTTAAAAAATCTTTTATCGAATTATAAGTTTGACCCGAGTAAATTTAAATTGGGCATGCGCACCTTTAAGACTGGTTTAGCTGTTTTTTTGGTTTTATTAATTTTCCATTTATTTGGATGGGAAGGGCTGCAGATAGGAACGCTGACAGCTGTTTTCAGTTTACGTGAAAGTTTGGACAAAAGTGTTCATTTTGGGTTTTCACGAATTATCGGAAATAGTGTAGGTGGATTTCTATCTTTGTTGTTTTTCTTGATCAATCAGTTTTTTCATAATCAATTCTGGGTGACTTTGGTTTTTGTTCCAATTTTTACCATGTTAGGAATTATGATTAATGTTTCAATTAATAACAAAGCAGGAATCATTGGTGGAACATCGGCGCTTTTGATTATTACCTTATCAATTCCTGCTGGAGATACTATTTTATATGTATTTGCTAGGGTATTTGAAACATTTTGCGGAGTCTTTGTAGCTATTCTTGTCAATTCTGATGTTGATAAGATTAGGGGGCTTTTACGCAAAAAAAGCTAAAAATTTTTCGTTTATGTCATATTTTCTTACATAAGGGGTTGACAGTTTAGAATTTTCAGACTATAATAAGTGTCGGAAGGAGGTCATCATGAAAGAAAAAGAACTCAGACGTTCAATGGCGGTATTTCCTATTGGAACGGTAATGAAATTGACGGATTTAACAGCACGCCAGATTCGTTATTATGAAGATCAGGGTTTAATTACCCCAGAGAGGACGTCGGGTAATCGTCGTATGTATTCGTTAAACGATATGGATCGATTGCTCGAAATTAAAGATTTTCTTGATGAGGGGCTTAATATTGCGGCTATTAAGCGTGAATATGCGGAGCGACAAGATAAAGCACATCAGAAACAAAAATCTTTAACTGATGCTGATGTTCGTCGTATCTTACAAGATGAACTCCGTAACCAAGGTCGTTTTTCGGCCCCATCACAGTACATTAGCAACTGGCGCATCTAAAAATACGCGTCGCTCGGTTATTTCGGTTTTAAAAAGGAGACCTTAATTCATGACTATTACAGCAGCTGACATTCGTCGCGAAGTCAAAGAAAAAAATGTAACTTTCTTGCGTTTAATGTTCTCAGATATCGCTGGGACATTGAAAAACGTGGAAATTCCAGCAACTGATGAACAACTTGACAAAGTATTGGCAAACAAAGCAATGTTTGACGGTTCTTCAATCGAAGGTTTTGTTCGTATCAATGAATCTGACATGTATTTGCATCCAGATCTTGATACTTGGACTGTCTTCCCATGGGGTGGTGAAAATGGTGCAGTAGCAGGTTTGATTTGTGACATCTATACTGCTGAAGGTGAACCATTTGCAGGTGACCCACGTGGTAACTTGAAACGTGCTCTTCGCCACATGGAAAAAGTTGGATTTAAATCATTTAACCTTGGTCCAGAACCAGAATTCTTCTTGTTCAAATTGGATGAAAAAGGTGAACCAACTCTTGAAGTAAACGACCGTGGTGGTTACTTTGACCTTGCACCAACTGACCTTGCTGACAACACTCGTCGCGAAATCGTTAATGTTTTGACTGAAATGGGATTTGAAGTTGAAGCAAGTCACCACGAAGTTGCGATTGGTCAACACGAAATTGACTTTAAATATGCTGATGTTTTGAAAGCTTGTGATAACATTCAAATTTTCAAACTTGTTGTTAAAACAATTGCTCGTAAACATGGTCTATATGCTACATTTATGGCTAAACCTAAATTCGGTATCAACGGTTCAGGTATGCACTGTAACATGTCATTGTTCGATTACGATGGAAACAATGCCTTCTACGATACTGAAGATCCAAAAGGTATGCAATTGTCAGAAACAGCATATTACTTCCTTGGCGGTTTGATGAAACACGCTTATAACTACACTGCAATCATGAACCCAACTGTAAACTCATACAAACGTTTGGTTCCTGGTTATGAAGCACCAGTTTACATTGCATGGGCTGGACGTAACCGTTCACCACTTATCCGCGTTCCTGCATCACGTGGTATGGGTACTCGTTTGGAACTTCGTTCTGTTGACCCAACTGCTAATCCATATCTTGCACTTGCTGTCCTTCTTGAAGCAGGTCTTGACGGTATTGAAAACAAAATTGAAGCTCCAGCTCCAGTTGAATCAAATATCTATGTCATGACTGAAGAAGAACGTAAAGAAGCAGGTATCCGTGACCTTCCATCTACTTTGCACAATGCTGTTAAAGCTTTACAAGAAGATGAAGTTGTCAAAGCAGCACTTGGTGAACATATCTTTGTAAACTTTGTGGAAGCTAAGAAAATTGAATGGTCAAGCTATGCGGCCTTTGTTTCACAATGGGAAATTGATAACTATCTAGATTTATACTAAGAAGTAGTAAAGAGACAGCTTCTGGCTGTCTTTTTTTTACCAATTAACCACATTAGCAGTTAGAAAAGTTCAAATAAGAACTATTCTAATCTAGCATAATGTGGTATAATTTAAAATAAATATTCTGAATAATTAGACTATTTTAGTCTATTTTAGACTATTTGTATTAATGATAGGAGTAAGAGCTATGAATGAAAGTGCTTTGAGGGCGCAGCAGACAACGCTTTGGGATCCATCTTTTGAATCAGATGCCTGTGGGATGGGGTTTGTTGCACAACTCGATGGTGAAGCAAGTCATACTTTGATTGATTATGCCTTGACAATGTTGACACGTATGAATCACCGTGGTGGTACAGGTGCAGAGCCTGATACTGGTGATGGTGCCGGAATGTTGCTCGCTTTGCCAGATGAATTTTTCCAAGTAAAAGCAAAAGAAGCAGGTTATGATTTACCTAAAAAAGGTGACTACGCTGTTGCACAACTATTTTTACCTCAAGATACTGAGGCTAAAGATAGCCTTCTAGAAGCAGTTAAAGCAGAAATTAAATCAGCTGGTTTCCATGTTTTGATGACTCGTGATGTGCCATTCAATTATGACAATTGTGGTCCAGCGGCACAAGAAATTATGCCAAGTTTTGTACAAGTTTTTGTTAAAAAACCTGATGATACTAAAGCTGGTCGTGATTTTGAAGACAAATTGTTCCGCTTGCGTCGTCAACTTGAAAAGAGCTTTTCATCTGATGAATTTTTCATCTGTTCTCTTTCAAGCAAAACAATTGTGTACAAAGGGATGCTTCATGCCTTCCAAGTTGGTCTTTTTTATCCTGACTTGCAAGATGAACATTTCAAATCACACATTGCATTGACACACTCACGTTTCTCTACAAATACTTTCCCATCTTGGGATCGTGCACAACCATTCCGTTTTTTGGCTCACAATGGTGAAATTAATACACTTCGTGGTGCAGAAAACTGGATGCACAGTCACCAGATTGAAGTTTATAATGAAGAAAACTCAGATTCTGCCAAGTTGGAAAACTGTTTAGAGTATCTTTATCGCAATGGCCGTGATATTCCACAAAGTCTATTGATGATGGTACCAGAAGCTTGGGGTGACGAGTCAGGTCTTCCTGATGACCTTAAAGCATTTTATGAATATGCATCAAGTTTTGTAGCTCCATGGGATGGTCCAGCTGCTCTTGTCTTTACAGATGGTGACATGGTTGGTGCCCGTTTGGACCGTAATGGTTTGCGTCCTAGCCGCTACTCATTGACAAAAGATAATTTCTTAATCTGTTCAAGTGAATCTGGTGTTGTTGACCTTGAACCAAGTCGCGTTATCGAAAAAGGTGTGCTTGGACCTGGTAACATGATGTTGATTGATACAACTTCTGGTAAATTGATGCGTAATGAAGAAGTCAAAGCCTACTATGCTGCACAACATCCATACAAAGAATGGGTTGAAGAAAATATTGCACATCTTAATGACTTTGAAGCTTCAGAATTAACTCAAGAAACAAATGACATTGAAACAATGTGGAAAGCTTACGGATATAATGAAGAAGTTATTCGTACAGTTATCCTCCCAATGTCTGAAAAAGGTGAAGAACCTGTTATTTCTATGGGATTTGATAGCCCACTAGCAGTTCTTTCTAATAAGAGTCAATCTCTTTTCACTTTCTTTAAACAACAATTCGCCCAAGTTACAAACCCACCAATCGATGCGATTCGTGAACAAATTGTCGTTTCAACAAGTGTTTACCTCGGTGGTGATGGTAACTTCAAAGCTGATGGTGCTGATAATTGTGTCAAAGTTAAAATTGATAGTCCAGTTCTTTCAAGCGAAGATTTTGCCAAAATCGCTAACTTGCAAGACGAACGTTATCGTGCAACAACTCTCTCAACAGTTTACGATGTTGTTGAACCATCACATAATCGTTTGCAACGTGCGTTAGAAAATCTTTTCAAAGCAGCTGAAAAAGCTGTTGATAATGGTAGCAAGATTATCATTCTTTCAGACCGAAATGTAAAAGAAAACCAAACAACAATCCCAATGCTTTTGGCTGTTTCTGGTTTGAATAACTACATGGTTGTCAAAGGAAAAGCTAGTCAATTCTCAATCGTTGTGGATACGGCAGAAGCAATTGAAGTTCATCATTTTGCTACTTTGGTTGGTTATGGTGCTGCAGCCGTTCACCCTTATGGTGCTTATGCAACATTGAAAGAATACGGTAAAGATGAAACAGCATTTGAAAAATACCGTAAAGCAGCTGAAAAAGGTATCGTTAAAGTTATGAGCCGTATGGGGATTTCGACAATCCTTGGTTACAAAGGGGCTCAATTATTTGAAGCAGTTGGTCTTTCAGACTCAGTTGTTAACAAATACTTTACAGGTACAGTAACACGTATCGGTGGATTGTCTCTTGACCAAATTGAAAAAGAATATCTTCAACGTATGGAAGATGCCTTTGGACCTCGTCGTGGAGACTATTTGCAAAGTGGCGGTATCTATCAGTTTAAAGCAGATGGTGAATACCACCTCTTCAATCCGCATACTATTTATAATTTCCAACAGGCCGTTCGAAAAGGTGATTACAAGCTCTTTAAAGAATACACCGCTGAATTAGATAAAGAGGCTTTGGCAACACCAACAACTCTTCGTTCAATTTGGGAATTTAATTCAAATCGACCAAAAGTTGCCCTTTCAGAAGTTGAACCTGCTCAAAGTATCGTTAAACGTTTCAAAGTGGGTGCCATGAGTTTTGGTTCACTTTCAAAAGAAGCGCACGAAACAATCGCAGAAGCTATGAACTCAATCGGAGCTAAATCAAACTCTGGTGAAGGTGGCGAAAATCGTAGTCGTTTCAAAGTTCAGCCAGATGGTCGTAATTTGAATTCTAAGATTAAACAAGTCGCTTCAGGACGTTTCGGTGTCAATGCTGAATATCTTATGTCTGCTGAAGAAATCCAAATCAAGTTAGCACAAGGTGCAAAACCTGGTGAAGGTGGTCAATTGCCTGGTCAAAAAGTCTTCCCTTGGGTTGCTGAAATCCGTGGTGCAACGCCTGGTGTTCGTTTGATTTCACCACCACCTCACCATGATATTTACTCAATTGAAGATTTGGCACAATTGATTTATGACCTTAAAGCAATTAATCCATACGCTAAAATCAATGTTAAATTGGTTTCAAGTACTGGTGTTGGTACAATCGCTACAGGTTGTGTTAAAGCTGGTGCGGATAAAGTTGTCATTTCTGGTTATGACGGTGGTACTGGAGCTTCTCCACGTAACTCTGTCCGTGATGCCGGTCTTCCATGGGAAATGGGATTGGCTGAAGCACACCAAACATTGTCGCTTAACCGCCTACGTCAACGCATGACGCTTGAAACAGATGGTAAATTAATGACAGGACGTGATGTGGCTATTGCAACACTCCTTGGAGCTGAAGAATATTCATTTGCGAGTCTTACCTTGGTTTCAATTGGATGTGTTATGATGCGTGTTTGCTCACTTAATACTTGTCCAGTTGGTGTAGCTACTCAAAATCCTGAACTTCGTAAACATTTTGCTGGTAAGCCTGAACATGTCATCAACATGATGATGTTTATGGCAGAAGAATTGCGTGAATACATGGCTGAGCTTGGATTCCGTTCTGTCGATGAAATGGTCGGTCATTCAGAAATCTTGAAAGCTAAATTCATTCCAAAAGGTAAAGCTAAATCACTTGATTTCTCTCGTATGCTTGGAACAGCTTACCCTATCGAACGTAAGACAGAAGACCCATTTGCAGATGCACGACAATGGAAAGAATTGGATGGATTTGCCAAAGCCGCTGTCGATAGTGGTACAAGCGTAACAGTTAAAGAAACAATCAACAATGTTCAACGTGCTGTTGGAGCTCGTATGGCAGGTTGGATGGCTGAACGTTATGGTAACTACTCAGTTGAACCTGGTTTGATTAAGTACGAATACACTGGTATTGCTGGTCAATCATTTGCAAGCTTTATTACTCAAGGTATGGAATTGACTTTGGTTGGTGAAGCCAATGACTACATTGCTAAATCTATGTCAGGTGGACGTTTGATTGTGAAACCACCACATGATGCTGCTTATGATATTGAAAATTCACCAATTGTTGGTAACGTTGCCCTCTTTGGTGCGGTCAAAGGTGAAGCTTACTTCGCTGGTCGTGCTGGTGAACGTTTCTGTGTTCGTAACTCTGGTGCGAAAGTTGTTGTTGAAGGTGTCGGAGCTCACGGTTGTGAATACATGACAGGTGGTGTTGCGGTTATCCTTGGTACAACAGGTCGTAACTTCGCTGCTGGTATGAGTGGTGGTGTTGCTTACGTTTACGATGCTGATGGCGATTTCGCTGAAAAAGTTAACCGTCAAATGGTTGACCTTTACAAAGTTGGTGAAACACGTGGTGACGACGTTTTGGTAGATATGATTCAAAAACACTACGAATACACTGGTAGTGCCAAAGCTAAACGTTTGCTTGACAACTGGGCACAAGAAGTTGATAAATTTGTCAAAGTTTACCCAACTGAGTTCCACGAAATTAATAACATTGAGTATGCTCTTGCTAATACTGGTCTAGAAGGTGACGAACTTGAATTGCGTACTTTCGAAATTGCAACTGGTGGAGCTGAAACAGCAGCAGAAAAAGAAGAGCTTCTCGCACAGGTAACAGGGGGTAAATAAAATGGCTAATCCGTTTGGATTTTTGAAATATGATCGAAAAGACAATCCGTTTCGTCCTGTTGCTGAACGCATCTTGGACTTTGAAGAATTACAAGTTCCATTAACAGCAGAAGAGCGCCAAAAGCAAGCTGCGCGTTGCATGTCTTGTGGGATTCCTTTCTGTCACTCAGGACAATTTTACGGTGGTGGACGTGCAGTTTCAGGTTGTCCAAATGACAATTTGATTCCTGAATGGAATGATTTACTATACAAAGGTGACTATAAGCGTGCATTTGAGCGTTTATCACGCACTAATCCGTTTCCAGAGATGACTGGACGTGTTTGTCCAGCTCCATGTGAAAAAGGCTGTACAGAAGGCCTCAATGGCTCTGGAGTGACTATTCATGATAACGAACGTTTCATCATTGACACTGCATTTGAAAAAGGTTGGGTTGAAGAAGCAGGAAAACCAGCTGCTCGTACCGGCTTTAAAGTAGCTGTTATCGGTTCAGGTCCTGCAGGTTTGTCAGCTGCATGGCGCCTCAATAAACTTGGTCATAGCGTTACCGTTTATGAACGCAGTGACCGTTTTGGAGGCCTTTTGATGTACGGTATTCCAAATATGAAGTTGGATAAAGAAGTTGTTCAACGCCGTATTGATCTTATGGAAAAACTTGGCATCAATTTTGTGGCAAATACAGAAGTTGGACGTGATGTGACTGCTGATGATTTGTTGAAAAAATTTGATCGTGTTGTTCTTGCAACAGGTGCAAGTGTTCCACGTGATTTGAATGTTCCGGGTCGTCATTTGACTGGTGTCCGTTTTGCGGTTGATTTCCTAACAGAAACTACTAAGAATGTTCTTGCTTCTGATAATAAAAAACTTGGTCCAACGCTTGAAGGAAAACACGTTCTTGTTATCGGTGGCGGTGATACTGGTAACGACTGTATCGGTACAGCTATTCGTCTTGGAGCAGCAAGTGTTAAACAACTTGAAATTACTCCAGAACCACCAGAAAAACGTCTTCCAACAAATCCTTGGCCGCAATATCCAATGATTAAACGTATTGGTTACGGACAAGAAGAAGCAAACTTTGTTCAAGATACTGAGTTGACGACTTATGCGACATCAACAACAGAATTGATTGGTGCAGATCGTGGTCAAGTCATCGCAGCGAAGACAATCAAAGTTGGACCTGGTTTCAAACCAATTGAAGGCACTGAAGAAATCATTAAAGCTGACCTTGTTTTATTGGCGATGGGATTCACTGGTGCTGAAAAATCACTCTTTGACCAATTTGGCGTTCAAAGTGTTTATGATGATTATTCAACTAATAACGATCGAGTCTTTGTTGCAGGTGATGCGCGTCGTGGTCCAAGTCTTGTGATTTGGGGAATTCGTGAAGGACGTAAAGCCGCAGAAAAAATCGACCAAGGTCTTCGTATCATGGTTGCTCAATAAATCTTAAAAAACTGCCTGAGGGCAGTTTTTTTATGTTTCAAAGATAGTAGGTAATGAAATACAGCGTTTACATATCTTTATATTTTTTGTAATATTTGACTGCTATACTGGTAAGCGTAAAGGGGGATTTTTATGAACTACAAAAAAACATTAACACTAGCAACAGCTGCATTAGCAGGTGTGGTATTACTTTCTCAAGCAGATGCAAAAGCAGACACTTATACGATTCAAAATGGCGATTCATTTTATAGTGTAGCGCAGATGTACGGCTTGAGTGTTTATGACTTAGCAGCATTGAATGGCATGTCAATTTATGACACTATTTTTCCTGGTCAGGTTTTGCAGATTCCTGATAAAACGCCGATTAATCCGTTTGTGACGAACTTGTTAACATCAAGCGTCAACAGTGAATCTAGTGAGGCTAGCCAATTGGCATCAAATTTGGCTCAAACAGACAATACTTACCCTGTTGGGCAATGCACTTGGGGTGTTAAGCAGGTAGCTACATGGGCAAGTAATTGGTGGGGAAATGCTGGCGACTGGGCAGCCAATGCCGCTTCACAAGGTTATGTGGTTGGGACACAAGCTGAAGTAGGAGCTATTGTCTGTTGGACTGATCCAGATAGTTATGGGCATGTGGCTTACGTGACAGCTGTAAATGCTAGTGGGCAAATCCAAGTTTTAGAATCTAATTATGGCAATAAACAATGGATTGATAATTATCGTGGTTGGTTTGATCCAACAAAGAGTAACACTGCTGGAACAGTCAGCTATATCTATCCAGAAAGTTATTAACAAGATAGAATAAGTCTGGAAAAATTCCAGGCTTTTTTATTTCTGTGGATAAGTTGTTGATAAAAAGCTAGTTGATGTGATCAACTAGCTTTTTGATTATTTATCATCTGGTGTGAGAATCATTGGAATAATGATTGGTTCACGTTCAGTTTTTTCGTATAGGAATGGACGAAGCGCGTTAACGATGGCACCGTTAACAGATTGGATACTTGCATCTTTGTTTTTCAAAGCAATGCGGATAGCATTGAAGAGAACACGTTGACTTTCGCGAATAAGGTCACCAGATTCACGCATGTAGATAAATCCACGACTAAGAATGTCTGGACCTGCCAAAATCATTTGGCTATCAAAGTCAACAGTAGCAACGGCAAGAACAACACCGTCTTCAGATAAATCACGGCGGTCACGAAGTACGGCAGCACCGATATCTCCGATACCATTACCATCAACATAGATATCTTGGGCGTTAAAGTGTCCAGCACGACGAGCTGAGTTAGCTGTAAGAGCTAGCACATCACCGTTTTCCATGATGAAGATATTGTCTTTTGGCACACCTGTGTCCATCGCTAAACCAGCGTGGATTTTAAGCATGCGGTATTCACCGTGAACTGGCATGAAGAATTTTGGTTTCATCAAGCGGAGCATAAGTTTTTGCTCTTGTTGTCCACCGTGACCAGATGTGTGGATATTGTTAACTTTTCCGTGGATAACTTCTACACCAGCTTCTTGGATAGTGTTGATAAGTTTGTTAACACTTGTTGTATTACCAGGAATTGGGCTAGAAGAGAAGATGACAGTATCGCCAGGTTGTAGTGTAACTTGACGGTGTGTACCATTAGCAATACGTGCTAGCGCAGCCATTGATTCACCTTGGCTACCTGTACACATAATCAAGATTTCACTAGCGTGGTAGTCTTTGATTTCGCTTGGTTCGATAAATGTTCCTTTTGGAACTTTGATGTAACCAAGTTCAATACCATTTACAATGGCTTTTTCCATTGAACGTCCGAAGACTACGATTTTACGTCCAGTTTTAACAGCTGCTTCGGCAGCTTGTTGGAGACGGAAGATGTTTGAGGCAAATGACGCAAAGATAATACGTCCGTGGATACCTTCAATAATCTTCATAATAGATTGTCCAACAACTTTTTCTGAGTTTGTAAAGGTTGGAATTTCTGCGTTAGTAGAATCAGATAGCAAACATAGGACGCCATCCTCACCAAGTGCAGCCATGCGGTGGATATCTGCTGGTTCACCAACTGGTGTCCAGTCAAATTTGAAATCCCCTGTGCAGACAATTTTACCTTGTGGTGTGTGGATAACGATTCCTAGAGGTTCCGGAATTGAGTGGGTTGTACGGAAGAATGTAACGCTAAGGTTTTTAAAAGTCAACTCTGTATTGGCGTTGATTTCGTAAAGTTTAGCGTCACGTAAAAGTCCGTGTTCTTCCAATTTTCCTTTGATAAGTGAAAGCGCAAGTGGTCCAGCATAAATTGGAATATTGGCTTGTTTCAAAAGAAATGGAATCCCACCAATGTGGTCTTCGTGCCCGTGAGTAATCACAAGGCCTTTAATGCGATCGATATTGTCAACGATATATGAATAGTCTGGAATAACGTAGTCAATACCGAGCAAATCGTCTTCTGGGAATTTGATACCAGCATCTACGATAATGATTTCATCTTGATATTCAATACCGTAAGTGTTTTTACCAATTTCTCCGAGACCACCAATCGCATAAACCCCAACTTCTTCGGGTTTTAAATTGATTTGTGACATGTTATAACTCCGTTAATTTAAAGGCACCTGTTTCTTTTTCGTAGGCTAGGTGTTTGTCTGAAAGAAGTTCAATGTATTCAACGTTGTAAGGTGTTTTTGCCTCTACAAGTTCACGAGTTTTGATACGTCCTTCAAGTTCGTTAGCTGCGTCAATTTCTAAATAAAGAGCTTTAGTTTGTTCGCGGCGTGGGTTACGTTCTTTTGTTTCTTGATAAAAAACTTTATAAATCATAGTTTTTTCCTTTCTTGATATACCTGTGGTTAATCAAACTACACAAAACACGTCAACTAGCTTGTACATACTTGCTACTTGACCAGTTCTTATTAAATTTTTTCTGAGTAATTGATTTAACCTTGATTCGTTGCAATTATTAAAATTATATCATAAAATAAGAAGTATAATCAAGTGAGGGAATTTAAATGATGAAAGTTTTAGCCTTTGATACTTCAAGTAAGGCTTTGTCTGTTGCCATCTTGGATGGTGAAAATTTACTAGCCGATGTAACGGTCAATATTAAGAAAAATCACAGCATTAATTTGATGCCTGCGATTGATTTTTTGATGAAAGCAGTTGATTTAAAACCAACTGATTTGGATAGAATTTCAGTAGCTCAAGGTCCTGGCTCATACACTGGGCTACGTGTGGCAGTTGCGACTGCAAAAACACTGGCATACACTTTAAATATTGAGTTGGTAGGTGTTTCTAGTCTTTATGCACTTGCTGCTGCAGCTGATTTTGATGGCTTAGTTGTCCCAGTGATTGATGCTCGTCGTAATAATGTGTATGCTGGTTTTTACAAATATGGTCAATCTCTTAAAGACGACCAACACATGAACTTTGCCGATGTTCTTGAAGCAGTTAAGGACGAAGAATCTGTTATGTTTGTTGGTGAAGTGGCTAATTTCAGCAATCAAATTGCTGAGAGTCTTCCGCAAGCTAAGGTTCTTTCTGTTTTGCCGTCAGCTTATGCTATTGGTAAACGTGGTCAAGAGTTACAACCAGTTGATGTGGATAGCTTTGTGCCAAGTTATCTAAAACGTGTCGAAGCAGAAGAAAATTGGCTTAAAACACACACAGAAAATCCAAGTGCAAATTATGTCAATCGCATCTAATATGAAAGATTTACAAGCAAGTGTTACTGCTGTTTATGAGATATTGTCAGATGTTTACCCAGTATCTCCGTGGTCTGAAAAGCAGATTTTATCGGACATGCAACAGGAAAATGTTGATTACTTTTTTATAGAAAAGAATGGTGAAATCGCTGGATTTTTAGCGATTCAGCAGCTGGCAGGTGAATTAGAAATCACAAATATTGCTATTAAAAAAGCTTATCAAGGACACGGTCTTGGAAGTCAATTGCTAGCCAATCTAGACCAGATGGACTATCCGATTTTTTTAGAGGTTAGAGCATCGAATGCTCCAGCTCAAGCTTTATACAAGAAGTTTGGCTTTGACATTATCGGCAAGCGCAAGCAATATTATCATGAACCTGTAGAAGATGCGATTATTATGAAGCGCGAAGGTAAATAAGAGGAAAAATCAGATGAAAGATAGATATATTTTGGCCGTGGAGAGTTCTTGTGACGAGACAAGTATCGCGGTCTTAAAAAATGAAAGTGAGATTTTAAGTAACGTTATTGCAAGCCAAATCGAAAGTCATAAACGTTTTGGTGGTGTTGTGCCTGAAGTTGCTAGTCGTCACCATGTTGAAGTAATTACAACTTGCTTTAAGGATGCTTTGGAAGCTGCAGGCATTGAAGTTAGCGACTTAGATGCGGTTGCAGTCACTTACGGACCTGGTTTGGTTGGTGCGATTCTGGTTGGAATGGCGGCTGCTAAAGCTTTTGCTTGGGCAAATAATTTGCCATTGATTCCAGTCAACCACATGGCAGGACACTTAATGGCGGCGCGTGAAGTTAAAGAACTTCAATACCCATTAATGGCTTTGTTGGTTTCTGGTGGTCACACAGAACTTGTCTATGTGTCTGAACCAGGTAATTATAAGATTGTTGGTGAAACACGTGATGATGCTGTAGGTGAAGCTTATGACAAAGTTGGTCGTGTGATGGGCTTGACTTACCCAGCAGGACGTGAAATAGATCAATTGGCACATAAAGGAAAAGATATCTATGATTTCCCACGTGCGATGATTAAAGAAGACAATCTTGAGTTTTCATTCTCAGGGTTGAAATCAGCCTTTATTAATCTCCATCATAATGCGGCTCAAAAAGGTGAAACTCTTTCAAATGAAGATTTGTCAGCATCATTCCAAGCAGCTGTCTTAGATGTTTTAATGGCTAAAACGAAAAAAGCTTTGGAGAAATATCCAGTTAAAACCCTTGTAGTAGCAGGTGGTGTGGCGGCAAACCAAGGATTGCGTGAGCGACTAGCTGATGAGATTACTGAAGCAGAAGTTGTCATTCCCCCACTACGTCTATGTGGTGATAATGCGGGAATGGTTTCACTAGCTGCAGCTATCGAATACGACAAAAGACATTTTGCAGGACTTGATTTAAATGCTAAACCAAGTCTTGCCTTTGATACATTGGATTAAATATAAATAAGCTCCTGAAAATTTCAGGGGCTTTTGATTTATTACCAGGTTTAGTAGTTTAATTTTGACATGAGTTTTTCGAGCTGAGCAACTTCATCTGTGGATAAGTTTGATAATAGCAAATCAGATTGTTGCTGTTCATATTCATGAAGTTGTGGATAAATGTCCATGGCTTTTTCTGTTGGGTAAACACGCTTGATTTTTTGATTAACAGAATCTTTCTTTAATTCAAAATAGCCAAGCTTAACAAGTTTTTTGATGGTTCTAAAGGCTGTTGTGCGATCAATTTGGACATTATCAGCTAATTCCCCTAAAAACATACCAGGTTGTTCACAGATACGAATGATATAGATATAAAGGTTATTATTTAAGCCAAATTCTTTAAAGTGATTGTTAGAATCTATTTGAATAGTACGCGTAATGGCACCAATAGTACGAATGATTTTAAACATCTTATCTCCTCGAATAAATTTTATCAAAAAATTATTGCATTTACAATAAAATGTGCTATAATATGAGAAATATTATTGCAAATACAATTAAATAAAAGGGGAGAGTTTATGGAAATCAGAATTTTTGAGCCAAAATTTAATCAGTCAGTAAAAGAGATGATTTTAGATATTCAACAAAATGAATTTCTACTTCCAATCACGCTATCTGATCAACCTGATTTATTGGATATTGAACGTTCATACCAAAATAAAGGTGGACAGTTTTGGGTGGCTGTGGATAGCAGCAGTGGTCATTTAATTGGATGTCTTGGTTTAGTTGCACTTAGAGATGGGAATGTTGCTTTAAAGAAAATGTTTGTTGCAAAACCTTATCGAAAATTAGGTTTAGGGAAAAAGTTATTAGAAGAATTTATTACTTATTGTTATGAAAATAGTAAAAAGGCGATATTTCTTGGAACAACATCAGATTTTGAAGCTGCTCAATATTTTTATCAAAAATCTGGATTTAAAGAAATTACTTCGGCAGATTTACCTGAAGATTTTCCACGTTTAACTGTGGATAACCGTTATTACACTTATTACATTAACTAAAAAAGCAGACTACGTCTGCTTTTTTGGTGATAAAAACTTTTTTCTTTCTAGATATATTACCAGCTGGCTTTTGTGACCCCTGGGATTTTTCCTTCGTGAGCAAGATTACGGAAGTTGATACGGCTCATGCCAAATTTTCGCATGTAAGCATGAGGACGACCGTCAATGCGGTCACGGTTTTTCAAGCGATTTGGATTTGAGTCGCGTGGTAATTTACGAAGGGCTTCGTAATCACCTTTAGCTTTTAGTTCGCGACGCAAGTCTGCGTATTGTTCAATGAGTTTTAATTGTTTATTGTATCTAGCGATTTTTGATTTTTTAGCCATAATATCTCCTTTTAGTTAACTGGTTAACAAAATTAATTATAACACTTTTAGGTCAAGAATCAAGCAAATAACCTTAACTAGTTAAATATTTTTTTAAAAATATAAAAAAGAAATCCAAAATTGGATTTCTCAACAATTGTTAATAATGTAAACTTCCAGCAACCCAGCCTGTGCACAAGGCAACCGTGATATTAAAACCACCTGTGTGGGCATTGATATCAAGGACTTCGCCAGCAAAGTGCAAGCCTGGAACTTGCTTGCTTTCAAGAGTTTTAGGATTGATTTCTTTTAAGTCAACGCCGCCTTTGGTTACAAAGGATTTTGCGAGAGACATTTTTCCAGTGACCTTGATTGGTAAAGCTTTTATCTTATCCACAAGCTCTTTTTCTTGATTTGGGGTCAGTTGTTTGACTTTTTCAGGAAATGGCTTAGCAAAAAAGTTTGCTAAGCGCTCAGGGACAAGTATTTTAAGAGTATTCTTAAGTGATTTTTCACGATGTTCTTCTAAAAATGCAAGAAGGTCTTCTGTGGATATATTGGGGATAACATCGAGTGTGATAGTTTCTCCACCTTTAATAAAACTAGACATGCGAAGCGCAGCGGGTCCAGATAGTCCAAAGTGGGTAAAGAGTAAATCATGTGTAATGTGATGTTTCCCATAAGATAGGCTGATATCGCTCAGAGAAATTCCCTGAAGTTCCTTGTGTGGAAAATCTGTTAATAAAGGACTTTCTGCTGCTTCAAGTTCGGTTAAGTTTAACTTGAAGTGACGAGCGATTTCATAGCCAAATCCAGTCGAACCAGTTGATGGATAAGCTTTCCCACCAGTTGTGACAATGAGTTTTTCACAGACAAACTCATCTGAAGCAGATTTGATGTGGAAAAGCTCATCGATTTTCTTTACAGAAACAACTTCAGTATTTGTTAAAACGGTGCCTCCTAGTTCGCTAATTTTATGTGCTAGAGCATCGATGATTGTTTTGGATTTATCAGTTTTTGGGAAGACGCGTCCATGGTCTTCAACTTTTAAAGCAACACCATTTTCTTCAAAGAAGCGCATAATATCATGGTTATCAAATTGAGAAAAGACACTGTAAAGAAAACGTCCATTGCCAGGAATGCCTTCCATCAGGTCATCGATAGTACCGTTATTTGTGACGTTACAACGACCGCCACCTGTACCAGCTAATTTTTTGCCGAGGCGTTTATTTTTTTCAATAAGTAGCGTTTTGTAACCATAATAGCTGCTAGAAATGGCAGCCATCATACCGGCAGGTCCACCACCGATGATAATTGTATTGTATTGTTTCATATAATCATTGTAGCATAAAATGTTTCTATCCCGTAGTCAAATGACAGTAGATATTTTTAAAAAAATGAAGTAAGTTTACAGAAAATGACAGAAAGTTGACACGATTGCAAAAAAAGCCTATCAATTCAAGCTTTAAGCAGTCAAGTAACTGGCTAAAAATTGACAATCAAGTGTTCATGTGTTATCCTTTTCATAAGTATTTCAATGTAAAAGAGGATATTATGGCAATCGAGAAAACAGTTAGTGAAATTGCTGAGATTCTAGGAGTTAGCCGTCAAGCGGTTAACAATCGTGTTAAGAATCTCCCAGAAGAAGATGTTGATAAAAATGAAAAAGGGGTTACGGTTGTTAATCGTAGCGGACTTATCAAGCTAGAAGAAATCTACAAAAAAACAATCTTTGAAGATGAACCAATTGATGAAGAAACAAAACAACGTGAGCTTTTAGAGATTTTAGTTGACGAGAAAAATACAGAAATTACTCGTTTGTATGAACAACTAAAAGCTAAAGATAAACAATTGGCTTCAAAAGATGAACAACTTCGTGTTAAAGATGTTCAAATTGGTGAGAAAGATAAACAGTTGGATCAACAACAACAGTTGACACTTGCCGCAATGGAAGATAGCAAACGTCTTCAACTTGAACTAAACGAAGCTAAAGCTGAATTTGAAGAAATTCAAACAAAAACAGAAGAAGCTATTCAAGAGCAAGAAGAACAAGCAGCCACTCCGAAAGGAATATTTGCTCGTCTCTTTGGTAAAAAATAGGCTTATTAGGCGGAGCTGGGACGAAAGTTCCAGCTTGTTTTATAAAGAAATGATGATGTTTTTAGGGAGGAATTATGGAAAAGCTATCTGAGTATATTTCCTTTGACTTGGAATTTAATACTGTTGCTGAAATCAGTCACATCATTCAGGTTTCTGCTGTAAAATTTCGAGATGGTGTAGAAGTTGACAACTTTGACACTTACGTTTACACAGATGTTCCTTTACAATCTTTTATTAATGGCTTAACAGGTATTACATCTGAAAAAATTGCTAAGGCGCCAAAATTAGATAAAGTCTTGGCTGATTTTAAAGATTTTGTTGGGGAAACAGCTCTCGTTGGCTACAATGCCTTGAAATCAGACCTTCCTTTGTTAGCTGAAAATGATTTAGACTTGACAGATCTTTACAAGGTTGATCTTTATGATGAAGCTTATGAACGTCGTAGCTCAGATTTAAATGGTATTGCTAATCTTAAATTAACAAGTGTTGCTGACTTTTTAGGAATATCTGGTCACGGGCATAATTCTTTGGAAGATGCTCGCATGACAGCACTAGTTTATGAGAAATTTATGGAATTTGATGAGAATAAATCTTACTTGACTCAACAAGAAGAAGAGCATGGTGACAATCCATTTGCTGCTTTGGGTGGCTTTTTCGATTAAGAGCTTAGCTATTTTTCAAAAAAGGAAAAATCATCTAGGGTAACCTCTTGCTTGTGACCTTAGGTTATGTCCTATAATGAGGGCAGAAAGGAGGTGAAGGAAATGTCTCAGACTTACACAACTGGTGATTTGGCTAAATTGGCTGGTGTTTCGGTTCGCACAGTGCAGTACTACGATAAGCGTGGTATTTTGCTACCGTCACAATTGACAGAAGGTGGTCGTCGTATCTATACCGAGAGTGATTTGGAACGGCTACATCTGATATGTTTTTTACGAGAGTTAGATTTTTCGATTGAGCAGATTAAGCGTCTTTTTGCTGAAAAAAATGCCAAGCAGGTTTTAGAACTTCTTCTTGTGGAACATATCAAAGACACCAAAGAGCAGCTTGCTGAAAAGAAGGCGAAACTTGACACTGCTGTAAACTTACTTGACAGAGTTAAGAGCCAGTCAGGACAATCACTAGACTTTTTATCAGACATTTCTCTTACCATGAAAAATCAATTATCTTTGAAAAAGGTCCATCGGAAGATGTTTTTCGTCTTTTTGCCTTTAATTATCCTTCAAGTGGGAAGCGTAGTATGGGCAATTGTGGCAAGGAATTTTTGGATTTATCTGCTTGCTGAAATCATCATACTACCTTTTGCAATCTGGTTTGCAAAGGTATATGCTCAAAATGTGGCTTACGTTTGCCCAAATTGTCATCACCGATTTCAACCAAATTTTAAGACATTTTTCTTTGCTCCGCATACGCCAAAAACACGAAAACTCACTTGTCCACATTGTCATGAAAAATCTTATTGTTTAGAAGTTGCAAGTAAATAAAAAGCTCGAACCATTGGTTCGAGCTTTTTTGATGTTTAGCTTAGAATGGCAATTTACCTGCGAAAGCACCAAGTGTTTTTTGAGTGGCAGCATCAACTTGAGAAAGAGCATCGTTGATAGCTTGTGTTGTCATATCTTGAAGTGTTTCGATATCATCTGGGTCAACGATAGCATCTTTGAATGAGATATTTACCAATTTTTTGTCACCTGTGAATTCAGCAACGACAAGTTCTTGAGCTGATTTTCCAGTGAAAGTTGTGCTAGCAAGCTCAGCTTGTTTTTTCTCCATTTGTTTTTGAAGTTTTTGAGCTTGACGCATCATGTTTTGCATGTTCATCATAATTAACGAGATTCCTTTCAGAGCAAGGGTTTAATCCTTTATTAATTTGGAAATTTATCTTGAAAAAGATATTAATATTATAGCATCTTTCCTACAGAACTTAAAGTTTGGAGTTGAGCATGTCCTTATTGCTTTTGGGTAAGAAAGGATTTTACAAAAATTTTACAAAAAACAGGTAACGGATTTGATATTAACGGCATATAATGACGACTATAAAGATGTTAAAGGAGAATGTCATGAAAAAATGGAAAATGTTAGCCGGTTTAGCCCTTCTGGGTTTGGGAGCAGGTGCAGTGTTATCTGCTTGTGAAAAATCAGCGAAAACCGATTCAGGAATGGGACAGATTAATGTTGTATCTCGTGAAGAAGGTTCAGGTACACGTGGCGCTTTTGTTGAACTTTTTGGTCTAAAGGGTGAAAACAGTAAAGGTGATGCGGTTGATATGACCACATCAAATGCTATTGTAACAAACTCAACTTCAGTAACTCTAACAACTGTCTCTGGTGATAAGTCAGCAATTGGCTACGCTTCATTAGGAGCTCTTAATGACAATGTCAAAGTTTTGGATATTGATGGTCAAAAGGCTAGTGTTGAGACGATTAAGGATGGTTCTTATAAGATTTCTCGTCCATTTAATATTGTGACAAAATCAGAAATCAGTAAGTCAGCAAAGGATTTCATGGCTTATATCTTAAGTAGTGATGGTCAAAAGATTGTTAAGGATAATGGCTATATTCCTCTTGAGCAAAAAGAGCCTTATCAAACAAGTGTGACTACTGGAAAAGTAGTGGTTTCTGGATCTAGTTCGGTAACTCCAGTTATGGAAAAATTGAAAGAAGCTTATGGCAAAGTTAATCCAGGTGTTAAAGTCGATATTCAACAAAGTGACTCATCAACCGGTATCACTGACACTATTGATGGAACATCGGATATTGGTATGGCTTCTCGTGAATTAGAGGAAGCTGAAAAAGCAAAGGGTGTTTCATCAACTGTTATTGCAATGGATGGCATTGCACTTGTTGTCAATAAGGCTAATGAGGTAGAAAATTTGACCAGCCAACAGGTAAAAGATATCTTTTCTGGCAAAATAACAGCCTGGAAAGACTTGACTGATTAAGAGGATGTCATGAATCACAAAAAAGAAAAAATCATGCAGGGGCTATTCTTTTTAACAGCCTGTATTTCAATCGTTTCAGTTTTATTGATATGCATTTTCTTGTTGGCAAATGGACTGCCTGCTATTAAAGAAATTGGCATTAAAAATTTTCTTCTGGGAGAAATTTGGCGTCCATCAAGTAATGAATTTGGCATTTTACCAATGATTGTTGGGTCACTTTATGTGACGCTGGGAGCTTTAGTCATAGGGGTTCCGATTGGTATCTTTACGGCAGTTTTTATGGCAAAATTTTGTCCACCTGTTCTTTATAAGCTTTTGAAGTCAGCTATTAATTTAATGGCAGGAATTCCGTCGGTTGTTTATGGTTTCTTTGGTTTAGTTGTCCTTGTTCCCTTTGTGCGTAATTACATTGGTGGCTATGGTATGGGAGTATTAACGGCATCGATTCTTTTGGGGATAATGATTTTGCCAACTATAGTTAGTGTGTCGGAGTCAGCGATTAGGGCTGTGCCTAATCATTATTACGAAGGAGGGTTAGCTTTAGGAGCTTCTCATGAAAGAAGTATATTTTTTGTGGTACTTCCAGCTGCCAAACGTGGCATATTGGCGTCCGTTATTCTCGGACTTGGTCGCGCTGTTGGAGAGACTATGGCTGTTATTATGGTAGCAGGTAATCAGGCGATTTTACCAAGCTCATTAACCTCAGGGGTTCGAACACTAACAACAAATATTGTTATGGAAATGGGGTATTCATCAGGACTTCATAGGCAAGCTTTGATTGGAACGGCTGTTATTTTGTTTCTGTTTGTCTTGATTGTTAACATTGCTTTTTCATTATTACGGAAAGAGGATTAGTATGAAAAATATCAATCAGAGAAATATCAAACAAAGTATTAACTCTCGTAAAAAAGATCCTCTGTCGATGATTTTATTTTGCATGGTGTATTTGGCAGCCTTCTTAAGTTTTTTAGTTATCGCTTTTATTGTCATTTATATTCTAGTTAAGGGTGCACCTCATCTTAGTAAGGGCTTATTTGCTTTAACTTATACGACAGAAAATGTTTCTCTATTACCAGCTTTGATTAACACCTTGTTGATAGCGGTATTGACTCTTTTGATTGCTGTTCCGATTGGAATTGGTGCTTCTATTTACCTAACGGAATACGCTAGAAGGGATAACCCATTAGTTTCAATTATTAGGATTGCTACCGAAACACTTTCAGGGATTCCATCGATTATTTATGGTTTGTTTGGGGCACTTTTCTTTGTTAAGTATGCGCATTTTGGTCTTTCTTTGTTATCAGGTGGTATTACGTTAAGTATTATGATTCTTCCCCTAATCATGCGTACAACGGAAGAAGCTTTACTATCTGTTCCTGATGGGTACCGAGAAGGAGCCTTTGCTTTAGGTGCTGGAAAATTACGGACAATTTTTAGAATAGTTTTACCAAGTGCAATACCGGGTATTTTCTCAGGGGTTATTTTAGCGATTGGTCGTATTATTGGAGAGTCAGCAGCTTTGATTTTTACAGCTGGGACTGTGGCAGAAGTGGCAAGAAGTATCTTTAGTTCATCTCGAACTTTAGCAGTTCACATGTATGCAATATCTGGTGAGGGGTTATATCTTAATCAGACTTATGCAACAGCGGTAGTTCTTTTAGGATTGGTTATTGGTATTAATATTTTATCTGGTTTTGTGGCTAGACGTTTAGGAAGTGAGATGGGTGATGAGTAAGTTAATTGTTGATAATTTAGATTTGTATTATGGTGATTTTCATGCCTTAAAATCGATTAATTTGGAAATTCCAGCAAATGGTATCACTGCCTTCATTGGACCATCAGGATGTGGAAAATCAACTTTGCTAAAAAGTTTGAACCGTATGAATGATTTGGTTAAAGATTGCCGCATTACTGGAAAAGTCATTCTAGACGGTAAGGATATTTACCAAGATGTTGATATCAATAGTCTGCGCAAGAAAGTCGGAATGGTGTTTCAAAAACCTAATCCATTTCCAATGAGTATTTATGACAATATCGCTTTTGGTCCAAGGACACATGGCATTCATGCGAAAGCTCAATTGGATGAAATTGTTGAACGCTCTTTAAAACAAGCAGCTATTTGGGATGAGGTCAAAGATCGTTTGAACAAATCAGCTATGGGCTTATCAGGTGGACAGCAACAGCGTCTTTGTATTGCGCGTGCTTTGGCTATTGAACCAGAGGTCTTGCTGATGGATGAGCCGACTAGCGCACTTGATCCTATATCAACATCAAAGATTGAAGATTTGGCAGTTACTTTAAAAGATAAATACAGCATTGTTATGGTAACACATAATATGCAACAAGCAGTTAGGGTCTCAGACCAAACAGCTTTCTTTTTAATGGGGGAGTTGATTGAGTGTAATCAAACGAGTCAGCTCTTTTCACTGCCACAAGATGAAAGAACAGAAAATTATATTACGGGGAGATTTGGATGATTCGTTCAACATTTGAAAATCAACTGGAAGAGCTAACGAAAAATGTCATTCTGATGGGAGCTTTGTGTGAGGATGCCATTTCAAAATCTGTTCAATTTTTGAAGAAAGATGATTCATATTTGGTTAACAATGTGATTAAAACTTATCAAAAAATTGAACAATCTGAGCGGGACATCGAAGAGCAGTGTTTAAAATTACTCTTACGTCAACAGCCCGTAGCCAAAGATTTGAGATATGTTTCAGCAGCTCTTAAGATGGTTTATGATATGAAACGTATTGGCGCTCAAGCTGCGGAAATTGGTGAGATTGTCAACCAAGGACATATTCAACCAGGGCCAGAATTAGAACATTTGAAAAAAATGGCTAATCACGTTGTAGGCATGGTGACAACTAGTATTGATGCCTTTGTATATGAGAATGAGAAGATGGCAAATCAGGTTATCTGTTCTGATAGTACAGTTAACCAAGATTTTGATACAATAAAGGTAAATCTGATGACATATTTCTCAGATAAGGATGTTGATGGTGAGCATGCTATTGATGTCTTGATGATAGCCAAGTACATTGAACGTATTGGAGACCATACAGTTAATATTGCTAAATGGGTAATTTTTTCCATTACGGGGCAACTAGATGGAGATGACATATGATTTACTGTGTTGAAGACGATGATGATATTCGTGAATTGATGCTTTATACTTTAAAAACAGCTGGCTTTGAAGCTCAGGGATTTCCTGATGGAGATGATTTTTGGCAAGCTATATCTCTCCAACAACCAGATTTGATTTTATTAGATATTATGTTGCCTGGAAGTGATGGTTTAGCCATTTTAGAAAAGTTAGAACAAACACCTGCGACTGCAGGTATCCCAGTCATTATGGCAACAGCTAAAGGAACAGAATATGACAAGGTAAAAGGTTTAGATATGGGAGCTGATGATTACCTTGTGAAGCCATTTGGTATGATGGAGATGATTTCTCGAATTAAGGCAGTTTTGCGTCGAAGCCAAAAAGGACATGTTTCTAAGATGTTGAAACTTGGAAATTTATCACTAGATGTTCAAAATTATGTTGTAAAAAAAGATAATCAAGTGATTCATTTAACCCTAAAAGAGTTTGAACTTCTTGTTCTTATGATGAAAAATCCAAATCGTGTCTTTACCAGACAAGATCTACTTAAACAAGTCTGGGGAGATGATTTTTTAGGTGAAACGAGAACTGTGGATGTCCATATTGGAACGCTTCGAACAAAACTTGGTGATGCTAGCCATTATATTCAAACGATTCGTGGTGTCGGTTATCGCCTGGAGGATGACAATGGTTAAGAAAATTTTTCGTTCGACGCTTATGGTAACTTTGGGAATTCTCTTTTTAGCAATTATGCTGATTATGGGGGTTCTCTATAGCTATTTTGCTCAAGTACAAAAAGAACAACTTCAGACAGAGACGTCCTTAGTTGCCCAAGGGGTCAATCTTGAGGGAAAAAGCTATTTTAATCACCTTAAGGTATCAGGAGTTCGAATGACTTGGATTGACCATAAAGGAGATGTTCTTTATGATAGTCAGTCTAATGCAAAGAAGATGGATAATCATGCCAATCGGAAAGAATTCAAGGAAGCCTTGGCTGATGGTTATGGAGAAAGCACGCGCTATTCATCTACTTTAACAACTAAGTCCTTGTATTTAGCACAGCGTCTTGATGACGGAACGGTTATCCGATTATCAGTGACACAGCACAGCTTATTATTACTGTATATTCGCATGTTTCAACCATTTGCCTTAATTATCATATTAGCTATTGCTTTATCAATCTGGGTTGCGCGATATACTGCCAAACGTATTGTGGCTCCTCTAAATGATTTAGATTTAGATCAGCCACTGAAAAATGAAGTTTATGATGAAATTTCTCCTTTGCTAAGACGGATTGATCATCACCAAAAGGCATTGAGTAAACAAGAAGCTTTGTTAAACCAGAAAAAAGAAGAATTTGATACCATTATTTCAAAAATTAAAGAAGGTATTATTTTATTGGATGCTAAGTGTCAGGTAATTAGTATCAATGATGCTGCGCAACGACTTTTTCAGACAGATCAAACGTGTCTTGGAAAAAACATCTTACAACTAACGAGGGATTTATCGTTTAATAAATGGTTAAAATCAGGTCTAGCTGGCCAAAAGCAAGAGGGAATTATCCATTTTGATAAGGAAAGTTATAAAGTTCTGATTCGTCCGATTTTATTTGAAGGCAACGTGACAGGATTAGTTATTCTTTTGTTTGATGTGACAGAACAATTACAAATTGAGCAGCTGCGTCATGAATTTACGGCTAATGTCTCACATGAATTAAAGACACCTTTACATGTTATCTCGGGATACTCAGAGATGCTGGTTAATGGAATGGTTTCAAGTGAGGATGCTCCTTATTTTGCAGGCAAAATTTACAAAGAATCTAAGCGCATGGTTCAACTAGTTGAAGATATTATCAATCTTTCACATTTGGATGAGACTGATCAGGTACCTATGGAAACATTGGACATCTATGCAATTGCTAAAAATGTTCTTGATAGTTTGTCTACCAAAGCTAGTCAGAGACAGATCCATTTACACTTAACAGGTCAGTCAACCATGATGCTAGGAAATCCTGCTTTGATTCACTCAGTTTTGTACAATCTCTGCGATAATGCTATTACTTATAACCGTGATAAAGGAAGCGTCGAAGTTACAATAACATCGGATGAAAAATACGTTTTCTTAGCTATTAAGGATACTGGTCTTGGCATTCCAAAAGAAGAACAAGAACGGATTTTTGAACGCTTCTATCGTGTTGATAAAAGTCGCTCAAGAAAAGTTGGTGGAACTGGTCTTGGTTTGTCTATTGTCAAACATGCTTTAAAACTTCATGAGGCTACTATCCAAGTCAGAAGTCAGGAAAATATTGGAACACAGATGTTACTAACATTTCATAAATAAAAAAGGTTGAACCTAGGGTTCAACCTTTTTATAATTATTTTTCTACCGGAAGACTAATGCTTGATTGGTCTAAATCAACGGTTAAAATATAATTGCTATTGTCGCGGATAGTGTGTTCAAAGTCTGTAGTGTAGAGAAGAACACGTAAGCTATCACCTTTTTTAAGTTTATAGATGCTTGGTTGAAGCGTGAAATCAAGTGTCATCCATTCATTTGGTTTGATGTCTTCAACTGTTAGCAAATCATTTCGGTTTTGAAGGTTAAGAACACCTTTTGTGATGACACGTTCTTGTGTTTTGACAAATGGTAATTCTTTAAGTACTTCACGTGAGAAGTTGCGGCCGTTATCGATAGCATGTAGAGCTCGATTGGTTGGAACGTCTTTGAAGCGTTTCTTCTGACCATAATCTAAAACTTGTGCTGACAAGAGACCTTTATTTTCACTGGATTTAAGTGTCAAATGCAATGTTACCTGACCATTGATGTGATAATCTTGGTTAACTGGAATATCAAGGCAAATAGCGTTTGCTTTACCGGCAAATAAATCACTCTTGAAGTTTCGGAAGTTTTTACTGTAACGTTCAAATTCATCTTTGCCATAATGGTTGTCAATGATTTGAAGGTCTTTTCCAAGAGGTAATGTTTCTTGGTTAGCACTACCAAATTGTGTTAAGCTGCTTGTCCAAGTTTGTTCTTGACTATTATCTTGCCAAATCAAAGTTGGTAAATCAAAGTGATTATCTTGACCTAAGAGTTTTTGAGAGAGCAAAGCATTCATGCTTTCACGAAAATCAATAGATTGCCAGTTGTGCATGTAGACATGTTCTCCATTGTGAAGGAAGGCATGCTTTTCAACAGAGCTTGGCAATGCGTTAAAAATGTTAAAAATGTGACGTGGTTTAACGTTCCAGTCTTGAAGACCATGTGTGTAAACACAAGTAGCTTTCACTTTATCAGCATGTGGAAGATAGTTGCGGTCATGCCAGAACTGATTATAATCACCAGAAGTACGATCAAGTTCTGAAGATTGTTCATCTAAAAGTTCTTGATAGTGTGCGTTGTTACGGAGATAATCACCAGAAAGCAAATTACGTGAGTAAGTCAATTCGGTAAGGACATCGAGGTCTTCACCAGGGTAACCACCAGGGCTGCAGACAAGACCATTTTCACGGTAGTAGTCATACCAAGATGAAATAGCTGATTCGGCAATGATGACTTTTAGTCCTTCAACGCCGGTTGTGGCAAGGGCAGTTGACATAGTTCCAAGATAAGATTTACCAGTGGTACAAACTAAACCATTTGACCAATCAGCTAGCACTTTTTGATCACGACGATGGCTAGAAAAGGCGATTGCTCTGCCATTTAACCAATCAATAACAGCTTTAAAACTTTCTACCTGGGCGTAGTCACCACTTGTCATAAAGCCATTTGATCCAGCGGTTCCAACACCAGAAACGTAGATATTAGCAAATCCACGAGCTAAGAAATAGTCATTCAAGGTATAAGGATCGATAAAGCTAAAACTTTCTTCAGCATCACCGACTGGAATGTCTAGCTCAGGAGTTTCAAGTGGCTCGAAGTCACGTGTCTCCACACTGATTTTACCAGCAGATTTGATGGCTAAGTCGCCTTCCATTTTGTAAAGTTTCTTGTCGTTAGCAACGCCATTTGTCCCTTCGTGGTAAGGACTTGCTGTCATCATGGTTGGCACGTGATGTTTGGTATTTGGTCGAATGATATTGACTTTAATCAAATCCAATTGTCCATCTTGATCGGTATCAAGAGGAGATTGAACGTAGACAACTTCACGAATCAAGTCATTCGTATCAAAGGTTGCTAAAGATTTGCCGTTGAAGAAATGATAATCATTATCAACTGGAATCAGACCTTTACTGATTAAATCATCAAGTAAAGTCATTCCGCCTTTTTGGCGGCTAACAAGGAGGTGGTAAAGGGCCTCAATAACGTGTCCTTTTTGATAATTGATTGGAAAATCGATTTTCTCTAAAAAGTCAGTTGTATCTGTAAAATCAACGTGTGGTATGAATCCGAGTAATTGAAGGGCGATGGTATAAAAAATATCTGCCGTTAGAGGACGATCAGATTTGAAAAATGTCAGTAAATCTGTCTCAAAATCTGCAATAAGATTGTGAAGTGGGTAATCCGTGTCTTTATAATTAAAGAAAATCTTACGACAGAAGTGCTCCAGTGTCTCTTTATCAGATTGACGTTTGTTAAGCTCAAATCCAAGAGCTTGTAATTCTTGTTCACAAGCATCGGCAGGCCTTGGTATGTAAGAGAATTGGTTATATTTCATGAAAATTTCTCCTTCTAAAAGTAAACGTTTTAATTTTACAGATAACCTTTACATTATCTATTATACTTGATAAAATGTTAGTTGTCTAAACTATATTTTTTTTGGAGGAAACAAAAAGACATGGACTTTTCATGGACTGTGAAATATATCACAGAATTTATTGGAACAGCTCTTCTTATCATCCTTGGTAACGGTGCTGTTGCAAACGTTGATCTTAAAGGTACAAAAGGACACAACTCAGGTTGGGTTATCATTGCTCTTGGTTATGGTTTTGGTGTTATGATGCCAGCTCTTATGTTTGGTAACGTTTCAGGTAACCACATCAACCCTGCTTTCACAATTGCACTTGCAGTTTCAGGTATGTTTGAATGGTCACACGTTGCTCAATACATCATCGCTCAAGTACTTGGTGCAATGTTTGGTCAATTGCTTGTTGTTATGGTTCACAAACCATACTACCTTCAAACTGAAAATCCAAATGCTATCCTTGGTTCATTCTCAACTATCTCAGCAGTTGACGATGGTACAAAAGAAAGCCACAAAGCTTCATTGGTTAATGGTTTCTTGAACGAGTTCCTTGGATCATTTGTACTTTTCTTCGGTGCAATGGCTCTTACTAAAAACTACTTCGGTGCACAATTGATTTCTCAATTGACTGCTGCAGGTTACGATGCTTCAACAGCTGCAACTCAAGTTGCACCTTACACAACAGGTTCACTTGCTGTTGCTCACATGGGTATCGGATTCCTTGTTATGACACTTGTAACTTCACTTGGTGGTCCTACAGGTCCTGGTCTTAACCCTGCACGTGACCTTGGTCCACGTATCGTCCATGCTTTGCTTCCAAAATCAATTCTTGGTGAACACAAAGGCGATTCTAAATGGTGGTATTCATGGGTACCAGTTGTAGCTCCAATCCTTGCTGGTATTGCTGCAGTTGCCTTGTTCAAATTCTTATACCTATAAGATAACGAGATAATAAACCAGAAAAGAACCTTCGGGTTCTTTCTTTTATTAATGCAGGAGAGCATAATTTCTTGTCAAACTGACTATTTTTTTCTAAAATGGAGAAGACCCGGTTCTTATTTTGTAAGAACTTGTATAACATAATCGAATAAAAAACACTGTGAGGAGATAATTATGACTTTATTTAGTGGAGTCACGTTTAGGCATCCCGTATTACGTATCAATAATCGTGATCATAACATCGATTTTTATCAAAAATTAGGTTTTAAATTAGTAAATGAAGAAAATGCTATCGCTGAATTTTCAACAAAAAAACGAAATGCTCGTTTTGTCATTGAAGAATCACCTGCACCAGATACTCGTGCTGTTGAAGGTGACAAAAAGATTAATAGAATTGTCGTTAAAATTCCTAAAGCAGCTGAAATCGAAGGTATTTTAGGTAACGGCATCGATGTAGAACGACTTTTCAAAGGTAAACGTGGTTATGCTTTTGAGACAGTATCTCCAGAAGGTGACCTTTTCCTCTTGCATTCAGAAGATAACATCCATGAATTAAGAGAAATTGAGAACAAAACTTTCCCTGAAAATGATGACTTAGAGGAAGTATCTGAATTTCATTTTGAAAGTTTGACACTTAATGTTGCTGACAAAGCTGGCACACAAGCCTTCTATCAAACCGTATTCGGTGGTAAATTGCCGTTAGATCTTCAGTTTGAACAAGGAAATGGAGCAGATTTAACTGTTGACCCTCAAAAAACATGGGATTTGGAAATCCTAGAATTTAAAGTTCCTAAGAACTACGATCTTAAAGCTTTGGCTGATTATTTAGAGGCTAAAGGACAATCTATCTATTTAGATAAAAAAGAAAGTGTTTTGGTTCTTTCGGATCCTAGTCAAGTTGAAATTTGGTTTATCAAATGACAGATTTGCTAGACATTATCAATAATCAAATCGATCGCAATATTTATCATGGAGCTAGTTTAGCTCTTTTTAAAGACAATCAATGGAATGAGCATTATATTGGAACGATTGATGGTAAGACTCCTGTTGTTTCTGGTTTAGTTTATGATCTGGCCTCTGTATCTAAGGTGGTTGGTGTCGGAACGGTTGTTATTTCACTTGTCCGTGAAGGAAAGTTGGATATTGATGCACCGCTTAAGCAGTATTATCCTGATTTTCATGAGGAGAAACTGACGCTTCGCCAGCTCTTAACACATAGCAGTGGAATTAATCCTTTTATTCCGAATCGTGATGCACTTAATGCCAAGGAGTTAAAAGAGGCTATTAATCACATTACAGTAGAAGATAAAAAAGATTTCTTGTACACAGATATTAACTTTTTATTGCTTGGTTTCATGTTAGAAGGTATTTTTGGGAAATCTTTAGATGAGATTTTCAAAGAAACTGTCTTTGAACCTTTTGACATGACTAAGACAGGTTTTGGACCAGTTAAAGGTGCTGTGCCAACGGTAGCAGGGATTTCTGATGGAGTTGTCCATGACCCTAAAGCTAAGGTGCTTAAAAATCACGCTGGCTCAGCTGGGCTATTTTCTAATCTAGCTGACCTTGAAAAGCTGTGTCAGCATTATCTGACGGATGATTTTGCGCGTGATATTTGGCAAAACTTTAGTCATGCTAATAAGGAACGTTCACTTGCTTGGAATAAAGAAGGAGATTGGCTAGACCACACGGGTTATACGGGGACTTATGTGGCTATTAACCATAAAGAGCAAAAAGCGGCTATTTTCTTAACTAATAGGACCTATTCTTACGATGACCGTCCGCTTTGGATTAAAGAACGTCAGAAAATTTCTAACTGGATTCAGGAAAATTTTTAAAAAGATTGCTATTATTGTGAAAACGTTTTACTTTTTCTCGGCTTTTTTAGTGTGAAAGTGCTATAATGAAGGTAACCAGAGAAAAGGAGGACAAGGTTATGGCAGATGTACTTACTGTTGTTTTCAATGTTGAAAGTGAAGCTTATCAAGCATTTTCAGAATTAAAAGCTTTCAAGCAAGACAGCCACACCCAAATCGCACAAATTGCCTTGGTCAAGAATGAAAATGGTAAAATCACTATCAAAGATTCTGTTGATTTTGATGATACCAGCCATGAATATGCAACGATTGGTGGCATTGTCGGTGGTTTGATTGGTATCTTGAGCGGACCGATTGGTGTTATTATCGGCTACGGTATCGGAAGTCTTGCTGGTGCTGCGAGTGGTAGTATGATAGATGCTACTGACAATAGCTTGATTGAAGAAGTGACAACTAAGCTACTTGATGGCGATGTTGCTGTTATTGCTTTGGTGCATGAAGAGGACGAAAGTATATTGAACCATGTCTTTGCTCCTTATAAGACTAATATTATGCGTTGGGATGCTGTTGCCCTTGCTCGCGAAGTTGAACTTGCAGGTCAAGTTCAAGATGAACTTTATGATAAGGTTCAAGAAGACATGAATGAACGTCGTGTCAATCATTTAAAAGAACAGGGAAATGATATTGCAGAAGCCATTAAGGCTAAGTTCCGTCGCTTAAGAGGAAAAGAATAGTTCTAAGCAGTCAGATATACTATTCATCTCTAAACAGTGAAAAATAAACACTCTTGACTTTTGGTCAGGAGTGCTTTTTTATTTTATAAAGTTTTCATCATGCTGATATGTTGGATGCCTGCTTCTTCAAATTCTTCACCAAAAGGAGTAAAGCCAAGTTTATCGTAAAAGCCTTTTGCGGTTAATTGCGCATGGAGAATTATTTCTTTAAAGCCTTGTTGTTTACAAAAAGTGATGACCTCTTCTAGAAGGTGTTTTCCAAAATGCTTTCCTTGTTGGTCGGGAAGAACAGCCATGCGCTGCAAGGTGGCTTTGCTGTGGTCTTGATTTGGCAAAATACGGCAGGTAGCGACAGCATTTCCTAAGTCATTATAAAGAACAAAATGCAGGCAATAAGCTTCGTTTTCATCAATTTCAAGAGATAAAGGAACACCTTGTCCTTTTACAAAAACGATTTGACGGATTTTCATGGCATCCAAGTAGGTATCTGAAAGTGTGTTTCTGGTTTGTTTGATTTTCATAGCTCTATTTTAAGGACAAAAAAAGACTCTGTCAACTGACAAAGCCTTTTTCGATATTTATTATTTAGCAGCAACAGTTTCAGCAACATCATCCATTGAAAGAACTTCGTGGAAGACGCGTTGTGTCAATTCTGTCTTTTGTTCTTTAGTAAGGTATTTAGTGTTGACACAGTAACCTGAGATACGAACGATAACATCTTCACCATTCATAATCTTGTCATAAACATCTTTAAGGTCCATGACGTTCAAGTTAACGTGTTGTCCACCGTTTTCGAAGTAACCATCAAGGATAGTTACCAAGTTATCAACTTGTTCATCAAATGTCTTACCAAGAGCGCGTGGAGAAACTTGAGTTGTAAGTGAGATACCATCTGCAGCATATGAGAAGTCAAGGCTTGCAAGAGAATTCAAGTTTTGCAACCAACCACCACGAGCTTTGTTAGATGGGTTGGCACCTGGTGAGAAGAATTCAAGTTTAGAAAGGTTTACGGTACCATCTTCGTTAAGGTAAACACCTTTGTGAACTGGAGAGTTACCAGTTTGTTTAGAGTAAGCAACGTTTGAAGTGATTGTAAGAAGTGATACAGTAGCTTCAGCGTTCTTGTAAAGTTTGTGGCTACGAAGACGAGTAGTGTAAGCCTCTACCAACCATTCAGCAAGTTCGTTAGAACGAGGGTCATCTTCACCCCAACGAGGGAAGTCACCAGTTGTTTCGTAGTCGTAGATGTAACCATCTTCGTCACGGATTGGTTTAACAGTAGCATATTTGATTGCTGACAAAGTATCAACAGTATTGGCAAAACCACAGATACCGAATCCCATGTTGGCACGTTGTTTAGTTGGCAAGAATGCCATTTGAACAGCTTCGTAGTTGTATTTATCAGTCATGTAGTGAATGATGTTAAGAGCATCTACGTAAGTTGAAGTCAACCAATCAAGAGATTTTTCAAAGTTAGCTTTAACAGTTTCGAAATCAAGGATTTCGTCACGAACTGGTTCGATGTCAAATACTTTGTAGTCTTTGTGAACATCATCGTAACCACCGTTCAAACCAGTAAGAAGAGCTTTAAGGACGTTTACACGAGCACCAAAGTATTGGATGTTGTGACGTTGTTCTTCGTTTTCTGGGTCAAGTGGTGATACACAACATGAGATACATGACATTTCACCATAACCGTCTTTAGCCATTGTTGTTACACCTTCGTATTGGATTGAAGAGTGTTTGTGTGACATTTTCATACAGTAGCGACGGAATGAATATGGCAATTTATCAGTCCAAAGAACTGTCAAGTTTGGTTCTGGAGCGTTACCGATGTTGTCAAGTGTGTGCAAGAAACGGTAATCCATTTTAGTAACACGGTGACGACCGTCAGCACCCATACCAGCCATAGATGTAGTGATGAATGTTGGGTCACCAGAGTAAAGTTCGTCGTAAGCTTTAGTACGAGCAAATTTTACAGTACGAAGTTTCAAGACAAAGTCATCGACAAATTCTTGGATTTCTGATTCTGTGAAAGTACCACGAGCAAGGTCACGTTCAGCAAAGATATCAAGAACGATTGGCACACGTCCTAGAGAAGTAGCGGCACCATTGATAACACGACATACAGCCATGAAGGCGATGTTTACCCATTGGATAGCTTCTTTAACGTTCATGGCTGGTTTGCGGACATCAACACCGTAAAGGTCACCAAGTTTAACAACTTCACCAAGAGCTTGGTATTGCATGTTAACTTCTTCGCGCAGACGAATAGATTCTTCGTCGATTTCAGTGATAGCGTTCCAGTCGTTAACTTTTTCTTGCATCAAGTAGTCTGCACCATAAAGAGCAAGACGAGCATAAACACCGATGATACGTCCACGTGAGTAAGCATCTGGAAGACCAGTTACTGTGTGAGCGTGACGGGCACGGCGGATATTAGATGTATAAGCGCGGAAAATTCCGTCATTTACTGTAGTAGTGTATTTTGTGAAAATTTCATGAACAGCAGGATCTGGTTCATAACCATGTTCTTTAAGTGCTGTTTCTGCCATACGGATACCACCTTTTGGCATGAAATTCAATTTGAACAACTCATCATTTTGAATACCGTAGATTAATTCATCGTCTTTTGAAATATAGCCGGCAGGAATATCTGCGATTGATGTTGGACGAGTGTCCATTGGGAAACGAGTTGCTTCGTATTTAGCTTTAGTGTCTTCAATGATTTTCTTGATTTTAAGAGAGCGTTCAGTAGCTGGTGCTAAGAAGCTTTCATCACCATCATATGGTGTGTAGTTAGCTTGAACGAAGCGAGAAACGCTGGCTTTTTCTTTCCAGTCAGTACCTTTAAAGCCTTCCCAGGCTTTTTCAAAAACATCTGCATTTGTTTTAACAGTCGCCATAATGAGATTTCTCCTTAAATTCTAGTAACAAGTCATCTGTTACATTTACAAGTATAAGTTTAGCACAAAGGAAGCGTTTTCCCAAGCAAAAAAATTGGAAAAAGCAAGAATCTTTTCTAGTACAGTTTCAGAAACTTGGGTAACTGTACTAGAAATTTGTAAGTTTTGCTTGAAAGCAATGAAAATTGTTATAATAGAATCAGAAAGGACTGGATGATGCTTATTTTCCCATTAATTAATGACACTTCTCGAAAAATTATTCATATTGATATGGATGCCTTTTTTGCGTCAGTGGAAGAAAGGGATAATCCAGAACTCAAAGGAAAGCCTGTTATTATCGGCTCTGACCCACGTAAGACAGGTGGACGAGGCGTCGTATCGACATGCAACTATGAAGCCAGAAAATTCGGCGTTCATTCTGCCATGTCTTCAAAAGAAGCTTACGAGCGTTGTCCACAGGCTATTTTTATTTCTGGAAATTATCAGAAATACCGAGAAATCGGAATGCAAATTCGTGAGATTTTCAGACGTTACACCGATCTTGTTGAGCCCATGTCGATTGATGAGGCTTACTTGGATGTGACTGAAAATAAGCGTGGCATCAAGTCAGCGATTAAAATCGCTAAAATGATTCAATATGATATTTGGCAAGAAGTTCACTTGACTTGTTCAGCCGGTGTCTCTTATAACAAATTTCTAGCTAAACTAGCTTCGGATTATGATAAACCGAAAGGTTTAACCTTAGTATTGCCAGAAGATGCGCAGGATTTCTTGAAAAAATTACCAATTGAAAAGTTTCATGGTGTTGGTAAAAAATCAGTTGAAAAACTACATCAAATGGGTGTTTTTACGGGGGCGGATTTATTAGAAATACCAGAGATGACCTTGATTGATCATTTCGGGCGCTTTGGTTATGATTTGTACCGTAAAGCGCGAGGTATTTCAAATTCACCAGTCAGACCCAATCGTATTCGAAAATCTATTGGGAGTGAACGTACCTACAGTAAATTACTGTACGAGGATGCTGATATTAAGTCGGAGATTTCAAAAAATACACGTCGAGTTGTGGACAGCTTAATGCGAAATAATAAAGTTGGTCGCATTGTCGTTTTGAAGGTTCGATACGCGGATTTTTCGACTTTAACCAAGCGTAAAACACTAGATGATGTCACCAATGATTTTGAGGTGATTGACCAAGCTGCTCATGCGATATTTGACAGCTTAGAAGAATCAAAATCTGGTGTGCGTCTTCTGGGGGTTACTATCACGGGATTAGAAGATAATATTCGTCCATTAAATCTCTTTTAAAAATTAAAATACCGTCTTAGCTCAAGTTCTGAGACGGTATTTGATTTCTTAAAAGTTTATTGATTAACACTTTCAGAATCAGTCTCATCGTCTTCTTTGTCTAATAGCTGTGCTGCTTTGTTGTACACATAAGCATAAAGCCCCAAAAAGACAAGTGGCAAAACGATATTGAATGGTGAAAGTGGAATATTAAGATATACACTCAAGGCAAAGCTTGCAAGATTGTAAACAACAGTATAAATCAAGGCAATGCGGTAAGGTGATAAACTTGGAGCATTGTCTTTGATTTTTGATAAGTTTTTGAATGCTAAAACAGCTATAATGATGTTAATAACAAGAGCAATAACTGCAATGATAACAATCCCAACATTGGTAGAAGCTTCAAGAATTCGGAATTTTTCAGCATCAAGTTGTTCTTTAAACTTATCAAGGTTATTAACGACGATATAATGGCTAATAACACTCCAAACTTTGCTTAGCGCAGCAAGAACATTTACCCAAGCGATAAAAAGCGTCCAAGAACGCAAAGATTGACGAATTTTTTCATAAGAAACCATTTCAAACCTCCTAAAAACAATGGTAATCCTATTATGATAGTACAGATATTATAACACAATTTCCTTATATGTAAACACTTTTCTGTCAAGAGATGTTATATCAAGAAACCCTTTAGTTTCAAGGATTAAATCGTTTTAAGTCTCTAAATGTTTTAAGTTTAAAGCTATTCTATCATCTGAAAATTTATATTTATACAAAATAGATGCATAAGAAAAACTAGGAATTTAGTGCTAAATTAACCTAGTTTTTTCTTTTTATTTTTTGAAAAAATGTTCGATATCTTCTTGAGTGATACCGATCATTGGATCGATGAATGGAAGATTTTCTTCTGTTAGACGGTATTCTTTGACGTTATCTGGTTTGTCTTCGTTAAAATCAAGGCTAAGTTGAACAACTTTTTCGGATTTTTCTTCTTCAACGTGAGCAGTAGAAGAAGTAGCTTTATCTTCTAGTGGCTCATTTTGGCTTTCTTTTGCTTCGTCTGGATTTTCTATCGTTTCTGAGTTGTCAAGGTCTTCTGGATTTGTTGTGAAGCGTTGGACGAGATAAGTCTTGCGTTTAGAGCCTTCATTTTTTATGGCGTAATCAAAGGCAGCAATCTCTCCCAACATGACTAATTTACTCTTAGAGCGGGTAATGGCTGTGTAAATCAGATTGCGTTGCAAAAGACGACGACTTTGGCGCGTAATTGGCAGAATAACTACTTGGAATTCACTCCCTTGTGATTTGTGAATGGACATGGCGTAGGCAAGCGTGATTTTGTGCCATTCGTTACGAGGGTAAATCACTTCAGTCCCGTCAAAAGACATGTAGAGTTCATCTTGTTTTGATTCTGTGTATTTGGCAGGAATCAAGTCTGTGATATAGCCGATATCTCCGTTAAAGACATTGAGCTCGGCATCATTAATCAAATGAAGAACTTTGTCCCCTTTACGGAAATTCATATCACCAAAAGCAAAGGATAATTGGTCACCGAGTGGATTAAGCAAATCTTGAATGATTGTATTGAGGCGGTTAATGCCGGCAGCACCACGGTACATAGGCGCAAGAATTTGAATTTCTTGAGGGCTAATGCCGCTTTTAATAGCTGCGCTGACGATTTTTGGAATCATCTCAGGAATATATTGAGCGCCAGCTTCAAAGTAAGAACGGTCCGCTTTTTTCTGAGTGAAATCAGCTGGCAAGACGCCTTGTCTCATCTGATTAGCCAGTGTGACAATGGTTGAGTCTTCAGATTGCCTAAAGATTTTTGTCAGTGCTATTTGCGGCAGTGTTTTGATTTTAAGTAAATCAGCTAGCACTTGCCCAGGGCCAACGGATGGAAGTTGGTCGCTATCACCAACGATAATGACTTGAGTATTTGATGAAATGGAGCTAAAGAGCTGATTGGCTAGCCAAGTATCTACCATTGAAAATTCATCGATGATAATCAAATCACAGTCCAAATAATCATCCATGGCTTGATAATCATTGTCGCCGTTTAAGCCAAGATGACGGTGGATGGTTGCACTTGGAAGCCCAGTTAATTCGTTCATGCGACGTGCCGCGCGACCTGTTGGTGCAGCAAGAACAATTGGGATATCCTTCTTCTCTAAATCAATGCCGTGTAAATCAGCATAAGCAGCAATCAAACCGTTAATAACAGTTGTTTTACCAGTCCCTGGTCCACCAGTTAGAATGAAAACTTTGCTTTGAAGAGCTTCTTTAATGGCATTTTTTTGGACAGCGTCATAAGAAATGTCAAAGATGTCTTCGATGTCTTCAATTTCTTCTTGTAAGTCTTGGTCTGAAAATTGTTTAGTTAATGGAGTGTCAAGGATGCGTGTTAGATTTTTCTTGATACCAGCTTCGGCATAAAACAGTGTGTTATCAAAGATTTTTGTGCCGATGTTTTGCACCTTGTCTTCAGCGATAAGCGTAGATAATTCCTTAGCAACAGCAGCAGGGTCTAGCTCAATTTGGCGGGCTTCTTCCAAAATGGTAATAGCATTTTCTAGTAAATCACGCGCCTCAACGTAAGTATCCCCATTTTCAACCGAAGTTTCAAATAAGCTGTGAACGAGTGCGGCTCGAAAACGCTGCGGTGCATCTGCCTCAATCCCCAATTGTTCTGCGAGCTGGTCCGCAATTTTAAAGCCGATACCTTGAATATCTTCGACCAGTTGATAAGGATTTTCTTGGATAATCTCTAAACTTTCTTCCTTATAATGATTGAAAATATCAATAGCCACACGATTGGTTAAGCCGTATTCGGCAAGTTTTGAGAGGATTTGCTCAGTTCCGTAGTTAAGTTTTAATTTGGCAACAAAATTATCACGATTTTCTTTAGAGAGTCCAGAAATACTCTCAAGCTTACTAGGATCTTCCAAGATTTTATCAATCGTGTTATCGCCGTAGAGTTGGACAATTTTCTCAGCTGTCTTTTTACCGATGCCTTTAAAGTGGTCACTTGAAAAGTACTTGATGAGTCCAGAAGACGTTGGTTTTGTTCGCTCGTATCGGGTAACTTTTAGCTGTTCACCATATTTTGGATGCTGGGTTAACTCTCCCCAGAAGGTATAGTTTTCGCCTTCGATGACATCAGCAATGGTTCCTGTGACAATGATTTCAAAATCATCAAAGTCAGAATCGGTATCTTCGATTTCGAGTAATATGATTTTAAAGAAGTTACTGGCATTTTCAAAAATGATACGGTCAATAGTGCCAGAAAAGAAGTATTCCATAAGTCATCCTAACTTGATTGTTATAGTGGCTTTATTATATCATTCGCCAATGTGATAGACAAACATCGCATTAAAAAGACCTAACTCGTGTGAGTTAAGTCTTCATTGAACTTAGTTGACGCCTCCAATTTTTGAGAGTGGCCAGAAGCGGAATTTGCCTTCGCCGACGATAGCTGATTTTTTGAAGGAACCAACTTCACGGCTGTCTTTTGAAACGATGCGGTCATCTCCAAGCAAGAAATACTGATTTTTTGGAACTTTGACGGTAAATTCAGTGCTGCCATCTTTAGCAGTGGTGAAGGCATCAGAGTTTTCAGCTAGTTGTTGGAATAAGGTGTTGTAAGAGTAAATGTCTTGTAAATCATCATCTTCAAAAGCTTTTTGGTACTTGTCCAGGTAAGGTTCACTTGTCTTTTTACCGTTGACGTAAAGAACATCATCTTTATAGGTAATGGTGTCACCTGGGAGTCCGATAACACGTTTAACGATTTCTTTGGTTTTGTTGCCTTCTTTTTCCTTAGCTACAACAATATCAAAGCGATCGATTTTGGCAGTTCTTAGAACGATTAGGCGTTCTCCGTCAGCCAGCGTAGGGTCCATAGAATGACCGTCAACACTCACAGGTTGGATAAGGAAAAGACGAACAAGACCAAGGGCGATGAAAAAGAGGATAAAGGGTCCCCATTCTTTGATGAATTGTTTCATAATTGGTTCCTCGATGTTATTTTTTTAATAAATTTTGTGCTTTTTGGGTGTTTGCAAAGTGGAGCTTTGCAGTGTGTTCTAAGCCAGGCATGCCGTAAGCTGCTAGGATTTGACTAGCTACTTTATCGGATTTGCTACCAGCACCGCTTGGAAGTTTGTACTGTACTTCTTGGCTTAGCTTATCTAAATTCTCCAAGAAAAGGTTACGGGCGATAATGGAGCTAACTGCGACAGCAAGGTATTTCCCTTCAGCCTTTTCTTCTAGCGTTAGAGGATTGTCAAAGTGATTTACCTCATTTTTGAGATATTTTTCGTAATTTTGACGGCTAGTAAAAGCATCAATCACGATTTTTTCAGGTTTTACGCCATCTTGCAGTAGCAGATAAATAGCTTGATTATGAAGAGCTACTTTTACAGAGACTGCATTGTGCATCTTACCTTTTCCAACGACTTGGTTGTATTTTTGAGGGGACAATAGCAGAGCTTTATGCTTGATTTTCTCTTCTAAGATTGGGGCGATTTGGCGAATCTTACTATCCGTTAAATTCTTAGAATCATCGACACCAAGTTTCTTTAGCAGCGCGTGGTCATCAGAGTTACAAAACTAGCAACAACCGCTAAGCCACCAAAGTAAGAACCGTTGCCGACTTCATCTGAACCGATTAAAGGCATGGCTTGACCAGCCTTAGTATTCTGCGTGTCTTCTGACGCTTGATAACCAAATTGGCTAGCGACTTCTTGTGCAGCATTTCCTTGAAAAACGACTTTACCAGAGGTGTAAGCAAGGACTGTGACGCCATTTACTTTTGCGGCAAAAGTGACGTAGGGATTATTGTTTGTGACTTGTTTGCCAGCTAGTGTTTTAATGAGGTTTTGCAAGTCAATTTTCCCCAGTTTCATAACAATTGTATTCATAATTTTATTGTAACATAAAAAGATGACAAGGTGGCAAAATAGCCTGTTGAAACTAGGATTTTCACGCTTTCATTTTACGAAATGTTTATTTTAAGGTATAATGTCAAGGAGGTGACTATATGGAAAGCAAAAATCGTTATAAATTCGTCTTTGGAGAAAAGTCGCTCACATTGACAACAGATAAGGATAACCTCTTCATGGAGGAAGTTGAGCGTGTAGCCAAAGAAAAATATAATACAATCAAAGAAAAATTACCACAAGCTGATAATGAAACGATTGCTATTTTGATGGCTCTCAATTCGCTTTCAACTCAGCTTAGTCGTGAGATTGAAGTTGAAAAAATGGAAAAAGAATTGACGGCTCTCCGTTCTGAGGCGATTGACGATATTAAGGAGAAAGCCAGCAAATCTGATTCTGATGAGGGATAATATATGTTATCAGTTTTTATTTTGCTGATTTTAGCTTGGCATTTTTACATTGGCTATTCACGAGGTATTATTTTGCAAGCTTACTATTTTGTAGCAAGTATTGTGTCATTAGTCGTGGCTAGTCGCTTTTATCAAGCATTGTCTGAAGAGATTACTTTATGGATTCCTTACTCAAATGCAGGGCAAGGTGCCAGCATGAATTTCTTCACGGATGTTAATGTTTTTGATTTAGATAGAGTTTATTATGCTGGGGTGGCTTTCACAGCTATTTACGTGCTTGTTTATGCCATCTTTCGTTTTATAGGGATTTTGGTGCATTTGGCACCAGTTCACCATTTTGATAGTGTCAAGCTTAATTGTCTTAGCGGCATCATAGCTGTTTTGGTAGCTTTAGTCTTCTTTGGCTTAATCTTGACATTACTTGCAACTGTCCCAATGTCAATGGTTCAAAATCTTCTCTCAAGCAGCTGGATTGCACGTTTGATTATTAATTATTTCCAACCATTGACAGGTGTTATTAAGGCACTTTGGGTAACAGCCATTTTAGGATAAGAAGAAGGGCGTTTAGCCCTTATTTTTGTATGAACATGAGTGTGCTAAAAGAGCACTAGAATAAGGTAAGTTTTGGTATAATAGTGATATGAATAACAGAATTTTAGAACAGTTAGAATTTGATAAAGTCAAGCAGCTTTTTGCTGGCTATTTACAAACTGAACAAGGGCAAGATGAATTGCGTAAGCTTGCTCCGATGACAGATTCTGACCGTATCTCACGTTCTTTTGCTGAAATGTCAGATATGGAACAGATTTTTGTTGAGCAACACGGTTTTGGTTTAGGCAGTTTACGTGATATTTCTGAAAGCATGCGCCGTTTGGAATTAGATGCGGATGTCAATGTTTCAGAGATTATTGACATTAAAAAAATCTTGCAAGTATCAGCAGAAGTTAAGCATTTCTATAACGATTTGGAAAATGTTAACTTAACGGCTTTAAACACTCTTTTTGAGAAAATTGAGCTTTTGCCAAGCCTGCAAGGAAGTTTACAAGCCATTAACGATGGTGGATTTATTGAGAATTTTGCAAGTCATGAATTAGACCGTATTCGTCGTCAAATCAATCATGATGAAAGCAGAGTTCGTCAAGTCTTGCAGGACATTTTGAAAAAGCAAGCTGACCATTTGACAGAGACTTTGATTGCTAGTCGTAATGGTCGTGCAGTTTTACCTGTGAAAAATAGCTGCCGCAATCGTATCTCAGGGGTTGTGCATGATATTTCAGCATCAGGAAGTACCGTTTATATTGAGCCACGTGCAGTGGTGCAACTAAATGAAGAAATCACACAATTACGCGCAGATGAACGCCATGAAATGGCTCGTATTTTACGTGAATTGTCAAATATGCTCCGCCCTCATACTAATATTATTCGAAATAATGCTTGGGTTTTGGGACATTTGGATTTTGTGCGTGCAAAATTCCTCTTCATGCAAGAAAACAAAGCAGTTGTGCCACAGTTATCCACAGATAAGACTGTGCAACTCTTGCAAGCTCGTCACCCACTGTTGACAAATCCAGTCGCAAATGACTTGCATTTCTTAGATGAATTGACAGTTATCGTCATCACTGGTCCAAATACCGGTGGTAAAACCGTCATGTTGAAAACTTTGGGATTGGCACAATTAATGGCGCAATCAGGTCTACCAATTCTAGCTGACAAAGGTAGTAAGGTGGCTGTCTTTAATGAGATTTTTGCTGACATCGGTGATGAACAATCTATCGAGCAAAGCTTGTCAACATTCTCAAGCCATATGACAAATATTGTGGATATCTTGGCAGCAGCTGATAAAGATAGCCTGGTACTTGTGGATGAATTGGGTGCTGGTACTGACCCGCAAGAAGGAGCTAGTCTGGCTATCTCAATCTTGGAACATTTACGTTTGACGCAAGTGAAAACCATGGCAACAACTCACTATCCTGAGCTAAAAGCTTACGGTATCGAGACAGAGTTTGTTGAAAATGCCAGCATGGAATTTGACACAGAGACTTTGAGCCCGACTTATCATTTCATGCAAGGTGTGCCAGGACGCTCAAATGCCTTTGAAATCGCTCGTCGTTTAGGTCTTGCAGAAGTGATTGTCAATGAAGCAGAGCGTTTGACGGATTCTGATACGGATGTTAACCGCATCATCGAGCGTTTGGAAGAGCAAACGCATGAAAGTCGTAAACGTCTTGACCATATCAAAGAAGTTGAACAAGATAACCTTAAATTCAACCGTGCAGTCAAGAAACTTTATAACGAATTCTCACATGCCAAAGATAAAGAACTTGAAAAAGCTTCTGCCAAGGCACAAGAAATTGTGGATAAAGCCATGGCTGAAAGTGAAGAAATCCTCAAAAATCTTCATCACAAAGCTAGCCTTAAACCGCACGAAGTGATTGAAGCTAAAAGCCAGTTGAAAAAATTGGCACCTGAAGTTGATTTATCGAAAAATAAAGTTCTTAAGAAAGCTAAGAAATTGCGTGCACCGCGCGTGGGTGATGATATTATAGTCACAGCTTATGGTCAACGCGGAACCTTGATTAACCAAACGAAAAACGGTAAATGGGAAGCACAAGTTGGTCTCATTAAGATGACGCTTAAAGAAGACGAATTTAGCCTTGTCAAAGTTCAAGAAGAAGCGCAAAAACCTAAGAAAAAACAAGTTCATGTGGTTAAGAAAAGCAAGAAATCTGCTGGACCACGTGCCCGACTTGACCTTCGTGGTAAACGTTACGAAGAAGCCATGCAAGAATTGGATGAATTTATCGACCAAGCCTTGCTTAACAACATGGCTCAAGTCGATATCATTCACGGTATCGGAACAGGTGTCATCCGTGAAGGGGTGACAAAATACCTTCGCCGCAACAAGCACGTCAAATCATTCGGCTACGCCCCACAAAACGCAGGTGGTAGTGGCTGTACCATTGCAAATCTAGGGTAAAAAAACTGTCCACTGGACAGTTTTTTTCTGTGAATAGACAAAAACCTGCAATTTTGCAGGCTTTTTAAATGTAGAAAATGCAAATCAATTTATTTTTGTCCAAGCAGGATCATTTGGTCGATGGCATGACGGGCACCTTTGATAGTGTCTTCGTCAAGCTCAATCTCTTCACCTGCTCGTCCAAGTAAACAGTTGTAAATATCAGCTAGAGTTGTCATTTTCATGTTGTGACAAACACATTCAGTTGATAGAAGGTAGAAGCGTTTATCAGGGCATTCAAATTGTAAATGCTCAACAATGCTGCTTTCAGTACCAATGATAAATTCTTTATCACTGCTATTTTTAGCATAAGCCATGATTTCTGTTGTACTTCCAGCAAAATCTGCTAATTCAGTAACTTCAGCTAGACATTCTGGGTGAACCAGTACTTTAGCATTTGGATGCGCTTCACGTGCTTTTAGCACATCGCGTTTACGCATACGCATGTGAGTCGGACAACCACCTTTGAAAAATTCAAATTGCTTATCAGGACATTGTTCAGCGACCCATTGACCAAGGTTGCGGTCTGGAACAAAAAGAATCTTATCGTTGTCAATGTTGTTGATAATTTTAACAGCTGAAGAAGATGTGACGCAGACATCGACCATTGTTTTCACTTCTGAAGTGGTGTTGATATAAGCAACGGTAGTGTAGTCTGGGTGAGCATCTTTTAGCCAAGTAACGATTTTTTTATCAATTTGAGCGGCCATTGGGCAACCAGCCATTGGGTTGGCTAGAAGAGCTGTTTTTTCAGGTGATAAAACTTTAACGGTTTCTGCCATAAAGCGCACCCCACACATCATGATGGTATCTTGTGGTGCTTTGGCAGCATATTTACTTAAAGCAAAAGAATCGCCTACAAAATCGGCAACTTCCCAAATGTCGTGACTTTGGTAGGCGTGTGCTAAAATACAAACCCCTTTTTCTTTTTTGAGACGTAAAATTTCGTCTTGCATCTCTCTTGTATTCATTATATGTTTATGGGATCCTCCTAGGATTGTCTTAGTTATATATTATAGTACCGAGTCAAGAAGGTGTCAAGACACCTGTAAATAAATTTTGTTTAGGTGTCTTGTCAGGTGTCTGGATTGGTGGTAAAATATGTTCTAAGTCGTATGATTTTAATTGATAAGAGTTGATTGAAAAAGTTCCTAAAGACTGATTTAAGTAAGCCTCGCATTGATATCATACAGAAAATGAGAAGTTTATGCTTAGGTCAGTTGATGATGGTATTCTAGGAATTCTTTTTTTATCTGACTCGCCAAATGGATTGTTTATTCAACAATCGTTAAAAAAGAAGGTTTGTATGAAAACAAATGTACTTATTGTCGGTAGTGGTTGTTCAGGACTTTATACGGCCCTTAATTTGCCACAAGAACTTCAAATTACTATTATCTCTAAAGATACATTAGAACACAGTGATTCATTTTTAGCTCAAGGTGGTATCTGTATGTTAAAAGATGATTCAGATTACGACTCATTCTTTGAAGATACTTTGCGTGCTGGTCACTACAAAAATGACAAGGTTTCTGTTGATTTGATGATTAAGTCATCACCTGATGTTATCAAAGATTTGATTGGTTACGGTGTTGATTTTCAACGTGATGAAAATGGTAACCTTGCTTTCACTCGTGAAGGTGCTCACTCTGATAAACGTATTCTTTTTTACCAAGATACTACAGGTAAAGAAATCACAAGTAGACTGTTAGCAGCTGTTAAAAAACGTTCTAATATCACTTTGATGGAACACACATGTCTGCTTGATATCTTGGAAGAAGATAATCGCTGTTATGGCGGTATAGTACGTCTTGAAAATGGTGATTTGGAAAAAATCACAGCTGATGTGACTGTTCTTGCCAGCGGTGGTGTAGGTGGTTTGTACAAAAACAGTACTAACTTTAAACATTTGACTGGTGATGCGCTAGCTATTTCCCTAAAACATGATATTGAGCTTAAGGACATGTCTTATGTACAAATTCACCCAACAACCCTTTACCAAGAAAATCCAAAAGAACGTTCATTCTTGATTTCTGAGTCCGTTCGTGGTGAAGGAGCTCTTCTTTACGATAAAAATATGAATCGTTTTGTCGATGAATTGCAACCGCGTGATGTGGTAGCACAAGCCATTTTAAAACAAATGGAAAAAGACGGGACAGACCACGTCTGGGAAGATTTGCGTACCATTCCGAAAAAAGAATTGGAAGAACATTTCCCAAATATCTTGGCACACTGTCGTGAGGCTGGTTACGACCCATTCACAGAATGTATTCCAGTTGTGCCAGCACAGCATTATTTCATGGGTGGTATCAAGGTTAATCACCATAGTAAGACAAGTATGGACTTCCTTTATGCCGTTGGTGAAACAGCTTGTAATGGGGTTCACGGTCAAAACCGTTTAGCAAGTAATTCTCTTCTTGAAAGTCTTGTTTTTGCAAAACGCGCAGCTAAGGACTTGGTTGCTAAGTATGAGAGTGTATCAGTGCTTCCAAAAACTTTGGCTGAGCTTGATTTGCTAGATTATCAAGATGACGATATCTTGGCAGACGACTATAAAAAAATAGTTGTTGAAAAATTAACAGAAAATAATCAACTAGAAACTGTTATCGGTTAATGGTTGTGAGATATGAGATATGAGAAAGGATAATGATGTTAGATCCAATTACCCTAAAATTAAATGTTGATCCGTTGATTTTGAGCGCTCTTTCAGAAGACATCAATAACGAAGACGTGTCAACTAACAGTGTCATGCCAGAAAATGTAGCTGGTCAAGTTGACTTGATTTGTAAAGAAGATGGGATTATCTGTGGACTTCCTGTTTTCGAGCGCGTCTTTTATTTGCTTGATCCACAAACAAAGTTTGACGTTTTGGTGAAAGATGGCGATGCTGTTAAGGCGGGACAAAAGCTTGGCACAGTCTACGGTGACATCCGTGTGCTCCTCTCAGGAGAACGCACAGCACTGAATTATCTGCAACGCATGAGTGGGATTGCCACTTACACCCATGAAATGGCTGAGCTTCTAAAAGACAGTCCGATTACGCTTCTTGATTCACGTAAGACCACACCTAATAACCGTATTTTTGAAAAATACGCTGTTAAAATCGGTGGTGGTAAAAACCATCGTTACAACTTGTCTGACGGTGTCCTTTTGAAAGATAATCACATCGGTGCTGCTGGTGGTGTTAAAGAAGCTGTTCTTGCTGCCAAAGCTTATGCACCATCTGTCCGCAAAATTGAAATTGAAGTGGAAACACTTGAGATGGTTAAAGAAGCAGTTGAAGCGGGTGCTGATATTATCATGCTTGATAACATGGACCATGACCAAATGCAAGAAGCTGTTGCTTTGATTGCAGGCAGAGCAGAAATTGAAATTTCTGGTAATGTGACTAAGGCTAATGTCGCTTCTTACTTGGACTTGGACGTTCAGTACGTCTCAAGTGGTGCCCTTACTCACTCCGCTAAAATCTTGGATTTATCTCTTAAAAATCTGCATCCTGTTAATAAATAAGTAGATAACTCTTTTTAAGGTAAAATTATTGTTCGAAAAATCCCCAGCTCGATTGAGTTGGGGATTTGATGTTGATAACTAGAAAAGAAAAAGGAATAATCCACAGATGATACCGATTAGGTAGCCTGCTATTACATCACGCGGGTAGTGAACCCCACCTAGAACGCGGCAAAAAGCAATGACAAGCGATAAAATCAGTAAAATAAGACCTAAAAAGCTTGATTGTGTCAGCACAGCCATGCTAATGATGCTAGCAGAAAAGACATGACGACTTGGAAAAGAGTGCCCCTTAGTATCTTTAGAAATTAGTGGTGTGATGTTCCAAGTCTCATAAGGTCGTGGGGTGTTAAGCAGGTGGCGACCAAGTGACACCAAGATAAATGATAGCCCTGGGATAAGAATGAAAATAGGAAGTTTGTCAGGAGTGTTGATAAAAAGGTGGATAAGAAGAAGTGGGTAAACCAGATACATGACTTTGGTTAATAAACTGTTGATAACTTGTAAGCTGCGAATAGCTGCTGGTTTATCTTGAAAAGTTTTTGTTAGCTTGTTATAAAATTCAGCGTAATTTTTCATAAGAATCCTCTATCTAATAATAGTTTTATTATAGCATACGAGCATGCCAGATAAGGAAAATGAGAAGACTTTCAAAAAATCATTTTTGCGTAGCAATTAGTTGTCAAAAAGACAATTTTCCCGTAAAATAGGCTCATAAACTAATAGAAAAGGAAAAAGAACTTTGGGATGCTAGGCTGATTCGTATCCGTTTTTTAATGAAAAAACAAATCAGTCCATCTGGGAGTTCAAGGTAATTACATTATGGCACACAATATTACTGATGCTACATTTGAAGCAGAAACAAATGAAGGTCTTGTCCTTGTTGACTTTTGGGCAACTTGGTGTGGTCCATGTTTGATGCAAGCTCCAATCTTGGAACAATTGTCAGAAGAAATGGATGAAGACGAACTTAAAATCGTTAAAATCGACGTTGATGAAAATCCAGAAACAGCTCAAAAATTCGGTATTATGTCAATCCCAACATTGCTTTTCAAAAAAGATGGCGAAGTTGTGAAACAAGTTGCTGGTGTTCACACTAAAGACCAAATCAAAGCAATTGTTGCTGAATTGAGCTAATTAAGTATTTATAGATGACAAACTCCCGAAATTTTTCGGGAGTTTTTTGGTGTTAGAAATAGTATAATAAAAAGAAAACGATGCGACGAAAAAGTGTTTGTAGGAGAGCTTGCTATGGATTTTTACACTTTAGATTACATTATTCAGCACCAGTCTTCTAATCTTGTGATTAGGTCTGTTATTCTGATTATTTTACTTGTTATTGTTATGTTGACGAGTCTTCTTTACATGCATAATCGGCTTAAGACGCGACTTCGTGATATTAGTATTGGTATTGTAGTGTTGATGCTGATTTTACTTGGTGTTCAGGTTGAGGATTATATGCAAAATAATCATGATTTTTCACAGTCACAAGTTCTTGTCAAATTCATCAAAAGTGTGGCTACGGATAACGATTTAAAACCTGAGGATGTCTTAGTCAATTCAACAACCTTAAAAGATGGTATCATCGTTCGTTATAATAAGGAAGACTACACTGTTCATCTGAATGATGATAATAATTCTTACACACTTGAGCGCACACACGTGATTGACCACCGTGTTTACCTTAATGGAGGAAAGTAGCCGATGAATATGTATGTGTTGATAAGTATCAAATTTTTTCTAGGAATTTTAGCGACGATTTTACAGATTAACGTTCTCGGAAAATATGAATTTTCAGCTAATACCCCGTTAAATCAGATTCAAAACTTTGTCCTTGGTGGTATTATCGGTGGTGTGATTTACAACAGTTCGATTTCTATTTCGACATTTTTGATTATTTTGTTGATTTGGTCTTTGGTGGTTATTATCGTAAAACTTTTGATTAACAATAAATATATTAAATCTCTTGTTGTGGGAAATCCAGTGATTTTGATTAAAGATGGCAAAGTGAATGTGGAAAATTGTGCCCAACTAGGTGTTACAGCAGACCAGCTGATGCTCCATTTGAGAATGGAGGGTTTGAATTCGACCCAAGATGTGAAAAGTGCCATTATGGAGCCAAATGGCAAGCTAACGATTCTAGATAAAAATTCGGAAAATCCGAGATTCCCACTGATTAGTAATGGTCGCATTAATTATGATGTCTTAGAATTAATCAATCAGGATGAAGATTGGCTGCTAGAAAAACTCAAGGAACAAAATATTGACAATCCTAGAGATATCTTTTTAGCTGAATACTTAAATGGAAAATTGTACCTGGTTCCTTATTCAGAAAAATAGTATTAAAAATTTTTTTGAGCTTTTTTTAGTGTTATGATAGAATTGAAATGTCCCTTGAGATTTGCTTAAGGGGAATAAGTAAATAAGTCAAGTGTTTGAAGTATTTCAACACACTTATGACTAGGTTAATCCAACAAATCCATTGATTATAATCACAAAGGATTGCCAATACACTTACCATTAGCAATTGAATGCACCTGCTTTCTATTGTTATCGTTAATGTTAATACTATTTTATCATTAATAAGTAAATCAGAAATCGATGGAAGAAAGAAAATGTGCAATAAGAATTATTATTTAGGACCATCGACCTAAAATTCTTATTGCTCTTTTATTTATATATGCAAAAAATAGATTTTCCTTATAAAGCTAAAAGATATAAACATATTGATAAACGATTATCATTCAATAAAGTAAAGAAATATGTTATGAATCCTGAAAAAATTGCTAAACATAGTTTTTTACCCTTTCTCCATTACAAATTAATTTTTGAAAAATTTTTAGGATACTCTTATTTTAATAATGGGGAAAATAAAAAAATAAAAGAAAGAGATATTTATTATGCAGCACATATGGATAGTTATATTTATCGATACTATGCTGATAAGTTGAATGATTTATACAATGATTTTACTGCAAAAAATGGAATTGATGAGGTGGCAACTGCTTATCGTAATAATAAGCCAGGAAAAAGTAATATTAACCATGCTGCAGAAGTTATTGCCAAAATTAATTCGTATAAAAGTGCTCTGATTATTGTTGGAGATTTTACATCTTTTTTTGACGAATTAGACCATAGCTTATTGAAAGAACGTTTACAAAAAGTGTTAGCAAAATCAGTACTACCTACTGACTGGTATAATATTTTTAGGTCTATAACCAAGTTTGGATATTTAGAGAAAGAGAGCCTAGAAAACTCGCAAAGTGAGCTTGTCAAAAAAGATAAAGATTCGTTTAGTTATTTTGAAAAAATAAAGGATTTTTGGAAGTATAAAAAGGGTATTAAAGTTAAAAGAAATACTAATAATTATGGTATTCCTCAGGAAAATGCTCTGAGCGGTATTATAGCAAATATTTATGCTATTGATTTTGATTTTAATTTATTAAAACTTGCTAATGAATATAATGGAATTTATAGACGATATTCAGATGATTTTATTTTAGTTCTAGATGCTCCTGATTTAGAAATTGATACTATAACAGATAAAATATTATTATGGGCTGATAATAATAAGATAAAATTGCAACCTGATAAAACAAAACAGTTTAAATTAGTAGAAGGAAAAATTTGTACTTTGGATTTGATACCAGCTAGTATTGACTATTTAGGTTTTAAGTTTGATGGGCATAATGTTAAAATGAGGGAGAAAAGTATTTATAAATTTTATCGAAATGCTAGAAAATTGATTTTTAAGTCAAAAAAGATACAAGAAAAACTAGGATTGAGCAAAATACCAAATAGACATAAAATTTATGCTTTGTATACAGATTTTGGTTATTCAAATAAATATCCAAGTAATTTTATTTCATATGCAAAGCGCTCACAGAAGATTTTTGATAAAGTATCACCTGAAACAAATAATTTGATGTTGAATCAAATTAAGAATAGAAAGAAAAAAATTGAAAAAGCCTTAGGCTATAAGATTCATTCTAGAGTATAAGTCATTTCTCTATAAAATCACCAGATTTTCTGGTGGTTTTTCTTTTCTTTTTCGAATAAATAAGTAGGAGGAAAAGAGATGCGACTTGTAACGATTTTTGGCTTGTTATTGCTAGCCTTTTTATTTCATTGTGGGGATGCCAAAGCTGAAACAGCTGATAATATTCAATTTGTAAGTCTTGATGAGGTCAAGGGTAAAATGGCAGCTAAAGAGGACTTTTATTTGTTGATTGGTCGACTTGATAATGTTGATACTCAAAATGCTTTAGACAGACTCAGTCAAATTGACCAAGTGATTTATTGCCTTGATACCAAAGGTATTGATTATGTTGCTTATAAGAAATTTGCCAAGAAATACAATATCAGAACCATGACACACTTGGCACATTTTCGTGGAAAGTATCAGTTTGCAGTAGCTAATGTCCTAACAGCTGACCTAGCAGGTTTTTTCGCGGTTTAAGTTAAAATCTGTTAACTTCTTTAAAATTTGTTATACTAAAGCTGACATAAAAACACATCGCAGTTGGTAGTCTGTGAGTACAACATGTATCAGTAACCTTCCCCTTCCGAGGTCGTCCATTGTCAATTTTTTTAAGGAGGGGCTGTTATGAAAATGACAGTATATTTTGATGGGGCATTTTGGTCGGCTTTGATTGAATTTACGGATTCGAAGAAACGTTACAAGGCTTTTCGTTACGTGTTTGGTAAAGAACCAAAGGATAATGATATTCTAAACGTTATTGATGTTTCTTTGGGAAAATGGCTGTGCAGGTATGATAAGGTCGAAGTAAGCTCTGAGTTTTCAGCGCCAGCTATTTCACAGAAAAAACGAAATCCAAAACGAGTGCAACGTGATATCAATAAGGCAAAGTGTAAGCCTGTGGTGTCAACGAAAGCTCAGCTTGCTATGCAGGAAATGCGTGAGGAAGTCAAGAAAGCTCAAAAGTCTAAGCAAAAGGTGAAGCGTGAGCTAGAAAAGGAACGAAAATACTTGCTTAGGCAAGAAAAGCGTCATCAGAAAAAGCGGGGACATTAAAAAGAAAAAGTTTAAGCTTTCTGTAAGAAAAAATTTAGGTTTAGTTAAGCAAGCAGCTCTATACTATAAACAATCCTAAATAAACTTTCTTTTTCATAGTATGGTAGTTGAGCTACCTGTAATCTCCTAAGAAATTCCAGCCTAACAGCTGGAATTTTTTTGTATAAAAAGTATCTGGGTTAGGATATTTTTCCAAGACGTCGCGTGTTGGTGACGATAAAAAAACACCCTAGCTTTGGCAAGCAGGGTGTTTTTCTTATGTTAGATTTACACAAATCTTACTTGTTGTTGACTATGTCATAGCATGAAGTAACTTTTATTGTCAAAGAAGCATGTTTCAATCTTAATCAAGATATTCTTTGATTGCGGTATCAGTTGCGATACGTCCAAATGTGAAGATGTCTGTTAGTGAGTTACCACCGAGTCGGTTACCTGCGTGGAGTCCACCTGCAACTTCACCAGCAGCAAAGAGACCTTTGATAATTTTGCCATCTTCGTTGATGACATGGGCGTGAGTATCGATTTTTAGACCACCCATCGTGTGGTGTGTGGCTGGTTTACGTGGTGTTGCGTAGAATGGTGCTTTTTCGACTTTGAGGTCGAAGGCACCTTTGTCAAATTCAGGGTCATGACCAGCGTCAACGTATGAATTGTAATTGGTGATTGTTTCTACCAAAGTAGCGGGGTCAATGTTGATTTGCTCAGCCAATTCTTCCAAGGTATCAGCCTTAAAGAGGGTACCTGCTTCAACTTGAGCATCAATTTTTTCTTGACTGGTATTGTAGGCTGTTTCTTTGATATTTTCATCGGCGATAAGATAGAAGAGACCTCCGTTGTCAATAGCTGCTTGTGATAACTGGTCACGGCTACCGTATTCATCGACAAAACGTTTACCTTTGGTGTTGACCATGATAAAGTTTGCTGGAGGTACTTGAAGCCCTGTGAAAAGTGCGCCAGTCACTGGGTCAGATACTGGCATCATTTGGCTAAAGCCCATACCAACAAGGTCTGCACCGACAGATTGACCAAGTAGGATACCGTCACCAGTTGCAGCAGGGGTATTTGAAGTGGCAATATTATCATCAATTTCTGACCAGTAAGTGTTGTATTTTTGGAGCATTTTAGTATTGGCTGCAAATCCACCTGTTGTCAAAATCACAGCTTTACCATTGACGGTAATAGTTTGTCCATTGCGTCCGCTACCTTTGACACCTGTGACGACACCATCAGTTACAACGAGTTCTTTAACCTGGGTATCTGTTAGAATGATTCCTCCGTTTTTCAAAACGAAATCTTTCAAGACAGCGATATAAGCAACGCCCATTGGAACTTTTGGTTTATGACCACGACGCCAAATAGCACCAACTGGCATAGTTACCTCGTCACGTAGAAATTCGACACCGATATTTTCCAACCAGCGAACAGATTCAAGAGCATGTTCTGTTAGAACACGAATAAGTTCATAATTACCGTGGATTTCATGCCCTTTGAGGTCTTTACGTTTACCGCCAAGATAAGTTTGGATACGGTAGAGAAGTTTTGAGTCAAAAAGATAAGTTGGGCCTTTGAGGTATTCTTCAATTTCAGTCTTAAGAGCACGAAAATCAGATAAGAATTCAGGGTCGATAGTTGATTCATCAATGTCGTGAAGTTCTTGTAAATTATGTGCTTCACCAGGATTAGCAGGAAATGTATTTTGCCAAGCAGGGTCAGGAGCATTCATTGGTCCACCAGCACGGACAGTGTTTCCGCCGACAGCTGGGAATTTTTCAACGAGGATGACTTTTTTACCAGCTTGAAGGGCTCGAGCAGCTGCTGTCAAACCAGCACCGCCCCCACCGACAATGACAAGGTCAGTGTCATAAGTCTTATCTTCTTTGTCTAGAGCTGATGGTGCTTTTGGACGTGAACGAAGAGCATCGGGATTAGCACCAGCTTGACGAACCGCACGCGCGACTCCATTTAGGACACCTTTTGAAGTGACTGAAGCTCCAGAAATAGCATCGACATTCAAGGTTTGTCCTTCGATGATTTCATCTGGAATACGGGTGAAGACCACATCAGCAATTCCTCCTGTTTCACCAGAAGAATCAATATCAATAGCTTCAATGCGGTCCTCTGACAAAGTCACAGACATTGGTAAATCACCGTTGTGACCGACAGTAGTGACGTGATAAGTACCGGGTTCAAATCGTACGTCTTCAGGTTGGTTAAGCTGATTAGCAATATTGGCAAAGCGAATAAAGCGGAAGAAGCAAGATTCCAAGAAATCAATGGTTCCTTGGTCTTTGAGGTCGCCATTTTCATCAAAGGCATGTTGGACACGCCCAAGTAAAAATTCACTACCAGGCATGACAACGGCATTAACTCCTGGGGCATCCAAGATTTGACGTAGGTGAAGTTGTGCGCGTGAAGAACCTTGAACATCATATGAAGCTCCCACAATCATAATTGGCTTGCCTGTCAAGGGATGAATGTTAAATGACAACCATTCGATAAGACTGTTTAGGCTTGATGGAATGGTATGATTGTGTTCTGGTGTAGCGATGATAACCCCATCAGCTTCAGTGATTTTAGTGTTGAAAGTTTGGATAACAGCAGACTCTGTTTGGTCATCAGTTTCATTAAACATTGGCACATCTGTGATTTCCAGAATCTCAATGTCTGCTTCTTTGGCAAAATGTTTTGCCATGTATTTGAGTAGAAGTCGGTTGTATGAGTGTTTGGCATTTGTTCCGACGATGGCAACTAATTTCATAATAAACCTCCTAGTCTTTTTCCCAAGCAAAAGCTTTTTTACGGTCGGTATTAGCTTTGCTGACAACTTGATTGGTAATATCTACAAAAGCTAGAAATTCCTTGAAATTATCTTCAAGTTCAGCGACTTTTTCAGGATTATTGAGATTAAAATTGTCATCTAAAACTTGTTCGGAATGACCAAGAAGAAATTCTGTGCCAGGCATGATGCGAGCTTTCAATTCAGGGGCATCCAAGATTTGACGAAGATGAGCTTGTGCGCGTGAGGTTCCTAGTGCTCCAAGAGAAGCTCCCACAATCATGGTTGGTTTATTGATTAGCGCACGACTTGTGTAGGCAATCCATTCAAGAGCAGAAGATAGCGGTGCTGGAATGGTATGGTCATACTCAGGTGTAGCAATGATAACTCCGTCTGCGCTAGCAATCTTTTCAGAAAATGCAGCAACAACAGCAGGAGCAATCTTATCCTCAGGTTCATTGAAGGCAGGCAAATCTTTGATTTCCAGAAGTTCAATATCAGCTACATCAGCAAAATGCTTAGCCATAAATTTTAACAATTTACGGTTTGTTGAACGAGCTGAATTTGTCCCAACAATAGCAACTAATTTCATATAGTCTACTCCTTTTACACAAATAATTACCTTTATCATACTCCTTTTTTAAAATAATTGAAAACGTTTTTGTTATAGGAGAGGAAAGTGGCATTTTTTAGGAGCATAGCATAACAAGAAAAAAGCCCTGAAACATCAGGACTCTTACTTGAGGATACGTTTTTAATATCTGTGAACGATTCATCTTGAGATATTATCATTAGGAATGGCTATATTATAGAAAGCTTTGCTTAAATTGGTCTTAATCAATTTTCTTAAGATATTCTGCCAGCATCTTCTTCTGTGGTGTAGCCATGGGGTAATCTTGAAGTTGGTCTTGTGAGACCCAACGGAGTTCTTTGTCTTTGGAAACTTCATCTGAAGTTACCAAGCCTTCAAGAAGTTCGATAGTCCATTTTTGGTGGCTAAAGGTGTGTTTGACTAAGCTAAATTCTCGCTTAGTCCAGTTAGGAGTGACTTGGTAATCCTCTTCAAAAAGTGCTTTTTGTGAGACGGTTTTAAGGGAAGTTGTCTCCTTTTCAAATAAATCTAGTTGCTGTCCGATAAAGTCAGTCTCTACGATTGGAAATGTCCAGAAGCCGCCAAGCAAGCGCCCATCAAGATTTTTTTCTAATAAGAAATCACCTTTGCTATTTCGAATGACAAAAGCTTGAAGCTGTAGCGGCTTGGGCTTTTTCTTAGGAAGTTTAATCGGATATTTATCGTAAGTCCCGTGTAAATAAGCTGCACTGAAAAAGCGAATCGGAGATTCATCTGGACGAGGATTCTTGGCTGATTCGATATCAGTCCCCAGGTCCATCAGTGCTTGGTTGAAATCTCCAGGACGCTCTGGGTCGATGAGTACTTCCATAATAGCTTGGAAAATTTTTCGATTTTTAGGGTCACCAATATCGTAATTAACTTCAAAAAGTCGTGCCATCACACGCATGACATTGCCATCAACAGCAGGTTCAGGAAGCCCAAAAGCGATACTAGCAATCGCGCCAGCCGTATAAGGGCCGATACCTTTCAGCGAAAGAATGTCCTTGTGATTGTCAGGAAATACCCCGCCAAAATTTTCCATGATTTCTTGCGCAGCTTTTTGCATATTGCGCACGCGAGAGTAGTAGCCAAGCCCTTCCCAAGCTTTGAGTAATTTTTCTTCAGGAGCATTAGCCAGTGACTCGATGGTTGGAAACCAGTCTAAAAAGCGTTCATAATAAGGAATTACCGTCACCACCTGCGTCTGTTGCAGCATGATTTCAGAAATCCAGATAAAATAAGGATTCTTAGTTCTGCGCCAAGGTAGGTCGCGTTTTTCATTATCATACCAATTGAGCAGGGTACGGCGAAAAGAAGCGATTTTTTCATCATCCCACATCTCAATCCCATAATCAGTTAAATTAATCATATTTCCATTTTAGCAAAGTTCATATCTTAAGGGTAATAAAAGTTCTTGAAAAAAATTTTTAATAAAAAGAACATATCTCTTGACAAAAGGTAAGCGGTTACATTATAATAAAAGTGTAAAGAAGGATGACAAAAGAAACGAAGTAAGGAGGTAACAGTTCTTATGATGAAACCACATGTCGCCCGGTATAAAAATGGTGATAAAGTCTCTAGTCGGAGTTAAGTAGGCACAGTTAACTTTACGTTATGGAGGTGGCGCTTATGTTGAAATTAAACTTAGGACGCTATAAAAATGGTGATTAGTCACTTTGATTAGCCATAAAGATTTGTACCTCAAATCTCAAAAAAATTTGTAACAAAAGAAACATCGGAGGAACGTCTTATGTTGATGATGAATGTAGGTCGTTACAAAAATGGAGACTAACAACTAGTTGAATTTAGGTCAATGAAGGAGTGATGTCACATTTTAGATGAAGATATTAATTGGAAGTGAACGATTAGAAATAGCTGGTGCAAGAAATAATACCGGTTGATCTTGTTGCTAGTAACAGTAGTAATCGAAAGGGCTTCTAATCATATTGCTTCCATGTTTGAAAAAAGCTTTTAATTTTTTAATGAAAGTTGTGATAGATGTGAAAGCAATCAATGTAGGCCGTTACAAAAATGGAGACTCAAAAAAGATATGGCGACGAGTCAATCGCCCTATCAAAGAAACAGAAAAAATTTGATTATTATCGTTGTTATGTGAGTATTTTCAATTAATGGAGGTATCTTATGAACGTAGCAAGATATAAAAATGGTGATACTTTAGCTAGTTGCATAAAATAGCTAAAGGAGTGATACCAATGTAAAAAAGTAGTGACTAAAAAACTCATGGAGGTATATGTACAATGCTGAAAATGAATTTAAATCGCTATAAAAACGGAGATAATAATCTAACAACCTAACTCCTTATGAGAATGGTATGTTAGATGACATACGAAAAAATTTTTGGAAGCTGAGATGAAAATTCTCAGCTTCTTTTTTGTATTCATAAGAAAATTTTTTCATAAAACCAAAAATGCCAAAAATTTTTAAGAAAATCTACAGAAAATGATTGAAAGAAAAAAAGATTACAATATAGTTAATAGAAAACGCTTTATATAAAAGGAATCGAGGCGATTTATGTGAGTAGAAATAATTTTCGAAGATTAAAACGTATCGAACTATATGAAATCATGTTAGCGCAGAGTAAAGAAATCGACCGATTAAGAGACGAATTGGCAAAAGCCAATGAAAAGCTAACAAATCAAGAGATAAAACTAGCCAACGCTGGTTCTATCGCAGAAGCTTCCCTTAGTTTGACAAAGGTTTTTGAAGAAAGCCAAAAAGCAGCAGACTTGTACCTTAAGAATGTCAAACAAATGAATGGAGAAGCGGAGTATGAAAAAGGATAATGATATTACTCTTCCCACTACCAGTGAGATTGAAGAGTTATATAAAAAAGCAAAATACCGTAAACTTTTTACCGAGAAGATAAGAAGTACGGTTTTTATGTTAATTGTCGTAGCTGCCTTTGCTATTTTGGTAGCTATGCTTTACCTTCCAACCCTTAGGATTTATGGGAAATCCATGAAGGGAACCTTAGATAGTGGAGATGTGGTCTTGACAGTTAAAAGTAATCACTTTAAGACAGGAGACATCGTCGCTTTTTATTACAACAACAATATTTTGGTAAAACGAGTTATTGCAGAATCGGGTGATTGGGTTAACATCACCAAGGATGGAACGGTTTATGTCAATAGCAAAAAAATAAAAGAACCTTATATCGAACACAAATCTTATGGTGAGACAAACATTAAGTTTCCTTACCAAGTTCCAGAAAACCGTATCTTCGTTTTGGGAGATAACCGTAGCGTTTCGATTGATTCACGAAACACTTCTGTTGGTACAGTTTCTGATGAACAGTTAGTTGGTAAACTAATTTTTAGAATTTGGCCTTTATCAGATATTGGTACTCTAAATTAAAAGTAATTGTCGACATATTTTCACTGATGTTTTAGGAGGGAAGGAGAGTGAAAATCGATGAGAAATTTTTTTAGACGAAAAGATTTAATCAAGAATCATAAAAAAATCGCCACTTTCCTTGCCGTTATAGTAGCTCTGGTGACAGCTTATCTTTTGATTTTACCAGCTATCACCCTTGATAATGAGACTGCTTCGCAAGATCCTGGTATAGAAGTTGAACAAAGTAGCCAATCGCCACCATCGCTGCCAGCACCACAGGATAATCAGTTAGGATCTACAACAGAAAGTTCCTCAGCTGATACATCAAATAGCGGTGCTACACAAGCAGCAAGTGATGAGCCTGATTTGATCACACAAGCGACAACCTTGACAGCACAAAATCAAGATTACACGATTAAAGCTGATGTTGATGAAAAGGCACAGTTGCCTAAGGATACGACATTGACCGTCAAGGAAATCAAAAATGACGATGCTGCTTATCAAGCGAATTATGAAAAAGTACAAAATTCTCTAGTAGGAAAAACCATCGAAAGTGTTCTTCTCTACGATATTACCTTTGAATCAAATGGTCAAAAGGTTGAGCCAAAAGCTGATGTTAAGGTGACAATTACACCAAGCGAGGCTATGGCTGCTAAAGATAACTTTGATGTCATTCATTTTCCAGATGATGGTTCACAAGAAACCATCACTCAAAAGGACGTCAAAGAAATTGACCATAAGATTACATCGGTTTCCTTTGAAAACAGTAAATTCTCAGCTTACGCTTTGGTCACTTCAAGCGACCCTAAAGATGACAAAGCAACTGACGGTGCCAAACTTCAAGCTAAAAATACACCACGATCAGTAACTACTCACACAGTTACTTTCAAGTACACTGATAACAGCGGCATTGAACATGATATGACAACCGCTGAAGTTACCGATGGTGGAAAGATTGCAGTTTTCCCAACGCCGGTTTATCGTGAAGGTTATCGCTTCACAAGATGGAAAAACCAAGCTGATGATTCAACTGTTACAGAGGATACAACAATTACTAGTGATATGACAGTTGTTGCTGAGTATTCTGAGATTACAATTTACAACGTCACAATTCAATATTATTACCATAACAATACTTCAGATACAGATACTGTCTTTGGTAATGATATTCACCACGTTGAAGCCAAAGATACACCTTATCGTGTAACATCACCGCCTTCTGTTAAACCAGAAAATGATGCTACAGTAACTGATGGCGAAATTTATTATCCAAGCCAATCAATTGTTGAATTAGCTGATGCTAATGATTTAGCTGCTAAGGATGAAGCTGATGGGACTACCGATAAGAAAATTACGATTAGAGTTCAATATGTGTCTGCGGATGCAACTTACAACATTCACTACATGTTGAAAGATTTAACTGGTAATGGTTACACTGAAATTGAATCAACTCAAGCTCATGGTGTTATTGGATCAACAATCAGACCACAAGTCTTGACTTACGATTACGCTGATTTTGAACGAACAAACTCAGTAACACTTACTCAAGCTCAAGGGCAAGATTTGTACGTTTATTACACACGTAAAGATTTTGAACTTTCATATAATACAAACGGTGGTTATTATGTTGAACCAACAGTTGGTAAATATGGAGAATCAGTTCCTTTAACAAGTGTAGTACCACAGAAAAAAGGTTACACCTTTGATGGTTGGTATGATAACCCAGAATTCAGTGGTAATAAGGTCACAGGAAATGTCACACTTAATGGTGACAAGACCTTATATGCTAAATGGAAAGCAGATACAGTACCTTACACAATAGCTTATTATAAAGAAGTTTATGATAATGCGACAAATACCACACACTATGTTTACGATAGTGCTATCGTACGTACTGCTACAGTTGATACAACGGTAAATGCTTCAAGTGCTCCAAACCTTGCTAGTGTTCCAAAAGGTTATCAACGTGAAAACGCATCTGGCGGACCAAATAGTACGTCATCTGTTGTTATAGCGGCGGATGGTTCATCTGTCTTGAATGTCTACTATAGCTTGATTCGTTACACGTTCACCTTTAATTTGAATAACGGTGCTTATACACGTGGTCGAATTAACATGAACGGTCAGGTTTATAAGAATTCTGAATATGTCTTACATAATATTGTTTTAGGTCAAGATGTTTCAAGCATCTGGCCAAGTTCAACATCAGATCCACAGGAAGTTTACTATACTAATTATAGTGGTTCTGTCAACAACAGTATCATGTTTGACTCTTGGGCAAATGAATACAAGACCAAACGTCAAGAGGTAGTACCAGAACTTTTACCAAATTCAGGAACTACAAGAACTTTTGTAGCTTACTGGACAAACCGTGGTAATAACTACACGGCTGAATATTGGTTGCAACAACCTGATGGTTCTTATGCAAAATCTAGTAAGTACAGTCAATCATTCATTTTCACATCTGGTACATTTACGGCCAAGGAAATTTATGGTTACACTTATCGTACTAATCAAGACTTTGTAGCAAATGGTACTCAATATTATGGTAGTTCAGGAACGACTTATCGTTTCTACTATGACCGTGATAGTTTCCAAATTGACTACTATTATGGTAATGATGAAGTAGGTCATAAGCTCAATATTCCGTTTGAAGCTGACATCTCATCATCAGAGTATAATTACCAACCTAGCCGACCAGCTGGTGTTGATAGTGACTATACTTGGGGTGGTTGGTATGAGGATGCTATGTTAACAACACCTTATACCTTCAACACAATGCCAAACCACAATTTGGTCTTGTATGCGAAATGGAATGCTCCACGTTACAACGTGTCATTTGACTTAAATGGTGGTGATGGAACAGCTCCACCGACACAATCTGTTGAAAAATATGTTTGTGCGCAAGCGCCAGCTGATCCAACTAGAAATCACTACACCTTTGATGGTTGGTTCGACCAAAACGGTAAACGATTTGACTGGACTAAGCCAATTACATCAGATACTGTATTGACAGCTCACTGGAAATTAAATCCATTGACTTACACTGTTCAATATGTCGACGCTGATAATAACGAAAGTAAGTTGGCACCTGACAAGGTGATAACAAGTCCGGCGCTTCAACTTGGTGATACCATTACTGAAACAGCTCTTGCTATCACTGGTTATCGTCCAGGTAATAACCAAAAATCGCTAACCCTTGGTTATGAAAATAATGTGATTACTTTCTACTATACTAGAAAACAACCTAGTGTAGATTACACAGTCCGTTACTTACTAGAAGGGACAGAAACTGAATTAAGTCCATCAGTTACTAAGACTGTTACTGGTGATACGGTTCGCGTTAAGGAAGTTGCTCCGGATGTTGGTAGTGACTACTACCCACTAGATGACACTTTGAGTTTGACTTTAACATCTAATGCGGCAAACAACGTCATTACTTTCTACTACAGCTATAAATCTGATGGTCACATTACTTTCCACTATCTTGATATGGATGGCAATCCAATCCCTGGTCAAGCACCAGTTGAAGAAACTTTACATGAAGGTGGTACTTGTAATACTGTCGACCATCATCTAGATATTTCAGGTTACACTTATCATTCAGGACAAGATGTCACAGATCATAATAATCCGACAAGTGTCAAAGATATCTACACCTTTAGAGGTGGTGAAAATATTGATATCAATCTTTACTATAAGAAAAATATTAATATCGTAGCGCGTGATAAAGAAAAATCTTACGATGGTCAAGAACTTAAGAGTAGTGGTCTATCAGACTTGTCAGATGTTTATCGTCAATCTCTTCAAAGTGGTGATAAGTTAGCTTCGGTGACTTACTCAGGTTCACAAACTAACGCTGGAACAAGCAGTACAACACCAACAGCCGTTACCATTACCGATGACGATGGTAATAATCGAAATGATTACTACAATATCATCTATACTCCTGGTACCCTAACGGTTATTCCATTGTATGTTTCAGTTATCATTACTGGTGATACGATTTCTAAAGTCTATGACGGAACTTATTCAACAGTAGGCTACGAAGTGACACGTATCAGTACAAGTCTGTATTCAGAAAATAAAATTCAATTTAACGGTACTGAATCATCTATCACTCAAAAAGATGCGGGTACTTACTTATTGAATTTGTCTAACCAATTTACAAATACAGACCCTAACTTTGATGTTCACTTCCAAGTGTCAAATGGTGCTCTTACTATTCATAAACGTAATGTAGTTTTGACATCAGAAGAAGCTACAAAAGATTACGATGGAACGCCTTTAACAGCGCATACTGTTACACCAAGTCCAATGACTGATACCGAAGGTTTTGTCTTGGGTGAAGGTGTTCAAGCTTACAACTTCACTGGTAGTCAAACAAACCCTGGTACAAGTTATAACTACTTTACTTATACTTTGTTACCAAACACTAACCCTATAAACTACAACATTTCCATTACACATGGTCACTTGATTGTCACACCAACTGTCAATCTTCAAGTTACTGATACAAGTTGGAACGCCCTTAGCGGTGGAAGCTTTGCGCTTGAAAAACGTGGTGACAGTGTTTGGGAATCAGCTGGAAGTGCATGGGATAATATTGAAATTACTTCAACTTCTGGATTTAACATTAGTGGCTTAAGTCCAGGACGTTACCGCCTCACACAAAATACTGCTCCAGACGGTTACAGAATTGTTAATAAATATGTCTACTTCAGAGTTCTTGAAGACCGTGACGAATATGATAATTCTATCTACACAGTCGTTCTTACGGATGCAGCTGGTAATACCGTAGATGGTGATGATAGTAAACGTCTCACAATTGGTTCTGGCGATTACAATAACCGTCTCCAAGTTGTTAACCAAGCTGGTAGTGAATTACCAAGTAGCGGTGGTATCGGAACGAAGAAGTTCATTATTGCAGGTGTTATATTGATGGTTGTCGCTGTACTAGTTACTATCTTTAATAGATGGAAAAAAGCTATTAACGATAGTGGTTAGGAGGTGATGCCAAATGATGTCGTTTTAAAACTTTTAGGATAAAATTAGAAAGAAGGTTCACTATGAAAAAGATCAGAAATGTGATGACATTACTCCTCGCAGCTCTTGCACTTCTTTTCACCGGAAGTCAAGTCTTTGCGGATACAACCGGAACCATTACGGTTCAAAACGCCCAAGCGGGACAAACTTATACCCTCTATAAACTTTTTAATGCCACAGTAGGTGATAATGGAGCTATTGCTTATACATTACCAGATGGTAAAACGGCAGCAGATGTTGCATCTTACTTTGATGTTGACTCTGCAGGAAACGTCACAGCAAAATCAACGACTACTCAATCTGTAGTGGGAAGTGATGCTTTTAAAACTTGGGCTGAAGGATTCGGTACTCAAGTAGGTACTCCGAAACAAGCTACTAATAACACAGTAACATTCGATGGATTAGATTTTGGTTACTACTTCATCGAGTCTTCACTTGGTGCAACAATCACAGTTGATAGTACTACTCCACAAGCATACGTTGTTGATAAAAATGCTGATGGTCCAAACAGCGCTACAAAAGATGCTGATAAAGAGTCAGCAACAATTGGTACTACTGTTAACTATACTGTTAAATATAATGCAACAAACTATGTAATGGTTGGTGGTGAAGGTAAACAAATTACTGGCTACACTATCGTCGATACTCCAACTAACTTAGCAATTAATGCTGATTCTGTTGTTGTAAAAGTAAAAAGTACTGTTACTCAGACTGAACAAACAGTTACTCCAACAACTAAAACAGTTGATTCTAACGGTAAATTGACAATTGTTCTTCCTTGGGTTGATAGTGATAATAATTCAATTTATGACACTCCTTCAGAAGTAACTATTACTTACTCTGCTACTGTATTACCAGGTGCAGCAGGTGTCACTGCCCTAACAGGTCAAGCTACCAACGGTGCTAAAATCACTTATACTTATGATGGTGGTTCAAATAATATCAGCACAGAAACTGAATCTGTTAAAACTTACGGATTTACAATTATTAAAACAGATGGTACTAACACTTTGACAGGTGCTGAATTCAAAGTTTATGATTCTGAAACAAGTACAACTCCACTTAAATTTGTGAAACTTTCAGATACTATGTATCGTATTGCTGTTTCAACTGATGCTGCTTCAGATTGTGTAGAAGTTATCCCAGCTGGTATGACTTATATCTCAGGTCTAAAAGATGGCTCAAACTTCTTCCTTGAAGAAATCAAAGCACCTGCTGGTTATAATAAATTAACTAGCCGTCAAGAAATTGTAGTTAACAAGGATAGAGGTATTGCTAGCGTTCTTAACCACAAAGGTGCTGAATTGCCATCAACTGGTTCATTTGGTACTAAAATGCTCTATGTTGTCGGTGCTTCAGCTATTCTAGTTGCTTTCGTTTACATGATTGCAAAACGTCGTGTTAAAAATCTTTAATGATTAATCGTTAGAACATCTTCGAAAGTAGCACGAGTCTATTTTCGAAGATGATTCTTTTTAGAGAAAATTTGCCAGCAGAAAGGAGAAAAAGCAGTGGCGTGGTTAAAGCAACATTGGAAATCTTTGATAATGCCCTTCGTCTTTCTCATCGGGCTGGGCTTGGTTAGTTACCCTTCATTGAGTGACTATTGGAATTCCTTTCACCAGACAAAAGGAATCATGAATTATGCTAAGAGCGTCTCAAAAATGTCTGATGAAGAATACGCTAAGATTTTAAATCAGGCAAAAGATTACAATAAAAGACTCACTAGCATGAATTGGGACATGAATGATGCGCAAAAAGCAGACTATGAATCTCAATTAAACTTCAATCATGATGGAGCGATGGGCTACATTAGTATCCCAAAAATCAACATTAAATTAAGTATTTATCATGGCACATCAGATAAGGTTTTACAAACCTCAATCGGACATTTAGCAGGTAGTTCGCTTCCCGTTGGTGGTAAAGGAACACACTGTGTCGTATCAGGGCACCGTGGATTGCCTTCAGCTAAGTTGTTTTCTGACTTAGATAAATTGCGTGAAGGAGATACCTTTACCATTCACGTTTTAAATGAAACCTTGACTTATGAAGTCGATCAGATTCGAGTGGTTGAACCAACTGATTTTAGTGATTTGACCATTGATCCAAATCAAGATTATTTAACCTTGGTGACATGTACACCTTATGGGATAAATACCCAACGTTTGTTGGTTCGTGGGCACCGCATTCCAAATGCTGATGGCGAAGCTAAGACCACTTCCGATGCCCTTCAGCTAAATGCACTTTATATTGCACCGTTTATCGGTATTCCAATCTGTCTTGTTATCGTTATCTACATCTTTGTTGTAACAAGTAGCAGGTACCTCAAACGTCACGGTGACCGAGTTGGTAAATACCTCAGTCAAAAGGGACTTAAACGACCACAAATGAACTCTAAAAACTACCAAGAAACGATTAATCAATTAAAAAGAATTTTTAAGGATGATTAAAAAAGATTGAAGATGAGCGATAAGCTCATCTTTTTTTGTTACGCTTTCACAAAGTTTTTGTTAAGTCAATTTGAAGTTTATATTAAAAGTTAAATACAAGACTTAATTTTGCAACAATTCATAAAATTTATGCTATAATTGAAGTTATACTAGCGAAAAGCGAGGTAAGGATATGTGGGTTGTTAGGAAGATGTACTGGCGCAGTGGTCAACAGTACGTTCAAGCACAAAAGATTTTTGAAAGTCGCGAAGAAGCAAATGCTTTTAGAAAAGAATTAGATTTTGCAACGGAGATTTATGAGACAAACTTAGCCGTTTCTAATAAAGGCGATTTTTAAGCAAAGAAGCAGAGCACACCTGCTTTTTTGTTTTGGGGATTTTGGGGACATAAATTGATAAAAAAATTTAGGATAAAAACACTTTCTTTCCCGCATATCTCTTGCGCAATTTCTGAAGCTATAGTATAATAGTTTATTGTGAGTATACCTCACTTACTCGTGATTTCGGTCACGGGTCATTAGACCAAAAGGAGGAAAAATATCAATGGCTAAATACGAAATTCTTTACATTATTCGTCCAAACATTGAAGAAGAAGCTAAAAACGCTTTGGTAGCACGCTTTGACTCTATCTTGACTGACAACGGTGCAACTGTTGTTGAATCAAAAGACTGGGAAAAACGTCGTCTTGCATACGAAATCAAAGATTTCCGCGAAGGACTTTACCACGTTGTTAACGTTGAAGCAGAAGATGCTGTAGCTCTTAACGAGTTCGACCGTCTTTCAAAAATCAACGGTGACATTCTTCGTCACATGATCGTTAAACTTGACGCGTAAGAAGGTATTTTATGATTAATAATGTAGTACTTGTCGGTCGCATGACCCGCGATGCAGAACTCCGTTACACACCATCTAATCAAGCAGTTGCGACATTTACACTTGCTGTAAACCGTAACTTCAAGAATCAAAATGGTGAACGCGAAGCAGATTTTATTAACTGTGTTATTTGGCGTCAGCAAGCTGAAAACTTGGCTAACTGGGCTAAAAAAGGCACATTGGTTGGTGTTACTGGTCGTATTCAGACTCGTAACTATGAAAACCAACAAGGCCAACGTGTTTACGTAACTGAGGTCGTTGCAGATAATTTCCAAATCTTGGAAAGTCGTGCTACACGTGAAGGTCAATCAGGTGGTTCTTACAACGGTGGATTTAACAACAATTCATCATTTGGTGGATCTTCTAATGGTGGTTTCTCATCACAATCTTCACAACAAACACCTAACTTCGGTCGTGACGAAAGCCCATTTGGTAATTCAAACCCAATGGATATTTCAGATGACGATCTTCCATTCTAATGGATATGGACACCTCAAGTGTTAAACTTGAAACAACAATAATATAAAGGAGAATAAAACATGGCTCAACAACGTCGTGGCGGATTCAAACGCCGTAAAAAAGTTGATTACATCGCAGCTAACAAAATTGAATATGTTGATTACAAAGATACTGAGCTTCTTAGCCGTTTCGTTTCAGAACGTGGTAAAATTCTTCCACGTCGCGTAACTGGAACTTCAGCTAAAAACCAACGTAAAGTAACAACAGCTATCAAACGCGCTCGCGTTATGGCTCTTATGCCATTCGTAAACGAAGACTAATTCGTTGCGGTGATCAGAAAAAACGACTTCGAAAGAGGTCGTTTTTTTGTGTGGAAAAATCTTTTTTGAGTTTACAAGTGGTAATTATTGTTTTATAATAATTTTTAAAAGGAGATTATTGTAAAACAATAATTTAGAGGGAGACTTATGAAAGAGATTGCTTTAAAAGTTGGAAGAGAAGTTGTTAAGATAATATGCTATTTATCGATTGTAGGTATGATTTTGATGGGATTTGGTATCTTTGCAGTGTTTTTTACTGGGCAAAATCATGGTGGCCTATTTACTTTGGATTATGGTTATCAAAGAGTTCAAGTCTCTGTTTGGATTCCGATTGTTGTCTTAATAATGGCTATGATTATTTTTTATCTTCTATTTAGTATAATGCGAGCTTTGGATAAGTTGTTGATAAATTTTCAAGATGAAGAGTATTTTTGCTCCGAAAACATCAATTTGCTTTCTAAAGTTCTTCTTTATCAGATTTTATTCACAGGAATTCAATTGCTTGTTAATATCTTGCTTAATTTTTCTAAAATAGCAGATACAAGTAGCTTATTTGATTTATCTTTTAAAGATTATCTTGTGAATATTGTTTTTATCATTATCAATGATATTGTTATTGTTGTGCTAAAACGTGGTTATGAATTGCAAAAAGATCACGATGAGATTATTTGATATGGAAGAAATAAAAGTACATTTAGATAAGGTGTTAAAATCAAGAAATATCACCTCTAAGGAGCTGGCTGAGAAAATAGGAATCACCGAGGCGAATTTGTCTATTTTGAAGACCGGGAAGGCAAAAGGGGTTAGGTTTAATACCTTGATGAGTATTTGTAGAGAGTTGGATTGTCAGCCGGGAGATATTTTAGAATATAGGAGAGATTGTGATGAAAGTAATTAAGGTTTTGGGAGTGGCTTTATTATTTGGGTTGCTATCTGGCTGTGGTATTGTCTCAGAAGCTTCTTATGATACCGCTGGTGCCATTAAAGCAGAAAGTAGTAAAGCTTATCAAAGTGAAGAAGAACAACTAAATATTAAAGATATTTTAGTAGTAAACAAAGATGAGGTTTTACCTTTAGAGAATCACTTTTCTGGGACAGTGTATGTCATGTTTACAAAAGAAGATTTGAAAGAAGGTTTGAAGACTGATTTTTCACTGAATGACAAATCATTAACAGATGTTAAAGAAGATAGTCAGGATGATTTCAATATCCGCTATCATAAGAAAACATATTTCTCAGCTAAAAAAATTTCGGTTGAAAACCTTGATCAGATTAAAATGACTTCAACTTGGCCAGATGACATTGCTTTAACTTTGCGTTCTAAATAAAAAATAACCTCACTAAAACTTATGCTTAGTGAGGTTATTTTTTTTTATTGTTGTGGTGTCATTGCGTTTAGGATGTTGTATTTCTTTTGTAGGAAATAACGTCCGACAAGTGATACAACACCGATGATTAACATTACGATTGGTGGTAATTGTGGATTAAGAACGGCTGGTAAGAATGCAGTTGCGGTGTATAGGAGAACCCAACCAAGCATTGCTAAACCAAGTACAAGGAAAGTTTTTTTCCAACCTGGACGTTCGCTCTTAGGTTTACCAGCGAAGCGATAGATGAAGTGGTAAGTTGCGTACATAGCAGCACCTCCACCAAAACCAAGGGCAAGAAGTGAGAAAAGTCCAGAGCTAGTTGCTGCTGAATTAAAGAATCCCATAAGGGCGTTAAGTAGAGCAACGATTCCGATGAAAAGAAGTGATGTATCTAACCACATTAACCAAGGGTTATCATTTTTCTTTTCTTGGTTTGCTTTAGCATCAGAAGCTTTTTCAGTGAAAGAAGCAGCCCAAACCGTTGGTGCACCAAGAAGGGCACGAGCAGTTAAGCCTTTTTTCTGATTTTCAATGATTGTTGGTAAAACTTCTTCCAGAATTGCTTGGATTTCTTCGTCAGATTTACCATCTTCAATCAATTGATTAGTAGCAATGTGAATAAATTCTTGATTCTTTTTAGTAAGATTAGTTAAATCCATAAATATTCTCCTATATAAGGTCTTATAAGATAAAGCCAGTTATTAGTTAGAGAAAACAAAACCTTTGCTTTTTCTAACTAATAAATGCCTAAAAATTCATTAATTCATTTTCAATAAAGTCACAACGAGAGTAAAGCAATTCGATAATAATTGCTTTACGAATTAGTGAGCTGCCTAGGAAGAATCCTGATAGCTATTTAGTCGCGTAAGTAGGTGATGATTGTTACGACGAGAGAAAAGTGATTCGATAATAATCGATTCAAAAATTAGTGAGCCGTCTAGAATGTCTCAAAACTGTTACGACATGAGAGGATTGATTCGATACTAATCAATCCTCGAATTAGTAAGATGCCTAGGAAGAATCCTGATAGATTCTTCCGTATTTCTGTTAGCGACTTTAGTCGCAACAGAAATTGGCAGGTTAAAACCATTTCTTCCTGAAGAAGTAGAATACCACAGACAAGCTCATGGCAGCGGCGATGAAGACGATGTACCAAAAGGCATGTGGTAGACCGTTTAATGGCAACCAGTTGTTTTGAAAGTTCATCCCGTAGGCAGAGAAGATAACCGTTGGAATATCAAGCGCCATGGTCATCAAAGCCAAGGTTTTCATGATGGTATTCTGGTTGTTGTTAATGATTGAAGCGGTTGTTTCAGTCATGGCATTCAAGACATTTTCATAAATGCCAGCCATCTCAATCGCCTGTTGCGTTTCAATCAAAGTGTCTTCAAGCAAGTCTTCGTCTTCGATGTATTTTTTCAAAGAGCTGGTACTACTCGAAAGTTTTTTAACGATACGTTCATTGAATTTCAATGAGGCTTTCAAGTAGACGATAGATTTTTCAAGCTCCATCATCTCGATGAGTTGTTCATTACGTGTGGCATTTTCCAATTCTGCTTCGATTCGGTCACTTTGACGGTCGATAGAACGAAGGGCTGTTAGGAATAGCTCTGCGTTACGATAAAGCAGTTGGAAAACAAAACGTGTCTTCATGAAGGTATAGAAGTTTTTCACACGACGATTGAAGAAGTTATCAAATAAGGTTAATTCTTGTAAACACGTTGTGATAACAGCGTTGTCAGTTACGATGATACCTAGTGGAATTGTCACATAATAGCTTTTGTTATTACGTTCTTCGTAGGTTGGGACGTCGACGATAATCAAAGTGTAATCGTCTTCGACAGAAATACGTGATGTTTCTTCAAGGTCGAGTGGCGCACGAAGGTCTGTGATATCGATATTAAATTGTTCGGCTAAACTCACAGACTCTTCCTGGGAGGGGTTAACTAAATTAATCCAAGCTCCTGGCTCGAATGTATTGATTTCTTTAAACTCTAACGCTGTTGATAGAAACATTTGTTCCATAAAAACAACCCCTCCTTTTTCGATGAGATACAAGAACTATAAAACTATGAATAGTTAGGTTCACCAGCGATAGTGCCGTATCTAGTTC
>FZPS01000169.1_pt53 | contig 86205 bp, 77 predicted proteins | sample 1817821 | NCBI WGS metagenome assembly FZPS01 (sample SAMEA104158645, study PRJEB21678) | metagenome | place: Germany | collected 2015-04-21
TTATATTTTATATTACCCACTTTTCCGATGATTATAATCAGAATTATAGGATACACTAAGAATTTGCACAATAGAGACTGGTATGATATGGAATAGTGTACACCAGCCATTACAGGGATATTATATGTTTTGGTAGGTCATCTTAACATGTAGTAGGCTGTCATATATTTGCCGAAAAGGCTCTTATAAGGTAAAATAATGTCATGCTGGATTGGCATATACTCATTTCGGGTATATGAAAGCTGGATAGTATTGTATGCACAAGGAGGTATTCGTATGGCTATTAAGGTATACTCAACACCCACATGCCCGTGGTGTATCAAGGCAAAGGATTATCTTACATCAAAGAATATAGCTTTTGAAGATATTGACGTATCAAAGGACCGGCATGGTGCCATGGAGATGATCCAAAAATCCGGTCAAAGGGGAGTTCCCGTTCTTGATATCGACGGGCAGATTGTTATAGGCTTTGATCAGAAGAAGATCGATGGACTTATTAATCCGTAGTGTTTGAAGCATCAAATATTACATTCTTTTGCTAAGGAGGTGGGTCAGATGCCAGAAGTAAAAAAGCTTTCTGCTTCCATGCAGGATTATCTGGAGGCAATTTTGGAGCTTGAGGAAAGCGAGGATACGGTCCGGGTAACCGATATTGCCAATAAGCTTCAGATTGCCAAGGCCAGTGTTAATCAGACTATAAACAAGTTTAAAAAGAAGGGTCTTGTAAGGCAGCAGATATATGGGCCTGTGGAATTAACCAGGGAAGGACGCTATCTGGCTGAAAAGATCAGGCAGACCCATCTGAAGATCAAACAATTCCTCATTGAGGTGTTGGAAGTGGAACCTGAAATTGCAGAAGAAGATGCATGCCGGATGGAGCATGCCGTAAGTGCGCATACCATGGAACGTCTGACTGATTTTTTGAGTAGTTATGGTGATTCGAAAGATCAGGGTCAGGCTTCTGAAGACAAATAATGTCCTTTTTTTCTTCAAAATGTTAGGGTAAACTAATCAATATACAATAAAATGCTGCAACTACGATGGAGGATTGATTTTTATGGGGGAGAACAATGTACTGTTTGCATTGGGGCTTTCATTATTCGCAGGACTGTCCACAGGCCTTGGTGGGCTTTTTGTATTGCTTTTCAAGAAAACCAACGCCAAATACCTGTCGGTAGCATTGGGTTTTTCGGCAGGGGTCATGATCTTTGTTTCATTTGTTGAGATATATCCTGAAGCGAGGTCTCATCTTGCTGCAAGCATGGGTGAGGCCTTGGGTGATTGGATAGTTCTACTGTCATTCTTTGCTGGGATTCTTCTGATAGCCCTTATTGACAAGCTGGTACCGGAGTATGAGAACCCCCACGAAGTACGAAAGATCGAGGAAGTCCATGAGTACTGCAAGAATACAAAAAACGACAGATTGATGAGAACAGGAGTTATGACCGCTCTTGCCATCTCAATTCATAATTTCCCCGAAGGCCTCGCAACTTTTATTTCCGGGGTTGACTCAAGGGCTACGGGCATAGTCATCGCCGTTGCGGTAGCTATTCACAATATTCCTGAGGGGATTGCCCTTTCTTTTCCTGTATATTGCGCTACCGGAAGCCGCAAGAAAGCATTTCTTCTCTCCCTGCTGTCAGGATTGGCCGAACCTCTCGGAGCCGTGCTTGCCTGGCTGGTACTGGCACCTTTCATCAATGATACGGTCTATGGCATTATCTTTGCGGCAGTAGCAGGTATCATGGTATATATTTCATTCGATGAGCTCTTGCCTACGGCCAGAGAATATGGAGAACATCATCTTTCCATATTAGGTCTTACAGGAGGCATGGCAGTTATGGGGATAAGCCTGCTCATTCTTTAATCCGATTTCTACCACATGTGGCTTTACATGTCCGGGCACTTACCCGTATGTTTGATAAGGTACCATATGGTATAATTGGAATAGTACAGAACTTAAAATTAGGGGGATCACTATGGAAAAACAGATTAAAGAAATCGTTGATTGTCTTACTCTGCAAGAAAAAGCTTCCCTCTGTTCGGGTAAAGATTTTTGGTATACCGTGGACATAGACAGGGTAGACTTGCCGTCGGTCCTTCTCGCCGATGGTCCCCATGGATTAAGAAAGCAAAAGCAATCCAAGGACTTTTCGGGCGGGAGCTATGAGGCGACCTGTTTCCCTACGGCATCCTGTCTGGCCTCCTCATGGGACAGGGATCTGGTGCACCAGGTAGGTGAAGCGCTGGGTGAAGAGAGCTTGCAGCAAGATTTGGGAGTGCTGCTGGGCCCCGGTTCCAATATCAAGCGCTCACCCCTGTGCGGCCGTAATTTTGAGTATTTTTCTGAGGATCCCATCCTCTCAGGTGAACTGGCAAGTGCCATGATCCAGGGGGTTCAATCCAAGGGAGTGGGCACCTCGCTGAAGCACTATGCCGCAAACAATCAGGAAAGCAATCGCATGACCATTGATGCCTTTGTCGATGAAAGGGCCATGCGGGAGATCTATCTTGCCGGATTTGAAAGAGCGGTGAAGAAGGCAAGCCCGCAAACTGTCATGTGTGCCTACAACAGGGTCAACGGAACCTATGCCAGCGAAAGCCGCCTGCTTCTGACCGAGATCCTCAGGGATGAATGGGGATTTGACGGAGTTGTTGTGTCGGACTGGGGCGCTGTCAGCAACAGGGTGGCTGCCCTTAAGGCAGGGCTTGATCTGGAGATGCCCGGATCTTCCACCGAAAACGATCAGACAATTGTGGATGCCGTTAAATCGGGGGAGTTGGATGAATCGGTTCTGGATGAAGCCGTGGCAAGGCTCTTAAAACTCATCCTAAAGTATAAAGCCAACAGGGCGGAGAACTATCGTTTTGACAAGGATGCCCATCACGAGCTGGCCATCAGAGCCGCAACCGAAGGCGCCGTCCTGCTAAAGAACCAGGATGAAATTCTGCCTCTTAAAAAGGGAACGCGTATCGCATTAATAGGTGAATTTGCAAAGAAACCTCGTTACCAGGGTGCGGGAAGCTCACTGGTGAATCCATGGAGGCTGGACAATGCCCATGACATGGGAATGCAGCTTCATGACCCTTCAGCCATCACCTATTCCAGGGGTTATGATATAGGATCGGATCAGCCCAACAGGGAGCTCATAGAAGAGGCCTGCAATGCAGCCAAGTCAGCGGATGTGGCAGTTATCATGGCAGGGCTTACCGATGACTATGAGTCAGAAGGATTTGACAGAACCCATATGAAGATGCCTCCGTCTCACAACCAACTCATCCAGGAAGTTGCGAAGGCTAATCCTAATGTGGTGGTCGTCCTGTGCAATGGCGCGCCTGTCGAAATGCCCTGGATAGACGATGTTAAGGCTGTTTTAGAGCTCTACCTTTCCGGACAGGGGGGAGGCTCAGCCATGTGGCGGCTTCTGTATGGGGATGCCAATCCATGCGGGAAACTGGCCGAGTCCTTCCCAAAGAAGCTGGAGGATTGTCCGTCAACAGCCTGGTTCCCCATGGGACCTAAGGGTGTTGAGTACCGGGAGAGCATCTATGTGGGCTATCGCTTTTATGACAAGGCCAATGTAGAACCGCTGTTCCCATTTGGACACGGCCTTTCCTATACGCAATTTGAGTACAGTGATCTGGTTCTGGACTCGGATAAAATAACTGACAGTGATATCCTGAATATCAGCTTCAAGATCAAAAATACCGGTGCATTTGCCGGGAAGGAGATCGCCCAGGTCTATGTCAGGGATATTGAAAGTACAGTTTTCAGACCCGACAAGGAACTGAAGGAGTTTGCCAAAATCAGCCTTGAGCCGGGAGAGGAGAAGGAGGTAAGCTTCCAGCTTGATAAAAGAGCCTTTTCCTTCTACGATACCCATTCAAAAGATTGGAGGGTGGAGTCCGGCCAATTCGAGATCCTGGTGGGCTCATCTTCCAGGGATATAAGGCTTAAGGCACAGCTGCGGGTTGAAGCAGTGGATGAGTCGGATCCCAGGGTCTGGGACAAGAAAGATGTTTTACCCTCATATTATGATCCGAAACCGGGCTGCGAAATTCCAAAGGATGAGTTTGACGCCCTTTATGGAAAGCCCGTTGTCCATCCGCCGGTTCACCGGAAAGGGACATTTACACCTGATTCCACCATAAGTGAGGTCAGGCAGGTGTTTGCGGGCAGGGTCTTCTGGAGGATTCTGATGAGGGCGAATCGAAAAATCAACAGGGAGCTGGATGAAAAGACCCTGCGTATGATGATGAGTTCCATCACTGATACACCGCTTCGACAACTCAATCAAAACAGCGGTGGCAGGATCAGCCATAAAACGATCAGCGGGCTGGTTCTCATATTCAACGGAAAGCTGTTTAAGGGCTTAACAAGAATATTATCCCGTTAGAAAAGGAGAGGATGCTGGCAACAACAGGCTGAATATTGGAATCCGGTGAAGGCCAAATTAGAAAGTGCACAACTATAATTGGCTACAAGGAGCAATAAACAAAGAGGGATTACTTCTTGAAAACCGGAGAAACCAACCAACCGCCAAATATCATATACAGGGCACCTGTTGTATTCTTAATCCTTTTTATGTCCAGCATCCTGTCTGTCTCCCTTTTCAAACGGGCGGTGTACTGTGGTTACAAGCATGGAGACAATCCTGTATGGATACGACAGAACACTTTGCTTCTGATTATCACTGTCGGATTGCTTTTTTGTATTTCCATAGCCATATACAAACTGGGTACCAGAATGAACCACATGGAAAGAAGATTTGCGGCAGGGAATATCCTCTATCTTTCTCTTGCAGTTCAGGTACTGTATATCCTGCTGTTTCCCGCGGAGCAGTTTGCCGATCAGAGTACCGTCAACAAGATAGCCCAGGATCTGATGGATGGAAACTTCAGCGCATTTCAAAGAGGAGGTTACCTCTATCAATACCCCAACAATATTGGGATAACGCTGATATTGTCACTGTTTTACAGGCTCTTTCCCCAATCCATGCTGGTGCCCAAGCTCTTAAATGCCATATTCTCCACCGTAACATCCTTTCTGATCATGAGGATATATGAGGAGTCAAACCCCGGCAGAAGAGGCAGGAGCTATGGAATTCTGATGTTTTCGGGGTTTTTCCTGCCCATGATCCTTCTAAACAATCTAGTCTATAACGATATATATGCCACTACCTTTTTTACTGGTGCTGTCTATTATGCCATCAGGTTCTCCAAATCTAAAAAGTGGAGCCATGTACTTTCGAGCGGCCTTTTCATTTCCCTTGGCAATTTCTTAAGGCAGCTTGGCCCGATATTCCTGATTGCTGTGATCATCTTTCTGTTTCTTAAGAGGGCAAAGCCCATTAAAATCCTTGTGTTCTTCGGGATGGTGGTAATACTGATCCGGCTTCCTCTGGTATGGGTCAATAATTGGCTCTTCCGTGAAGAAAAGATCATGGAGCCCCTTGGTATGAATTCTGTTCCCATACACATGTGGATCCACATGGGCATGAACGAGGGCAGATTTGGCTATTGGGATAACAGCTTTTCCTATAATATTTATTTGCGCGAAGGTCAGCAGAACAAGGAGAAAAGTGCGCAGATATATACTGAACTGATCAAAAAGAACCTTAGAGGAGAGAGATTGCTGATAACAGCGAAGGTCTATACGAAGAAGAATTTATGGCTATGGACAGAGGGGACATATCAGGCCGAGTACTATGGCATCGGCAGTTGGGGATATTTATATCCCACCTTCGCTTCCAGGTTTTTTGAGAATAATACTACAGCAAGGGACTGGGTGAGATGGATCATGCACGCTGTGAATTATCTTATGCTGTTTTTGGCGCTCTATGGTCTGGGCTCATCTATGAGGGCGAAGAAGACCTACCCCCTCATCCTGCCGGCCATCATCCTTCTTGGCTTTATCGGTTTCTATACCCTCTGGGAAATCAAGCCCCGCTATATCTACCCCGCCTACCCCTATTTGATGCTGATGTTCTATTACGGTCTGAGCAATATGTCGAGTCGTTTTTTTAAGAATATCAGGCATTCGGAAGATCCTGTCCTGTCCATGGAAGAACAGCTCGGTCGCGGATGGGAATAGTATTGAGACCATGCCCATCAATCGGTTTGGAAGGTTAAGTAAGCAGAGAACACCTCTATTCAGATTCAACGATCAAATCGATGCCAAGTCTTAGGACTTCCTCGCCCATCGGTCCCTCAAAACCAGCCACGACATATCCGTCCTTATCAATGAACAGGGTGCTGGGGATGTATCGAACACCGTAAGAATAGGCGGCTTCCTGTTTGGTATCGTACAGAACCTTGAAAGTGAACCCTTTCTCCTCCACATACTTCTTGCCCTTTTCCATGGTTTCCCGAAAGCCATCAACAAGGTTCACCATTAAGAACACCAATTCATCCTCGGAATACTCCTGGGAAACCTTATCGAATATGGGTATCTCCGACTGGCACTGACCGCACCAGCTGGCCCAGAAATTGAGAACCACGGGGGTTCCCTTATAATCATGGAGATTTACTTCATTCCCATCCCCGTCCAAGGCTGTAAAATCAGGAGCCTCTAACTTTGGTTCTTCAGAAGGAGCGGAATCCGGGCCGGTATTGCTCCCATCTTCCTGATCCACTTTCCGGGGAGCTTCCTGAACGGGAGTATTCAGCGGATTTTTGACCTCATACCTTTCTGACAGATTGTTATAGATGATTCCAGCTGCAATCATAACTATCACGAATGCTGCTAGGGCAATTATTGTTTTTGTGCTATATTTCATGATGTTCCTCCTTTAGTTCATGGTGTGCAGATTGACTGATGCCCATGCTGCAAAGACGTTGGAAAAACTAAATTCCGCCGTCATGCCGGGGTGAAATAGGCCAGCAGCCTGTTGAACATCCCCATCATCATGGACAGTCCCACCAGCACAAGCAATAAGCCGGAAATAATACTGATGACCTTGTGATGACGCTTGAGAAAATCAAAGGCCCCTTTCATACTGTCAAGCAGCCAGGCAGATATGATAAAGGGTATACCCAGCCCAAGGGAAAATGACAATAGCATGATAACTCCCTTCACAGCATTCTGGGAGGTGGCTGCAAGCATGAGGGCTGAACCCAGAAATGCGCCAACACAGGGGGACCAGCTTATAGAGAAGATGATTCCGAATAATACCGAGGAGGAGAAACCCGGATTTTTGGGTTTGTGTCCGAAACCTGAGGTTTTGTTTATGAATGGAATCCTCAGTATGCCGAGAAAGTTCAGCCCGAACAGCACAATAATGGCACCGGCCACCAGATTGATCTGAAGGGTATATTTCCTGAGAAAATGCCCGAAGGTTCCTGCAAATGCTCCCAGGATGACGAACACCAGTGAAAAACCGAGCACAAACCCGAGGGCGTTCAGCATGGTCCGCTTTTTGCTGTCCTGCCCTCCTGCAAAGTAGGATATATAGATGGGCAGCATGGGCAGCAAGCAGGGAGACACAAATGTAATAACTCCTTCAAGCATGGCAAGAATATAATCCATAGTCCACTCCTCATGTCAGTATGATTGTTAAGTATTATACTGGATTTTCCTTTGCCCGGCTGTGACCAAGTCACAATGGGGCGGTGTCTGAAGTCAAGTATTGTTATGATATAATAAGTATCCATAAGCTATATGGCTGCCGACTGCCGAAAAGGCCGTAATATTGGGAGGAACATGATCATGAAAATATGGGATATTTCCATGAGTATTCGCCCGGAAATGACCGTTTACAAGAACAGGGATGAGAACAGACCCGTGTTCACTGTTGCCCGTGACCATACCAGTGGTTCCGCTTACGAAACCAGGGTAACGCTAAACCTGCATACCGGAACCCATGTTGATGCGCCGCTTCACATCATGGAAAATGGGGGCACTATCGAGAAGATGGAGCTTAAGAGGCTGATTACCAGGTGCCGTGTTCTGGATCTGAGCCATGTAGAAGACAGGATCACCCAGCAGGATCTTGTCAGCCAAAGAATAGATGCCAATGATTTTCTAATTCTGAAAACCCGTAATTCCCAAGCAGATGCCTTTGACTATGGCTTTGTTTTCCTTGACGAGTCGGGAGCCCGCTATCTCAGGGATAAAAAGATCAAGGGTGTGGGCATCGATTCTCTGGGTGTTGAGAGGGATCAGCCCGGGCATCCGACACACAGACTCCTGATGGGAGCCGGCATCATCATCCTGGAGGGGCTTCGTCTGGCTCAGGTAAGTGTGGGCGAATACACCCTTATCGCACTGCCTCTGAAACTCGAAGGGGTGGAAGCAAGCCCGGTACGGGCTGTTCTGATTCAGCCGCCCATTGTTTGACCCTCCGTCTGATGCTTGCAAGCTACGCAATGTAGCATTAGGGACGGTGCAACGATGGGGACGGTAACCCCAGCATCATTTTAGTCCATTGATGTATTTCTCCACCATAACACCTGCGATGGTGCCATCACCCACTGCTGTTGATATCTGGCGCACCTCCTTTTCACGGACATCCCCGGCGGCGAAAACACCCGGGATGTTTGTGGCCATGTTCTCGTCGGTTACGATATAACCATAATCTGAAAGCTGAAGCCATGGGCTGAAGAGTTTTGTATTTGGCAGGGATCCGATATAGACAAAGACGCCATCAACCTTCATCTGTGAAGTGCTGCCCGTCTTTGTGTTTTCCAGAACAACGCCCTCTACAAAGTTTTCGCCTATAACCTTCTTTACAGTGGTGTTATGGACTATCTCGATTTGCGAGCTCTTTTTTGCATCTTCAATTGATGATTTTGAAGCCTTTGCGGTATCGGAACGGATCACAATGGTCACTTTCCGGGCATACCTGGTTAAGAACAAGGCTTCCTCAAATGCCGATACGCCTCCTCCCACCACAATCAGATCCGAATCCTGATAAAAAGCGCCGTCGCAGGTAGCACAATAATGGATGCCCCGGCCTCTGAATTCACGCTCCTCCTCAACGGGGAGCTTTTTTGGTTCTGAGCCCGTTGCTATGATCACAGCTTTGGCATAGTAATCATTTTCTTTTGTCCTGACATATTTTTCAAAACCTTCAAGCCTTATTTCCTCAATCTCCTGCAAATCGTCAATCCGGGCTCCGAAGTCCAGAGCCTGCTTGTTCATATTTCCCACCAGATCAAGGCCGCGGATTACCCCGTTTGTCCCGGGATAGTTTGCCACCTGATATGTGGTGGCCACCTGTCCTCCCGGGATTCCGGAATCCAGCACAACGGTGAAAAGTCTGCTTCTTGCGGCATAAATAGCAGCAGTTAATCCGGCCGGCCCTGCCCCAATTATGAGAACATCGCAATGTATAGTGGATCTTTCTGCAAGGGGGCAAGCTCTGGAACCGAGTTTTTCCACCGCCTCCCTGAATTCGGCATAGCTGATATACCCGGTTAAACGCTGGCATACTTCTTTTCCGTCATTGAAGAACAATAGAGTTGGACTGGATTTAACCCCATATTGCTCGGCCAACTGACGGTTATGAGGTCTGAAGATCCTGATAAAACGGACCGATCCCTTTACAGCGGATACCTTCTCAAAAATACTGTCAAAGATCAGGCAGGGCAGACAGTTATCGGAATAGAAATAAACCACAACCGGCTCAGGGGATTTCAGCACCTGCTGTTCAAAGTGATGGCTGTCAACGACCATTAAATCCTTCATCACACAACACCTCCAGCTCCTATTGTTCATAGATACTATTTTACCACCAGATAATTAAAAGCACACATATGTACTTGTATAGGGTATTTCCGTAGAAAGCAGGCCCTTTGGATTATGAGCAAGGGCTTGGTTGAAATAGATACTAGGCATGTTATAATGTGGTAGAAGAATAAACCATGGAGGTGACCGTACTTGGATGATATTAAGAATTTGTGGGAACAATTTACGGAAATCTTCACCTACACTTTCCTGCATGTAGAAATCTGGAGGCTTGTGGTTGCATGTGTCATTATTGTATTCAGCTTCTTCATGCGCAAATTTTTCGTAAATCTGATTCTTTCCCTTCTGAGGAAAGTAACCCAGAAAACTAAAACCACGCTGGACGATGAGCTTATTTTGGCTATCGACCCACCGGCCAGGCTTTTGGTTATTGCCTTAGGCTTTTCGATCGCCTTCGGACTCATTGGCATTCCTATTCACGCTGAATCCTTTGCCGGCCATGTTCTGCGTTCCGCAGTTGCCTTTACAATATTCTGGGCTCTTTACAGGGCTGGAGACATATTGGCAAAGCTCTTTGAAAGGGTTGCCAAAAGGACGCGTACCACGCTGGATGATATATTGATTCCTTATATTACAAAGGGAATCAAGGTGATAGTCATCATCATCGGGATAAGTGTGATCGCCAAGGAGTGGAATTATGACCTTGGAGCGCTTCTGACAGGTCTTGGTCTCGGCGGCCTTGCCTTTGCTCTGGCAGCACAGGAAACAGTGGCCAACTTCTTTGGCGGTCTGACCATTATGGTGGATAAACCCTTTCAGATCGGCGACTGGATTCAGACCCCTGATGTTGAAGGCACGGTTGAAGACATAGGATTCAGAAGCACCCGTGTCCGTACATTTGCTCATGCACTGGTAACAGTACCCAACTCCGGGCTGGCCAAGTCCAATATAACTAATTGGTCCAGGATGGGGAAGAGGAGGATCACCTTCAGAATGAGCCTAACATTTGCAACAAGTGCCCAACAGATGGAGACTGCGGTTGCCAGGATAAGGGATATGCTGGAAGGCCATCCCGATATACATCCCGACACCATCTTTGTGTTTTTCGATGGTTTCAGCGAAAACGGACCCGAACTATTCCTGTATTTCTTCACTAAAACCACCATTTGGAAGGAATACCTTAAGGTTAAGGAGGATGTCAACCTGAAGCTGATGCATATTCTGGACGATTTGGGAGTGAAGGTGGCATACCCGTCCATGAGCATTTATATGGAAAATCAGCATTGCAAAAGCGAGTGATAGGAGAGGACATGTTCCGGATATTATATGAACGGAGGTTAGAGGGTTATGGATGTGTTAGAAGCCCTGTTCACCCGCAGGAGCATAAGAAGATATACAGGAGAGCCCATCAGCGAAGAGGATCTTAGGCTTTTGCTGAAAGCCGGCTTTCAGCCCTGCCTGCTGCACCTATCCCCGAAGAACTCCGGAATAATTGAAAGGAGAAAACTATGGCTGATTGGAATGCATCCCAGTATTTGAAGTTTGGGAGGCAGAGAACACAACCCTGCTATTGATCTGGTTTGCCGCATCGGGCTCAAATATCCTGAAAAAATTCTGGATGTGGGCTGCGGGCCTGGCAACAGCACGCGAGTGCTGAAAGAAAGGTTTGGGAATGCCCTGGTCACTGGGATAGACAATTCAGAAAACATGATAGAAAAGGCAAGAGCCGATCACCCGGATATTGATTTCAGGCTCTGTGATATCAGCGGCGATCTGGAAGAACTGGATAATGATTACGACATTATCTTTTCCAACGCCTGCATACAATGGGTTCCCAATCATGAGCTGCTGCTAGGTAAGCTGATGGGGCTTTTGAGAAAGAACGGTGTGCTGGCGGTTCAGATTCCCAACAACTCATCAGAACCCATCCATATAATCATAGGGGAGATCAGTTCGTCGGCGCGCTGGAAAGGGTACTTTCCTGAAAAGCGGATTTTTCACACACTATCATCCGGGGAGTATTTTGATGTTCTGTCCGACATCACTCCCGATTTTGATATCTGGGAGACCACCTATTATCATGTAATGGAATCCCACGAAAGTATAATGGAGTGGTACCGCAGTACCGGGCTGCGCCCGTATCTGGATGTTCTGCCTGATGAGAAGAAGGCAGCGTTTGAGAAGGAAGTTATGAGTCGGATCATTGAGGCATATCCAAGACAAAAGAATGGAGCGGTAATATTTCGGTTTCCAAGGCTCTTTTTTACGGCTGTTGCCCGCTGAAACAGCATGGCGAACCTTGTTGGTTATATGAAAGAATATCTTTATGAAACACATATGCATACGGCAGAAGCAAGCGCATGTGCTACAGGTACCGGTGCGGAGATGGTCAGAGCATACGCAGAATTTGGTTACTCAGGCGTGATAATCACCGATCATTTCTTTAACGGCAACACAAGTATTCCTGAGTACCTGCCCTGGGAGAAACGCATTGAGCTGTTCTGCAAAGGATATGAAAATGCCCTGGAGGAAGGGGAGAAAACAGGTATCCACGTTTTCTTCGGATGGGAGTATGCCTTTGATGGGACAGAGTTTCTCACCTATGGCCTGGATAAGGAGTTTCTTCTGAGAAATCCCGATATTCTTGGCTGGTCGGTTGAAAAGTATATAAAGACTGTTCATGATAATGGCGGGTTTGTCGTCCATGCACATCCTTTCAGAGAGGCGTACTATATACCCAAAATACGCCTTTACCCGCAATTAGTGGATGGGGTGGAGGTTATCAATGCAAGTCACATGAAAGCGAGGTTTAACGAGCGGTCCAAAGCATTTGCAGAAAAACATGGGCTGCCCCAGTTATCCGGGTCGGACTCCCATCATCCCGATTGCATATATGGAGGAGGCATGGCCTTCGACCGGGAGATTCATACCATCTTTGAGTTCATTGAGGCAGTGAGAAGTAAAACGGGATATAGACTGCTACCGGGTGTTTTTGGCTGAAGGGTATGCCCGATTGAACCGGTTATGGTAAGTGATCATTTTGTCTTATGGGAGAGACTGGAATGGCCAATTAATATGATTTGAAGTGTAATCTTTCATGCTTTAGTCGGTAATGAATGACAACCACCAGAAAACGACGTATGGAAAATGATTCCATTTGCCGTTTTTCTGGTGGTTTTGCTTATGCAAACAACATGAACCGAATAAATTTGCTCCTACTGCTTAAAATATAGCTGCCTCTCGGATAAAAAAATGCATTTATTTTCCGCATTATCAGTACAATCCAGAGAGATAGGAGGAAGATTATGTAATACCCTCTGGTGTATTTGGTTAAAAAATGTTCGGAAAATCACAAAAATATGTTGAAAAAGATAAAATGCCGCGATATAAAGAACACAAAATCACATTTGTTAATGGAGGAACACAATATGTTAACGGTACAAGAATTCGCAAAACACCTTGATCTAGCTTATCTCTCTCCAAATCTTCAGGAAAAAGACATCATTGAAGCCTGCAACATCGCGAAGAAATACAAGGTCGCCAACGTGAATGTCAATTCATATTGGGCTGAGCTTGTAGTTAAGGAACTTGAAGGAAGCGGAGTTGGACCCAGCGCAGTTATAGGTTTCCCTTATGGAGCATGCTTGCCAGAGGTTAAGTATTTTGAGCTCCAGAAGATGGTTGACCTGGGATGCACAGCCTGCGATATGGTAATCAACATCGGAGCCCTTAAGGATGGGAACTGGGATCTTGTAAGATCTGAAGTTCGTGAGTTCGCCCGTATTTGCGGAGACAAGTGCAAAACAAAACTGATCTTCGAAGTTGCGTTTCTTACCGACGATGAAATTGCTAAACTCACCAGGATATGCTGTGAGGAAGGAATTGACTATGTGAAGACCGCAACCGGAAGCCAGGCTTTCCCGGATCTTAATCAGGTCTTAATCATGAAGGAAAACCTGTCCGGCAAAACCAAGATAAAGGTATCAGGTGTTCCCAGAACCTTTACACTGCCGGCTGTTCTCTACATGATTGAGGAGATCGGCGTTGAGCTTGTTGGTACACGCAGTGCCGGCAAATTGGTTGAACAGTATGAAAAACTATTGGCAGCACAGAGCAAATAGAAGCAGAAGGTATAAGTACCGCTTTTTGTGGTAATTTATGGGGGAGGACTGTAATGCAAAACGTTAAATTTACCGTAGCGTCACTTTTAGGAAAAGATGTTAGTATACTATCCGGTCACGAGGGTTATGTGAAAAGAGCCGTTCATTTGGAACTGCCCTTTGAGGAATTCTCTTTCCTTTCCGATTATGTTAAACATGTCGGTGTAAGCGATGAGTTTAAGCGTGCCGTTGATTATTTCAAGACACCCGAAGGGGAAACCCCTGCGGGATTCAAAATCGAGTATGAATTAAAACCCGAAGGATACCTTGAAATCAATCTTGTGCGCAACATCAGTTACGACAAGAACGGAAAGAAGCGTCCTACCAAATTCATATACTCGGCAGACTCTGCAAACCCTTACGAAATTGAGCCCATTAAAGATCTTATCGGGAACCTTACATGTAATCCGGGTATTATTTACGACTTATTCATTAATAATCCTGAGGCAAATGTGGGTAATAAATTTAAAGATCGCAACGAGGTAATGACTGAAATTGCAAGAATTCTTGGACCAGGCTGTGACATCAGTGTAGAAGTGGATGATCCCTTTGCAGATTTCAGTAAAATCCTTGAAGAGGCCGAGCATTTCCGTGAGCTCTTTTCGGACTATCGTGTTGTAATGAAGGTTCCTCATACCGGACCTGTAAACGGAGCAAATGCCAATGAGCTTATTCAGGGAGATAAAAGGCTTTCCACCAGATGGAATAAGGCTAAGACCGCAGATTATCTCTATGGTCACAATCTTGCCCTCAAGCTTAAGGAACATGGATTCAGAGTTAACTACACTCTGATGTTTGAACCCTGGCAGACGGGAATGGCATTGCAGGCAAAACCCTATTTTATCAACAGTTTCATCCGTCAGCGTTTTGGTGTTACAACATATATCAACGGACTTCTCACAGCATGGCAGAAGACCTTTGATCAGCGTTTCCTTGAGGATCTGCGCAGCTTTATGCTCAAGTGGGACTTCCTTGCTAAGGGTGATGAAAACATTGATCTGCTCCAGGTTGAGAGAATTGCTCGTGAGACCATTGAGTATCGGAAGATCAATGAACCCGAAGGATTCGATGGCATGGACGGCGTTCGCCACAACCTAAGGATGCTGCGCCACTCCAATCTTGATGATTGCAGACTCATTATCTGCAGTATTGAGGGAAGCCGTATGTATCCTGAACTGGACAAGCTGATGGCAGAACCTGAGTTCGCTGATATGACCGACAGAATTGTTATAACCACAGAGCCTTCATATCTTGCTCAGAATACATCTGCACCGCAGATCGTGACCTACCAGAGAAGATTCTTGAACGCTGTGGAAAACCAAAAGAAGAACTTAGCTTCTGCACAATAATAGGCGCAGGATAGTTTTATTGGGGGAGGGACAGGAACATGAGCAAACTTTCAAAGCTGACACACATAAACGACATTTGTCTTTTTGTAAAAGACTTCCAGGGCAGCCTTAAGTTCTACACAGAAAAGTTTGGCTTCAAGGTAAAAAGACTTCAGCCGGATGAGGCCAATGCAAATTATGCGGAATTTGAATTCCATGGAACCAGTGTAACCCTCTGGCACAGGGAAGGCCTGTTCGAGGTAGTTGACAGAAAGTACATTGAGGGTGACGGTCATCCCTTTATGATAGCCATTAAGGTGCCATCGGTGCAGGATGTTAACGATATATATGCCGAGCTTACATCAAGAGGGGTTGAATGCATCGGTGAGCCCCGCGATTTTGAATTCGGAGCCCGAGCTTCGTACTACCTTGATCACGAGGGCAATGTCTGGGAAGTGTTTGCCTGGATTGAGGGAGGCAACGGTCCAGGACTTCTCGAGTAACCGGAGGTGCAGAATGCCACGATTTACTGTTATAGTGCTTGACAGCTGTGGAGTCGGAGCTCTGCCGGACGCAGACCGGTTTGGCGATGAAGGAGCGAGCACGCTGGCAAATACCTGGAAAAGCTGCGGAGGGCTTAAAATACCAAACCTGATAAAGCTCGGGATAGGCAATATTGACGGCGCTGGAACAGACAATACAGATAAGCCACTTGCCTGCTTCGGTAAGGCTGCCGAAAAATCACAGTCTAAGGATACTACAAATGGCCACTTTGAAATAGCGGGTCTGATTATGGAACAGCCGTGTAAAGTCTTTGGAGAGCGTTTTCCAGACAGGATAATCAACGAACTGGAAAGACGTATTGGTACCAAGACGCTGGGTAACTACCCGGCGTCGGGTACCGAAATCATCCAGGTGTTGGGCGACGAACATGTGAAAACAGGATATCCCATAGTGTATTTGTCAGCCGACAGCCTTATGCAGATTGCCATGCATGAGGAGGTAATCCCTCTTGAGCGCCAGTACGAGATATGCGCCATTGCAAGGGAGATTATGACCGGTGACGATACGGTGAGCCGAATTATTTGCCGTCCATTCCTGGGGGGGAATGGGAAATACTACCGGACCGAAAACCGAAAGGATTACTCAATCGATCCGCCGGGCACAACGGTTCTTGACGTACTCAAAGAAAACGGCAGGGACGTGCTTGCAGTGGGCAAGATCTCGGATATCTTCAATGGCCGCGGCATTACGAAATCATGTCATAGCAAGAACAACAAGGAAGGCATTGAGGCAACCATAGACTTTTTGAAGACTGATTTCAACGGTTTGCTTTTCACCAACCTGGTAGATTTCGACATGTTATATGGCCACAGGCGCAATCCCCGCGGGTATGGGGATGCCCTGGAGTATTTTGACAAACGCTTGCCCGAAATAATGGAGAACCTGCGGGAAGACGATATCCTGTTGATAACCGCAGACCATGGTTGTGATCCCACTTTTAAGGGAACCGACCATACAAGGGAGTACATTCCCATACTGGCTTACGGGAAGAAGCTGAAGCAGGGTTACGACCTGGGCATTCGCCAAAGCTTTGCAGACATAGGGGCAACTGTTGCCGAATGCTTCGGTCTTTCGATGGAAACAGGTAAGTCATTCTACAAGGAAATAATAAAAGGATAAGGTGCTGGCTATGGATAGTTTTGAATTCATGTCTCCGACAAAATTCATATTGGATAAGGATGCAGACCTTTTATGCGGACGGGAGATCAAGAACTATTCGGACAATGTTCTGTTCGTACATTACGGTGATAAATACACCTACGAATCCGGCCTGTATGACCGTATCATGGGTGCCATTAAAGAGGCGGGGATAGAATGCTATGAGCTTCCCGGTGTCCAGCCTAACCCGAGGGTGTCCCTGGTGCGTGAAGGCATAAAGATCTGCAGAGAGCACAATATCGGCTGCATTCTGGCAGTTGGTGGCGGAAGCGTTATAGATACGGCTAAAGCCGTTGGAATAGGCGTTTTCTATGACGGTGATGTTTGGGATTTCTATACCAAAAAGGCTGTTCCCACGAAATCTCTGCCCGTGGGGACTGTCATGACCCTTCCTGCAACAGGAAGTGAGGGAAGCAATGGAAGTGTACTGAAAAATGATGAAACCGGCGAAAGTGCCGATGTGATGGGTGATATTCTGCGTCCCAGATTTACCCTGATGAATCCTCAGCTGACAATGACACTGCCGAAGAGGCAGACGGTATATGGCATTATCGATATATTCAGCCATGTTCTGGAACGCTATTTCTCAACTTCAGTGGATGCCCATCTTACCGACTACATGTGTGAGGGCGTAATGAGATCCATAATTGTCAACGCAAATACACTGATGAATGATCTTAACGACTATAATGCGCGGGCAGAGCTTATGTGGACATCCGTAATAGCACATAATGGTCTTCTGGGAACCGGCCGCAATCAGGACTGGGCAACCCATACCATCGGTGCGCAGCTATCTGCCAACTACAACTCTGTATATGGCGCGACTCTGTCTGTTTTGTTCCCAAACTGGGCAAAGTATGTATATAAGAACAACATCCCGCGTTTTGCACAGTTTGCTCACAGGGTGTTTGATGTTCCCGCCGATCTCAATCCGGAACAGGCCGCCCTTGAGGGCATTGCAAAAATGCGTGAGTTCTTCAGTTCCATGGGTGCACCGGAGACACTCTCAGACATCGGCATAACAAGCGACGAGAAGTTTGACAAAATGTCCAATGATGCATGTCGCTTCGGCAACATAGGCGGCATTATGAGCCTGACACCTGAGGATGTTAAGAGGATTTACCAACTTTCGATGTAGGAGATTTGCCATGAGTTTTGATTTTGCAGTCAATAACGCCATTATACTATCTACCCATAATGGATATGTGCCTTTTATCGGATCGGTTGGAGTAAAGGGCGAGTTCATTGAATACATAGGGGAGAAAGAGATCCCGGCATCCGACTGCAGGAAGGTTATCGACGGGACGGACAAAATCCTTATGCCGGGCTTTACCAATGCCCATTGCCATGGAGATATGACGCTGGCTCGGGGTCTTGGCGATGGAATGACTCTGTTGGAGCAGAACCAGGTCTTTGCCGACAGCGCATGGTTTTATAAGTATATTGACGATGACGACAGATACTATTCCCGTTTGTTGACCTATTGTGAAGCTCTGCTTTCCGGAACTACATTTATCATGGAAAACATGTACTGGGGTCTTGGCAAGCGCTCTGTTGAAGCCATGAAAAAAATCGGCATTCGCGGAGCTCTGGCGGAGGATATACGCTATGACTTTTCAAAGCCTGATGAGCTTCTAAGTGATGAGGATATCACAGGGTTTGTGAAAGCATGTAGCGAAAATGACATCATTCCGGTTATTGGCAGTATCTCGGAAGAGGATTATGACTTGCCAAGACTTCAGAAGATACGACAGATAATAAAAAAGCATGGTTTGATTCAAACCTGTCATCTGGCCGAGACACCCTGGAGGATTGATATTGTTCGCGAGAGATTCGGCACAACGCCAATAAAGCTCTTAAGTGAGAATTCTCTGTTGGGCAGCGAGATGATCGGATCCCATGTTGTTCATCTGGATGATGAGGAAATACAGTTACTTGCTGAAAACGATGTGAAGGTTGCGAATACGCCTCTATGTGAAATGAAGATTTGTGACGGTATCGCACCGATACCGAAGATGGTTAGAGCGGGCGTATGTGTTTGCCTTGGTACTGACGGTGCCATGTGGAATAACTCAAATGACATCTTTCGTGAAATGAAAGGTATGGCACTGCTTCATTCTATAAACTCCGGCGTCAGGAGCCTTGAGATCAGGGATGTCCTTGACATGGCTACCATTAATGGCGCTAAAGCCTTTGGCCTCGAAAAAGAATACGGTTCTATCGAAGAGGGTAAAAAGGCAGACTTTATTCTTATAGACACTACCAGGCCGCACATGCGCCCGTTAGTGCTTGGAAAATATGAAAACGTTTCTTCGGCAGTGGTATACAGTGCTACCGGAGCAGACGTAAGCGATGTTTTTGTGAATGGACGGCAGCTGGTGGAAAACCGCAGGCTGATCCACACAGACCTCAACCAAATAAGTATAAAACTGCAGGAAACAGCCGAAAGAATACGGCAGCAATTTTATAATATTCCAAAACGTTAAAGGGAAGGGAGAAAAAAATTATGCTCAAGAAGACAATGAGTATCATCCTCGCACTGATTCTGACACTGTCACTGATTCTGGCCTCTTGTGGTACCAGGGCTCCTTCAAAAGAACCTGACGGTACTGGCACTGGTGAAGAGCCCCTCAAGATTGCTCTTGTTGTAAACCAGAAATTCGGCGACAAAGGCCCTATGGATGACCTTGCAAAAGGTGCCGAACAGGCGGCTAAAGATTTTGGAGTGGTTGTTAAGAAGCTTGAGTCCGAAAGCGCGGCAAAGTTTGAAGAAGACATCCGTGCCATGAGTAAGGACTGCGACCTTGTTGTAACCACTTTCCCCTACATGAGCGATGCAACAAAGCTGGTCGCCTCTGAGTATCCTGACGTTAAGTATGCGGCGGTTTTCCAGTTTATCAATGATGAGAATACCAAAATACCGAACATTTGGGATACTGAATTCCACGGCGAACAAGCCTTCTACATTAACGGCTACATAGCCGGTAAGCTTACAAAGACCAATAAAGTTGGTATAGTTATTGGTGGTGAAGAGCCCACTCCCAATGCTGAGGGTAATGGCTTCATGCGTGGAGTTAAGGATGCAAACCCCAACGCCACCGTTGAGTTTGCTTTTGTAGGCAGCTATGAAGACCCTGCAAAGGCTAAGGAGATAACCATAGCCATGATTGTGAAGGGATGCGACGTAGTTCAGACAGATGCTGGCGCATCCAACGCAGGTGTTATCGAGGCATGTAAGGATGCAGGAATTCTCTGCTCCGGTGAGATTACAGATTTTTATGACACATATGACGGATTCTTTGGTATTATAGGAATTGGATTTGGTGCAACTGTATATCAGGCAGTTGAAGATCTGGTCAACGGTACCTTCAGCGGCGGCGAGCACGGTATTCAAGGCCTTCACAACGGCGGATACTTCATCGATTGGCCGACCTATGAGAGATTTGCCGACAATCATCCTGAGTTCGGTGAGGCAATGAAGGAAATCATTGTTGAAGCCAAGCAGATTGAAAAGGATATTATTGATGGTAAGATTGAGATTCCCTATGATACCAGGGTACCCAATTGGGAAAACTTTAAATAATGGCTGAACAGAACAGCGGGATCTGGCTATTGCGGGCATACCTGCAATAGCCAGAATAAAAAAGAGAGGATGTAGATCTATGAAAGATAAGGTTAATAAGGCATCTGCACCTAAGGCAAGCAACGACGGTGTATATCATCTTCAGTTAAGACCCGGCGATGTACCCGGATATGTAATTCTTCCCGGTGCGCCTGAGAGAACGGTAAAGATTGCAAAAGATTGGGAAGATGTAGAGGAAGTAGCCTTTTACAGGGAGTACAAGACCGTAAGAGGAAAGTACAAGGGTATGGAAATTGCATGTACCTCTACGGGCATTGGGGGACCAAGCTCTGAGATATGCCTCCACGAGCTTAATACCATTGGAGTGCATACCTGTATTCGTGTTGGAACTACAGGCTGCATCGTTCCGGACTTTGATCTGGGAGATCTCATCATTCCCGTTGCCTGTGTCCGTAAAGACGGCACATCCGCAACCTATGTGGAGCCTGAATATCCTGCATATGCTGACATCTATGTGGTAATGGCTCTTATAGAAGCCTGTGAACGTTTAGGGTTCAGGTATGGACTGGGATTGGATTATACAGTGGGTAGCTTCTACATTGGACAGGGAAGACCTCTTAACGAGGATAAAAGCGGCTTCTGGCCAAGTTTTGCAGATCACATTATTCCTGACCTAGCCACTGCAAAGGTTACGAATATTGAAATGGAAACCTCCGCTCAGTTTGTTGTGGGGAAACTTCACGGAATGAGAATGGGCGCTGTGCTGTCTGTTATTTCCAACAGAGTTCTGGACAGATGGGGTGATAACGGAGGCGAAGAAAAGGCTTGCCTGGCAGCTTCCGAAGCGATGAGAGTTCTTAAGGAATGGGACGAAAGCGGCAAAATAACTCTTAATGCTAGAATGAAAAAGAGTTAAAATTAAATTTTAGCCCGCACAGATTCGAATTTCCGCTTGCGGGTATTATTTGGGTGGGGACAAGATATGGCATATGCGGTTGAAATGTTAAATATTACCAAGACTTTCCCGGGGGTAAAAGCCAATGACAATGTTACGCTCCGGATCGAGCAGGGGGAGATTCATGGCCTGATCGGTGAGAATGGAGCAGGAAAGTCTACAATGATGAATATGCTGTACGGTATGTTTGAGCCGGACAGCGGAACGATAAAGCTCAATGGGCAGGAGATCAGGGTTTCCTCGCCGCACACGGCGATAAGTCTGGGTATTGGAATGGTGCATCAGCATTTCATGCTTATGCCGAATTTGACAGTACTCATGAACATTATCCTTGGCAGTGAACCTCAAAAGCGCGGACTGATCGATGTAGCCGAAGCCAAAAAGAGGATTAACGCCATCATGGAGGAGTACAACCTTCCTGTAAACCTTGACGAAAAAATATACCAGCTTTCCGTGGGAGAAAAGCAAAGGGTAGAGATAATAAAGGCATTGTACCGGGGAGCAAAAATTCTGATCCTGGATGAGCCCACGGCGGTCTTAACACCCATTGAAACCGACAGACTCCTGGAGGTCTTAAGAAAGCTGAAGTGTCAGGGTTGTACCATTATTTTCATAACCCATAAGCTGCGTGAGGTTCTGGCAATAACAGACAGCGTTACGGTCATGAGGAAGGGTATTGTTACGGGCACGCGCAAAACAAAGGACACCAGTATTAAAGAGCTCAGCGAGCTCATGGTGGGAAGACCCGTTGACTTAAACGTACCCAGAAAAGAGTTTAATCCAGGGGATAGCATTCTTGAACTGGATAAGATTTCGGCTCTCAATTCCAGAGGCCTGAAGGCGCTGCGGGGCGTAAGCTTAAACGTCCGTGCGGGCGAAATAGTGGGTATTGCAGGGGTTGAGGGCAACGGTCAATCCGAGCTTATCCAGGTGATATCCGGTATGATTAAGCCACAGCCGGTAAGGTTTTGTTTAAAGGCAGGGATATTACCAATCTCTCTGTCAGAAAAAGGCGTCTGAACGGAATGTCCCACATACCTGAGGACAGGCTCAGAATGGGTTTGGCGGCCAAGTGCTCCATCAGGGACAATATTATCCTTAATCGTTACTTCCAGAAGCCATATTCCAGGCACGGGGTAATGAACAATAAGCTCTTATCTGAGTTTTCTGATAAGCTGTGTAAGGATTTTGAGGTTATGACTCCCGGCAGCGAATACGCTGTGTCTACACTTTCCGGCGGCAATATGCAAAAAGTTGTCATCGGACGTGAAATGGAGACCAATCCCAATTTGCTCATAGCAGCGCAACCCACACGGGGAGTCGATATAGGCGCCATTGAGTCAATTTTCCACAAGCTGATAGCCGAAAGGGATAATGGCAAGGCGGTTTTGCTGGTTAGTGCGGAGCTTGATGAGATACTTATGCTTTCCGACCGCATCTATGTCCTGTATGAGGGTGAATTTGTGGCCGAGTTTAACCGCTCCGAAGCCGACGAGAAAAAAATAGCCGTATACATGACCGGCGCAGAAAGACAGGGGGCGAAAGATGATGAATAAGACAAAGAATGTCGTAAACAATATCTGTAAACAAATCGGCCTTATTTTAATAGCTCTTGTTATCGCCACCATATTCCTGGCGCTTTCCGGCTATGATCCCATTGCAGTTATCAGGGGACTGATGGAAAGCATAAGCGGGGACATCGGAGGCACAATCCGATGGGCCACACCCTTGATCCTGGCCGGACTGGCCATATGTGTAACATATAAAGCAGAGGTCTTCAATCTGGGGGTTGATGGACAGCTAATTATGGGTGCGTGTGCAGGAACTGCTGTTGCGCTGATCATGCCGGCGACATTGCCTGCAGGAATTGCAGCTCCCCTGGTTGTTATTGTGTCGATGGCGGCCGGTGCGCTATATGCGCTAATACCTGCAATCCTCAAGGTTTATACGGGAACCAACGAGGTGGTTTCCACACTGTTGTTCAACTTCATTGCAACATTGTTTCTGGAATTCCTGGTAACCGGCCCTCTGACCGACAAGACATCCGGTGTTGCCCTCAATGCAAGTGCCGTAGTACCGAAAAACACCTGGATACCGCGAATCAGTTATCTTGCCCCGTCCACTGCAAATATTGGCTTTTACATTGGACTGATTCTTGTAGTGGTTATGGGCTTCATCTTCTACAAGACTACTCTGGGGCATGAAATCAAAATAGTAGGGGCAAACCGTACCCTTGCAAAATATGCAGGGATGAATCCTAACAGAAGTGTTTTTCAGGTTATGATCATGAGCGGTGCCATTGCTGGAATGATAGGTGCAATTGAGGTACTCGCAATCCAACATAGACTGCTTGCCGGATTCAATCCAGGTTTTGGATTTGATGGAATAGTGGTATCGCTTTTGGCCAATAACAATCCATTTGGAGTTTTGTTCTCCGGATTATTCTTTGGCGCCCTTATTAACGGCGGAATTAACATGGAACGCGCGACGGATGTTCCAAGCGCAGTTACTGATATAGTTATGGCAATAATCATAATAATCGTGGCGGCAAACTTCGCAATCCCGCGTGTCAGAGGCTATTTCAGACTTTACAGAAAGGCAGATAATCCGGACACGGGCGTAAAGGGAGGTAAAACAGAATGAACCTTGATATGATTTCCGATATTTTATCCTCAATGATACGCATAGCTACACCTATCATCCTCATGGCTCTAGGTGGGCTGCTGTGTCAGAGAGCAGGAGTATTCAATATTGCTATGGAAGGGTTTGCCCTCATTGGTGCATTCTTTGGAGTAGCCTTTGTCCAGATCTCCGGAGGCAATGTGTATATTGGTTTTTTAGGTGCAATGGTCTTAGGTCTTCTGTTCAGCGCCATATTTGCATTGTTTGTCACAAGGTTTAAGGCTAATCACATCATTGCGAGCATAGCGATGAACATGCTTGGTTTGGGTCTGACATCTTACCTATTAAGAGCCTTGTTTGATGTGCAGGGCCGCCTGGCTCCCGACACCATCAACAAGCTTCCGCTGATAACCATTCCAGTAATAAAAGATATTCCCATTCTTAGCAGCTTGAGTGGACAAAGCGTTATCACTTATATTACAATAATTCTGGTAATACTGGTATACATCATGTTGTTCAAAACAAAAACCGGTCTTTCCATTTGTGCTGTGGGAGAGTCTGAAAATGCGGCTACCACTGCCGGTATCAAGCCCAACAAGGTCAGATGGCTGGTAATACTTATTTCAGGAGTACTGTGCGGACTTGCTGGTGCATACCTTTCTACTGTTATAGTTTCACAGTTCTCCGAGAATATGGTGGCCGGAAGGGGATTCACGGCGTTCACAGCCTTTGCCTTTGGCAATGCTCATCCAATTTGGTCGAGCCTTGTAGGCTTGCTGTTCGGCATTGCTGAAGCCATCGGTATACGAATTGAACTTGCAGGGATAGCCGTTTCGCCGTCTATAATAAAAATGTTCCCATATGCACTGGCAATCATAGCCCTTACCATCAGTTCATATACAAGCAAACTCAAGGTAAGCGGAGTTATTGGCATGAAAAGGAAAGGAAGATAGAAAAATGGATGTAAAAACAGCTGTAAATGCAATACGTATATTGAGTGCCGATCAGGTGCAAAAGGCAAATTCCGGTCATCCGGGGCTTCCTCTTGGGGCTGCTCCCATAGCTTACGAGCTTTGGGCGAATCATATGATACATAACCCAAAGAACCCCAAATGGATCAACAGAGACAGGTTTATCCTCTCTGCAGGCCACGGATCGGCAATGCTTTATTCACTCTTACATCTGTTCGGTTACGATCTGCCGATTTCTGAACTCAAAAGGTTCAGACAGCTGGACAGTCTCACTCCGGGACACCCGGAATATGGTCATACCACAGGTGTTGAAGCGACCACCGGTCCTTTGGGCGCCGGACTTGGCATGGCTGTCGGTATGGCGATTGCTGAAAAGCATCTTGCAAAGAGATACAACCGCGATGGTTATAATATATTCGATCATTATACCTATGCCCTGTGCGGCGACGGCTGTCTGATGGAAGGCATCTCCTATGAGGTTCTGTCTCTTGCCGGCACCCTTGGTCTGGACAAGCTTATAGTCTTATACGACAGCAATTCAATTACAATCGAGGGCGGTACAGATTTAGCATTTACCGAAGATGTAACCAAGCGCTTTGAAGCCATGGGCTTCCAAACCCTTGAAGTTTCCGACGGCAATGACCTTGCTGCGGTAGGAAGGGCTATAGAAGAGGCAAAGTCGGATAAAAACAGACCCTCTTTCATAAAGATTACCACAGTCATCGGTTACGGTGTTCCTGCTAAAGCCGGTAAGGCCAGCGCACATGGTGAACCCCTGGGTGAAGAAAACGTGAAGATTCTCAGGGAGAATCTGGGATGGAAGCACGATGAACCTTTCTTTGTACCTGAAGAGGTTTATCAGTACTACAATGAACTTACGGCAAAGGGTGCTGCTTCAGAAGATGCTTGGAACAAAATGTTCGCAGCGTATTCTGACGCATATCCTGAGCTCAGTGCTGAACTGGAGGCCTGCCTGAATGGTTCCAATGCTGCAAAGCTGGAAAATGACGAGAACTACTGGCAAAGAGGCACAAAGGCAAACGCCACACGCAATATCTCCGGAAGCATTATCAATTATGTTAAAGACGTTGTTACAGAGCTTATCGGGGGCAGTGCCGACCTTGGGCCTTCAAACAAGACCGTTATGCAGGCTGAAGCTGCGTTGTCAAAGGATACACCGGAAGGAAGGAACATACACTTCGGTGTCCGCGAACTTGGTATGACAGCAGTCGCCAACGGTATTCTGCTCCATGGAGGACTTCGTACTTATATTGCGACTTTCCTGGTGTTTGCAGATTATATGAAGCCTATGCTTCGCCTGGCTTCCCTCATGAAGATTCCGCAGATCGCTGTCTTAAGTCATGACAGTATAGGCGTTGGTGAGGACGGCCCCACACATCAGCCAATCGAGCAGCTTACCATGCTGAGAGGCATGCCAAATATGAATGTATGGCGTCCTGCTGACGAAATGGAAACCAGAGTGGCATGGTTCAGTGCACTTACTCAAAAAGAGACACCTTCATGTATTGCATTGTCCCGACAGAATCTGCCCGTCATCGAGAACTCTTCTAAAGAGGCTTTGAAAGGTGCTTATATTGTGCATAAAGAAAAGGGCTCAGCGCCTGACATCATACTTATGGCTTCCGGATCTGAACTCAGCATAGCAATAGACGCTGCAAAGGTGCTTGAGGATGAGGGAAAAGCTGTTCGCGTAGTAAGTGTTCCTTGCCTTGATGTGTTTGAAAAACAGAGTGAGGAATATAAAGAAAGCATTTTACCATCCAACTGCAGAAAGAGAGTAGCGGTTGAAGCAGCAAGCTCAGTCTCCTGGGGGAAATATGTAGGTCTTGATGGTGCATATGTAACCATGGATGGCTTTGGCGAATCTGCTCCGGCCGGGGAATTATTCAATAGATTCGGGTTCACTGCTCAAAATGTGGCTGCAGTTGCCAGATCGCTTTTTATTGATGCATAAAGTAGGTGCTGTATTTTGAGCAAGAAAGATGAAAGAATTAAAAACATGATAGAGTTGTTGCAACGGCGTCAGGGCATGACAGTGAAAGAGTTGGCAACATATTTTGATGTATCTGAAATGACAATTCGGCGGGATATGAAGTTTCTGAAAGACAACCAGCTGATGCTTGACATTCCAGGAGCCGCTGTATTGAATCCTAATAGCAGCAATGCCGTTGTTTCAGACAACTACTCGATTGTAACTGCAACCATTACCCAGGCCCGGGAAAAAGAGAGGATAGGGAAGTATGCTGCCTCACTTATTGAAAATGATGACTGCATAATAATTGATAACGGAACAACCACCGAGCAGCTTGCTTCATCCATTCCCGGGCACTTGAGGATCACGGTGCTTACCAGTAACCTGAATATTGTTAATCAGCTGGCACACAAGCCCAACATCTCTATCATATTAGCCGGTGGATATTACCACCCGGATACAGGGATGTTTGAAAGTCAGGAGAGCATTTCCCTGATAAAGAAGACAAGGGCAGCCAAGGTCTTTTGTTCTGCCGCAGGTGTTCATGAAACAATGGGTGCGACCTGCATGAACAGCTACGAGCTTGAAACCAAATGGGCTATCATGGGCTCCGGTGCACAGAAAATCCTGCTGGCTGATTCCAGCAAATTCGGCTTTGTTAAATCTTGTTACATCGGTGACATTGAATTCTTTGACATGATAATTACTGATGACAAATTGAGCGATGAATGGAAAGAGATTATAAGGTCAAAGGGAGTAGAATTGGTCATTGTCTGAATTGAGCCAAAAAATATGAAGAATTGAAAAAGTTAAAAAAGTCCCATCTTTAGGGGGGAGTGTCTCAGGGATTTATAGTCCCGAAAGAATTCGGTATAGTCGCAGATATACGGCTATGCCGATTTTTGTTGCTTTGGCAAGCCGCCAGCGACAATAAACTTCTGTGAGTTTCTTTATCGCCGAACCTAAACGTAACCGAAAAACGGGCGAGCCTGCTATGCGAAATAAGAAAATTCATAATCCTATATAATATTTTAATGACCCAGGTGGTGTCTTTTCTTTTTTGTAAAAAGGATTGCATGTCCCCAAATAATTCAAAGGGAGCTGCCAGGGGTGTGAAGGAGTATATGGCTTTTTGGGGGTAATGCGTAACACTGTAGAATATTTTACTGCTTGTCTTTTTAAATCCCTATGACTAATTCCCTTTGAAGGAGACTTCTTAAATAATTCTTGACGGCAGTTTATGGAAAGTATTATAATATAATCAATAATAAACAGGGGTTTATTAATGCAGTATCTGAAGGAAGAAGTAAAAGAAGCCATAAGGAAAGCAGCGCTTGAGGAATTCGGGAAGAAGAGTTATTCCCGTGCATCCATGAGGGCTATCGCCAAGAATGCCGGAATTACCGTTGGCAATATTTACAGGTATTTCTCAAGCAAGGATGAGCTTTTCAATGACATTATGGATCCGGCGTGGCAGGCCATCACCCGGGCAATATTTGACCAATACAACGAGGCCGAGGATCCGTTTCTCATATCCGGCATTATAACTGCCATCATGGAAATCTACAGAAAGTACAGCACTGAGCTCTACATACTATTTCACAACAGTAAGGACTCAAAGTATGAGAACATAAAAAGCGGTTTGATGGAACTGATTGCCGGACGTATAGAAAAAGAAATGCTTACACAGCTTGAAACATCCGGCAGAAAGGTGAAAGATCCCTTTATTTTTATGATAATTGCAAATGCTATTGTTGACAGCATCTACCTGATCATCAGGGAGGTAAGGGATGACTTCGACAGGGTGGAAGCCCTGATGGAAAAGACTATGACAGTATTGGTCAAGGATCTGTATAAGCGGCTGTAAAGTCTGACGGAATAGGCTATTATGAGCTTCATAATAGCCTGTATTTGGAGGCAATAATGAACGATTGTTTATTAATGTTTAATTTTAGGAGTGGGTTATGGACAGAATAGCCGATACCATTGTGAAGAGAAGAAAACTGATATTCTGGATTTTTATACTGCTGACGGTACTCAGCGCCTGCTTTATTCCTGAGGTTCGGGTTAATTATAATCTTACCGAATACCTCCCTTCAGAAATGAGAACAAGCCAGGCACTGGAAATCATGGAAGAGGAATTTTCCCTAACAGGCACAGCCCGTGTCATGGTGGAGGATGTATCTGTCGCCGAAGCTGCCGATTTAAAGCAGCGCCTGGCAAGGGTGGATGGTGTTAAATCAGTAATTTGGCTGGATGACGTGGAGGATATCTACAAGCCTCTTGATTATATGGATCGAAAAACAGTCGAAAGCTATTACAAGGATGGTGCGGCACTCTTCCTTGTAGAGTTTGCAGAGGACGACTACAGCCTCAACACCGGAAAGGCTGTGGCTGAAATAGAGGCTATCGCAGGTGAAAGAAGTGTGGTTGGAGGATCGGCTGTAACCACCAAATTTATGCGGGAGAGCACCATCAAGGAGATTATTTCCGCTGCCATCATAGCGGCACCCCTGATATTCCTCATTCTGCTTCTAACCTCCCATTCCTGGTTTGAACCTGTGATCTATGTGGTGGTCATGGGCGCCTCTGTGGTCATCAATATGGGAACCAATGTGATGTTCACCAGCATATCCTTTATCACTCAGGCCAGTGCTGCCCTTCTCCAATTTGCCATATCCATGGATTATGCCATCTTCCTGCTTCATCGCTTCCGTGAGGAGAAGGCAGGCGGTCTTGACGCTGAACCGGCCATGAAAGAGGCCATAAAACGTTCCTTCTCATCCATAGGAGCAAGCTGTCTTACAACGGTTGCAGGTTTTGTGGCCTTAATGTTCATGCGCTATAGGATAGGTTTGGATATGGGTATGGTCCTTGCAAAAGGGGTTCTGATAAGCCTGCTCACCGTGGTTTTCCTGCTTCCCGGAATAACCCTTTTTACCGACAAGCTGCTGGAGCGAACCCAGCACAAACCAATACTGCCGTCTCTCTCAAGGCTTGGTGGCTTGATAGTGCGTTACGGGGCAGTGGTGATTGTTTTGCTTGCCATGATCATTGTGCCTGCATACCTGGCACAGGCATCCAATTCATTCCTGTACGGTGAGAATTCCATGGTTTCCATTGAGGGTACCGAGGCAGGAAAGGGCCTTGAAAGAATAGATGAAAGATTTGGAAGCTATAACCCACTGGTGCTGCTTGTACCAAAGGGCAGCATCCCTAACGAGACCAGGCTGGCTGATGGACTTATGAGCAAGGATTATGTTTCATCGGTACAGACAACGGTTACCCTGGCCGATCCGGCTATTCCCAGAGAAATACTGCCTGAAGAACTGAGTAAGAACTTTACCTCAGCTAACTATACAAGGATGATAATAAATCTGAACCTTCCAGTGGAAAGCGAGCTCACCCTCCAGGCGGTGGAGGAGATCAGCCATATGGCTCACCAACACTATGGGGACGGATATTACCTGCTGGGTTCATCAAGTAGCGTATCCGATATCAAGCAGGTGGTGGACAGGGACTTTTCAACGGTTAATCTTATTTCCATTTGTGCCGTTGGTCTGATCATCCTCCTTACTTTCCGATCCCTGATCATTCCTGTGCTGTTGGTTCTGGTCATCGAGGCATCCATATGGATAAATATGTCGGTGCCCTATTTCATGGATGGAACCATGGCCTTTGTCGGTTATTTGGTAGTGAGCGCCATACAATTGGGTGCAACTGTTGATTATGCCATTCTTATGACTAACCGGTATATGGAAAACCGAAAGAATTACGCCAAAAAAGAAGCAGCTGTAAAGGCTCTGACAGACTCAGGATGGTCGGTCATCACATCGGCTCTGATACTGTTTATTGCCTGTATGGGTGCTGGTGTGGCTTCCTCCATAAGAGGAGTCTCAGAGATCGTTCTGCTGTTGGGAAGGGGTGCAGCCATAAGCGGGGTGCTTGTGCTTGTGTTGCTTCCCCAACTGTTGATTATTTTTGATGGGATTATTGGAAAAACAACCCTTAAGTCAAAGGGCAGGGATAAATCAATAATAAAGGAGGAATAAACCCCATGAAGATAAGAGCAAAAACATTTATTGTTATCGCATTCATGATGGTTTTTACCATGATGGCTGCCCTGACGTCATCGGGTCTTCGGACCGGCACTACCTTACCCGTCAGAGTGACTGGTTCGTCCGGGAATCAGGTGATCAACCCTAAAGACGGAACTAAGCCCATAGTAAAGGATGAAACTGTGTATGCCCTCTTGAATGAGGATGGGTCGGTTCGCTCTGTATATGTGGTTAACCATAGCAAGGTACTCGAGGATGGCAAATATGTTGATTTTGGAAGTTATAAGAAGATTGAGAGCCTGAGCGAGAATATTCAGCCCAAAACAGAGGGTGACAAAATAATCTGGGAGCTTAAAAAGTCTTACGGGGATTTCTACTACAAGGGTGAACTGGCAGGGGTAGAACTTCCCTGGACATTCAATATTCAATACTTCCTTGATGGAAATAAGGTACAGGCTCAGGATTTGGCCGGAAGGAGCGGGAGGGTTGAGATAGCCCTGTCGGTAACCGCCAACGAATCTGTTCTGCCCTATTTCAGGGAGAGATTCGCCATGCAGATTCAGGTACCAGTAAACCTCAACAGGGCATCCATTATCTCTGCTGATGGTGCAACCCAGGTTATTACAGGAAAGACCAACACCCTGGCTTATACCATTCTTCCGGGAACTTCCGGCAGCTATCGCATTGTTATGGAGGCCGTTGACTTTGAACTGGAGAGTATGAGCATCGGCATATCGGCCATTGACTATGGGAATGTCCTGTCCTCCGAGGGCTTAGGCGAAGGTATTGGGGAACTGAGCAAGGGCATAGAAGACTGGGTTGAGGGAACCAAATCCTTTAAGAACGGCCTTATGGAGCTGTCAAATGGTATGGGTCTGCTAACCTCTGGCCTCAAAGATTTGTCTACTGGGAGCAGAGAATTGCATGGGGGGATGGAAAGTTTTGCACAGGGATACCAGCAGTTTGACGCTTCACTGGATCAGGTTTCCCATGGCTCCAAGAACATCAGGGATGGGCTCTCAGAGATTGCCATCAACGGTGAATCCATCCTTGCCGGGTATCAGCAATTGACCCAGGGTATTCTGGCCCAACTGCCGGGAGAAGCCGAAAAGGAACAGCTCCGCATGCTGGCTCAGTATGCGGGGAGCAACAGTCCGTACGCCCAGGCGGGCAATATGGCTCAGTCACTGCTTGATCAGATTGCCGGGCTGGAACAAATCTATCAGAATCTTGCTGCACTAAATGCTGGCCTTGGTCAATATACAGAGACTGTATCGAGGTTGTCTGAGGAATACAAAGGATTTGACAGCGGGGTCACGGCTCTTGCCCAGGCCTCGGATCAGCTTCTTGAGGGCGTCTCACAACTGGAGGATGGTGGCAGGCAGCTTTCTGAGGGAGTGTCTGTCCTCGAATCAGGAATGACCGAAATAAGTGACAACATGAAAGAACTTCCGAGCCATGCTCAGGAATTGATAGATGGTGGATTGGCTATAAAGAAGGGAACTGATGCCGCAATTTCCGGGATAGTTGGACAGGAAGGGGAAGATGAAGAGATCGCATCCTTTGTTGCTCCAGAGAAGGGTCTGGCCAGTTCCGTTCAGTTCGTCATCAGAACCCCTGCTATTAAGGTACCTGAAAAGGAGAAGGAGGCGCCAGTGCAGTCCATCGGGAAAAAGAGCTTCTGGCAGAAGTTTGTCGATCTGTTCATATAGACAGAAGTGAGAAGTTGGAGGTTGGAGCGGGTTATTTTATAGTCCGCCAGTTTGTCCAGTATATTCCTCATTACAACACCAACGTTGTGTTATTTTACAACATATTACATGTGAAGTTAGCAATAATAACAATGACGTGGATTCTCCACTTATGCTATAGTAATGGTGTGATAAAAATTGACAATTATAGTGCTCGGTGAACCATCTGGGTACCTCAGTTGATAAAGCGTCTTTTACGGCCGCTGTATCATAGGGGGGTACAGGGGAGGCTGAGGGTACGGGTGGTTACCGAGCCGGAATGGGGGGCATTGAGAATGAAATTTCAGAATCTTTTTAGGCCAATTAAGCTCAGGGACTTGGAACTGAAAAACAGAGTGGTCTTCCCCGCCATGGCAACCAATCTGATTGCCGACGGCGGGTATGTGACTGACAAACTCATCGATTATCATGTAGCCCGCGCTGAAGGCGGCAATGGGCTCAATATCACAGAAGCGGCTTCGGTGCATACCCCTTCTGCGCCGCGTAATTTCCTGAACATCAGCGATGACAAATTCCTTCCCGGTTTGAAAAAGTTCACGGACGCCATTCATGCCGCTGGCGGAAAGGCCTGTGTACAGCTGTGGCAGGGCGGTATCGTTGTTGCGGGGGGAGACCCGGATGCAATGATCATAGTACCCAGCGATACGCCAGCGGGGGAGCATGTTATTCCCGGCGCGTCCAAAGAGGTTATAAAGGATGTGGTCAGGGCTTTCGGGGAAGCTGCAAGGCGCGCAGTGGAAGCAGGTTTTGACTGCGTTGAATTCCATGCAGCTCACGGATATTCTCCCCACTCCTTTTTAAGCGCCGCCATCAACAAAAGGGATGACGAGTATGGCGGATCGCTGGAGAACAGGGCAAGGTACTCCATTGAATGCATAAAGGCGATTCGGGAAAATATTCCGGAAGGCATGCCCATACTGATGCGTATTGTTGCTCATGATGATTATCTTGAAGGCGGGCTTACCATTGAGGATATAATTGAATTCTGCAAGATGGCAAAAGAAGCCGGCGTGGATGTACTTGATGTATCCCGCGGCAATGCCCATTCCGCAGGCGTCAAATTTGAGGTTCCGTCCATAGATATTCCCAGAGGGTTCAACGTGGAAAACGCTGCTCGCATCCGGAAGGAAACCGGAATGATTACAATTGCGGTGGGGCGCATCAATGATCCCAGGCAGGCAGACGATATTATCGCGAGCGATAAGGCTGATATGGTGGTTATGGGCCGTGCCCAGATTGCCGACCCGGAATTCTGCAACAAGGCGAGTTCAGGAGATGAGGATGACATTATCCGCTGTATCGCCTGCAACCAGGGATGTGTGGACCGGTATACCAATAAGGCCGAGTTTCCCCATTTATCCTGTCTTAGAAACCCCGCAGTGGGCAGGGAAAAGGAGTGCAGTCTGGTTCCGGCCAGGGAGCCCAAAAGAGTTCTCATTGCTGGCGGCGGGCTGGGCGGCATGGAGGCTGCCATCACCCTGAAAAAGAGGGGGCATGAGCCTATACTGTGCGAAAAATCTTCAGAACTGGGCGGCCAGTTCCTGCTGGCGGGCCTGGCTCCGAGAAAGCAGGAAATGCGGGAAGCGGCCGTTTCCAGGGCCGAGCAGACCTACAGGGCCGGAGTGGATGTAAGGCTGAACACTCCGGTGAACAGTAAGGTTATAGAGGAGATTTCTCCAGATGCGGTTATCATAGCCACAGGTGCCGAAGCCGCAAGGTTTGACATTCCCGGGATAGACAGACCCAATGTCTGCAATGCCTATGACATACTGTCTGACAGGGTCAGGCCCAGTGGAGATGTGATCGTGGTGGGCGGAGGCCTGGTGGGGCTTGAGGTTGCCGAGTACCTGGCTGAAAGAAAGAACAACGTTACCGTAATTGAAGCTCTTGAGGGAATTGGCAGGGACCTTGGCATGTTCAGGAAGATATGCGTCATGGAGAGCCTCTATTGCTACAATATTGCAACCATGGACCAGTCTAAATGTGTGGAGATTACTGATAACGGCCTGGTCATAGAGAAGGATGGCGAGCTGCAGGAGCTTAAATGTGATTATGTGGTTATTGCCATCGGAGCAAAACCCAATGACTATGGCGAAATAAAAAGCTACTGTGAGAACCGCCGCATTCCGTTCTACATCATTGGCGATGCCGCAAAACCCAGACGTGCAATTGATGCAATAGCGGAGGCCGCCGAGGTGGCAAGGAAAATCTGATACTATACCGGTGAGTATTATGGTGCCGGATCCGGGTGTATATATCTGAGCAATCACATTAATAATAAAGAGAAGCATTGGCTGCACACAGCCTTTGCCTCTCTTTTCTTTCCTTTTTGTTTTATTGGACAAGTCCGTTACAGGGACACCGTGCAGTTTTTCTGCAGTTATGCCGGAGGATTTATCAGGAGACAAAAAATCCCGGACTCTGCTTGTTCTCAGTGCCCGGGATTTGGGTGCTACGGGATAATCAGTGGGTTATCTTACAGCCTATTCAACGATGATGTCCGGGTATGCGTTACTGACCCTCTGCTTGAAGTCGGCGATAGCCTGATCCCTGGTCTTTGCACCGTTCGCATATTCGCGTACCTGCTCAAGCCAGAAGGCATTAATGGAATCGTAGTGATTTCGGCGCTGTTTTCTACAGCCTTCCAGATATCATCATATCCCGATATGATGCCATATCCTCTGGCCTTAAGGTCGTCCGCCGCATCGAAGAATTTCTCCCAGCCCGGACCAATTTTGCTTTGAATGATTTCGGGATCGTCGGTTCCCCAGACCTCTTTTGCGATGGAGCGGCGATAGATGAAAGCGCCGCCGGTTCCGTGATATGTAAGGCCAACGATCTGACCTTCCGGATTGGTGCCCATATCGATGACGTACTGGGGAATGTCCGCCTCTTTTATAAGGCTATCCACGTCGATTCCAAGATCTTTATATGGCGCTGCATAACGGGCGGCGTCTCCTTCAGAGTATTCTTTTACATTCGCGCTTTCAATCAGATATATATCAGGCGCATCCTCACCCCCGGCATCAAGCAGCTCGACCAGATATTCGTGAAAATTAATCTCCACGGTGGCAAAATAATGCATCTCGATTTCATATGGGAAGTCAGGATGAAATTCCTTGAATTTAGTAAATATCTGATCATCGTATAGACAATATATATGGATTACGCCTTTTTTAGGCATAGGCGTGGCTGTCACCTGATCCGCAGCATCTTCCGATGGGGTTGGTGAAACCTTTGCGTCAGGAGCAGGATCCGGACTTCCCGGTGTGTTGTTGGTTGTGCCGCCGCATCCTGCCATTATAACGGACATGAGGATCAAAAGGCTTAAAAACAGGGCAGCAAAACGTTTCATAATGGTTCCCCCCCTAAACTATTCTACGATAATATCCAGTTGGTCCTTTACTTTCTGTTTGAAATCTGCAATAACCTGCTCTTTTGTCTTTCCGCCTTCAGCGTACTCACGGGCAGCGGCAAGCCAGTAGAGGTCGATGGCTTCATCATACATGGTTCTGTTCTTTCCGCTTGCGAGCCTCGCAGTCTTGTCGAACACTTCAAACATATCCTGGCCGCCTAAGAAATCTATTTCACCGGGGACATTCCCCATGACCGTCCCGGAGGTGACGGCATCCCGTACCCGCCCATTGCCATCGAAAGTGCCACTGGCCCAGGAATACTGAAGACCCGTCTCGGAACTGTCAAGGGTGATCCACCTGATCAGGTCGCCAAGAACTTCCTTGTGTTCCGAATTCTTATTTACAAAAACCCAGAAGCCACCCCAGAAAAAGCCGGCCGGCGGCTCGCAGACGGCCCAGTCGCCGTAGGTTCCTTCACCGGGCTGTTTGCCGCCGCAGTTATTAGTTATGACATAGTTCACCATCCATGACGGTCCGAAGTATCCGAAGACTTTCTTGGGCCCGGTATCTTTCATACCGTCATACCATTCAGTTAACCAGGTTGTTGTATTGTTGGTATATCCTCTGTCATGGAACTGTTTTGCAAGGTCAAGAAAGGCTTCACGATAGGAATCAATATGGAGTTTGCCATCTACGATCCATGGATTTTCAGCACTGGCTGCCATGGGGAACCAGAGATCGTCATATCCCGATACCATGACATATCCCCTAACTTTAAGATCGGCTGCCGCTTCGAGGAACCTGTCCCAGCCCGGACCAATTTTGTCCCTGATTATTTCGGGATCATCGGTTCCCCAGACTGTCTTCGCTATGGAGCGGCGATATATGAAAGCGCTGCCGGTTCCCTGGTAGCTTAAGGCGACCACCTGGCCATCAGCGTTTGAGCCCATGTCAATGACATACCGGGGGATATCGGCTTCCTTTGCGAGGCTTTCAACATCAATGCCGAGGTCCCTGTACGGCGTTGCATACATGGCCATGTCCCCATGGATGTATTCCATCACATGGCCGCTTCCGATGCAGTAAATATCGGGCATTCGCGAGCCGCCGGCTTCAAGGGATTCGTTAAGAGCGACATGAAAATCTACGTCCGCTGTGGCAAAACTATACGGCTTTATTTCGTAAGGGAAGTCGGGATTAAGCTCCTTATACCTCATAATTATCCTGTATACTTCGTCTGATGCACAAAAGACATTGATTACCTTATCGTCAGGAGGATCGGTTATAATTTCCGGATCCTTATTGACATTATCTGACGATCCTGTTGGAGTATCACCGGAATCATCAGATGCTGGCGGAGCAATATCCGGGCTGCTTGGGACATCGCTAGCTGTACCGCATCCTGCCATTACCACAGATACCAGGAACAGGATACTCAAAAAGAGGACTGCGAAACGTCTCATAATGACCTCCTTAAGATAGCTGATGAACTCTTCATCAGCAAACCGGGTGTAGAAATAAAGAATCTTACAAATAACTTCCTTTATTTAGTTATTATTATAACATTATTCAATTCTTAATGGGATAGTATTCCGTTTTCCAAGTCTTATTACGGCAGAGGGCAGGATGACTGGAATGAAAAATACTCTTAGAATAAAAAAAGCTATTGACGAGAACATTCGCCGTGATTATAATTGTTATTAACAAATTGATATTATTAACATAACAATAAGAAGGAGGATAAAATACTCTTATGAGCTGTGATAAACCCCGGAACAAAATGGGGCTTACCGAGGAAGAGTTTCTGGCTCAATATGATTCCGGAAATTATGAAAGGCCTTCAGTAACCGTAGACATGCTCATATTCACGGTAACCGATGTGGAGAGCGATAATTACAGAAAACTTCCGGAGAAAGCGCTGAAGCTGCTTCTGATCAAGAGAGGCGACCATCCCTGTATTGGACAATGGGCTCTTCCGGGCGGGTTTGTGAATATGGACGAGAGCCTGGAGGAGGCTGCCTACCGTGAGTTGAAAGAGGAGACCGGCGTGGATAAGGTTTATCTTGAGCAGCTGTATACCTGGGGCGATCCGGACAGGGATCCCAGAACCCGGGTGATAAGCACCTCTTACCTCTCACTGACCGATAGCTCCGGCCTTGATATCAAAGCTAGTGACGACGCCGATGATGCCCGGTGGTTTACGGTAACCTACAGGGTTTTTAAGGAACAAAAGACCATGGATGGTGAGAACAAGACCTTTGAACGTTTCAGCAGGCTGACCCTTCAGCATGAAAATGAGACCCTTTCAGCAGTACTTAAGCATACCTTGAAAACTGAAGGAAGATTGAGTCGCTGGGAGATCTCCATCGAGGATTCGGGAGGGATTGCCTTCGACCATGCCAGGATCATCGCATATGGCATAGAACGGCTCAGAAACAAGATCGAGTATACCGATATTGCCTTTAGTCTGATGCCGCGCTACTTTACCCTGACCGAGCTTCAGCAGGTTTACGAGGTAATCCTGGATAAGGAGCTTCTTAAAGCAAACTTCAGAAGAAAAATAGCTGACAGGGTTGAGGAAACCAATCGCTACAGAAAGGCTGCCGGCCACAGGCCGTCAAAGCTGTATACCTATCGCCGGGAATTCTGATCATGCCATATGGCAGGGAAAGGAGAGATGATATCATGAAGATCACAGACAGGGAGAAGTTTCTGGAGGAAAGCATTAGTGTTCTGGCTCAGATACATGACCAGCTGTGCAGCTTATCTCCTCTGAAAAGCTCGGAACTTAAGCCTGAAAACACAGCACTCGTGGTTGTTGACATGATTAACGGCTTTGTCCGTGAAGGGGCACTGAAAAGCGAATATGCCGAAGGAATTATTCCCGAAATCTCCAGGCTTATGAAACTATGCCGGGCAAAGGGGATTCCCATCATTGCATTTGCAGATACCCATACCCAGTCATCCCCTGAGTTCGACGCCTATCCTGTTCATTGTCTGGCCGGTTCATCCGAGAGCGAGGTGGTGGATGAGCTGAAGGCTCAAGCAGAGTTCAGGCTGATACCCAAAAACTCTACCAATGGATTCTTAGAACCGGAATTTCGGAATTGGCTGTCGGAAAACCCATGTGTTGACCAGTTCGTAATTGTTGGTGTCTGCTCCGATATTTGCGTCCAGCAGTTTGCAGTAACCCTCAGAACCTGGTTCAACAGGCAGGACAAAAGATCACGGGTTATCGTACCGATGAACGCTGTGGACACGTATGAATTAGGATTACATAGCCGTGACCTGATGAATTGTATGGCTCTATATGGTATGCTAGGTAATGGCGTTGAGGTTGTTGAGAAAATAGCCGACTGATTTAGAAAGAAAAGAGGCGCTTATTATGGATAGAATGCTGGATAGTACTAATCTAACCATGCTCACCGATTTTTATGAACTCACCATGGCCAATGGATATTTCCAAAACGGGCTTGGGGATAAAACGGCTGTCTTCGACATGTTTTTCAGAAAGGTGCCGGACAATGGCGGCTTTGCCATAATGGCGGGAGTGGAGCAGCTGATCTCGTACCTGATCAATCTTAAATTCAAGGACGAAGATATCGACTTTCTGCGGGAAAAGGGTTTTGGTGAAGAGTTCCTGGAGTATCTGAAGAACTTCAAGTTTTGCTGTGATGTTTGGGCTATACCCGAGGGAACGCCAATTTTCCCCAATGAGCCCATAGTGACGGTCAAAGGTCCTGTGATCCAGGCACAGCTTGTTGAAACCATGATACTTTTGACCATCAATCATCAGTCGCTTATTGCCACCAAGGCCAACCGGATTGTACGGGCTGCAAAGGGACGTCCGGTGATGGAGTTTGGTTCCAGAAGAGCCCAGGGTTATGATGGTGCCATATATGGAGCCCGGGCTGCCTATATCGGGGGGTGTGTGGGAACCTCCTGCACCATTTCCGAGAGGGAGTTCAACATTCCTGCCCTGGGAACCATGGCTCATAGCTGGGTTCAGATGTTTGACTCCGAACTGGAGGCTTTCAAGGCTTATGCAAAGATATATCCCGATAACTGTACTCTCCTGGTGGATACCTATAATGTTTTAAAATCCGGTGTTCCCAATGCCATCCGCACATTCAATGAGGTGGTTGTACCCATGGGCTACAGGCCTAAGGGAATCCGCATTGATTCAGGAGATATCACCTACCTGTCAAGGGTAGCCAGAAAAATGCTGGATGAGGCCGGTTTCCCGGACTGCAGGATTGTGGTCTCAAACGCCCTTGATGAATACATCATCCATGACATCCTGGTTCAGGGGGCAGAGGTGGATCAGTTTGGGGTTGGAGAGCGTCTGATCACATCACGCTCTGAGCCGGTTTTTGGCGGGGTATATAAACTTGCAGCTATAGTGGAAGGGGACAGGATCATACCCAAAATCAAGCTGAGCGAGAACGTAGGTAAGATAACAAATCCCGGATTCAAGCAGGTTTGGCGTCTGTACGACAGGGGAAGCGGCAAAGCACTGGCCGATGTTCTGACCCATCACGATGAGGCCATTGATGATACCGCACCCTATGAAATATTTGATCCGGACTTTACCTGGAAGCGTAAAACCCTCGTAAATTTCCGGGCCAGGAAGCTGTTGACGCCCATTTTTGTAAAGGGAGAATGCGTATACGAGAGCCCAACCCTTGATGCTATCCGGGATTATTGCATGGAGCAGGTGGACACCCTGTGGGATGAAGTGAAGCGATTTGAAAATCCCCATAAGTATTATGTGGATCTGTCCAAACCCCTGTGGGATACGAAGGATAGGCTGCTTTCAGAGTATTCGGTCGACAGAATCTGATGGTGGTAGCTTATCTATATGGCTTTATGGCTTTTTATGACATGGCTTTTTATGACGGAAAGCAAATAGAAGGACAGGAGCGTAATATATGAAAACTGTTATTATCTATGCAACAAAGCACGGGTGCAGTGAGAAATGTGCAAAATGGCTTGCCGAAAAACTCTCCGGAACAGTTGATCTACATAACCTGAAGATGGGCGACGGTGTGGATTTGGCTCAATACGACCGTGTAATCCTGGGCGGATCAATCTATGCGGGCAGGATGCTGAAGGAGGTCACAGCCTTTTGTCAGAACAGGCTGGATCAGCTCAAGGGAAAGAGGCTCGGGCTTTTTACCTGCGGCATGAATCAAAAGGAAGCCGATGCACAGTTAAAGGCAAACTACCCGGAGGAGCTTCTTGAAAGGGCGGTGGTGGCCGACTGTTTTGGCGGAGAGTACAATCTAAAAGAGATGAACTTTTTCGAAAAGACCATTGTCAAAATGGTAGCCAGGATGGAAGCAAAAGAAAACTATAGTGAGCCGCCGGATCTAAGCCGTAGTTTCAGCACGGTTTCGGAAGAAAAAATGGCTCAGTTCGCACAAAAATTGAGTTAAGTACTCGCCCATTCCGGCGGAAAATCTGTAGCTGTAAAGGTTTACAGCCGTCGTGCAGTGGTATTATAACTTCTGAGAGTGTTGTAATAAACTGCCGCGGCTTTATGCGGTGGTTATGCCGTATTGATGGTATCCAAATGGTAGGAGGGAATCTATGGATCTAAGCTTTAGCAACCTGCTGTTTGCTTTTGGATTAACCCTTTTTGCAGGGCTGTCCACGGGTATAGGAAGTGCCCTGGGGTTCTTCGCCAAAAGAACCAATACCCGCTTCCTGTCGGTAGCCCTTGGCTTTTCTGCCGGCGTCATGATTTATGTGTCCATGACAGAGATCTTTACAAAGGCAAAGGAGTCCCTGGTTGGGGCATTGGGGGAAAAGGCAGGATCCTGGGCAACCGTAGCCGCCTTCTTCGGCGGGATACTTGTGATTGCTGTGATAGACAAAGTGATCCCCTCGGTTGAGAACCCTCACGAGTGCCGCAAGATAGAAGACCTCGATCCTGCTGCGTTACAAAAGTGTGAGGGAAATCTGATGAGACTGGGTACCTTTACTGCTTTGGCTATAGCCATTCATAACTTTCCGGAGGGTCTTGCAACCTTTACCTCAGCCATTAAGGATCCTGCCCTTGGTGTTGCCATAGCTGTTGCCGTTGCCATTCACAATATTCCTGAGGGAATAGCGGTTTCAGTACCAATCTATTATGCCACGGGGGACAGGAAAAAAGCCTTTACCCTTTCATTCCTCTCGGGTTTGTCCGAGCCGGTAGGTGCCATCATAGGCTATCTGATTCTGTACCGGTTCTTTAATGATGTGGTCTACGGAGTTCTCTTTGCCAGTGTCGCCGGCATCATGGTGTTTATTTCTCTCGACGAGCTTTTGCCCACAGCCCGGGAGTATGGTGAAGCCCACCTTTCCATCTATGGCATGGTGGCAGGTATGCTTGTAATGGCTGTTAGTCTGCTGTTGTTCATCTAGCATCTATCCCATTGACAAGATAAGAGTTCGGCTATGAACCTACAGCCCGGGAAACGCCATGGAGCGGATCGATGGTAAGGTTTTCCTGGGCTTACTGCAACAGGTAATAACCAGCCGAAACGTTCATATTAAGCCAAAAATCTTGATTTATGGTTCATGATTTGTGGTATAAATATCATATTGTATTTTCACCTATGATGACAATCAAGCATACAGAAAGCAGGTTGACTCATTATGAAACTTTTAAAATTCATACCGAGGCCTTCCAAAAGTAATGGAGCCGGTTTCTCAAACTGGGTTTATAGCATAAGAACCAGGCTCGTAGCAACAGTCATGATCATGATCATTCCGATATTTTTCCTCGGGCTATTCTCGTATAACAGTGCATTTAAATCCATCAGGCAGACGGCGGAAAACTCTATCGTTGAGACCATTGAGCAGACCAGCAAATATTTTCAGCTTTCTCTTTCGGGTATCGCTGCCGACTGCAATCAGATTGTTATGAGTGACGATTTCATTAAGCATGTCACCTCATCAGAAGACAATATTGTTACCCAGATGAATGTGGATACTCTTGTAAAAGATATCAAGCGGGAGAATACGTTTATTGACGATATTGTCATTCTGCTTGAGGGTAAAAAACCGATATCTGCCTCCGACAGGAAGGTAGACAGAAATGCATTGGGAAACATTAAGGACGGACAACTGTTGAGCTTGGCCGTAGAGAAAAATGGTGTTCCGTTCTGGATTGGATCCCTTTTTGATTTGGAAAATCAGATATCGGACATCTCATCCTATGCCATGTCCCTGGTAAGGCTTGTTAAGGATCCTTTCTCATCTGAGGCAAGGGGTATCATAGCCATTACCGTGAGGCCCAATCTTGTTTCTAATGCTTTAAAGGATATCAATCTGGGGAGCGGAAGCGAGCTGCATCTAATCAGTCCCGATGGAACGGATATTGCTTATCGCATGCTGGAGGGGGAGAACCAGGATCTGGATACATCGGTTCCAGAGAACCAGGTGATCAACACCGATCTGTATTCAGGCATTGTTTCCGGCGAAGATGAAAGAGGATCCACCACAATGAAATACAAGGAGGAGGAACACCTGGCCTTGTACAGTAAAGTTGGGGAAACGGGATATGTTCTGGTGGGATTGACCCCAACCTCCAATTTCTCAGATATGGCCTCCAGTATCCGAAGCATTACGATTCTTATCAGTATCCTGGTGGCGGTTTTTGCCATTATTATAGGGCTGTTCATGGTTATAAGCATAGGCAGAGCCATGAAGAATATCGTAGAGGTATCGAACAAGGCAGCCGAAGGGGATTTGACCGTCAATTACGCTGGGGGCAAAAGGGACGAGTTCGGTATTCTGGCAAGAGCATTCAATCGCATGTTGGATAATATGAGGAGTATGATAGGAAACACCTCTGAATCGGCTATGAATGTTAATGAATCAGCCAGAACCATAGCAGCCACATCAAAAGAGGCTGCCATAGTAGCCCGTGAGGTTGCCAGAGCTGTTGAGGAAATCGCCACGGGGGCTGCAGATCAAGCAAGTGAAGCTGAGCAAAGCAATAAGAAAATGAGCGATTTGGGTGAAAAAATCAATGCCGTCTCAGGATATGCCAGTGAAATTGGCAATTTCACCATTGAGACCTCTAATTTTACAAAGCAGGGTCTGGCAACGGTGGAAAACCTTGAAGGAACCTCAAAGGAAACCACTGAAATCACACAGGGGATTATTTCAGACATTCAAGCCCTGGATGAAAACTCAAAGTCCATTGGCAATATCATTGAGGTTATAGACCAGATTGCGGATCAAACCAACCTGCTTGCCTTAAATGCAGCCATAGAAGCTGCCAGGGCGGGAGATGCGGGCAGAGGGTTTGCGGTTGTTGCCGATGAGATCAGAAAGCTGGCTGAGCAGTCGGTAACGGCCACAGCCGAGATTGCCAGGATTATTGAGAATAATCGGGACCAAACCGCTCAAGTCGCAAAACGAGCCCTCTCGGCCAATGACATTATTGAAACCCAGAATAAAGCAGTTGCAGATACATCGGAGACCTTCAACAGAATATCTTCTTCCATGGAACAACTTGCCGACAAGGTTGAAAACATTCTAAGCGGCATAAAAGATATGGAAAGCTACAAGGCCGAGGCGCTGCTTGCCATCCAGAATATATCCTCGGTATCACAACAAATCGCTGCGTCCACCCAGGAGGTGACCGCATCATCTGAGGAACAGCTCGCAGGAATAGAGCAGTTGTCGAAATATGCGGAGCAGCTTGAAGGTATCGCCAGAGTACTCAGCGATTCTATAAGCAGGTTTACGGTGGAATAGGAAGTGGGGACATAAAACATCCAATTTAGAAATATATGCTGCTTGCAGAAAACAGGGCTGTGATTATTTACCACAGCCCTGCTTCTGTTAACGAACAGCGGCGGATCTTCTTTTCGGTGTAGTTTATGGCTTAAAACTGAAAATAGCGTTTGGCGTTGTAATAGGCGATATCCTGCGCCATTTTGCCCAGCAGGGTCATATCATTGGGTGCTTCGCCGTTTACTACCCAGGTTCCCAGCATATTGCAAAGGATTCTTCTGAAATACTCGTGCCTGGTATAGGAGAGGAAGCTTCTCGAATCGGTGAGCATTCCCACAAACCTGCTGAGCAATCCCATATTGGCCAGTGTAGTCATCTGGCGGATCATGCCATCCTTCTGATCGTTGAACCACCAGCCGGATCCAAACTGGATCTTCCCGGGAATGCCATCGCCCTGGAAGCATCCTGCCAGCGTGGTTATCATTTCATTATCCCGTGGATTGATGACGTAAAGAATGGTTCTGGGAAGAACACCGTTCCTGTCAAGGCCATCCATGTACCGAGCCAATGGCTGGGAATAACTGTAATCTGACATCATATCAAAACCTGTGTTGGGGCCCAGTTTTTCAAGCATTCGGGTGTTGTTGTCACGCTGTGTACCGATATGAAGTTGCATAACCCATCCCAATCGGGCATACTGCTTGCCTAAGAAAAGCATCATCCTTGTCTTGAACAGGGCGATCTCATGATCGGTCAGCTTATGTCCATCCAAAGCCTTCTTAAAGACAATCTCGGCTTCCTTTTCAGTTCCTGGCACGAACACAGGAGGTTCCAGGGCATGATCCGACAGCCGGCATTGATTTTCATGGAACCAGACTATTCTGCTTTCGAGAGCATCTAAATAGTCGGCAAACGAGCCTATGGTTACCCCTGAAACCGATGAAAGCAGTTCCACATAATCCCGGAAACCCTGCTTTTCTATGCTCACAGCCCTGTCGGGTCTGAATGTGGGCAGCACCTTACAATCAAAGGATTCATCATTTCTGATCTGTCTGTGGTATTCCAATGTATCTGCCGGGTCATCGGTGGTGCAGATGACCTCAACATTAGATCTTTTTATGATACCGCGGGCTGAGAAATCGGGCTGGCTGAGTCTTAGGTTACAATGCTCCCAGATCTCTTCAGCGGTATCAGGTCCCAGAAGCAGATCAATATCAAAATAACGCTTAAGCTCCAATTGGGTCCAGTGGTAGAGGGGATTGCCAATAAGATATGGCATGGTCTCTGCCCATTTGAGGAATTTCTCCTTGTCGGATGCCTTTCCGGTAATGGCCTCTTCATCAATACCATTTGTTCTCATGGTCCGCCATTTGTAATGATCCCCGCCAAGCCATATCTCGGTGATACTTTTGTATCTTTTATCCTGGGCGATTTCCTTCGGATCCAGGTGGCAATGGTAATCAATTATGGGCATATCTTTTGCATATTCATGGTAGAGAATCCTGGCAGGTTTGTTCTGAAGAAGAAAATCATATTGGATAAAATGGCTCATGCCATCACTCCTTAAATAGAAATAAATGAAATAATGGGCATTATACATCAAGAAGTCTGGCCAGAAGCTTGCTCACAGCTCCTTTACCGGAGACCATTTCGGCAAAATAGTACTGAACCTTCTCAGCCAGACCAGCATCATAGAGATTGACACCGAAGAGCCTGGCATCGCTCAGTATGGGACGCAGCCGATCCTCAAAAGGACCTGGTGATCCTATGGTGATGCCATCCAGATACTTTCTCAGATGATCTAAAAGAGGATCAGGGCTCGGCTCAAATGGCGTGCCATTGTCGTCCATGCCCAATAGATACCTGCACCAGGCTGCAAAGACCAGAGGAATAAAAGTTAAATCCGAAACCCTCACATCAGGCCGTTTCATATAAGCCTTGATGGTTTCCCCAAAGCGTATGGAAAGCTTTTGGGAGGTGTCGGTAGCGATACGCTGAGGTGTATCGGGTACGTATTTATTGGGAAGACGCACATCGATAACCTCTTTCAGAAAGTCTGCCGGGTTTATGATGCCCGGATCCACCACCACAGGCAGCCCTTCGTCATAGCCTATCTTTTCCACGAGCTTTTTCAGCCTGTGATCCCTCATTTCTTCCGAGACAGAGGTATAGCCCAAAAGACAGCCGAATACGGCCAATGCGGTATGTAGCGGATTCAAGCAGGTGCACACCTTCATCTTTTCCACCCGGTTCACCGTTTCTCTGTCAGTGAAGATGACACCGGCTTTTTCCAGTGGAGGCCGTCCATTGGGGAAGGCATCCTCTATCACGAGGTATTGAGGTTCCTCCGCATTCACGAAGGGTGCTGCATAGGTTTTCTTATCGGTACAGACAATCTCGGTGCTCTGAAATCCTTCCTGTTCAAGCATGCTTTTGATATCCCCATCCGGCCTGGGCGTTATTTTATCGATCATGCTCCAGGGGAAGGACACCCTTTTTGTATCATCCACATATTCAGGAAAGCCAGGATCGACTAAACCATGATCTGCCCATTGAGCAGCAAAGGTTCTTACAGCATGATGAAGCTTTTCACCATTGTGGGAGCAATTATCCATGCTGACCCAAGCCAGTGGCAGTCCTCCGGCCTTATACCTCTCATAACAAAGGGCTGAGACCTTTCCCATGAAACTTAAGGGAAGATCCGGCCCTTTGCAAAAGTCATCAATTACCACGGAATAATGCCGGCCTTTTGCATCGGATACGCTATATCCTTTTTCGGTGATGGTGAAGCTGGCCATTTGAAGGGATGGTTCTCTGAAGATTTCCTTGAGCCTTTGCCAATCGTATGAAGCCTGGGTGTCTGCAATCAGGGATTCCATAATGCTGGCGATAACCCTCTTTTCGATCTGACCGTCGGGCTTCAGCACCACAAGCAGAGAAAGATCATCGTACGGCTTATACAGCCTTTGGATGATCTCATAATCGTATCCCTCGCAAACGATGATGCCTTTTTGGCTTTGACCGGCATCCAGCAACTGCTGCTGCAGTGCTGCAGGGAAAGCTCTGAAAATATTACCGGCTCCGAAGTGAACCCATATGGGCTCTTTTATTGTAGCTTGCCTCACCAGTTCACGATCAAAGGCAGGCAGTTCATAGCCGGAACCCTGCCAGCTGTCCTTGTTTGCAAGACCGGTATCACTTAACCTCAAGATGCTCATCTCCGTTTACATCATGCTCAGGAAATCATGCATCAGGAAATTGTCCTCGGTTTGAAGCTTGAAATACTCGGGGTATTTCTTCATCAATTCTTTTTCCTCCACGATAATCCTGGAGGAATGGTCTTTGAAAGCGGCAATGGCCTCTTCCACATTGGCTTTTACAACCCAGTCCAGTATTTTCTCGTGCTGGTCGATGACCTTATCGATAATAGGCCTCTCCCACAGCGAGATCAATCTGATGCGCCTGTAATGACCCGACATGCTTTGTATGATATCCCAGCAGGTCTCTTTTTGGGTGGCGATAAAAAAGACTCTATGGAACTCGTCATCATATTCCTGAAGAGCGAGTAAATCATTTTTCGCAGCGCATTCCTTCTGTATATCCAGAATACTCCTCATACGGGCGATATCGGTTTCCTTCTGTATCCCGATAAAAATCTCAATGGCTCTGAGTTCGAGACTCTCTCTAAGGAATCTTTCCTCCTCCACCCGCTTAAGGTCTATCTTGGAAACGCTGGTTCCCTTTTGAGGAATTACATCAACCAATCCCTCTTTGGCCAGTTTAATCAGTGCATCTCTCACAGGGGTTCTGCTCACATTAAGCCTCTCGGAAATGGTTTTAATGTTCAACGGTTCACCGGGTTTCAGATTGAGTGTGATAATATTCTTACGGAGGCTGTAGTAGACGCCCTCCCCGATGCTTAAAGATGTGTGTTTTGGTAGCAGGGTTCTCTCAGAAATCATTGCAAATCTCCTCACTAAATAAAATCGATCGAGTGTTCACTAATATAGTAACATGCCAGTTATGATTATACTATAAAAACTCTGATTTTTACCAATCTTAAGTGCAGGACTAATGCACCAAAACACCAACCCGTAAAAATCTACATATTTTTCTTTTGATTCATCTTTGAGATGGCTTCCCAAAGACCGTTCAGGTATGCAGCACCCAATGCCCTGTCAAAAAGGCCATATCCCGGCATTGCCTTTTCTCCCCATATGGTTCTGCCGTGATCAGGACGGAAGGGTCCATCAAAACCAATATCATAGAAAGCCTTCATGATTTCAAAAATGTCCAGGGATCCGTCTGCCGACAGATGGGCGGATTCTTCGAATTTGCGGGGCCCGGAATACTTGAGATTTCTTACATGGGCAAAATGAACCTTTCCCTTCAGGGATCTGATGATATGGGGAAGATTGTTCTCGGGATTGGAGCCAAGGGAACCGGTACAAAGGGTTATGCCGTTGCACGGGCTATTGACAGCTTCAAACAGGCGAGACAGATTCTCATGATTGGTTACAATTCTGGGAAGTCCGAATACGGGCCATGCCGGGTCGTCGGGATGGACAGCCATCTTAATCCCATACTTTTCGCAGGTTGGCATGACGGCTTTAAGGAAGTAAACCATGTTCTCAAAGAGCTTCTCATTATCCACATCCTTGTATATTTCGAACAGCTCTCGGGTATGAGCCAGCCGTTCGGGCTCCCAACCGGGGAGCATGAACCCGTTTGACCCCAAATCCATTGCATTAAAGATCCGCATAGGGTCAATCCGGTCTATAACCTCCTGATCATAGGACAATACAGTTGCTCCATCTTCCCGGGGCTTGGCCAGATCGGATCGCACCCAGTCAAACACCGGCATGAAATTATAACATACAAGCCGGATATTGCATGTTCCAAGCCGTTCAAGAGTTTTAATATAGTTTTCTATACACAGGTCTCTTTCTGGAAGAGCAGCCTTAATGGCATCAGGGACGTTTACGCTTTCGATGCCTAATATTTCAAGTCCGAAGCTTTCGACTTCCTCCTTAATGGATCTGATGCGCTCCAATGGCCAGGCATCTCCTGCAGGAATGTCGTAAAGTGTCGTAATAACACCAGAAACTCCCGGAATCTGTCTGATCTGTTCCAGCGTGATGCTGTCAAAACCGGTGCCAAACCATCTTAATCCAAGCTTCATACACATTTCTCCATTTCTATAGCAGTAAGACAACTGCTGCAATGTGTGATTAGGAGTTTTACGGGGTATTGAGCCCCTTCCTTTGTATATTAACATACTAATATATCTGAAGCAATGGTTTTTGATATGATCAGTGATAAAAAGTTTCGGCCTGATCCTGAAAATGAATATTGAAATCGTATGAAGAAATACTAGATTATTGTACCACATAATCCAATTCATAAAGGAGATCTTTGATATGCCAAAGTTAGCAACAATGGACGGTAATCAGGCTGCAGCTTATGCCTCGTATGCCTTTACAGAGGTGGCGGCCATTTTTCCTATCACACCTTCATCTCCCATGGCAGAATCCGTCGATGAATGGTCGGCTCATGGGAAGAAGAATCTGTTCGGACAACCGGTAAAAGTGGTGGAGATGCAGTCGGAAGCCGGTGCTGCCGGCGCCCTGCATGGGTCACTTGCTGCCGGTGCTCTCACAACTACCTATACGGCTTCCCAAGGGCTCCTTCTGATGATACCAAATATCTACAAGATGGTCGGAGAGCTTCTGCCCGGGGTTTTGCATGTCTCAGCCAGGGCAATAGCCACTCATGCCCTTTCGATTTTCGGTGATCATCAGGATGTGATGGCCTGCCGCCAGACCGGTGCCCCCATGCTGGTTTCCTCCAATGTTCAGGAAGTAATGGATTTAGCCTGTGTGGCACACCTTTCAGCCATTCAATCCAGGCTGCCCTTTATTCACTTCTTCGATGGATTCAGAACATCCCATGAATACCAGAAGATCAGTGTCATCGACTACGAGGATATTGAGAGGATCCTGGACTATGATGCTATAAAAGCCTTCAGGGATAATGCGCTGAATCCGGAGCATCCCAAAATCAGAGGAACAGCCCAGAACCCAGACATCTATTTTCAGGGTCGGGAGGTTCAAAACCCGTTTTTTGACCGGGTTCCAACCATAGTGGACAAGGTCATGCAGGATATCCACAGCATTACCGGACGGCTCTACAGACCCTTTGACTATTACGGAGCAAGGGATGCCGAATATGTGATTGTAGCAATGGGTTCGGCCTGCGACACCATAGAGGAGACTGTGGATTACTTGATGAGCAGCGGCGAGAAGGTAGGCGTTATAAAGGTTCGACTTTACCGGCCCTTCTCTGCCAAACATTTCTTTGATGTTTTGCCCAGATCGGTCAGACGCATCGCCGTACTCGACAGGACAAAGGAGCCTGGGGCAGCGGGCGAGCCTCTCTATCTCGATGTTGTGAAGCTATTCTATGATATGGGTCAAAAGCCTCTAATAGTAGGAGGCAGATATGGACTGGGTTCAAAGGATACAAGACCCTCACAGATAGTGGCGGTATTCCAGAATCTAATGCAGAAGATACCCAAGGATCATTTTACCATCGGCATCGTGGACGATGTGACAGGAACCTCCCTGCCTGAGGGAGAGATCATCGATACCTCGCCTGAGGGTACTGTAAGCTGTAAGTTCTTCGGTCTGGGTTCGGACGGAACGGTGGGAGCCAACAAGAGTGCAATCAAGATAATCGGAGACAACACAGATTTATACGCTCAGGCATATTTCTCCTATGACAGCAAAAAATCCGGCGGAACCACAGTCTCCCATCTGAGGTTCGGGCCAAAACCGCTGAAATCGCCCTATCTGGTCTACACGGCTGACTATATAGCCTGTCATAACAGATCCTTTATATACAATTATGATATTCTAAAAGGTCTTAAACCCAACGGCACCTTTGTCCTGAACTGTCCATGGCAGGAAGATCAGCTGGACCGGGAACTGCCGGCGGCATTGAAGCGGTTCATAGCCAGAGAAAACATTAGGTTTTATATAATTGATGCCATCAGTATTGCAGGCGGGATTGGTCTTGGAAACAGGATCAATATGATCATGCAGGCGGCCTTCTTCAAGCTGGCAAACATCATACCCGTGGAGGATGCGGTAAGGTACCTTAAGGATATGATTGAGAAGATGTACGGGAAAAAGGGCCAGAAGGTTGTGGATATGAATAAAAAAGCGGTAGACATGGGAATCCAGCAACTGGTAGAGGTCAGGGTGCCTGAGTCCTGGAAGGATGCGGAAGATGAAAAACTTGCTGTGAAGGATGAGCCTGAGTTCATCAAAAAAGTTCAGAAGGTGATGGCAAGGATGGAGGGCGATGAGCTGCCCGTCAGTGCCTTCAAGGGCATGGAGGACGGGTCATGGCCGCCAGGAACCACTGCATATGAGAAGCGGGGAATTGCCGTTATGATACCCCAATGGCAGATTGATAAATGTATTCAGTGTAACCAATGTTCCTATGTATGCCCCCATGCCACTATCCGCCCATTCCTGCTGGATGAGCAGGAAAAAGCCAGGGCGCCTGAAGGTTTCGAGACAAAACAGGCCACCGGAAAAGGGCTCGAGAGCTATCAATACCGCATCCAGGTAGCTCCGCTTGACTGCACAGGCTGTTCCAACTGTGCCAATGTCTGTCCCGCCAAGGAGAAGGCGCTGATAATGCAGCCTGCAGAACAGGAAATCCTTGCCCAGTCGGAAAACTGGGAATTTGCCATGACCGTTAAGGCCAAGGATAAGGTGATGAACCCCAAGACCGTGAAAGGAAGCCAGTTCTTAAGACCGCTTTTGGAGTTTAACGGGGCATGCCCCGGTTGCGGTGAAACGCCCTATATTCGCCTTCTGACACAGCTTTTCGGCGACAGGATGATGATAGCCAATGCTACCGGCTGTTCGTCTATCTGGGGGGCAAGTGCGCCTTCCATAGCCTATACCACTGATGAGGCCGGTAGGGGTCCAGCCTGGGCCAACTCCTTGTTTGAGGACAATGCCGAGTATGGCTATGGCATGTATCTGGGCGTAAGGCAGATCCGTGAAAAACTGGCCGACCTGATGAATGAAGCTCTCAAAACCGATCTGCCAGAGGAGGTTAAAAATGCTTTCAGAAAATGGCTAGATGCAAAGGAGGATGGAGAGGCTTCAAAAGTTGCATCACAGGCTGTTTTGGACGTGATAAAGGATAAATGGAAGAAGAACTCGATATTAAAGGAGATCATGGACAAGAAGGACTTCCTGGTAAAGAGGTCATTCTGGATCATAGGGGGAGACGGATGGGCTTATGATATAGGATATGGCGGTGTAGACCATGTTCTTGCCATGGGCGATGACGTCAATCTGTTTGTAATGGATACCGAGATATACTCCAACACCGGCGGGCAGGCCTCCAAGGCAACTCCTGCCTCAGCGGTTGCCAAATTTGCCGCAGCTGGTAAAAAAACGCGCAAAAAGGATCTGGGAATGATGGCCATGAGCTATGGATATGTCTATGTTGCTCAGATTTCAATGGGTGCAGATATGAACCAGACCATCCGTGCCATTACCGAGGCCGAAAGCTACCCGGGTCCATCGCTGATTATTGCCTATTCACCCTGTGTCAGCCATGGCATCAGGAAGGGAATGGGCAACAGCATCCAGGAGGAAAAGCTGGCGGTAGATTCAGGATACTGGCATCTTTACAGATACAACCCCTTCCTCAGGGAACAGGGTAAGAACCCCTTCCAGCTTGACTCCAAGGAACCTAAAATCCCCTATAAGGACTTCCTGCATGGTGAGGTGCGGTATGAGTCGCTGGTCAACGTCTTTCCGGATGTGGCTCCCCAAATGTTCAAGATATCCGAAAAGCATGCGAAGGAACGCTATGAAAATTATAAGCGCCTTGCCAGTATGACGGAGATGGAGCCGGAACAGCAGACCAATTAAAAATAACCGGGCTGTCTCAATTGAACATTGAGGCAGCCCGGTTACCATCACATGAAACGACAAAGGGTATAGTTATTTCTGGTTGGCATCCACATAATCCTTGGCGTTCCTGACATTTAAATCATCAGGCTCCGTAACGCCCGATGCCCGCCAGGTTTTCTCAATATTTGCCCATGCGGCGGTATCATGCTTCTCTATAGGCATGGCCATATTCTTTTCTTTATATTTATTCTTTGTCATCTGTCAGTACCTCCTAACAAGCCCTGTTACTCCCGTATTTCTTCTGTTTCCGGCTCATCATCCCTGGTACTAAACATACGGCTTCCAAAGATGAGGCTTAGTACACCAAGGACAAGGAATACATAGAACAGAATCTTGGCAACTCCAAAAGTCAGGTTGGCAATGAGTCCAAATCCGAATAAGGCCGATATGATGGCCAATACAAAAAAGGCTACCACCCATTTAAACAAAACCATTACCTCCTTTCAGCCTGAGTCTTGTTGTCATAGCCGGCGAAATCTGCCAATAGATCGCCTTATTCTTAGCTTATCCTTTTAAATCGCCAATTATTTTGTATGATTTGGGTTGGCCTTAAAAAAAAGATCCTGGCCAAAAAATTCCAGGATCAAAAACAGAATTGGGGGAATCAGGCAAGGCCCAGAAGCCGAGCGAAGCTGGCCACAATAAAACACACCAGAATCCCGGTGACCGTGGGAACAAGGAAGGAGATAAGGGTCCATTTCCAGCTTTGGGTTTCCTTTTTTATGGTCAGGCAGGTGGTGCTGCAGGGCCAGTGCATCAGGGAAAAAAGCATGACACACATGGCCGTGAGCCAGGTCCACCCATTGGTTACCAACAGTTCACGCAATTGGCTTAAGCTATCAAACTCCATCATACTTCCCGTGGCCATATAACTCATGATGATGAGGGGTATGACGATCTCATTTGCCGGGAATCCAAGGATGAAGGCCATGAGGATGTAGCCATCCATTCCAATAAGTCTTGCAAATGGATCCAGAAAACCCGCACAGTGAGAAAGAAGGCTCAGTCCTCCCACATGGATATTGGCCATCCCCCAGATGATCAGGCCTGCAGGGGCTGCCACGGCTACTGCTCTTCCCAGCACAAACAGGGTTCTGTCCAGAAGGGATCTGACAATGATCCTGCCCACCTGCGGTTTTCTGTAAGGGGGAAGTTCCAGTGTGAAGGAGGAGGGAAGCCCCTTCAGTACTGTTTTGGAGAGTATTCTGGATATCAAAAGTGTCATCACCACACCTAAAACGATCACTCCCGTAAGGATCAGGGTAGAGATGATGGTCTGGGCAGGCCCTGCCAGCATACCCGCAAAAAACATGGTGATGATGGCAATTAAGGTGGGGAACCTCCCGTTGCAGGGGACAAAATTGTTGGTAATGATTGCGATAAGCCTTTCCCTGGGGGAATCAATTATCCTGCAGCCCACAACACCCGCCGCATTGCAGCCGAAACCCATGCACATGGTGAGAGCCTGCTTTCCGTGGGCACAGGCTTTCTTGAAAAAATTGTCCAGGTTGAAGGCAACCCTGGGAAGATACCCTAAATCCTCAAGGAGTGTAAACAGCGGGAAGAATATGGCCATTGGAGGAAGCATCACTGATACCACCCAGGCAAGAGTCCTGTACATGCCGGTGACCAGGAGCCCGTGCAGCCAGGCAGGGGCTTCTATGGACACGAACAGGGCTGTGAGCTGATCCTCCACCCAGAACAGGCCATCTGCCAGAAGGGAGGAAGGGTAATTGGCTCCAGTGATGGTTATCCAGAAGATAACCCCTAAAAGTACGATCATGATGGGAATGCCATAGATCCGGGAGGTGAGTATACCATCAATTCTATGGTCTCTCTTATTGTAATCGGGCTTCTCAAAGGTAACCACCCCACGGCAGATTTCCTCAGCTTTTCGAACAATGCCGGAAACGATGATATCTCTGAAAAGTTCCGAACTAATCCCGGCATGCTGAAGGATTTCCCTTGCCTTCTGGTAACTGTCGCTGACTTCTTCCCGGGCAGGGAGATCATAGCCCAGATAGCTGTTTATAGATTCAAGCAGGTTTTTCTCACCTTCAAGGAGTTTTAAAGCCACCCATCTGGCATTCAACCTGTTCTTTAGAACACTGGTCAGGGCAGGCTCCAAGAGGCTTACAGCAGACTCAACGGCTTCATGGTATTGTATTCTCAGCGGGGTACAGCTGGTTTTTTCATGTGTTACTGTCCAGACCTCGTCCATGAGTTTATCCAAACCTTTTCCGCTTCTGGCGTTGGTTCCTGCAACCGGTACTCCTAGTCGGTGGGACAGTTTTTCAAGATCGATATTGATCTTCTTGCGCCGGGCTTCATCGATGAGATTGACGCAGACCACCACATTGCATGTAACCTCCAATGTCTGCATAACCAGATTAAGATTCCGTTCTAGGCAGGTGGCATCAGAAACCACGATGACGGCGTCAGGATCCCCGAAGCAGATAAAATCGCAGGCCACCTCTTCCTCAGCAGAGTTTGCCATCAATGAATAGGTTCCAGGAATGTCAACAAGGATGAAATCCGCTCCCTTATGGGAGAAACTCCCATGGGCAATTGAAACCGTTTTTCCAGGCCAGTTTCCGGTATGTTGACGCATACCGGTCAGACTGTTGAAAACTGTGCTTTTTCCCACGTTGGGATTACCCGCCAGTGCTATGATTTTTTGGTCGGAAGACGATCGTTCGATATGCAGTATATGGCCAAGAACACTGCTCCCGGTGGATTGATTTGTAAGACCCATCTGGTAATGCCTCCCTTATGCCGTTAATACCATGGGATTCTACACGGCCTCTACCATTATCTTGGATGCTTCTTCAGACCGGAGCGCAATAACTGCTCCCCGGATAAGGTAGGCAACGGGGTCGCCCGATGGGCTTTTTTGCAGCGCTTCCACTTCGGTATCCCAGATGAGGCCAAGATCCAGCATCCTTCTTCTTGAAATGCCGTTTGACGTAAGCTCCCTTACCCTTGCCTTCTTACCAGTGGGCAGAAAGCTGAGAGGCATGCATTTTCCATCTTTCATAAATAATTCAGCAGTCAGCTTCATAGGATTTTCCTCGTTTTCATCCGGCTTTTTTAGCCGGGGCTAAACTTTTTTCCCTAAACCAACATATGAGATCATGGACATATTTGTTACGCAGATCAACGGTTGCTCCTTGATGGCCGCTACAGGTATTCATCATCCCAAAAAGGTGTATAATGAGATCTATGCGGGGCAATGCGCTCACCCTATGGGAAGCGCAAGACAATATTCTTTAGGCTTGTCCTGAAAATCCTATCCTTTGGAGGCGACAACCATGAATGATATACAGGCATTCTTTAACGAAATACAAATGCATTTGCTGGAGGATGAAAGACCTTCCAATTTTTTGAACCAGTCCAGGAAAAGACCTGAGATGCAGGCTTTCCCGTTCCTCTATCTGAGCAGGCTTAAAGATGTAGAGCAATCCCCGGTTCACCATCCCGAAGGAAATGTCTGGATCCATACCCTTCTGGTGGTTGATGAAGCTGCAGCCCGACGGGATCGCAGTGAAGATCCCCGGGTGTTCATGTGGGCAGCTTTGCTCCATGATATAGGAAAGGCCGTCACCACCCGTCGGCGAAAGGGAAGGATAACAGCCTATAATCACGACAAAGCAGGTGAAAAGCTGGCTATTGAATTCTTAAAGGCCTGCGGACAGGAGGAAGGCTTCATACGGGCTGTTTCAGTCATGGTCAGATGGCATATGCAGGTACTGTTTGTCATCAAAAACCTTCCCTTTGCTGAGATCGAAAAGATGAAAAGCCAGGTATCGATTCCTGAAATAGGCCTTTTGGCTCTGTGCGACCGCCTGGGACGAACCGTTGACATGGATGTGGCTAAAGAGGAAGAAGAGATCAGGCGGTTTATAGCAAAATGCGAATCCGTACCGACGGATGGTCGGGATTCCATAGGATAGGGCAGTATGATATATTATGTGCCAGATGAGTTCACGAAAGTTCTTCCTTCGCGAGAAGAGGGCTAAGCCGGCTTCTGAAGCAGTTTACAAAGATATTTGATATGAGATGAAAAAAGTGCTTGACAACGTGCGTATGGCGTTATAAAATATATGCAAATTTCATAGTTCGTAATAGTTCAAAGGCTATGATTGGAATCAGTAGATGAATTGTGGATTTCTCAGAGAGCCGTGTATGGTGCGAAACGGTATTTTCAGATTCATTGAACTCGTCCATGAGCTGCTGCCTGATAATGTAGGGTAAGACGGATTTCCACCGTTAAAGGGATAGATGGTGCTGGCCATCGAAAGAGTGGATTCATTTGAATCAATAAGAGTGGTACCGCGGGTTATAACCTCGTCTCTGTTTTAGGAGACGGGGTTTTTTGGTTTTTCTTTAATGTCATGACAATACCTATTTATCTGCGCAGATAAGTACTCATAACATATGGAAACGGAGGTAGGACATAACCATGAGAAAGATTTTAGTACTGGATACGACCTTAAGAGACGGGGAACAGGTTCCCGGTGCAAAACTGAACCTGTATGAGAAGCTGGAGATTGCAGCCCAGCTTAAAAAACTTAATGTGGATATCATAGAGGCCGGGTTCCCGGCTTCATCGGCCGGTGATTTCAAGGCGGTGGAGGAGATCGCTAAAAAGATAGGCGACAAAGTGATGATCACTGCCCTGGCCAGGGCTGTAAAAAGCGATATTGACGCAGTTTACCACAGCGTTAAGCATGCTCAGCAGCCCCTGATCCATATTGTCCTCGGGACATCCGATGTGCATGTGGAGAAAAAGCTGAGAAAGACCAGGGAACAGATCATGGAGCAGGGTGTGGAGGCCGTAAAATATGCCAAGACACTGTGTCCCAATGTTCAGTACTCCACCGAAGACGCTTCCAGATCGAATTTTGATTATCTCTGGGAAACCATTGAGGCCGTTGTCAAAGCTGGGGCTACCATGATCAACATACCGGATACTGTTGGCTACGCAGTCCCCGAAGAATTCGGCGAACTTGTGAGAAGGATTAATGAGCGGCTTAAAAACCTTAATCCCGATGTTGTTTTAAGTGTTCACTGCCATAACGATACAGGCCTTGCTACAGCCAATACCCTGGCCGCCATAAAGAACGGTGCCGACAAGGTGGAATGCACCATTAACGGAATAGGAGAGAGGGCGGGCAATGCAGCCCTCGAAGAGGTGGTTATGGGGCTTTTCCTGAGAAAGGATTACTATCAGGCCACCACTGGTATTGTGACCACCGAGATCAAGAAGACATCACGCCTTGTCAGTGCTTTGATGGGTCTTGATGTGCAGGTTAACAAGGCTATAACGGGAGATAATGCCTTTGCTCATTCATCGGGTATCCATCAGGACGGACTGCTCAAGTCCAGGGATGCTTATGAGGTCATCCATCCTGAGGATGTAGGTGTCGAAGATATGGAGATCATCCTTACCGCAAGATCGGGTCGTCATGCCGTCAAGAATGCCCTGGCACAGGTTGGGTTCACCAACTATACACCTGAGGAATTCGAGCAGATATTTACAAGGTTCCTTGAGCTGGCCGATGTCAAGAAGGAGGTCTATAACCACGACCTGTACCATATCGTTCAGAGCACGGTTAGAAGGAGTCATTTCAATGGCTCTGCGGTGGATAAGCTTTATGAACTTGCGGATATGCAGGTAATCATCAACAACAACTTCCCCTCTGCCAGCGTTAAGATCAGAAAGGGCGACGAGATACTTGCCAGCAGCAATATGGGCGATGGAGCCGTCGATGCGCTTTACACAGCTATCCGGGAAGCGACGGGCGTTCATCTGCGACTCCTTGAATATAAGCTGAACAGTGTTTCCAGAGGCAAAGAGGCCCTGGGAAGGGTCAGCATTAAGGTGAAGAACGGCAGCGGTAAGGTCTATACCTCTAAGGCTGTTGATACCGATATCCTAAAGGCAAGTGCCCTGGCTTTTGTCAATGCCGTGAACATGGCGGTTGTTGACGATATAGTTTCAAAACAGGATCAGGAAGTAGTATAAGGATGCATTCATGCGGAGATGGAAGCAGGAACTCCCCCAGTTTTTCTCTTTACATCCTCGCATATGCCAATAGACTGTCCAGGCTTTCCTGGACCAAATCCTCAAGAAGAGGGGCGAACAGGTCGCCCTTCTTCTTGAGTCTTTCCAGTGCATTGTTCAGCGTGAAATCTTCCGGGTGAACGCCTTTTTCCAGTTCGTCCCATTGGATGGGCATGGAAATGCTTGCGTGATCTGTTGCCCTCGGCGTATACACCATAGCTATGGTCTTTCCCTGCCACATCTGGAGGTAATCAAAGTAGAGCCTTGATCCTCTTTTCTCAATCTTGCGCTCAATGGTGATTTTCCCGGGGTATTTCTGGCTGAAATACCTGCCAAAGAACTCATTGATTCTACGTGCCTCGTCGTAGTCGTAGCGGCCTCCCACCGGGATATAGATCTGAAGGCCGGTGGCACCGGAGGTCTTTACATAACTTATTATTGAAAGTGAATCCAGGGTTTGCTTTACCAGCAGGGCAACCTCGGCCACATCTTCAAAGCGCTGGCCTTCGGAGGGGTCCAGATCAAAGACTATGGAGGTTGGGTGGTTCTCCCGCTGCCAGGTATTGAATGAGGTATGGAATTCCATTACCGCCAGGTTTACAAGCCAGGCCAGGGTGGGCAGGGAATCCAGCAGAATATAGGAAACATTATTCCAGGTATGGGTTTTCACCCATTCGGGAGTATATTCGGGAGCGTTCTTTTGGAAAAAGGATTCGCCCCCGGCTCCATGGGGGTATCTGATGGTAGTGAGGAGCCTGTCCCTGGAGTGGGGAAGAATGTATGGAGCCAGCTCAATCATCCTGGCCAGATAGTCGATCTTTCTGATGCCTGCCTCAGGCCAAAGTAGTTTTTCGGGATTGGAGAATTTTATCCTTTTCCCTTCAATTGTGATTATTTCTGCATCGGACATAATAAAACCAACCCTCCAATAGTAGTCATTGCGAGCGGAACGGGATCCCGTAAAGCCCGGTCGCTGTGCTGCACGTCTGCGAAACATCAACTGTTTGAATGAGGGTCGGCTGAACTCGCTCCGCTCTAACAACAGCCGACCTTATCCCATTCTCACAGGATGTTTCGGCGACTTATCGCAATGCGCCCTTGTTTTACGGGATCCCTTACCGAATGCTGTCTGTAATGCTAGCGTGGTAAATGTATCCATGGATCCCGTAAAGCCCGGTCGCTGTGCTGCACAAAGAGGTGTCATTGCGAGCGGAACGCAGTGAAGCGTGGCAATCTCCGACCCCAAAGCCCATCCTGCACTCGCACATCTCACATCCCGCTTCCCATCTCACATCCCACATCCTACTCAATATACTCTGTTCCGTCGGCTTCATCGGGGCTGCTTTTACTGAATCCCAAAATTTTGGGGTGCCTCAGGCTTCCATCGTTGGTCCACTCAAGGAAACTGACCCAACATGTGAGTATGGGTTTAAACCATACCATGTCTCCTGCGCCTGAGGTAACAGGGAAGGGCGGTGATTCAGATATCAAAAACTCCATGTTTTCCTGAAGGAGGCGGAAGTGTTCCCGGGTAAGCCCCAGGGAGGCCTTCCCTATATAGAGCCATTCTCCATGGGGCTTGATACCCAAAAGGAGGGAAACAGGGACACCACCTTTCATGGACAGGCCGCAAACAGCCGAAATGAGCTTTTTATGCAATTTTGTCTTGTACCAGTCTTTGTGCTTTTTGCCGCCAATATATGGGCTGTCGGCTCGTTTTGAAACAATTCCTTCCCAGCCTTTTTGCTTCATAAGGTTTAAAAGTGCATCCCCATCGGAAAAATCATGGGTTACCGCCACATTCTGGCCCGGGGCAAGCTTTTCTTCCAGGATGGCTTTTCTCTGCCTTAAGGGGTGTGATCTCAGATCCTTTCCGTCAAGGCTCATGATATCAAATACGATATACCGGGCGGGGCTCTGCTTTGAATAAAGGGATACCCTGGATGGATCACCCACCCTCTCCCGGGTAAGCACATGATAAAAGGACGGTTTTTGGTTTTGGTCGAACACGACGATTTCACCGTCCAGCCAGGCACTTTTTGCCTGAAGTTTCTCTGTTATCTCATCCAACTCGGGATAAAAGCCTGTACGGTCACGCTTATTCCGGGTAAAAATCCTGAGCTTTCCGTTCTCCACACGACAGAGGCCTCTTATGCCATCCCATTTTACCTGATGTATCCATTGGTTTCCTGTGATCACATCGGGCCTTAAGATGGGTTCCATAGGATCAATCCATTCCATGGTTCACCCTACCTCTGCCGGCTGCTTCTTGCTCTTTTTTGCGCGCTGCTTGCCCGGGGGTGTTTTGCCCTGTCTCCTCATTTCCTGGGTTTGCTGCAGGCTGGCCTGGAGGGCTGCCATGAGATCCACCACATTGCGCTGGGGCGCTTCCGGAGCAGTGACGATTTCCTGGCCTTCGGCCTTCTTCCGGATAAGCTCCAGAAGATCCTCCCGATACTCATCCCTGTATTTTTCTGGCTTGAATTCAGCGGTCAGGTTTTCTATCAGCTGCTCGGCCATGTCGAGCTCCCGCTCCTCAATCTTTACTTCTTCCGGGATGCCCGGAACCAGGCTGGTAGACCGTACCTCATCGGGGTAGAAAATGGTCTCCAGGATGAGAATGTTCCCGAGCACCCGGATGACGGCCAGGGATTGTTTATTCCTGATGGTGATCCTCGCCACGGCGATCCTCCCTGTCTTTTTCATGGCCTGGCATAACAGACTATAGGCTTTACCACCGCTGTTATCCTGTGGGGCAAGATAATAGGATTTATCAAAATAGATGGGATCTATCTCCCGCAAATCCACAAAATCCAGGATCTCAGCTGTCTTTGCGGTAGCAGGTTTGATAGCCTGCAAGTCCTCCTCATCGATGAGTACAAATCTTCCCGGCTCAAACTCGAAACCCCGAACCAAATCATCAGGGCCAATTTTTTCGTTGCAGGCGGGGCAGACCCGCTCCTGCTTTATGGGGGTCCGGCATTTCCTGTGCAGGGTTCTGAACCGAATATCCTTGTCTTCGGTGGCTGCAAACATCTTAACCGGTATGTTGACCAGGCCGAAGCTGACCGAGCCTTTCCACATGGTATGCATGGCTTAACCCTCCTTTTCCATTATCTTTGGTTGATATTCCATGCCTTATTCGCACATTATTATTGAAGTGTCAGATTTTTGTAACCAAAGTTACAGAAGTAATCATGGTTTCATGCTAAAATAATCAAAAAGTCTGAGGAGTTGTTGGGATCAGTGATCTGTCCTGTGATTCACAGGATGCTTTTCTGGGAAAAGAATATGAGTGGGCTAGTTTATTTAAGCTCTTAGAGAAGGGGAAAATAAGAGTCTGTAGATATAGATTGTGCAAGAATATACACAAGTGGTGAAAGGGGATGAAACATGATCAGAAAAGAGACCTGGCGTGTAATTGGAATGACATGCGCAGCTTGCGCTTTAAGAATAGAAAAAAACCTGAGCAGACTTGAAGGTGTTCAGTCGGCCAATGTCAACCTGGCTGTGGAAAAGGCTGTTGTGACATATGATGACAGTCTTCTCGATGATGCCCGCATAGAACAGATAATTATCGGATTGGGGTATAAGGCTCTGAAAGAGGAGAAAATTTCAGACAGCACTGTCAGCCTCAGAATTGAGGGAATGACATGTGCATCCTGCTCAGCAAGGGTTGAGAAGAAGCTGTCCGGAATGGGCGGGGTAGTTCAGGCAAGTGTAAACCTGGCAACTGAAAAGGCATCCATCCAATATGACCCCAGCAGGATCAAGTCTTCTGACTTGATTGGTGCCGTCGAATCCCTGGGTTATCATGCCAGAATGTCGGAGGATGTAACCGACAGGGAAAGGGAGCTGCGGGAGAGGGAGCTAAAAAGCCTCAGGACTACCCTGATCATATCAGCGGTTCTGACGGCGCCCTTGCTGCTTGGAATGATTCTATGGATTTTGGGACTTCGCGGTCCCATAGTGACCTTCCTTCATAATCCCTGGTTCCAGTTAGTCCTGGCAACCCCTGTTCAGTTCATCATAGGATCCCGCTTCTACAAGCATGCCTGGCTTTCCCTGAAGTCTAAAAGCGCCAATATGGACGTGCTCATAGCAATGGGTACCTCTGCCGCCTATTTCTTCAGCCTTTACAACGCATTCTTCCAGAAAGTTGAGCCGGGTATGATGCATGACCTTTATTTTGAGGCATCGGCTGTGATCATCACCCTGATTCTGCTGGGCAAATATCTGGAAGCTGTGGCCAAGGGTAAAACCTCCGAAGCCATCCGAAAACTAATGGGGCTTCAGGCCAAAACTGCCAGGGTTATCCGGGATGGCCGTGAAGAGGATATTCCCATTGAAGAGGTTCAGGTCGGGGATATCATAGTGGTGAGACCGGGAGAGAAGGTGCCTGTGGATGGCATAATCATAGAAGGGACCAGTGCTATTGACGAATCAATGCTTACCGGTGAGAGCCTGCCTGTTGAAAAGAAGGCAGGGGACACTGTAATAGGGGCCACCATAAACAAGTTTGGTTCCTTCACATTCAAGGCCACCAGAATAGGTAAGGACACCGCTCTGTCTCAGATCATCAGGATGGTGGAAGAGGCCCAGGGATCCAAGGCACCTATCCAGAAGATGGCAGACAAGGTATCGGGTGTTTTTGTTCCCGTCGTCATAGGAATAGCAATTTTCACCTTCGTAATATGGATGATAGCAACCGGGGATACTGGGAGAGCGCTGATCAGCGCAGTATCGGTTCTTGTAATCGCATGCCCCTGTGCCTTAGGTCTTGCAACTCCCACAGCTATCATGGTGGGTACCGGTAAGGGTGCGGAAAAAGGGATTTTGATAAAAGGCGGCGAGCATCTTGAGACAGCTTACAAGATAAACACCGTCGTACTGGACAAAACGGGAACCATCACCAAGGGTACTCCTGAGGTGACCGATATAATTCCCCTGGCGGGGGGATCCCGGCAGGATCTTCTGAGTTTGGCGGCAATAGCCGAAAAGCGGTCGGAGCATCCTCTGGGTGTAGCAATATACGAGCAGGGCAAGCAAGAACTGGAATCTGTCGAGGATCCCGGCAGCTTTGAGTCCATAACCGGTATGGGTGTTAGAGCACGGGTTGGGGACAGGGAGATCCATGTAGGGACACGGAAACTCATGGCCAGCCTTGGGTTGGATGTGAGTGGTATTGAAGAAATAGTTTCGGGACTTGAGGATCAGGGCAAAACAGCCATGATTCTGTCTTCCAATGGTCGGGTGGAGGGTGTCATCGCTGTAGCCGATACGCTGAAGGAAAGCTCCGAAAAAGCCATAAGCACCCTCAGGAAAATGGGTGTTGAAGTATATATGATCACTGGTGACAATGAGAGGACAGCGCAGGCCATAGCAAAACAAGCAGGAATTGATCATGTGCTGGCTGAGGTTCTGCCGGAAAACAAAGCTAAGGAAGTGGAAAGGCTGAAAAGTGAAGGCAGGATAGTTGCCATGGTGGGAGACGGCATAAATGATGCGCCCGCCCTTGCCACCGCCAATATAGGTATGGCAATGGGCAACGGAACAGATGTTGCTATCGAAGCCGCCGACATTACCCTCATGAGGGGAGATCTGGCAACTATTCCCGATGCCATCAGGCTTTCCAGGAAGACCATGACCAAGATCAAACAGAACCTGTTCTGGGCCTTTATTTACAATATTATTGGTATTCCATTTGCAGCACTGGGGCTTTTAAACCCAATGCTTGCCGGAGGCGCCATGGCCTTCAGCTCGGTATCGGTTGTGACAAATTCGCTTAGCCTTAAGCGTTTCAAGTAGACAGATGACTGCTGTGCCGATTGAACACTCTTTCGGTTTCATGAATAGCATGTACTAGGACAAGTTATCAAAGAGGTGCTGTTGTTGTGTGATGAAATAAGTAGGAAACAGCGTGAGCTTTTCTGTAGGCGAGAGTGCTTTTGCCACTGTAAGCGATGTCACGACCCCTGCTTCAAACACACCAGGTGTCGCAGACACGGTAAAGAATGGTGGGCTGTTGTACTACTGCTTCTATTCCTGTAGGTGACCTGAGAGCAATAACTCAAGGGCTCATCACACTGATTTTGGCCGGCTCTCACGCCGGTCCTTTTTAGCACGGATGAAGTATTTGTCCTAAAGCTTGAATGAAGCTGGAGTTTATTCATAAAAAGCAGGGAAAATACCAACAATACGGAGGGTGATGTTAAGTGAGTGAAATGATCAATAACCGCGAATTCAGGCAGAAGGTGCTTAAAGAGATTATCAGGGAACTCCATGACGGGAAGACTGTTGAGGAGGTAAAACCAAGGTTTGAAGAGCTTATCAAGGGTGTTTCAGTCAACGAGATAACCGAGATGGAACAGGCTCTCATCATGGAGGGCATGCCCGTGGCTGAGGTTCAAAGACTATGTGATGTTCACGCGTCAGTGTTCAAAGGATCCATTGAGGATATCCATAAGGAGCCGGAGACCGCCAAAGAGGCAGGGCATCCCATTCAGATCTTCAAACAGGAGAATAGCGAAATCGAGAGTTTGATTCAGGGAAGACTGACCCCACTTCTGGAAAAGCTCAAGACCAGCGATGATAAGGATACCATAAGTGAACTCCTTGAGGGTTTCAAGCTTCTTCTTGAGGTTGACAAGCACTATTCAAGGAAGGAAAACCTGCTCTTTCCCTATCTGGAGAAGTACGGGATAACCGCACCTCCAAAGGTCATGTGGGGAGTTGACGATGAGATCCGTTCGGCCATTAAGGAGACCATACGGATGCTGGAAAACTACGGAGGCGCGAAAGAGGCCTTGCTTGAAAAGGCCGATGAGGCTGTATACAAGACCAAAGAAATGGTTTTCAAAGAAGAAAATATTCTGTTCCCCATGGCTATGGATACCCTTTCCGAAGATGAGTGGCAGAAGATCTATGAAGAAAGCCATGAGATTGGATATTGTCTGATTAACCCGGATACAGCATGGGAGCCTGCCCGTGTAGAACCAGAGGAGCAAGCCAAAAGGGAAGGGGAACCGGAAGATAATATAGTCCGGTTTGATGCTGGGGTGATGACCCATGAAGAAATCAATGCTTTATTGAACACTCTTCCCCTGGATATTACCTTTGTGGGAAAGGATGACACGGTGCGTTATTTCACCCAGGGTAAGGAGCGCATCTTTGCCAGACCGAAAACCATAATCGGGAGGCATGTACAGAACTGTCATCCTCCGGCCAGCGTTCATATTGTTGAGAAAATCGTCGAGGATCTGAAGAGCGGGAAAAAGGATCATGAGGACTTTTGGATAAGAATGGGCGATGATACCATAGCCTATATTCGGTATTTCGCTGTGAGAAATGCGGAGGGCGAGTACCTGGGCGTTATGGAGATTAGCCAGAACATCAAACCCATTCAGGAACTTTCGGGAGAAAAGAGGCTCCTCTCAGATTAAAAGATTTGCTGAGTATCGGTCATCCAAAGCAAATAACGAAAATTTTCATGAGTTTGATAAACGATTCGAATGAAGGAGGTATATACATGAAGGCTACAAAGGATATGACAATTGGAGAAATCATCAATCAGAATCCCAATGCTGCCAGAATCCTGATGGGTATGGGGCTGGGCTGCGTGAGCTGCCCTGCATCCCAGGCCGAGACGCTGGAAGAAGCGGCACAGGTTCATGGTCTTGATGTCGAGAAAATGCTGTCCGAGCTTAATAACGAAGCATAATCTCTGATATGCCAATGGTTTGAAACAGACCATAAAAACAATCAGGCTCAGGTTTGCGGCTTCTTTCAGGAGCGCTGCCGGGGTCTGATTTTTTCATGCTTGCCCGTTATTGCCCTGAAAAAGTATATTGATGGTTGAAAGTGTAAAAATACTGATGTACAATTACTACATGCAAATGCGAATCAATCCCATTAAGGAGGATATTGTTCTTGAATCACTTAAAGACCTTTTTAGCTCTGTTCCTGTGTCTTATGCTGTTCACAGCCTGTGGTGCTTCCCATGAATCTGGAGTTGCACCCGAAGACATGGCAGACGATTTTTCGATTGTTACCTCTTTTTATCCCATTTATGTGCTGACTATAAATGTGGCCGGGGATGTACCGGGTGTTAGGGTTACCAATATGACTGAACCTCAATCGGGCTGTCTCCATGATTATGAACTAAGCCCTGCCGACATGAAGACCCTGGAAAATGCCGATTTGTTCGTGATTAACGGTGCCGGAATGGAAACCTTTATTGATGAGATCAAGGCCGTCTATCCTGATCTGGTCATTGTTGAGGCGGCAAGGGACATACCCCTTATAATTGATGAATCCACTGGCGAGGAAAACCCCCATGTTTGGGTGAGCATCTCAAACGCCATCAAACAGGTTGAGAATATCAAAGAGGCTCTGGCAGGGGCAGATCCGTCCCATGAGGAAGACTACAGGCGTAATGCCGATGAATATAGGAGTAAACTTACAGCACAGAAGGAAAGGATGCATGAGGCCTTGAAGGATATCGGGTCGCGGGATATCGTGACCTTCCATGAAGCATTTCCCTACTTTGCACAGGAATTCGGTCTGAATATTGTTTCGGTTATTGAGCGTGAACCCGGTACTGAACCCACGGGTCCTGAGCTGGGGGAGACCATTGAAATCATTAACTCTCTCGGTGTGAAAGCAATATTTGCAGAGCCCCAATACTCGGCCAGGGCGGCTGAGACCATAGCAGCCGAAACGGGAGCAAAGGTGTACCTATTGGATCCGCTGGTAACCGGACCCAAGGATGCTGATCCCAACAGTTATGTGGATACTATGGAGAGAAATCTTCAAACTCTGATAGAGGCGTTAAAATGAACCATGAAGGAACGGATATGAAATGTGTTTGTGGAGAACAAAGCTGTGGTCTTTGCTGCACCCGGATTGAGAATCTGGGAGTCAGGATAGGCAATGAAACCATCCTTAAAGATATCAATCTCCATGTTCATTGCGGTGAATTCACAGCCATCATAGGGCCCAATGGAGCTGGGAAAAGCACTCTGCTAAAAGCCATCCTTGGAGAGGTCAGACATACCGGTCATCTGAAGTTTATGCGCAGCATCGGGATAAGAAAGGAACGGCCGGTAATAGGCTATGTTCCCCAGAACCTGAATCTGGATCCCACCAGTCCGACCAGCGTATTGGATCTCTATGCCGTTTGCCGCAGCAGAAGCCCGGTGTGGTTTCATATCCCTGACAGTGTTAAACAAAAAGCCAGGGAATGCCTTTCCCGGGCAAAGGCCGACCACCTGCTGTATAAAAGGCTGGGTGCCCTTTCCGGGGGCGAGCTTCAGAGGGTATTGCTGTCCCTGGCGCTGGATCCCGTGCCTGAGCTGCTCCTTCTGGATGAGCCGGTGTCGGGTATTGATCAAAACGGGTTGGAAATGTTTTATAATCTGCTTTCAGACATAAGGAAAAATTATGATCTCTCCATCATCATGGTTTCCCATGATCTGGATCTGGTGGTGCGCCATGCAGACAGGCTTGTACTTCTTAATGGTACAGTGCTGGCAAATGGCACTCCGCAGGAGGTTATGGAAAGTGAAAGCTTCAAAAAAGTTTTTATGGGGATTTGGTGATGGCTATGGAACTTTGGTATAACCTGGTGGATCTCTCGCCCTTTGAATGGGCCGTTCCCGGAAAGATGCTGTTTATGAAAAATGCATTGCTGGCTGTACTGTTGTTGGCGCCAATCTTCGGAATGCTGGGCACCATGATTGTAAACAGACAGATGGCATTCTTTTCCGATGCTCTCGGACACGGCGCTTTCACCGGAATTGTCATAGGAGGGCTGGCAGGCTTTATGCAGCCGCTGTGGTCGGCCATTGCCTTTTCCATTGTATTTTCTGTGGGGATATCGGTGGTCCATCACAAAACCAGGATGTCCAGTGATACCATCATTGGTGTTTTTTCTTCCATTGCTGTGGCGGCAGGAATTTTCCTTGCCACTGCGGGTGGGAAGAGCTTTGCCCGGCTCAACTCCTATCTTGTGGGAAGCATATTGAGCATTACTCCATCTGAAATTGCGGTTATAGCTATTATTTTAGTTGTTGTCCTTCTCTACTGGCTGTTATTTTTCAATAGATTACTCTTTGCCAGTATCAATCAGGTGCTTGCCAGGAGCAGGGGTGTGCATACATTCTGGCTGGAAACCATGTTCAGCGCGGCCATCGCCGTTCTGGTTACCGTTTCCATGTCGTGGATCGGACTTTTGGTTATCAACTCATTCCTGGTGCTTCCGGCCGCGGCTGCCCGAAACATTGCCCGTAATCAGAGACAGTATCATATGATAGCTATTTCTATATCTCTTCTTTCGGGCGTTTCAGGGATTATAGTCTCCTATTACACCGAAACGGCTTCAGGCGCTACCATTGTACTCATCACGGCGGCTACATTCCTTGCGACGCTTTTTATGCGACGTAGGCGGGCATAGCCTGTGGAGTCGATTCTGCTAATGGAACAGAGGTGATAGGTTTGGGGGTTAAAAACCGTTACAGTAAGATGTTGAAAAGAGAAAATTTGCGAAATACAAGCCACAGGCAGTCCATTCTGGAAGTTATGGAGGCTTCAAAGGAACCTGTATCAGCTGAAACCCTTTATTTAACTTTGAGGGACAAGGGGATTTCCATCAGCATGTCCACGGTTTACCGTGCTCTGGATGTGCTGGTGGAAAGGAATATTATAGCCAAGACCGATTTTACCGATAACAACAGAAGCCTCTTTGAGATAAAACGGGAGGAACACAGGCATCATCTTGTATGCGTCAAATGCAAGAAAATCATTCCCGTCACGGAATGCCCCTTCCACGAATATGCCAGTGCACTGGAAGAGCGGTTCGGCTTTAGCATTACCAGCCACAAGCTGGAGATGTTCGGATACTGCCGCAAGTGCAACAAAGACTCAGATGAGAAGTGAGCGGAACGCAGTGAAGCGCGGCAATCTCCCAGATCCTTAGCCTTCGAGATGAGATGCAGGTAATTGGCGACTTGTGGCTAGAAGCTGCATTGACTTGATGATATGCCAATGAGTATAATCGGATCAGCAGAAGGTATTGAAGATAATGTTTTAATTTATTCTGTCATAATGATATGAACTCTACGGAAGAGATTATTAAGAAGGAGTATTGGAGAGTTGCTGAGAAACTACCTGGATGTAATAAGTAAATCGGCTCTGTTTGAAGGCATTGATACACAGAATATAGCAGGCATGCTCAAGTGCCTCACCCCCATTGCCAGGAACTACAAAAGGAATGATATGATAACCCTTGCAGGAGAACCCTTTACAGGTATTGGCATCCTGCTTAAGGGCGAGGCTTCTGTGAGCAAAGAGACCCCATCCGGCAACCGGATGGTGATACATATGATCAAACCCGGGGATATGTTCGGAGAAATGATTGCCTTTTCAGATCATTCGACCTGGCCTGCCACTGTTCAGGCCGTGGGGGATTCTGCGGCATTATTCATCCCCAGGGACAGGATTATCAACGAATGCCAGCGGCTATGCTCATGGCATCGTGCCATCATCCAAAACATGCTGAGACTTGTATCCAACCGTGCAGTAATGCTGAACAAGAAGCTTGAAATACTGACCATCAAAAGTATGCGGGGTAAGCTCTGCGCCTTGTTCCTTGATCAATACCAAAGGGAAGGGCGCACTACCTTCACTCTAAATATGAATCGCAATCAACTGGCTGATTTTCTTAATGTATCAAGACCCTCCATGTCACGGGAACTGGGCAGGATGAAGGAGGAAGGATTGATCGATTATCATCTTTCATCAATCCGTCTTCTTGATATTCCTGCACTGAAACGCGCACTTGACAATTGAACTCTTACGCCATTATTTATCACCGGATTTTTACACGGCTTGCCTGCTCTTTATCGGGCAGGCTTTTTCTTTCTCAGCCTGGCCAGAATCAGAAGCAGAACGGGCATGACAAAGGCCACGATCCAGGCCCAGTTCCTGAACAGATTGACCTCATAGCCGATGATTTCGGTGAAATCCGAGGGAATGAAGCTGACACTCATGATGATTATTGCAAAAGGTATGATGAGCGGCTTGTAGTAATCCAACTGAAATGTCTTCTGGAAGGTAAATAAAATGAAGTAAAAAGTTACGGATATATATAGCAGGGAGGAAGCAGCCCAGATAAACAGAAACAACGATTCCACCCTCTGAAAGAACCTGCCAAGCTTAATGAGCCGTGCGATATGGAAGATGGGTATTGTCCTTTCCAGAGAGCTGGGATAGGGAAAAACCGATGAAAAAACAAAAGAGGATATCAGCAGAAAAACTGCGGACAGACCCAGACTCCAATAACCCGTAGCTCTGAAATTCTGATATTTTTTCAGGAAGGGTGCCAACAGGAACAAAACGAGTATTTCAAAAAAGGCTGATACCTTTGAAGCACCTTTTATGAAGATCTTTTCAGCTCCGTTTCCAAGAATGGGCAGCAGATTCCCCAAATCGATATAGTTTACAACACCAAGCATTATCAGCAAAAAGCCCGCAGCTATGATGATTACTGCAAAGGCGTGAAGCCTGGACAGGGCTTCCATACCCAGATAGGCTCCCACAACCAGACACACCATGTAAAAAAGCTCTACAAAGCTTAAGGGGGATGTGGTAAGGGATATGAGCTTCATATTCTCACTGAATAACCGCATATAAGCGGTTGTACTCCAGCCCAGGCAGAGAATGATCACAAGCCCCACAAAAACCCTTCCAATATTGCCTGCAGCAAGCTCGGCAATATCCAGCAAATCCTTCCCCTCATAGGGTTTGTAAAGCCTCTGTATGACGGTAAAGCCTATAATGGCCAGAATGGCGATATATATTGTAAATATCCAGGCTGCTGTGCCTGCTGTTTCAACGGCCAACCGTGGAGAGTCGAGGAATACCTTTGCGCAGATCAAATTGCTGATGATGGCCCCTGCTTCCCAGTTGCCGAAAACAGTTTTTTTCTTCATGGATCAAACCTCTCTAAAAATCAGGATATAGATGGGAAGTATCACAGCTATGATGGCCACAAGAAAGATCATGACTGCACCGAGCCTGTTGCGCTTTTTCCAGATCCAGATCCCGTAACTTACAGTGTAAAAGGCTACGCAAAGCAAGAAAGCAATTAATACGATATACTCAACTGGTATCATTGGGTATCACTCCCGCTTTCTGAAGTCACGGAGGATTTGCTCCTCAGGATCAACCCGGGTCTTCTGACTTTAAAGTTCACATCCACAGTAAAGGTGGCGTCTTTGTATTTTGATTTCCACTGATAGGCTTCCCACTCCGCCCAGGTTGTGAACAGCCCTCTCGCATGGGTGCCAAACCCGCATATATCAGACTGAAATTCATTGACGGTTTTGTCCAGGTATTGCAGGAGTTGGTCTATTATATAGGATTCTACTGCTGATTCCAAAATCATCGAGTTGTCGCCTGCCTCATAATCGATCGTGCTCTGGACTGACAACAAGTCTCCTTCCAGATTGAAAGTGAGATGGATAACAGGCTTTCCCTCTACGATTTCCACATGATGCCTGGGTTTCCTGCTCTGCTTGATATCTAAAAGTACATAATGCCCTTCAGACAGAGGATCCGGTACATTCCAGTAGGAGTGAACAAAATCCCCCGTGCATAAAAGATGGAAGGTTGTGTTGGTTCCGTCCAGTTCGCCGACCATCCTGTCGCCGTCAAATACGGCAAGGCCAATGTTTTCCGACCTTGAGCCACCAAGAGCCGGGATATCCCCTGCGTAGAAATCCCCCTCAAAAGGTGATGACCGGCCATGTTCCAGATAGGTAGAATCCTTAAGGTCGAATTCATCCACCGATTGGAACTTCGCGGTGTTTCCCAATATGGCTACCGGGTTTTTACAAAGGCTTTCCGATGACAGATAAAAGTCATGGAATTCCACTTTGGGAATCAGACCCGTGTACTTATAACTCTGGTAAACCAGTTCATAATACTTCGTGGCATTTACTACCAGCTTTGGATCAACGCTTTCAAGATACTCTTCTGCGGTATTCCTTGCCACCACAATGGGCATATTGGGTCTGAATTCGCGTCCCCTGACCATGGCATGCAGATAGGGTCCCAGTCCCTCGCGTGCCAGTTCGCTGGAAAAGACCACCACCTTGATATGGGTGAGACTGATCTGTTTGCTGGCGGAGGTGTTGATCATATTAAGGCCGGAGTAAATTGAGGGTGCTTCAACGCTGAACTGAGCATAGGGCAGGCCATCATCCTTGCCTCCTCCGCCACCATTGTCGCCTGCCATGGGCTTGGCTATCTGCAGGGTCATCCTTAGAGCGTTTGTTTTTCCCTTATCCAAACCAAGAGCAATGACAAATCCCATATCGTCCACCTCTTTGGCGTCAAAGCAGGACGTCATCACAGGGCATATGATTGCAAGCATTAAGAATATAACCAGGAGTTTTCCTCTAGCCATTATTATCCTCACTGTCAGATTTATTGCTATCAACGTCACGATTTATCCATCTACGGCTGATGTGGGGCTGCTTCCTGCCCTTCTTGGCGTTCATATAGTCCGGGCGCTTTTCCTGCTTCCATACCGGACTTTTTAACACCGCATCCGAGAAACCACCCGAAGTTCTGGGGGCAACCGGTGAAACAAAGGGAACACCAAATGATTTGGCATTGACCATCCAAAGCCCCATAAGAACCAGCCCCACTGTTATTCCCAGAAACCCTGAAATTGCCGAAAGTATGATAAAGCCGAAACGAAGTATTCTGAAGGCAAATCCAGCCGAGAAATTTGGAATTGCAAAGGAACCCAGCCCTGTGACAGCCACCACAATTATGAGAATGGGGCTTACAATATTTGCTTCCACGGCTGCTTGGCCCAATATAAGCGCTCCGATGATGCCCAGGGTTGGTCCTATGGGTCCGGGAATTCTGATACCCGCCTCCCTGATCAATTCAAATGAGATCTCCATCAGAAATACCTCAACTACAGAGGGAAAAGGCACCTTTTCCCGTGCTGACAGAATGGCCAGCAGAAGATCGGTGGGTATCATTTCATGATGGTAGTTTGTAATAGCCAGAAATATTGCAGGAAGCAGCAGCGACATCAGCAGGGCAAGTATTCGGATGATGCGCAGAAGATTGGAATAAGGGAACCTCAAATACTGGTCTTCAGCCGAATACATGATATCGTTGCTGGTGACGGGCACCACCAGGACAAAGGGGCTCCCATGCATTACAATAGCGACCCTGCCCTCGGTCAACATGGAACAAACCCTGTCGGGTCTTTCGGTAGCCATAACTTGAGGAGTGGGCAGTGAGGGGTCATCTTCGATAAACTGTTCCAGTTCGCCCGTATCCATGATATGATCGACTTCTATACTTTTAAGACGCCGCCTGACCTCGGCCACCAGCGAATCATTTGCAATATCCTTTACATACATTATGGAGCATGGAGTCCTGCTCCTTCTTCCGATAATAATGTTCTCAGTAATCAGTTTTTGATCCATGAGCCTTTTACGAATCAGACCTGTGTTGGACCTCAAGCTCTCGGTAAACCCTTCCTGGGGTCCCCTTATGACGAGTTCATTGTTTGGCCTTTCCACGCTTCGACCGGGGAACTCCTTTACATCAGCAGTAAAGGCTGTATCCAGCCCGTCAATATAGAGACCGCAGCCTCCGAAGTAAACCTCATCGATAACCTCCTGATGTGTGCGCGCCTCTTTTAGCTGATTGTGGGGCAGGATATGACTGCGTATATAGTTTAAAATATTCTCGCCATCGCTTTTGATATCAAGGTTGGATAATAGCATCAAGGGCTGAAGGATATCGTCATTGATCACCTTTGTGTCCACCAGTCCATCAAAGAAGATCAGAAAGGCTGCGATGACCGAGTCCTTGACCGTTATATCAAATTTTCTGATGATCAGATCCCCGTTGAGGGGGATTGAAAAACGTTCCTCAATTACCCTCTTATTCTCTGACAGCTGTTTGCTGATATCGGGCTTTTCTTCCTTATCAGAGCCTTCCTTTTTATCGGTCAGCTTTATTTTTTCAAGTTTTTTTAGCAGCAGCAGATCCTCATTCTTTTTCTTCCTGGAGCCCTCCTTGTTTTTTTCTATATCAGAATTGTCCCTACCGTCACTGCTACTATCCTCCTTAAGGATAAAGGGCTTTTCCATCTGAGGTTCATGGAAAAATAACAGATTTTTGATTCTCTTTTTGATGTCCAACCGAAACTCACACTCCAAGGCCTTATTGACAATTCCCGGAAAAATGGCTTAATGATACAGGACTTAGTATGGCAGTTTATGGCTAAGATATGCATCAAAGAAATTCATGATGGAAAAGGGCTGCCACACAAAACTTCACAGCTTAATATAATGGTAATGCTGAAATCTGTTCTCCGGGTGATCATCATGTACAGCTTCAACAGGGTACCGCCGAACCGGTTTGCGCTACTGGCAGCGTTTTTGGGGACACTTCTAAATTTTGCGCTGAACAGTGAGGAAAAGGCGGCTCTTGGTAATTTCATTGTTTCAATTGGACAGACCATGCTGACAGCCCAGGCTCAGGAAGAGAATCAGAAATCAATCAGGGAGAGGGAGGACCTGCGCAAGGAAGTCAGAGAATTGAACTCCTGGATAGAGGATATCAATAAAAAACTCAGATAAGAGGCGAAGGTTATTTCCCCGGTTGGATTCGTATATAGAAAAGTCATAATATGCCTTCTTAGCATATTCTGTAATAGTGTTCTGCAACCAAATTGCAGGCGTTATCAGTAACAGGAGTGTGTTTAATATGCGAATTCATGTTGTAAGACCGGGGGAAAGTGTCTATTCCATTTCAAGGCTGTACGATGTTCCAAGCCAAAGGATTATCAGTGATAATGAACTGACAGACCCCGAACAGCTGGTGCCGGGACAAACTCTTGTCATTCTTGAGGGAACCAGACAATATACCGTCAGACCGGGTGATTCCATCTTCAGAATTGCCAGACGCTACGATGTAAGCATAGCAGATATACTGGAAGCTAACCCCGATATAACCAATCCTGCATCTCTGGAGGTGGGGCAGGTGCTAAACATACCGCCCAGAGAAATAAACTTCGGAGAGATTCTAGTCAATGGCTATGCCTTCCCGGATATTGACCGTGAAGTGCTGAGAAAAACCCTGCCTTCTCTCTCGTTTTTGAGCATATTCAGCTATGAAGTCAGACCCGATGGAAGCCTGAGCACCATTGATGACGAACCGCTCATACAGGCTGCCAGGGCTGCCAGAGTAGCCCCTTTTATGGTAATCACCAATATCGAACAGGGGGGAAGCTTTTCCAGTGATTTAGCAAGCCAGATCCTGAATAATGAGCAGGTTCAGGATACCCTGATCGACAATGTGCTGCGGATTATGAGACAAAAGAATTATTATGGGCTGGACATTGATTTTGAGTACCTCTATCCCCAGGACAGGGAGAATTATAACGACTTTTTGAGGAAGGTGGCTGCAAGAATCCGACCGCAGGGCTTTTCACTCACCACCGCACTGGCGCCCAAGGTCTCGGGCAATCAGATGGGACTCCTCTATGAAGCCCATGATTACCCTGTTCACGGCGCATTGACCGACCATGTGATTCTCATGACCTATGAATGGGGCTACACATACAGTCCGCCCCGTGCTGTAGCACCCCTCAATGAGGTAAGGCGTGTTTTAAACTATGCGATTACGGTCATACCCAGAAGAAAGATCCTTATGGGCATCCCGAATTATGGATATAACTGGACCCTTCCCTTCATGGAGGGTACTGCGGCTTCCACCATATCCAACACGGGCGCCGTGGATCTGGCAAGACAGGTGGGAGCTTTCATTCAATTCGATGCGCTGGCTCAGGCTCCCTGGTTCAGATACTATGACAATACCGGAAGGCAGCATGAGGTCTGGTTTTCGGATGCCAGAAGCATGTTCGCATCACTTGCCCTGGTGAACGAATTCAGACTTGGTGGCATCAGCCTGTGGACCATTGGCAGATACTCTCCTCAGTACTATCTTGTCCTGAATGCGGTTTACAATATCCGGAAGGTGCTCTGACAAAGGATGGAGCGTTTTTTTGCATATTTGCCATCGGGACGGAAATGCTATCTCAGGATAATGATCTTTAAAGGATAAGGAATGATCGAGTATTGAAAGCACTGGTGTATGAAGGAATAAAGGATGTACAGGTGAAGAATGTGGGGGAACCGGAGATACAGAATGATGATGATATTATCATCAAGGTGACTGCCACTTCCATCTGCGGTTCGGATCTCCATCTGATCCATGGTATGATCCCTGATATGCCCAAGGGATTTATTCTGGGACATGAAGCCATGGGCATTGTGGAGGAGGCCGGAAAGGGAGTAAATAAAGTAAGAAAAGGTGATCGGGTAATCATACCCTTTCCTGTTTCATGCGGGAACTGCTGGTATTGCTCCCATGGGCTCTGGTCTCAATGCGACAATTCAAATCCCAACGGAGAAGCCGGTGCCTTTTTGGGGTATAGCAACACATTCGGCGGCTATGATGGCGGGCAGGCCGAATATCTCAGGGTTCCCTATGCCAATGTGGGACCGGTTGTAGTTCCGGAGGAACTGAGCGATGAACAGGTGCTCTTTTTAACCGATATACTCCCCACCTCATATTGGGGCGTGGAAATGGGGGGAGTCGGGAAGGATGATACAGTGGTGATCCTGGGGTGCGGGCCGGTTGGTCTTTTGGCAGTTAAGTGGGCAGCCTTTATGGGTGCAAAACGTATCATTGCTGTGGATGCCCTTAACTACCGTCTTGAACACGCCAGAAAGTACAACGGCGTGGAGACCGTGAACATAGAGGATCATGACAACACCGGTGAATATATAAAGGAGATAACCAGCGGAGGGGCCGATGTGGTGGTGGACTGTGTTGGCATGGACGGCAGGATGACCCTTATGGAGAAGATCGAAACGGCACTGAAGCTCCAGGGGGGTTCAAAATCCGCTATAGAGATAGCCGCCCAGGCAGTGAGGAAGGGGGGAACAGTCTCTGTTGTGGGAGTCTATGGCGCCCGCTATAACATGTTCCCCCTGGGAGACTTTTTTGCTCGCAATATCACGCTGAAGATGGGGCAATGCCCTGTCCATAAATATATTCAGCCCATACTATCCCTTATTAAGGACGGTTCCATAGATGCCACAGACATCATTACCCACAGACTTCCCCTGGACAAGGGTGATATGGGGTATGAGATCTTTGATGAAAAGAGGGATCATTGCATCAAGGTTGTGCTGAAACCCTGATAGAGCCTACCGGGCTTCACTGTGTTCCGCTCGCAATGACAGTCTGGAGGTGGGAAGCGTGAGGTGGGATGTGAGAGTGCAAGAAGGGCTTCGAGGTCGGAGATTGCCGCGCTTCACTGTGTTCCGCTCACAATGACAGTCTGGAGGTGGGAAACGGGAGGTGGGATGTGAGAGTGCAAGATTGCGAGGAGGCCTTGCCGACGAAGCAATCTTCACATCACTTGCGAAAGAGGAAACTATAGAAAAAGAAAAGGTGAACGGCTATGAAAATTGGAATACCCAGGGGTTTGCTGTATGATCAATTTTATCCCTTCTTCACTAGATTTTTTACCGAGCTTGGAGCCGAACTGGTCATATCACCCCAAACCAATAAATCCATACTGGATATGGGTGCTCAATACTGTGTGGATGAGGCTTGCCTGCCGGTGAAGGTCTTTCACGGACATGTATGTTATCTGAAGGATAAATGCGATCTATTGTTCATACCTAGAATCATGCAGTTATATAAAGACGAATATATTTGTCCAAAGTTTTGCGGTCTTCCGGAGATGGTGATCAATAGCATACCGGGTCTGCCCGAAGTCATCTCCCATCCTTTTAGTGCAACTTCCATGGCCAGACTTCGCCAGTGGGCCATGTCGTCGGCTTCCCGGATCACCAGTAACAGACGAAGAGTATCAGCCGCTCTTGACGCTGCCGCTAACGAACAGTCCCATTTTAAAACCGGGTATGATGATCAGGGTTACCCGATTAAAGTGGCGCTGGCGGGACATCCATACAATATATACGATACCTTCATCAATATGAATATCAAGAAAAAGCTCAATCAACTGGGTGTGGGGGTCATTACCGAAGAGTGTGTTGATGAGGATGATATGGAGCCGGAGGTTCAGTCCCTGTTTAAAAAACCCTTCTGGACCTTCGCCAGAAAAACCTATGGCTTCATCGCCGCTCTCGCTGCTAACCAACAGGTGCAGGGTATTGTCTACATTTCATCCTTTGCCTGCGGTATCGATTCGGTGATCATTGAGCTTGTCGGGGATCGGACAGGGGAATTCCCCATGCTGGTACTGAAGATCGACGAGCATACTGGCGAGGCTGGAGTGGACACCAGGATTGAAGCGTTTGCAGACATGCTGGAAAGGAGCGTTAAGCTTGAAAGTAACCATTCCCCACATGGGCAATGTGTATATCGCTGCAAGAGCCCTGTTTGAAGGACTGGGCGTGGATTATGTCATACCACCCCAAAACAGCAAGGCCGCCCTGGAGATAGGATCCCTCCACGCTCCCGAGGAGATCTGCCTTCCATTCAAGATCATGGTGGGCAATTATGTCCAGGCCATTGAGCAGGGAGCCGACACTGTTATTGTAACAGGAAGCTGCGGGCCATGCCGGTTTGGAGAATACTGTGAGATGCACATGAAACTGCTTAAGAGACTGGGCCACCAGGTGGAATTTATAGTTGTTGATGCACCAAAAGCCATTGGGCTTAAGGAACTCATGGCAAGGATTTCAAGGCTTACTGGATCAAGTCCCAGGAGCAAGGGGCAAAAATGGCATGCCCTGGCACAGGCAGTAAGGATAATGAGGCTTTTGGATACCATTGAGGCCAAGGCTCATGAAAGGGCAGGATATGAAAAAGTACGGGGAAGCTGCAAGCATCTTCTGAGAGAGTGCAGGCAGGAGGTATACAGGTGCAAGGCTCCGGAGAAGATGATTAAATGCCTTCATGATTATAATAAAAGGATGGATGAAATACCCTGTGATAATTCTGCAAGACCTGTCAGGATCGCCATCATCGGTGAGATCTATACCGTAATCGAGCCCTTTTCCAATCTTTATATTGAGGACAAGCTCATGGATTACGGCATATCTACAAAACGCCTCATGACCCCCAGTTGGTGGGTGGGGAACACCCTCATGTCGCCCACAAGGCTCAACAGCCTTAGCATAAAAAAAGCGTCCAGAGATTACCTTCCATACAATATAGGCGGGCATGCAAGGGAATGTGTGGGAGAAGCCATCCTGTCCTGGAAAAGCGGTTTTGATGGGGCTATCCAGATCTTTCCCATGGGATGTATGCCGGAAATTGTTTCAAAGGCTATCCTGCCCACCATCGCCAGGGATAAGGATTTTCCAATCCTGTCCCTGGTTGTGGACGAGATGACCGGTGAGGCCGGATATATCACCAGAATAGAGGCGTTTGTGGATATGCTGGAAAGGAGAAGAAGTCATGCTGTATCTGGGTATTGATGTGGGGTCGGTGAGCACCAACCTGGTTCTGCTGGATCATAGATTAAATGTGGTGGAAAAGCATTATATAAGAACCCGGGGAAATCCCATAAAAGCAGTACAGGAGAGCTTCAGACTTTTGGAAGGCCGATATGGCGATGAGGATGTCGCTGCTTGCGGCACCACCGGAAGCGGCAGACAGATCGCATCGGTCCTGGTGGGAGCTGATGTTGTGAAGAATGAAATCACAGCTCATGCCGTGGCAGCTCTTGAACTGGATCGGGATGTGAAGACCATTATTGAGATCGGAGGCCAGGACTCCAAGATTATTCTTTTGAGAAACGGAGTGGTATCGGATTTTGCCATGAACACGGTATGTGCGGCAGGAACCGGATCCTTCCTGGACAGACAGGCTGAGAGGCTGGGTATTCCTATTGAAGAGTTTGGGGATTGTGCCCTAAAGGCTGACATACCCGTAAGAATTGCTGGCCGCTGTGCGGTTTTTGCTGAAAGCGATATGATCCACAAACAGCAGATGGGGTACAATCAGTCGGATATAATCATGGGGCTGTGCGAGGCTCTGGTGAGAAACTATCTGAACAATGTGGGAAAGGGAAAGGATATAAGGCCAAAGGTGTTTTTTCAGGGCGGGGTGGCAGCCAATAAGAGCATGAAGATTGCCTTTGAAAGAGCCCTGGGATTTGAGGTGACAGTGCCTGAGCATCACAAGATGATGGGATCCATTGGCGCTGCTATACTGGCCAGAGATGCGGTGAGGAAGAATGGGCATACCCGGTTCAAAGGGTTCTCTCTTGCGGAAAAAAGGTTTGAGTCGAAGGGTTTCGAATGTGAAGGTTGCTCCAACCACTGTGAAGTTGCCAAAATCCATGAAAACGGTATGGAGATAGGCTGCTTTGGAGACCGCTGCGGGAAATGGAGCAACAGGACAATGGTTAGCCACTCCATGGCTGGCAGTCTATGATTCATCCTCTTCAACAGGGATGACCGGAAGCCTGCCTGTTCGCTTTCGTATGATGTAGACCAGGAAGAGAAGAACAGGGATGAAAACCTGAAAGGGCAGTGCATAGAAAGGATATAATATATCTGTGAAATATGCAAACTGCATAGTGCTGCCAAAGCTGATGTCGGCAAGAACCATAGCCAGGATAGCCACAGGAAGCGCAAACACCCTGTAATCCTGATGATTGAAGAGGGAACAGATTCCCTTTGTTGTCGCAAGGAGATTAATGCTCGTCTTAAATAATGCTGTAGTGAGCAGAATAATATCCACAGCCCCTTCCACACGCTGTATAAATCGTCCCACCCTGATCCTGCTGATGGCCGTGTAGGAGGGGAAGTATTGGAGTGATCCGTAGTTTCCTCCCAGCATTAAAATGTTTCGAAGACCCAGGAGAAGAATTACCAAACCTGCTGCCAGATATCCCTTCAGATAGGACCGGCCGATATTTTCCTTCTTTTCCAGCATAAAAACAACTCCCATCAGAATGATACTCTGGGAGAAGGGAATTGCAAAGCTGGAGAAGGAAGCCTTAATAACCGGAGCCCATCCATCGCCCAACACTGGTTTAATATATTCGATATTCAGAAGACCTATGGATGGTAGATTAGCAGCCATCAATACAATAATAATAACGATTAACAAGAACTTAGCTGTTCTGGCCATCACTTCAAGGCCCGCCCTTAAAATCCACGCTGCCAGGGCACCCATCATGATATAGGTTACAAAATCCGGCGTTTCGGGCAGAGCTACCGAATGAACAAACATACTGAAGATTCTCAGGATAAAGGATCCGAGCTGCAGGGCATAGATGGTGTAAAGCAGAGTAACCAGTTTTCCGAGGGTTTTTCCCAGAAGCAGCTCCAAAATATCAAACAGATTCTTTCCGGGGAAGGCAGACAACAGCCTTACACAGATGAATAAAAAGGGCAAGGCTTCCAACATGGCCAAGCCAATGGAAATCCATCCATTGTTCCCAATCCCGAGGGATGTTCCTGTTGTTATGGTTGTGCCAAGATAGAAGAGGATCATAAGGCTGATGGCCTGTCCGTCGCTAATGATCTCTTTACGCATTTTTTAACCCTTTTCTTACTATTATTCTATAATTGCCTTAATCAGATTCTCTATAGGTTTGAGAGGACTGGGGACGGAGATTTGCAGGCTTTTAAGGGTAAGGACAGTGCAGGAGCAAAGAAGAAGAGCCAGATTTATAGCAAAGCCTTTGATATCTCCCTTTTTTATGAGGGGCGTTAACTCAAAGATGCCAATTAATATAAAAACCATAACGGTGATAATTGCCATATTTCCACCTCTTCCGTTCACTCAGCCTTGTAGAGGGGCTGCTTCAGCAGAGCGCTTGCAAAACCGCCGAAAACAATCCGGAGTATCTCGTAAAGATTTTTTCCGGGGAACAGGGATGATATCCTTGCATAGACCAGGATGGCCGGAAGGCTCATAAAAAGACCTGTAAGACCGGCAAGCCATGCGTCGTTACCTGCTTCCCCTCCTGTTCCAATGAGTATGGAACTGCCAATAATGAATATGGTTATCAAGCAGATCCCCTGCTTGTCGGTTATTCTTTCCACTCTCATGATAGCTGCCTCAAAACTTTAAGAATATAATCCCATATCGGGGTTGTTACCCTTATTCCCTGCAATATGAAGATATGGACAGTAAGAGAAAGCAGCATGAGCACAATATTGAGCCACAAATCCCTTTTATGTCCCTGCTTGTACAGCGGAATCCATTGCCAGGCTGCCAGGGCTGCAAAGAAACCAAGTAACAATAGAATCACAGAGAACCGCCTTCTTTCCTGTGAACCGGTAAATCGCCTTTAACTTTCAACGTGTCCTTTTATCCATTCCCGTGGCCTGCCTGAAAAGGTTTCTGGCACCTATGATCTTTGGTCTCAAGGTCATGAGCCACCAGGGGGCGCGGATCCAGGCATCCTGATAATTATGGTCCTTAACCCGTGTAAGGCCCATAAGATAGGGCACACCGAAGGAACGTAAGCCCAGCAGGTGTATCACAACTATAAACAGGGCAACAAGGGTTCCATAAATACCGAAAAACGCGGCTCCCAATAAAAGAAAAGTGCGAACCAGAATGGTTGCTCCTGACAGATTGGGATTCAGGATCAGCAGCAATCCACTCAGGGCTGCCACTATGACAACCGGTGCACTGACAATCCTGGATACTATTAATACCTCGCCAAGAATGAGTGAGCCTACAAAACTGATGGTATTACCCATTTGAGACGGCAGGCGTGTTCCTACTTCCCGTATAAGATCGAACAGAAACAGGGCCAGGAATAGGGATGGTGCTGTGGGGAGTGCCACCTCATGTCTGGCTTGTGCAATGCTAAGGTATATGGGGGTGGGAAGTATCTCCTGATGATAATTCACTATGGACAGATAAAAGGGAGCCGCCAGAATCGCTCCGAACACGGCTATATTGCGCATAAGACGGTTAGCTGATGCATAGATAAAGTTGCTGTAATAGTCTTTATTGGCCTGTCCTATTTCAGCGATGATGTAAGGAACGGTGAGGACAAAGGGGCTGCCGTTTACTATCAGGGCAATCCTGCCTTCCAGCAGCCTTGCGGCCACCACATCGGGCTTTTCGCTGCTTGCTACCGTAGGAAAGGGTGAGAGGGGCGCATCTCGCACCTGCTCTGCAATATAGTTAGAATCCATTACACCGTCCATATCAATGGTTTCCAATCGTTTTTCAAGCTCTGCCAATATGGTTTTGTTTACCAGGTTATCAATATAGCAAATGCATATCCTGGTTCGGCTCTTCTTCCCGAGCACTTTAAACCTTGCCTTGATATGAGGAGTTTTGATCCTCCGCCGGATTAGCATGAGATTATTATCAAGGGATTCGGTAAAGCCATCCCGAGGTCCCTCAATAGTTGAAGGTCCCATGGATCTGTCAACATGTCTTTTAGTACCTCCGATGGGAGGGATGATAAGGGCTTGTTTTACGCCGTCCGCCAACACTACAGTACAGCCCTGCAAAAGCTTTATTAACACATCTCCGGATCGAGCTTTAGTCAGCATATGCCCTGACGGCAGGATACCGCTTATGGTATGTGTGATCAGATTCTTTTTTTTGATACCGCTGAAATCAGCTTGAACAATAGATCTTACAATAATATTGATAGAAGAGGGCTTGGTCATGCCCTCAAAATACAGAACACAAAACTTCATGTCAACATTACCGCACTTATTATTAAGATGCCGGATGACAAAGGATTCATCGCCATGAAAGATCTCCTGAAAGACTGCCAGATTCTCTTTCAGGGATTTGGAAAGGGGGAAATTCTTCATGGAGTCTGCCAAGTCTGACATCGCACCACATCCAACTCAAGTTTTTGCTTCTATCCCTGGTTCAAGGTGAAAACCGCATTAATAGTTATTATTATTTAATTGCTTATAGGCTATACAGTTATAAGTAAAGCACTGGAGATTATACCCCCATACTCAGAAAAGCCATCATTGTTAAATATTAATCAAAGAGATTCTTCAGCGATTATACTTATACAGCACTTTGTATAAAAATTATCAAAGCTCTTGATGAACATTGAGATATGGTTTAGAATAATAATGCAAAGTCGATGACGGAGCAAGTAGCCCCTTAATCTGCTGAAA